>Ga0160425_1001780_pt1 | contig 19137 bp, 10 predicted proteins | sample BioMet8_FD_108193 | JGI IMG/M metagenome (GOLD analysis project Ga0160425, IMG submission 108193) | Microbial communities from bioreactor (seeded with sewage sludge) at Lawrence Berkeley National Lab, California, USA - Biofuel... | ecosystem: Engineered > Bioreactor > Anaerobic > Unclassified ...
ACAGTCGAATTCATGTTGCCTACCGGTCGGAGAACGGCCATATTTCCAACTGCAGCAATACCGCGCTTGAGCTTGCTTCCGGTGAATTTGCCGGACTTGTGGATGATGATGATACCCTTGCACCGAATGCTCTGAATGAGGTTGTCCGGGTTCTGAATACGGATCCCGGTCTTGATTTCATTTATTCTGACGAAGACAAAATCGGCCTGGACGGCCGCAGGGAATATCCAAACTTTAAACCTGATTTTGCGCCTGAAAGCTTTACATCATGCAATTATCTGTGCCATTTCAGTGTACTGCGCCGCAGCATTCTTGAAAAGATCGGCGGATTCCGCGCAGGCTTCGAGGGAGCGCAGGATTACGATCTGTTTCTCCGCGTCTCTTCGGAAACCGATAATATTGCTCATATTCCCAGGCTTCTGTATCACTGGCGGATGCTTCCTACCTCTACTGCTTTAAAGGCAGACAGTAAGAATTACGCGGGTGAGGCCGGCAAGAAGTCACTTGAAGAATTTCTTCTTGCCTCCGGGAAGGAAGCTGATGTCGCAATCCGCTTAAATACTGCCTACTACGTGTCTTATACCCCGCCATCATGCCGGCTTGAGATTGTAATTCGTTATAATGGCGTACCGGAAGAGCTTTTTTCCTGTATCACCCATCTGTTCCGCCACACAATCGGAGGTTTTTCCGCGATTACCGTAATTGGTGACAGCATTCCAAAGGATATATTAACTTCGCGATATGCAAGCCGTACGGTTCTGACGATGCTGGATGCCGTATCCGAAAAGGACGCAACGGCGGCACTCGCCGGCCATATCCGGCAGGATACGAATGACTATGTTGCTTTCATCGATGACAGGACAAGAATCCACACGGACGGCTGGGCGAAAACACTTGTCGGATATGCGAGTCAGGATTCAGCCGGTCTCTGCGCTGCGCGAATCCATGATCTTGACGGCACCTTATGTGAATCCGGCATTCTGCTTACTCCGACCGGATTTATGATGCCTGCAAGCTTACGATACCCTTACGATAAAATCAACCTGAATATGCGTATTCTCGTCACCTGGAACTACAGTGCCGTCAACAACAAATGCTGCGTCGCCGCACTTGATAAGCTTCAAAACGCCGGCGGCCCGGACGAGCAGCTGGATTACCGCTCCTTGATTTATGGTCTGTCACTTCAGCTTATGGACTGCGGATACCGCAATGTACATGTTCCGGAAATCGAATGCACTTTCCCGGAAAGTGATGACCCGGCTGTGGATATCAGTACAGTAGACCGGCGTTATTTATACTCCAGATGGAACAGATATTTTCTTCATGACAAGTATTACAACCGCAATTTTTTCCAGAAGGAGCCTTTTCTACTTCAGCTGTAGCCGTTTAAGCTGAAAATCCCGCCAGAATCATCAGCATATTCTGGCGGGATTTCTGTTTTCTTATTCGGTTTTATTATCTGCTTCTGTCTTCAGGCTGAAATCACTCTTATATACCGTTAAATTCGGATTATAATACGGATCGCCTGCTTCCAGGACGTCTTTCCACTTTGCGGCACACGTCTCAACTTCCGAATAAAAACGCTTTCCCTTCTCCGGTGTTCCGTCATTGCCGCGTGACTTCGATTCATAGTGATAAAGCCGGACATACGGATCGTAGACAATCAGATACCCTTCTTTTCTTATCTTCAGGCAGAAGTCCACATCATTGTACGCGACCGTCAGCTCCGTCGAAAATCCGCCGACCTTTTCATAAACATCACGCCGCACCATCATACAGGCCGCTGTTACAGCACTGTAATTCTGAATGCACAGTGCTCTGCTGCAATATCCGGGAGCATCGCCCTCTTCGTTTACGAAAGCATGTGACGCGATACCGCCCAGTCCTAATACAACACCGGCATGCTGAATCGTACCGTCCTCATATAAAAGCTTCGCACCGACTGCACCGACATCAGGTCTTAAACAATAACTTACCATCTCCTGGATATCATTATCCAGAATGAATTCCACATCATTGTTAAGAAGCAGCAGAAAATCGCCCTTTGCATGCGATACGCCGAAATTATTGATTGCGGAATAATTGAATTCATTATCCCATACAACGACTCTTACACGGCTGTCTCTTTGTTCCAGCATCCGGTAATATGCAAAGGTCTCTTCCTTTCTGCTGTTGTTTTCCACAATAATAATTTCCAGATTCTTATACGTTTCTCTTGTTTCAATGCTTGCAATGCATTTCTCCAGATCATCGGTATGATCCATATTCGGAATAATAATTGAAACAAGCGGTTCTTCGTTATGATGATACTGTGCACGATAAATTCCCGGGGCTCCGCCATCTGTCACCGACGCGTCAAAGCCGCCGCGCTTAAGATGCAGTTCCAGTGCGCGCATATCACGGGCGCGGCATTTCTTCTCCCGCTCATCGTTATTATCATTCTGGTCTTTTTTTACCTGACGCATATGGCAGAGTGCGCGCGGAATATGGCGGATTGCTTCTGTCTGTTCACAGCAGCGCAGAATATAGTCATATTCCCATAACCCGGTTTCCTTTGCAGATTCCTTTGCTGATTTTAATGATATTTCACGTTCCGCAAGGAAAAGATGTCCGATATAATTCATGCTCTGCAGAAGATCCGGGTCGTAATCCGGTTTAAAAACCGGATCACTGTAAGTCCTTCCAGATTTATCAATCGTATCTTCATCTGTGTACAGAATCTGAGGCTCAGGATTCTTATTGACTTCCTCTGCAGCCATATAAAATGTCTCCGGAGATAAAAGCGCTCCCGGACTTAATAAAGCAATATAATCCCCGGCAGATTCCCGCAGACCTGAAAGCAATATATCTCCTGTGCTTCGGGCATCTTCGGCAGGCACAAAACGAACACGGCCGTCCGTTTCAGCCGCCAGTACTTTCCCTGACGTCTCGCTGCCGGCTAAAATGAGTTCCCAGTTCCCGTACGTCTGCTTTTTAAGCGATGTCAGCAGCTTTCCGGACCAGAAAGCCGTCTTTTGACTGACCGGCACCACCACGCTGAATTTCGGATTCTTTATGAAGGTATGGTTCCGCTGCTCCTGGAGAACCTGATCCGTATACAAGGACTGTACACGCCATGTATTGTAATTGATGCCTTCTCTATGCATAACCTTGTCCACACAGCGTTCAAGCGTATGACGGAATCCAAACTGCTGCCGGTATACCTTCACCTTAAAGAGAAATTCTCTTGTTTTTTCTGTTTCCTTCTGAATCAAAGATTTACTTGTCGGCAGATCACCCGATCTTTTCTTTTCTCCATCCGTAATAACAACATGGACTTTGTTCGGGAAAATGCCGTCTCCCTTAACACAGAAACCAGTCACTTCCCTGCCGGAAGCTTCCGGATATCTACGTACAAGATCCAGTCTTCCGACATACTCCACCTTTGACGTAAGAAGTCTGCCGGATGCCGCATCGTAAACAAAAATCCTGACATTTTTTGCAGAGGCATACCAGCCGTACACGGAAAAGCCCTCCTGGGTCAGCTCCGCGTGCTCCAGATTGCCTTCCAGGCGTTCCTTAAGCTTTGTAAAGGCTGTCGGTGAATACTCGACTACAAGATCTCTCCTGCCGTTTTCACAGCAGTAAACGCGAAATCTGCGAAATGTACGCAGCTCTCCTGGGATTCTGACCCAGTAATTATACCCTGTAGCCGTCGCATCCGCGCCATATCCGGGATGCAGAAATATACAGACATCCGTATACACTTCACATTTGACCGGCAGTTCACGGTCATCCGCAAAGACCCTGATCTTTGCATCTCCCGCAAGGTCATCGTCATACCAGCCCTGTATAAGCAGCTTTCTGCTGTCACGAAGATGCATATGACAGTCAATAAGGTGAAATCGATTCATAGGTTCTATACTGCCCCTTCCCATGTACTCAGCTCTTCCAGAATACACGACTCATAAATTTCATAAAAAATACCATGTAGGACAGCAGGGCAATACAGACAAAAAATGTTTCCCAGTTAAAAAAACGAATCGTCTGTTTCAGCATAAGACTGCCTGTCTGTGCTGTTCCATTATACAGTACCTGACCGGCATTCTTTTCTGCCGTACTTAAATAAAGACTGATGCTCTGATCATCTGCCACATTTTGAGCCTGTACCGTAAACCGGTACGTATGTCCCTTGCTGTTTTCCTGTTTTGTAAAAGAAAGACTGTAATCACCGTTTCTTGAAAAGCTTCCTGTGTCAACTGCTCCGGACGCGATCTGACTGTCGTCAGCCGTATCTTCCAGAATCCATTTATATGAGCCATACGTTGTCCGCGACAGTTTATTAAAGCGGATTCTGATCCCGGTCAGGCCATTATGAGGACATGTAAATTCCTGCGAGGCGGTACTGTTTCCGGCAAGTGCCGGCACACCTTCTGTCGCATCGTAATTCACATCATAAATTGCTTCCGGCCACCCCTGAAACGCATACAGTGCGCTCAAGGCCGCCACAGCCACCAGAATCAGTATAGTCTTCAGCGTTTTCATTCTGTCTTTGTCTCTCCGATCTGATATCTTAATAAGCAACCTTATATTTCTCCGCGACTTCCACGGACGGACCATCCATCACGACCTTGCCGTGCTCAATCCAGATTGCGCGGCTGCAGATTTTCAGGACCTGGTCAATACTGTGTGATACGAACAAAATAGACGTGTCCTTGCTCATCATACTCTTGATCCGCTCCTCGCACTTCTCCTGAAAGCGAAAATCTCCGACAGAAAGCACTTCATCCACGATCAGCAGGTCCGGCTTCCCGATCGTAGCAATGGAAAAAGCAAGTCTTGCCAGCATGCCGGACGAGAAGTTCTTGATCGGGACATCCATAAATTCATGAAGCTCGGAAAACTCGACGATATCATCGTAATACCCGTCCATTTCCTTCCTGCTGTATCCTAGTATCGCGCCATTCAGGTATACGTTCTCACGTGCCGTCAGATCCATATCAAAGCCGGCCCCCAGCTCAATAAGAGGGGCAATTGTACCGTAAACACGCACGGATCCGCGTGTCGGCTTCAAGACACCGGCAATTGTCTTAAGAAGCGTGCTCTTTCCGCTTCCATTGAGACCGATCAGTGCCACGGATTCGCCGCAGTTCATATCGAACGAGATACCCTGAAGCGCCCAGAACTCATCATAGCTTATATTATGCTTCAGACGGCGGATAAAGTACTCTTTGAAATTGTCAATCTTTTCGGATGAAAGATTAAAGCGCATCGCTACATCTTTAACCTGCACAATAGGCTTTTCCATTTCACACACCCCTACAGATTCAGAATAAAGCTGTCCTGCTGCTTATAAAATACATAAAAGCCCAGCGCAAGAAAGCCAAAGGATTCCAGTACCGCGATCAGAATCGACATACTGCCCGGCAGTGCATTATAAAGGACTACGTCACGAAACATGATCAGGATATTCGTAAGCGGATTTGCCATTACGACAAGATAGACCTTATGCGGCAGGAACGACATCGTATAAATGACCGGCATCAGATAAACAAGTGCCGTCAGAAATACACTGTAAAGATGAACGATATCCCTGAAACGCACTGTCAGCGCGGCCAGAATAAGACCGACGCCAAGTGAAATAACAATCAGGAAAAAAACAGGAACAAATACCAGGAACATCGTAAAATGCAGTTCAACACGCAGCGCAAGCATAACCAGAATCAACGCGCAGAATGTCGAAAGGAAATTAATAATGCTCGAACAGATCCGTGACAGCACAAAAAGATACTTCGGGATATAGACCTTTTTAATAAGTGCGCCATTCCCGAGGATTGCAGTCATGGAACCGCTTGTGGACTCACTGAAAAAATTGAACACTGTCTGCCCGCATAGAATGTACAGAGGATAATTCTCTATATTGAAACGAAATAAGTTCGAAAATACAAATGAGAGAATGATCATCATCAAAAGCGGGTTCAATATTGTCCAAAGAATCCCCAGCACGGATTTACGGTATTTAATCTTAATGTCACGTTCTACCAGCTCAACAAGAAGCGGCCAGAACTTTCTGAAATTCTTTATATGCTCAGCCATAAAAATCCCCGCTTATTTCCTGAGTTCTTTAATGCCGCCCCACTTATGATCCTTCTCGGAAATTGTAAGCTCCATACCTTCCGGTATCGGCCAGTCAACCCCTATATCCGGATCATTCCACGCAAGGCCGCCCTCGTCGTTCGGATGATAAAAGTCGGTGCACTTGTATGCAAACTCTGCTTCATCTGAAAGAACAAGAAAACCATGGGCAAAATTTTTCGGAATAAAAAACTGTTTCTTGTTCTGTGCGGAAAGGAGAACGCCGAACCACTTTCCGTATGTGGCGGAACCCGGCCTTAAATCAACCGCAACATCGAACACCTCGCCGTTTACGACACGGACAAGCTTGTCCTGCGGATAATTGATCTGAAAATGCAGACCGCGGAGCACACCTCTGGTAGAACCGGACTGGTTATCCTGTACAAACTCCATATCAATGCCCGCTTCTTTAAAATCATTGTAATTATATGTCTCCATAAAATAGCCGCGCTCATCTCCGTGAACAGTCGGTGTAATGACCTTCAGCCCCTCGATTTCACACGTTTCAACCTTTATCTGACTCATAATTGATACTCCTCGCTTTCCTACAGTCCGTTCGCGATATCGACAAGATACTGGCCGTATGCCGTCTTAAGCAGCGGCTGAGCCAGTTTAATCAGCTGTTCCTTTGTAATATACCCCTTCTTGAATGCAATCTCCTCAATACAGGAGATATACAGACCCTGACGCTTCTGAAAGGCCGATACAAAATCGGCCGCGTCCAGCAGCATATCATGGCTTCCGGTATCCAGCCACGCAAACCCACGTCCCAGTGTTTCCACATGAAGCGTTCCGCGGCGCAGATATTCATTGTTCACACTGGTGATTTCAATCTCGCCGCGCGCGGACGGTCTGACATTCTTTGCTATATCAACAACATCATTATCATAAAAATAAAGACCCGGTACAGCGTAATTTGACTTTGGCTTCTCCGGCTTCTCTTCAATTGACAGTGCCTTCCCCGCCGCGTCAAATTCCACGACCCCGTACTCCCGCGGATCCCGGACATAATATCCGAAAATTGTCGCACCCTTATCCCTTGAAGCGGCGCGTTCTAAAACTTTCGAAAAGCTCTGTCCGTAGAAAATATTATCACCCAGAACAAGTGCCACATTATCCGTACCGATAAACTGCTCCCCGACGATAAAGGCATCCGCAAGGCCGCGCGGTGAATCCTGTATCGCATACGTCATGGAAAGTCCAAGCTGCTCCCCTGTTCCGAAAAGCTCCTGAAAAACCGGCAGATCACGCGGTGTTGAAATGATCAGGATCTCCCGGATACCCGCCAGCATCAGCGTTGACAGTGGATAATAAATCATCGGCTTGTCATAAACAGGCATAATCTGCTTGGAAATTGCTTTCGTAAGCGGATAAAGACGTGTTCCTGAACCTCCTGCCAGAATAATACCTTTCATCAATTCGTCCTCCTGTAATTAAGATCTTTACGAAATCTGCACAGCCAGAAACATCCGGCAGCATAAGAATACGCCGCCGGATTTCTGTTATCTTCCCTTGTACATATCATCATAATACTTCTGATAATCGCCGCTGGTGACATTCTTCATCCAGTCTTCATGCTCCAGATACCACTTGACCGTCAGACGGATTCCGTCTTTAAAGCATGTTTCGGGATACCAGCCTATTTCCGCTTTAATCTTGTCGGGTGCGATCGCGTAGCGTCTGTCATGGCCCTTTCTGTCTGAGACATATGTAATAAGATCCTCCGATACGTTCTTTCTGCGCGGATCACTTTCCGGAAGCAGCTCGCGCAGCGTATCGATAATCAGATGGATGATTTCTATATTCTGTTTTTCATTATGACCGCCGATATTATACGTTTCAAACAGTCTCCCGCTTTCCTGAACCATATCGATTCCTTTGGCGTGATCCTCTACGTAAAGCCAGTCACGTACATTCAGTCCATCCCCGTACACAGGTAGCTTCTTGCCCTGCAGCGCATTGTTGATCATCAGCGGAATCAGCTTCTCGGGAAACTGATACGGCCCGTAGTTATTGCTGCAGTTTGTAATATTGGCCGGAAAACGATACGTATCGATATAGGATTTCACAATAAAATCGGAAGAAGCCTTGCTGGCCGAGTACGGGCTGTGCGGATCATACGGCGTCGTCTCATAGAAATAGCCGCCCTCATCATCCAGTGATCCATAAACCTCATCCGTAGAAACATGAAGGAATTTCTTGTCCGGACGGAATGAGCCGTCCGGAAGCTCCCATGCCGCCTTTGCAGCGTTGACCATAACAAGCGTTCCAAGAACGTTTGTACGGACAAAAATCTCCGGATTCTTAATACTCCGGTCTACATGACTTTCCGCCGCAAAATGAACGACACGGTCGATATCATTCTCCTCGAAGATTCTGCCGATCGCCTCGCTGTCACAGACGTCCGCACGTATGAAGGAATAATTGTCCTGCTGCTCCACATCGCGCAGATTCTCAAGATTTCCCGCATATGTGAGCTTATCCACATTGATGATACGGATATCGCTCCCATACTTGCGGAACATATAGTGAATGTAATTTGATCCTATAAAACCGGCGCCGCCGGTCACTAAATACGTTCTCATCTGATTCCTCCGTTATCTGCTGTATTGAAATTCTGGCAACTCTCCGAACCATTATAGCATTTCACTCCCTGCATTTCAACAAGCAGTGCCGCTCTTTTTCCGGCACAAAAAAGTCTCAGAAGAAATGTGCCGTGCCGCGGCGTACCGTTTCAGCTGAGACTTTTATGTATGCTGTTATGCCATTATTCCGAATAAATCACAATCGTAGTGCCGGATGGAACATTCCAGTAAACCCAGTACGCGTTATCATATTCAAGCCGCACGCATCCTCCCGATGTAGCCGTCCGCATTTCGATGAACATCGGATCCATGGTTCCCTCGTAATACAATCCGGAATGAATCAGATAATCGCCTAATATCTGGCTTGCCCAGTAGCACGTGTACCCATGCCCGAATGATGGTTCCTTAAGACCCATATGGAAAACACCTTCGATGGTCGGCGACCATGGCGCACCGATACCGCAGTCCCAGAAATAAAGCGGTGTCCATGAATAGCTGCTGCCTGTAAAAACCGCAAATTTGAACTGTGATTTATCCACCATGATCAGGTACTGTGTAGGACTTGCATAGCCCTGAGCCATCGATGTCATCTGAGCAAGTACAGGCGGTGTTGTAACAGTAAGTACACCTTCGTTGTCCGCCTCATACCAGGTACCGTCAATATAATCGATGCAGTTGCGCATCACATACCCCTCATCAGGCTCTCCGTAATATAAATCCTCCAGCCGGAATGAAAGAAGATGAGCTCCCGCATGACCGTCGCAGCAATCGTCGATCCTGTATCTCTGCAGTTCTCCGCCGTCATATTTGCCTGTGACAAGCCAGCCGCCGCTTACAAAAGTACAAAGCGCGCCGCCGTTATCGGCCAGCAGCATTCCGATATGATTATATCTGTATTTACCGCGAACGACATAGCCCTTCGAAGGAATTCCGTAGTAATCCGTACCGTCAATTGTAAAAAAGCCTGTCGACGCACCGTGAAGTGAAGGATCAATATAATACCGCTGATAGCCGCCGTCATACCTGGCAGTAACAAGCCAGCCGGTCTTCTCGAGAATGCCGCCGTTATCCGCAAGATAAACCATTCCGCTTCCGGCACTGTATTTTCCACGCACGACATATCCTTCCGGCTGTACATACGTGTAATGCCCCTCTGTATCAACAGCATACAGTCCTTCCGGTGCAACAGCACCGCCGCTGATCCAGTAACGCTGAAGGCCCTGGCCGAATTCATCCGTAACAAGCCATCCGTCCTGCCTGATCACACCGCCGTTGTCCGCATAATAACGAACCCCCTGGTCCGTCATGGCATTACGCGCAACATAACCACTCCAGGAAAGACCGTAATACTTCTTTCCGCTGACATCAAAAAATCCGGTTTTTGCGCTGTGTGCAGTATCATCAATATAATAACGCTGCAGACCATTGTCATATGCATCTGTCACATGCCAGCCCGGACTTTCAAGCACCCCGTCATCCGAAAGATAAATCGTTCCGTCTGACGCGAAATATTTGCCGCGTGCTACATATCCTTCCGGGCGGACATACGCATAATGTCCCGCGCTGTCAATCTGAACCAGACCCGCCGGTGCGCTTTTTCCATTTGCAAACCAGTAACGCTGCAGACCCTGACCATATTCGTCTGTAACAAGCCATCCATTTTCAAGAAGCGCTCCGCTGTTGTCCGCATAATACAATGAGCCGTTTTCCTTCCACGCGCCCCGGACAACATATCCCAGATTCGCGATTCCATAGTATGTCTTCCCGGCCACAGAGAATATTCCAATACTTGCGCTGTGTGTGCCGCTGTCAATATAATATCGCTGCAGACCGCCGTCATAACGGTCTGTAACACGCCATCCGTCATGCTCCAGCCGGCCGTCATTATCCGCCAGATATACCTTTCCTTCTGAAGAAACGTATCTGCCGCGTACAACATATCCTTCCGGACGGACATACGTATGATTTCCATTTGAATCCACTTCATAAACGCCTTCGGACGCGCACGTTCCGTTTTCAAACCAGTAACGCTGGAGGTCCTGCCCAAATGCTGCTGTAACAACCCAGCCCTTTTCAACAAGGACCCCACCATTATCCGCGTAATATCTGGAACCGCCGATTGTATCTGCGCCTCTTAAAACATACCCGTCACCGGGGATTCCGTAATAATTCTTTCCGTCAACAGCAAAAAAGTCTGTCGATGCGCAATGCAGCACCGGATCAATATAATACCGCTGCATGCCGCTGCCATACCGGTCTGTTACGAGCCAGCCTGTGTTCTCAAGTTTACCGTCATTTGAAGCAAGAAAGATCTTCCCGTCTGCCGCGCACTTCCCGCGGACAACTGTTCCGTCGCTTGTCGCATATGCCCAGTATCCGGCTTCTGTCTCGGTAACAATGCGGGAAACAGCCAGCTTTCCATCTGCCGCCAGCCAGTAACGCTGCGCGCCTGTATTGACTCCCGACGGATCTGTAGATGTAACAAGCCAGCCCGTACGCGGCGCTCCGCTCGTATAGTAATAAATATCGCCGCCGATTGTCTGCCAGCCATCCGCGGTCATCGCCGATATGCTTTCCGGCTCTGTCTGTACAGTTCCGGCCGGCAGTACTGCAGAACTCTCCGCCTGTGCCTCCGCATTCTCACTCGACACAGGATCCGGCTGCGCCGTATCTGACTTTACTGTGCCTGACTGCGCCGTTTCTGTTCCTGCGCCGCCCATGGTTTCCGCTTCGGCAAAAGCAGCCCCGTGACTGACCGAAAACAGTAATAGAAATACAAACGTTCCGATAAGTCCGCAAAAGATTCGTTTCTTCATTGATAACAGTGCTCCCCTCAATTATTTTAGATCCGGTACTATTGAATATTATTTTACACGATTTTAAGAATATCGGCAAGCCATGCGGTAATAATTACTCTAATGAATGATTCTTGTATTTTAAATATTTTAAGAATTTTTAATCTTTTCAATGAGTGAAAGCAGCTTTGATGCATAATTCGTATCTGCGGCCCATCCTGTTCCATACGGATTATGCGGAATACTAAGATACTCGATATATACTGCTTTTCCCCTCAGGCTGTCATACCACCGCGGATCAACACACGTATTCACAAGTGCTTCTGTACTTGCATAACACTTCAGATGCTGAATCTGAGCCCGGATACCTGTCCGTACATCCGGGAAGGAATTGCCCGCGACGCCATTGCCTGTCGCACCCATTCCAGCAAAATTAAACTGTCCGATTGATACATCTCCCGGATATGACAGATACCCGGTCTCAAGCATAGCCTGTGCAAATGCCACTTCCACCTTGACACCTTCAGTCTGCGCTTCCTCCGCATACATCGTACAGAAAGACTCCAGTGTCGGCGCGCCGCCTGCTCCCAGTGCTTCGGACGGATACGAAATGCCTGAATATGAATTATAGAAATTCTCAAGCTGTTCTGCCGTCACGCTGGATGCGCCCATAATGGTATGAAACGATGCACTTGCCACATCAGCATTCAGCTGTTTCAGATTACTCGCGATTCCAAGACCGTCCCACAGATAAACATGGATGTGATATGTGCCGGTTTCGTATCCGTGATTCGAGGGATCGAAATGCACCGTATATGTGCCGCCGTTCTCTCTGTTGGCTGTATACCATTTGATATTGCTCTGGTCACTCTCGCTCCACACAGCCGCCTGAACCGAGCCAATCCCGGTCGATGTATGAATGCCGTCAATCACAATGTCAAATTCACCGGAACCCGCATTCTGGTTTTCTATACTCACAGAATCAATTGACGGTGACGAAACATCAAACGACGCAGCTCCCAGGAATTTAAAGGTACTTCCGGAAACGGCGTAAGCATGGACATAATACGTGCCGTAATCACCATGGTTTTTGATATTCATCGTGCATGAAAGCGTCCCGTCGGAATTCTTAACGGCAGGATACCACTTTATATCATCCTGTCCGTTTTTACTGCTCCAGACAGCGAAATATGCGTTGTTATATCCACCAGGTATCTTTACCGCTGCCGTACTCAGCGCATAAGCACCTGCCGCCTCGGCTGCTTCCGCTTTCACGCTGCAGTCGGCGAGATTCATTTCAGCCGTCGTATTTCCGACAAATGTCATAATACCGAAGTCATCCTGTACATATGCATGAACCTGATACTTCCCGAGCTGATAATCATGATTCTTCAGATCCGCATGGACAAGATATGTACCGTCACTCTGCTTCGACGCCTGATACCATACAATATTACTCTGGTCACTCTCGCTCCAGACCGGAACATAGACGTTCTGAATACCGTTTGGAGAGGCAACGCCGCTGACCGTAATGTCAAACGTTCCGGATGATACATTGACGTTCGATACTGAAACACCGGAAGCCGTCGGCTTTACAGAATCGAATGTCGTACTGCCGAGGAACTTATATGTACCGTTGCTGACAGCATAGGCATGAACATTATACATACCATAGGACTTATGATCTTTGACATTCATTGAATAGGTAAAGGAACCGTCTGAATTTTTCACTGCCTGATACCATTTCAGATCGTCCTGACCGCCGTCCGCGCTCCATACTGCAAAAAACGCTCTGCTGTAGCCGCCCGGGATAATAACTCCTGACGCCGTAAGGTTGTACTGTCCTTCCGTATTATCCGACAGTTTTGCTGTAACCGTACAGTCCGGAAGAGATACTTCGGTCTTCGTCATAAACAGATTGCTCAGTATTTCACATCCGTCCAGCATGTATACGTGTATCTGGTATGTCCCGACCTGGTAATCATGATTCTTTAAATCGACATGAACCAGATATGTTCCGTCACTCTGCTTCACTGCTTCATACCAGTGGATATTGCTCTGATCATCCTTGCTCCAGACCGGAACCATAATCTTATCAACGCCGGATGCTGATACAATATCGGATATCAGAATATCAAATGTTCCTGCTGCATCATTCTCATTCACAACCCGGACATTTCCAATTGACGGTCTTTCGATTGTAAAGCCGGTACTTCCGATGAGTTTTAACGTTGAACCGCTGACGACATAGCAGTGGACAATAAAATCACCGTGTGACTGATGATCTTTCAAATTCATCGTGTAAGAAAGCGTTCCGTCACTGTTTACAGACGCTCTGTACCATCTAAGATCGTCCTGTCCGCCGTCCGCGCTCCACACGGCAAAGTACGCCGCCGAATATCCGCCCGGTACAATTACACCGGATGCCGAAAGCACATACCTGCTTATATCCGTACTGTCTGCAGACGCTGATACCGCAGCCTTCGGCAGGGAAACCGTATATGAGGTCATATATACATTGCTCTGAATTCCTGCATTATCCGTCAGATAAACATGAATCTGATACTCTCCAACCTGATAATCATGATTCCTGATATCAACAGAAGCAACATACGTTCCATTGGTTTGTTTCACAGCAGCGTACCATTTGATATTGCTCTGGTCACTCTTGCTCCAGACCGGTACGAGTATCTGGCTTACACCGTGAGCAGACTGAACACCTGAAATGATGACATCAAACGTTCCTTTCGAAGAATTGACATTTGCGACCGTAACATCTGCCACAGATGGTTTGGGCAGATTTAAGGAGGTGCTTCCCAGGAATTTAAACGTTGAGCCGCAGACAGCATATGCATGGACATGAAAATCTCCATATGACCCGTGCGCTTTAATATCCAGATTATATGATACTGCAGAGCCGGACTTTGTGCCCGTATACCAGACAAGATCATCCTGTCCGCCTTCCTCACTCCAGACCGCGAAATATACCTTGTCATACCCGCCGGGAACAATTACTCCGGAAGCCGTTAATTTATAAAATTCTCCCGCCGTGTCACTCTGCACGGCTGACACTGTGCAGTCAGGCAGCGTGACCTTCGTACTGGTCGCGCCAATGAAGGTCATCATTTGAAGTTTGTCTACAAGATAAGCGTGAATCGAATACGTCCCGATCTGATAATCATGGTTGGCCAGATCCACATGTGCGATATAAGTTCCGTCACTCTGCGCCGAAGCCGTATACCACTTGATGTTGCTCTGGTCACTCTTGCTCCAGACCGGTATATAAACAGTATCTACACCAAGAGCTGAGTGAATTCCGCTGACAACTGCATCAAATGTACCGGCTGTACGGTTCACGTTTGTTACTGAAATACTGTCAGCCGACGGTTTCGTAACCGTAATCGATTTCGACCCTATGAATATCATAGAACCATCCGTAAGCTTAACATAGCAATGTATCTTATACTCCCCGTATGACTGATGGGATTCCAGATTTTCAGACACACTCCATGTATTACCGTTCCGCTTCCCGGCACACCACACAAGGTCATTCTGACCGCCTTCACTGCTCCAGATCGGAAAATACACCTGTGCAATATCATTTGAAGGATTTGTGATTGCGGCATATGCGCCGATATCCAGATGGCCGTCTGTGTAAGACGCGTCAAACGTCACGGAAGAATCGTACAGTGTAAACGATGTGCTGCAAAGCTTCGTGCTGCTTCCCGCGTAATAAACCGCCACGGAATAGCTTCCCGACAGACTGTCATGATTATCTCTGGAATCATCAAGCTCGTATGTCCCATACGACGTCTCCGTCATATCCGTAACGGTTTCCGACTGGCCGCCGCATGATATATGTGCTTCGACCGTTCTGCCCGTTGCCAGATTTTCCGCAGTAATGTGGAACGATCCGTCAAAGTCATTCCGATTGCTCACTGACACATCCGGATCGCTTTTCTTCTTAAGGCTGTACTGCTGCGCTATACCTGCGGCATCCGCTTTGCCGAGGGCGGTCAGATTCGTGTCACTCGAAAGGAATGCGGCATCCGAGGCGTTTGAAAGGAAAGCATGCTCAACGATAATACCAGGGATACCATATTCCTTGCAGTCATTATTAACCGTTAAATAATCTGCAATACTTCCGTCAGGATATGTACTTCCATTTGTTGAATCTCTTGCAACAATGCCGTTACCCCAGCTGTTTGTTGTAATTCCAAGCTTATTGATCTCGGCAAGAATTCGTTTCCCAAGATTTGACCCTTCTTCCGCAACTGCCGGCTTCCAGTTGCTGTTTTGAACGAATATGAGCGCACCATGTGCAGTCTCACCTGCGGAATTCATATGAAGCGCAACATAAACATCGGCACCGGCCGCTGCTGCTGCCTTGATCCGTGATTCATTATCTTCTCCGCTCGTAGTGCCAGGATATGGACAATTCAGTGTCGAATGTGTCATATATACTGTAACTCCGGCATATGTTTCCAGCTCCGCCTTGCAGGCAAGTGCTACTTTCAGATTTAATTCTTCCTCCTTAAGCCCGTTTCCGCTGGCACCCGTATGTGTCGAATCATGCCCCGGATCAATCGCAACAACCAGATTTGAGGATTCCGCACTGACCGTATCATCTGCCGCTGCAGTTTCTGTGCTGAGTGCCGCGAGGCCCTCCGCTACTGTCGTCGCTGAAGCAAGCAGACCATTTTCCGTATCAGAAGCAGATGACGCGTCATTCGTCTTATTTTGATTCTCTGTACCCTGATTCACTGTATCCGGATCAGCGCCGGCTTTCTCGAGAGCGTCGCTGATACTGTCGGCTTTTACAAAAGATCCGTCATCGTTGATTGTATATGCCGTCGTGCTTGTACCGTCATTATCCGAAAGTGCGTCCGACGGATCCGATGATACAGATGCCGGATCATCAGCAGCTACATTTGTAACCAGAAAAGACGTCTGGCTGCTGTCATCGCCGAAATCAATCTCATCCTCTGAAATTGTAGTGTTATTGGAAGAAGTATAGTTATAGACACACTTGTCAAGCGTAACCGCAAAATCTTCCGATACAGTTTCGTAAGAAAGTGAAAAAAGCATTGCCTGATCTGCTGTCCTGCTGCATGAAACAGTCTTCATGCTGCCTGAATTTTCCGTATAATAGAGCACGGCATCCGTCACATGCCGGGACGGATCAGCCACCGCAACAACAATATTCTCGGTGTCCGGTGTATGAAGAACACTCTGTTCAATATAAAGAATTGTCTGATCGGGATCGCTTGTATCGACATCCGCGTCTGTATCCGAAGCCGTGTCAGTATCCGCTGCCTCAGCACCGGCGGCATCTGAACTGCTGCTCCCTGCATCTGCATTATTTCCGCTTTCCGCATAAGAAGGCAGACACATCACTGTAATAATCATTATACAGAGAATAGCCGTCAATAAACGTTTTATTCGATCCATATCAACAACTCCTTCATAAGTCCCATTCTGATAAACAATTTAACATTTCCGTCAAAATTTCCAGTTTATTATATCAGCATACCACTAGAGCCGCTTATGCGCAATTGCGGGTGGCTAAAAAGACCTTAAAATTATCTTAACCTGCACTGGCCGCGGCTCCGGGAAATCAATGACTCATATTAATTCTGCTTTGTGTATAGAGATGCTGGATAAACACCTTTTGCAATCAGGTCGGCAAATGAACGCCGTACCATATCCCGATCCTCCTGATATGTGACTCCAAACCATTTATCTTTTGTCTCTAATACCCTGACACGGGCTTTCCCGCTTTTAATCAGTGTATCGATAACCGTCGGAAGAAGATATTCGCACTTCTTGTCCTCCTTGCCTGCACCCCGCAGGAAATCAGTAAAGCCTTCGTCAAGTATGTCGAAGATTTCCGGGGTAAGCCCCCACATATTCATCGATACATGGCTGCCAGCGTCCAGCGGCTCCACTGTCCCGTCCTCTTTGCGGACGCCGGCACCTTCCGGTGTTTTTACAATGTTGTATGTTTCACGGACGCCTGTTAAATATCCGGATCCGTCTACTTCACAGACACCGCGCGTAACCGTGCCGTTCTCGCTGAGTGTATTGCCAAGCAGAAAGCCCGCCATGCAGAACTGGCCGCAGGCTTTGGAAGGACGCTCCTCTGTCAGATACCGGTACACCTGCGAAAAGGCTTCCTTTCCATAATAATCATCTGCGTTAATAACAGCGAACGGCTCATTTACCGTTCCCTTGCAGGCCAGAACCGCCTGTCCCGTTCCCCACGGCTTCGTTCTTCCGTTCAGCTTATCTGCAAAGCCATCCGGAATATCGGAAAGCTCCTGAAAGACATATTCCGTGTCCATCTCCTTCGCGATACGGTCCCCGATAATCTCCCGGAAATCCCGCTCCAGATCCCGCCGGATAATAAAAACAACCTTGTTAAAGCCTGCCCGTTTCGCGTCATAGATCGAATAATCCATAATGATTTCCCCGTTCGGGCCCATTGCATCCAGCTGCTTTATACCTCCGCCGTACCGGCTTCCAATGCCTGCCGCCATAATGACAAGTGTTGCTTTTCTGCTTGAATCCTCCATATTGATGCTCCTCCTGTAACATTATTTTGTAAGATACGTTCCAAGAATACTGCTGAAATTCTCCGCCGTATCTCCCCACATATGACCCTCATAATCACGATATCCGTCAAGACTGTTGTCAAACCCGGTATTGATATAATTAAAATTCAGATATTCCACACCGCATGCATCCATGATATTCCGGAAATACGCATCTGCAGCCGCATAATCGGCCGATTTTTCCGAAAGCGAATCAGCCGGCACAGGCAGTACGATCACCGTCAGTTCAATTCCCTGCTGACTGCAGTATGATATCAGCCGTTTCAGATCATCGATACGGCTCTGCTTCACAATACTGCTGTCAAATGTAAGATAATTTACCTCCTTGTCCATCTGGATCCGTTTGAAATACATGAAGCCGTTGCTGTGAAAAACAGATGTACCGTCACCTACAATATCAGGGCTGTATTCTTTATATGCCTCAGAATTCTTCATCTGGAGGTTTTCGCTGAAATTCACAATTTCATTCCGGTGAAAAAGCCACGGAAACATGCCGATCCGAAAATCCTCGCTGAGGTTCTTGTCAAGATAATACTGCAGCTTTACCGTTGAAAACGGCATCGAATTAAAAATAAAAGGATCCTCGATTCCGGAATAATCGGCTGCGGTATAATAGCATGGATCCAGTTCATAGATCACCCGTTCCGGCCGGCACGTCCTCTCCGCTTCCTTTACAAGATACAGACAGTCCAGCGGATATTCCGCACCAAGACAAAGATTTGTGCTCTTCCTTCCGGTTACCTGGTCAACTGTTTCCGGATCAATGCTGCACTGGCCCTTTGATGTGCCAATAAAAACATCCTGCACACTGCTGTCGTTCAGACTGTGAATGCTGATACGCGCAAACGTATTCGGCAGAAGTCCGAAGCCAAGGAAGACATCGGCCGCCACGAAGACCGCAAGAAAAAGCGCGGCCCGGATCCAGTTCTTCTTCTTAGAACTGTGCATAGATAAAGCCGCCTCCTCCCAACAAAATATATCCGAAAACCGGAAGTGACAAAACCAGTGCAAAATACGTACACCACCGGA
>Ga0160425_1001781_pt1 | contig 19098 bp, 15 predicted proteins | sample BioMet8_FD_108193 | JGI IMG/M metagenome (GOLD analysis project Ga0160425, IMG submission 108193) | Microbial communities from bioreactor (seeded with sewage sludge) at Lawrence Berkeley National Lab, California, USA - Biofuel... | ecosystem: Engineered > Bioreactor > Anaerobic > Unclassified ...
GGAGGAAAAGACGTAACCTTGACCACAAATCTCTAAAAGTAATTGTAGCATCAGGAGTTCCATATTAGAAGTTTTACCTTGTAAGAAAGGCGGAAATCTTGCTTACAAAATATATTATACGAGAGAGGAAAAATATGGAAAAATTAGCTATCATTGATATGGGGTCAAATTCAATCCGCTTTGTAGTCATACAAATAGCTGATAATAATTCATACTCTATGTTATATCAGCAAAAAGAAAGTATTCGTCTGGGTGAAGGGCTGTCTGTTTCCGGATGCTTAAGTGCCGATGGAATGGAGCGTGCCATGATTTGTCTTAAGGTGTATGAGCATATGATGCATGTCATGAAAATTCATACCTGCCTGGCCGTGGCAACTGCAGCTGTCCGTAATGCAAAAAATGGAGAAATGTTTTTGAACCGGATAACAAACGAAACCGGAATTCATATAGATATTATCTCGGGAGAACGTGAAGCATATCTTGGATATCTAGGTGTAATCAATACCATTGCCATGAAGGACTTTATTCTTTTTGATTTAGGCGGAGCGAGCGTGGAATTGTCTTTGATTCAAAATAGTATTGTAAAATATGCCGTATCGATACCTATAGGAGCAGTCACGCTTACGGAAAAATTTAAATTGCAAAACAATATAGCGTTAGATAATTTACAAGAATGCACCAAACTAATTCGTCATTATATGGCTGCGATTCCTTGGTTAAAAAATTCACAGCTTCCATTAATTGGTATCGGCGGAACGGTGCGTAATCTCGGTAAGATGGATCAAAAAGCGACAAATTATCCCCTGCCAAAACTGCATAATTATCAGCTGCCGCGTGAGCGATTTGAAAATCTGTATACTACGGTTATAAATAAATCCTATGCCAATAGAAAAAAAATTGCCGGATTATCCAGTGAACGAGCAGATATTATTGTTGCGGGTGCTGCCGTCATTCAATGCCTTTTTGAACTGACCCGCGACAATGAATTGACAATCAGCGGGTATGGCTTGCGTGAAGGACTGTTTTTTGAACATTATAGTGACTATTGCCATCTGAAAAAAGGTTGGAATGCGGATATTTTGGCTTTCAGTTCAAATAATTTTTTACGAACTTTGGATAATATAGATTTTCAGCATGTAGACAAAGTATGTCAAATTACAGAGCGCCTTTTTGATTTATTAAAAGATATTCATGGATATGGTGAAACAGAAAGACGATTGTTAATTACAGCCGCACGTCTTCATGATATAGGAAAAGTTATCAATTATTATGATCATGCCCGTAATTCGGCATTTATGATCGGACATGCTTCTCTGTATGGACTAACGCAAAAAGAACAAATTATTACTGCCTGCATCGCCGGATTTCATCACGGTATCAGTAATAAAACCGTACGTGCTTATCGCTATTCCAATGTTCCAACAGCAGAAGACTGGACCATGATCCGAAAATTATCTACGCTGCTGGCTCTGGCAGAAGCAGCAGATGTCACGTATGAACACATCGTCTTGGATGTATCATTAACAATAGCAGATAATGTTATTGTATTAGTATTAACGACCACACCGGGAGCCGTCACTAGTGCTGCCGATTACGAGATGAACCAGCTTTTAAAACAATTTAAAAAAGAATTTCAAATGACGTTGTTGCTTATTTGGAAATAACCTCATTGAAAAAGCGCGGCTCCCCTATTATTGCAAGGGAGCCGCGCTTTTTATTTAACAATTAATCCTCATTCAATGTAATATCTTCTCCGGCTAGAATACGTTTCATATTACGAGCTGGACACATTTTGCCACACATAGTGCAAGTACCTTCACATTCCGGTTTACTGGATTCATAATATGTTCTGGCTTTTACAGGATCTATTGCAAGCTTTATCATCGTGTCAAAGTCGACATCGACACGGGCTTTGCTCATTGTATCATCCCACGCCTGGGCTCCAGGAATGCCTTTGGCTAAATCAGCCGCATGCGCTGCAATTTTCACAGCAATAATACCTTCTTTTACATCATTTACATCGGGAAGACGCAAATGTTCTGCCGGGGTGACATAGCAAAGGAAATCAGCTCCGCAGGAAGCAGCAATAGCACCGCCTATAGCACTGGTAATATGATCGTAACCAGGCGCTATATCAGTGACCAAAGGTCCTAATACATAAAACGGTGCATTGTGACACAACCGTTTTTCCAATTTCATATTGGCTGCAATTTCAGTTAATACCATATGTCCCGGGCCTTCGATCATTACCTGGACGTTTTTTTCCCAAGCCCGCTTAGTCAATTCCCCTAAGGTAATTAGTTCTTCAATTTGTGCGGCATCTGTCGCATCATGCGTACAGCCGGGTCGGCAGGCATCACCAAGACTGATGGTCACATCATATTTTGCACAAATATCAAGAAGCCGATCATAATATTCATAGAAAGGATTTTCTTTTTTGTTCATTTCCATCCAGGCAAATAACAGTGATCCACCGCGGGATACAACATTTGTTAAACGTGGATTGCGTTTTATGCGTTCTGCCGTTTTTTGATTCATGCCGCAATGGACGGTTATAAAATCAACGCCATCTTCTGCATGCTGCTGAACGACAGAGAAAAATTCATCTACTGTAATTTCCTTTAAATCTTTATCAAGCATTCCAACCGCATCATACATCGGAACCGTACCAATCATGGCAGTAGACATATCAATAAGTTTACGGCGAAAATCACGTGTTTTGCCAAAACAACTTAAATCCATGATAGCTTCCGCCTTCATATCAATGGCATTTTGTACTTTCTTCAATTCTTCATCATAGTCATTATGATCTTTGGAGACGCCCAAATTTACATTGATTTTTGTACGGCATCTTTTTCCTACGGCCTCCGGATCGAGATGGGGATGATTTTTATTAGCCGGAATAACTACCTCTCCTGCAGCAATTAACTCCCGCAATGTTTCTACGGACATTTGTTCTTTTTCTGCAACAATACGCATCTGATTCGTTATAATTCCCTTGCGTGCAGCATCCATCTGTGTTGTGTAATTCATATATGTATTTTCCTCCTAAAAAAATTCTAAAAAAAAGCTCACCTTCGCAGGTGAGCTTCTAATACTATCAAATACTTAAATGCTTTCCTACGGTAGGATTACCTACATCAGGTTGTAAGGGACAAACAAATATGTTATCTCAGCCAATAATGGCACCCCTAGCTCTTATTCTATTTGATTATATTATATTATATACGGATAGTATATGCAAATTATTTTCGAAAATAGTCAAATTTAATAGACCATGATATAATAACGATACTAGGAGGTAACTATTATGAAATATAATCTTTTGAAAAAATTTATGGTCTCTGCTCTGCTTATCTCTGCAGCAGTTAGCTGTTTGCCAACCCAGGCAGAAGCACAACAGCCTGCGCAAGAATCCATCGTTCATGTAACCGGTTATGCACAGCAGCAAGTAGCTCCGGATACGGCGATGATTACGGTAGGCGCAGAAACCACCGAATCGGATGCATCAGAAGCTCGTCAGAAAAATAATATTATTATGCAGCAAGTTACAAATTCCTTGACAAATATGGGAATAAATAAAATGGATATGCGCACAAACGGGTTTACTGTATCACCTAATTACGACAATGGAAAAAATAGAAAAATCATATCGTATACGGTAAGTAATTCGTTGCGGATAAAAATCAATGATTTCGATCTTATATCAAAAGTAATCAATACGTCTGAAGCCGCAGGTGCTAACCAAATTTACGGTGTGCAATTCCTGACTGAACATAGTGATGTGATAAAAGACAGCTTAATTAAAGAAGCTGTCCAAAACGGACGACGTGCCGCAGAAGCCGCTGCTTTGGCAGCCGGCGTAACCTTGGGGAAGGTGAAAGAAATCAACGTTTCTGGAAATTCACCATCCTACGGTTCTAATTTTACCATGAGGTCATCACTGGTATCTATGAAACAAGCTGACTATACACCGATTGAAAGCGGTTCCAATACAGTCAGTGAATCCGTGGACATTACTTTCTATTTACAATAAATAAATTAGTATGAAAAAAACGGAATGCAGCGTACGGTCAGAGTTTTCCCACTCTGTCGTACGCTGCATTCCGTTTTTTTAGGCTGTTTTTTCTATATGCGTTATATGCTGTAACGATGTTTGCGTTTTTGCTTGAAGATATAATACAGATTCAATAGGCGTCATCTCCGCTGTATCTGTAATAGATTCGTTTGTTGTTATTAAATTCCCTGCAGTATCAAAAACTTCCTCTAAAAATGATAGCTTAAATCGATACGGCAGGTTTTTCATCCGTACACCTTGGATGAAATCCAATACAATATAAGAATAACCAGCAAGAGCCGCTTCTGCACACATACTTTCTAAACTACGAACCTTGCCGGCGGAAAAAATAATATGACCGGAAAATTTTCTGCGCAGTTCCTCTTGTACTGCTTGCCGCATATATTTTTCATCATTTTGAATGCATTCATCCAGTTGAAACGAAATAAGGCCGGCATATATAACCGACGGTTCTGCGGAACTATTACCAGGTGTATTCTGCTCAGCCGAAAATCTATTTTTTATATCATAATAGTTTCGTAATGCGGCATCCGCATAAAGAGCAACAGCATGAAAAAATTGGTCGGAATTTGGATTTCTGTACCATTCCGTTTTTTTACCAAATTGTTTATATTCACCGGATGTAATCGTTTGCAATACGCCCTTCACTGGATCATTTTTTATTACGACACGATCAAGTAATAGCTCTTTCCCGTATATATCGGAAAATGCTTGGTTTCCTACTGCGGGAGCGCCAAATGAGATAACTTCAATCTGTTTTGCCGGTACTCCGATATCAATAAGCCTCGCTGCCATTAAGGTAGCTACCGCCCCCCCTAAACTATGTCCAGTCAGCAATATATGCGCTTTCGGATTACTTTTAAGTCCTGCTGCAAGGCTTTCTCCAAGCGTATCTCCTTTACTGCCCACGGGGGTAAAAAACACAGTATTTGTATATTCGTTAAACCCTTGATGAACCATAGGCGTCTGTGAAGTGATATGCCCGTTATCAGCAATCGATTTAAATGCGGCAGGTACCGTTCCGCCAAAAGGGACTTTGCGGAATTTCATATCTGACGCAATGTCTTTATCATTTTCAGTTCCGGCTATTGCTAAAATATCCATCGTATCGCCGGTTTGATCCGCTGTACGTTCAACAAGATAAAATTTTGCATCCGCTTTAGCCGTATCGCGATGAAATCCGATAACCTTCCAGCCATGCTGTGACAATTCGGAACGAGCCACTTCTTGTACACGTCCGTCATATGCGGCCAACGCTGCCCAAGCGCAGATATATTGCTTATATGCCGTATCCAGTTTGCTGCTTATGCGTGGATCCGCAGTCTGGACAGTCGGGACTGCCGCCGAAGTAAGCAGTGCTGTCTGGAAAAAACAAATAAAGCTTATGAGGAAAACCAAAAAATATCGCATACTAGTCCCCTCCTGTATTTGTTTTACAATAACGATTCACTTACAAGCATATTATTCATGAGATAAAATTGTAAAAACTTCACGATTTGCATGAGTGCTTTCTTCAAAAAACAACGAACGTGCCAACTCCCGTTCCATAGCAGCTTTGCGCTTCTTATCTTGTAAAATGGATAACACATCACGATGTGCTTGAATTAATAAATCTCCCTTGATATGACGAACATGCACCATATCACGCAAACGACGAATTATTTGAATGGCAACAGATTCCGGCGAATATAAATATCCTGTTCCTCCGCATACGTCGCAAGGACTGAACTGGACTTGATGAAGTCCCTGGCGTGATTTTTTTCGGGTAATTTCTACCAAATTCAATGCAGTCATACCTAAAACACGTGTTTTCATCCTGTCCAAAGCGGTTTCTCGTTCCAAAATCCGCAGTATTTCCTCACGCTGTGAAGGAAGTGCCATATCAATAAAATCAATAATAATAATACCGCCAATATCGCGAAGCCGTAATTGTCTGGAAATTTCTGCAGCGGCTTCTTTATTGACATGAAAAATAGTATCTTGAACGGTACTATTGCCTGTATATTTTCCTGAGTTCACATCAATAACAGTCAAGGCTTCTGTCCGGTCAAAAACTAACGTCGCTCCTGAAGGAAGTGTTACTTTACGATATTTTAGCCGCCGTACGTCTTCTTCGATTTGATATGCTTCAAACACAGGCTGCTGTCCTTCATAATATTCTATACGTCCCCGCCAGGACTCTTTTGTGCCTGTAAAAAGCTGACATATCCGTTCATAGGAATCTTTATCATCAACAATTACTTTTTTTATATCAAATGTAAAGTAATCACGAATCATACGCATTACTAAATCAGCTTCACGATATAATAACGTTGGCTTTTTTGCCAGTTTATACCGACGTTGTATACCTGCCCAGGTGCCAAGAAGGTAGTGTATATCATGCAGCAGTTCTTCTTCCTCTACCCCTTTAGCTACGGTTCTGATGATCAGTCCCATTCCTTTAGGTTTTACTGATTCTACGATGGCACGCAGGCGGTTTCGTTCCGCCTCATCGCGGATTTTTTTCGATACGCCAATATAATCTACTGTCGGCATAAGTACACCGTAACGTCCGGCAAGACTAATATTAGCAGTAACTTTTGGCCCTTTCGTGTCCGTTTCTTCTTTGATTACTTGGACAAGAATATTTTGGCCTACAGAAATATGTGTTTGCTGTATTTCTTCCTTTGTGGCCGCACGGGGAAATATATCGCCTAAATACAGAAACGCATTTTTTTTACGTCCCAGATCTACAAAGGCAGCCTGCATTGCCGGCAATATGTTTTTGATAACACCTTTATATATATGGTTTACTATATGGGTTTCATCATCTCGTTCAATAGCAAAATCACGCAGCACACCATCTTCTACAACAGCCATACGTGTCTCTTCTGCCATAACGTTGCCTATAAGCATTTTCATGAATTACACACCTTTGCAAAAATAATAAAATAGATTTATGAGTCAGATACCTCAAATAAAGAATAACAAATACCTTCTGCACGATGAAAAATACCAATGCGTCTGGCCAGCATCATGTCGGCTGCTGCTGCCATAGCAAACTGTTCGCACAATACTTCCCATACCTGGCCTGGCTTGATCGCACCATTTTCATTTTGAAGTATGCCGATGCGGATCGAAATGGTATCTCCGGCAATCGATCCGGTTACAGGCTCTACAATATGTTCTTTTACATCGATCATACGTTTTCGATGCGTTTTAGGAGAAAATCGTTCATATATAATAGTGTCACTTTGATTAAATTTTTCCAGCAATGTATTTAATTCCCCTTGATCCATGATTCCTACTAACGGACCCGATAATTCGTAGACGGCATAATTAGCCATAGCCATTAATTTAGGAGCTTTTTCGTCCACATAGGCTCCTTTTAAAACGGCAAATCCTTGGGAAGATTTTTCATTCATGCTGCGAATTACTTCTGCTACGGGTATCTCTTCGATAAGTTCCATATCCATATATTCGATATCAGCCGCCACACCTACACCTAAAGCAGAGGCAAAACTGATTTTCATATGAGGGTTAAATCCCTCTGAATAACAAACAGGAATACCGGCACGAATAATAATGTATCGTACGGTTCTGGCAAAATCCAGATGAGAAAGAAAGCGGAGTGCCTTTTCTTTTTTAACAGCTAAACGAAGTCTTTTCATAATCTCGGCCCTCCTTGTTATCGATAATATGAACACCTAAAGAAGGACAAACGCCGCATCCGGTACACGATAAATGTCGGCAGTCCGGAGTTAATTCACCGGCAGCAGCTCGCTGCCACTCACGTTGTAAAAAGGGTTTAACTGCGCCGTTTGATAAATGATCCCAGGGCAGTGCTTCGTTTACATTTCGTGAACGTGCCGCATAATAATCGGGATTAACACCCGCATTGGCAAAAGCTTGGAGCCAGCGGTCATAATTGAAAAATTCAGACCAGCCGTCAAATTTAGCCCCTAACTTCCAAGCCTCCATGAGTACGCTTCCTAACCGGCGGTCACCTCGTGCAAAAGCGGCTTCTATATGTCCGGTTTTGGCGTCATGGTAATGATAGCTAATATGTTTATCTCGAATCAAGGTCTTGATGTATTCTTGTTTACGCCGAATTTCTTCGATAGGCATCTGACCGAACCACTGGAAAGCGGTGTGGGATTTTGGCACAAAACTGGAAACGCTTACGGTAACGCGGCCATTATTTTTCCCTGTTATCTTACGATATAAATTCAGCACTTTATATGCCAAATCAGCAATACCGGCTAAATCTTCATCTGTTTCAGTAGGAAGCCCCATCATAAAATATAATTTGACGGTAGACCATCCGTTTTTAAACGCGTTTTCACAAGCCGCCAGCAAATTTTCTTCCGTTACCCCTTTATTGATAACATCACGCAATCGCTGCGTACCTGCCTCTGGAGCAAAAGTCAGCCCGCTTTTTCGTACCTGCTGTACTTTTTTTGCAATATCGACCGAAAAGCTGTCGACACGCAATGAAGGTAGACTTACACTGACCTTTTTCCCTTCAAATTCCTGCAGCAGCATGTCCACTAATTCGCCTAAGCAAGAATAGTCAGCAGAACTGAGACTCATAAGAGATATTTCATTATATCCAGAATTAGCAATTATTTCTTTTGCTAATTGGAGCAGATGTTCCGGAGTTTTTTCCCGGACAGGACGATACAGCATGCCTGCCTGGCAAAAACGACAGCCACGGCTGCAGCCGCGGAATAGTTCAAGGACTGCACGATTATGTACAATATCAATGTTGGGAACAATCGGTTTAGTTGGGAAAAAAACATGTTCTTCATCAGCCACAATACATTTTTCAATACATGTCTTTGCCTCCGGTTCGGAGGGTGTCAAAGATACAAAATTCCCCTTCTCATCATAGCGGACATTGTAAAAAGCCGGAATATAATTTCCCTGCTGACCGGCAAGAATCTTCAATACTCCTTTTTTGCCGCCCGGTTTTCCATTTTCCTTCCAATCAATAAGGGTATCTGCCAGCAACTGTACGGATTCTTCCGATTCTCCCAAGCAGAACACATCAATATAATCAGCCAAAGGTTCTGCATTAAACGCACAAGGCCCTCCTGCTATAATGAGCGGCATATCTTCTCCCCGGTCTTTCGAAAGCATGGGGATGCCGGCTAAGTAAAGCATATTTAATATATTAGAAAAACTCAGTTCATATTGAAGAGTAAATCCGACTACATCAAAATCGCAAACCCTTGTTTTTGTTTCCAATGAAAATAATGGATATCCTTTATCCAACATAAGTTCTTCCATATCCGGCCAAGGAGTATATACTCTCTCCGCAGCAACATCGATTCGTTCATTTAATAATGCATATAAAATTCGTAATCCTAAATGACTCATGCTGACTTCATACACATCAGGAAATGCATAAGCTACTGTTAATTTTACTGTCTGGTGGTCCTTAACCACACTATTCCATTCTCCGCCGATATATCTGGCGGGTTTGCTGACTTTTCCCAAAAGAATGGGATCTATATGTACCGTATGAGACACGGTGCGACCTCCTTTAAAAAATCATGGTTTGTTGTCTTCGATATATGCTGAGAAGTAATCCCAAGGACATCATGTTTGTGGTTAAAGCACTTACCCCATAGCTCATAAAGGGCAGCGGAATTCCCGTAACCGGCATAATGCCGCAGGTCATTCCTACATTAATCAAAATCTGAAAAGCCCACATGGACAAAATACCCACAGCAATCAGCATACCGAAACTATCTTTGCAATCTTTTGCAGTTATAAGCGCTCGATATACCAAAATAAAATATAGAGCTAAAATAAAAATACATCCTAAAAAACCTAACTCTTCGCCAATGACCGAAAATATAAAATCTGTATGATTTTCAGGTAAAAAATTCAACTGGCTCTGTGTACCCTGGAATAAGCCCTTTCCAAAAAACATTCCGGATCCAATCGCAATTTTTGACTGGATAATATGATAGCCTGCACCGAAAGGATCGCTGTTGGGATCCAAAAATACCAAAATACGCGACTTTTGATAATCCTTCATAAAAAACCAGCTAATCGGTGCCAATACGATGCAAGCAGCAAAAATATTACGCAAGAGTTTCATATTGATATTCGCAATGAACAACATGCCTAAGGTAATTGCCAAAAAGACTAAACTGGTACCTAAATCAGGCTGTTTCAAGACAAGTAAAAAGGGAATACCTACAAACAGGGCAATCGGAAAAAGTTTTTTATAGGAACGCAAATCATCAACATGGTCGGAAAGCAGTGCGGCCAAGCATATGATCATAATCAGTTTTGAAAATTCTGATGGCTGGACGGTAATCGGTCCCAACTGAATCCAACGCTGGGCACCCAGTGCGGATTTTCCTAAAAACATTACCGCTACCAGCATCAATAAATTAATAATATATAAAGGGATGGCAAATCGTTTCAACTTTTTATAGTCAAATCGGCAAATGCCCAATATAAGGAGAAAATTTACAATGAAAAATCCTCCCTGACGTATAACAAAGTCATAATTAATAGATCCTTTATTGATATGGGTAGCACTGCCGATAATGCATAAACTCACACATACAAGCAGTATACAGGCACCTAACATTACTTTATCCAAACTTTTCCATTCTCGCTTATTAAAAAAACTAAACATAGTTACACTCCTAACGACGGTACCGGCGCCATGACAAAGACTCTTGGCGCCGCTGCCGCAAAGAAAGTCCGGCAGGCTTTTTTTCTGCATTTTGCTTTGTTAATTCGAGTTCTTCTTCAACCATAGTTACCTCTTCTGGTGTATCTCTTCCTTCCTGCGGAAGTAGTGCATCAGGAGCCTTCGGCAATAACGCTTCCAACTCAGAAATTGGCAGTTCTGTCCCTTTTTTAATGTAATCCAACGTATAATGTAAAGAGGTAAAGAAAGGTTCGCTTTCAGGAACAGATAATAATGCACCTTGCTGGGCAGCCCCCTGTATTACATCACTATGAGGCAATATGCCGGCTAAATGTTCTGGATCAAGCATATTCAACATAGTACGCACAGAAACAAAGGTATCAGAAGGCTGATAAAAATTATTGAGCAATATAGCATAATTAAATTTTTTGTGTTTATCACAGAATTGCATTACGCGTGATGTATCCCGCATAGAAGTCCAAGTCGGTTCTACAACGAAAAATATATAATCAGCGATAGCCACGGCTTTTTTATATGCCTGGCCTCTTCCAGGCGGGCAATCCAGCAAAACGTAATCATACTGTTCTGCCAAATCTTCCAGTACATATTGATAGGAGGAAGCATCAATTTTTTCCCATGTATGTTTTTGACTAGCCGCCAAAAAATCCAAGCCGGGGGAAATTGCAAGAATCGCGTTATTAGGCATACAACGCTGCTTTATTATATCCACAGCATCATATAAAATTTCATCTTGCACACCAAACATCAAATCCAGATTCCGTAATCCCATATCAGCATCAACCGCCAATACGGAATAGCCATGCCGCTGCAGGGAAATGGCTAAAGTTGAGGTTACTAACGTCTTGCCTACGCCGCCCTTGCCGGAGGCAATAGAAATGATTGTTGACATGGGAAATCTCCTTTCTTGCAATTAATGTTTTTTATCAGTTGAATTCGCGGCAGCTGTGCCGGGATTCGCATAGGTACCTATATGGAAGAATGCTTCCAGCATAGCTTTTACAATAGGTCCGGACGAGGAAACACCATATCCGCCCTGTTCCGTCAGAACGGCGATAACTATACGCGGATGATCATACGGTGCATAGGCAACAAACCAACCATGATCAGCACCGCTGAAATTTTCAGCGGTCCCCGTTTTACCAGCGACTTGAATCGGAAAATCAGCAAATAAACTACCGCCCGTACCTGATTCTTCAGCTACATTGCGCATGCCTTCACGTATATAATCCAACGTAGATTTTGAAACCGATAAGCTTCCTACTTGTTCAGGTGCAAAAATCTTATACGGTGTTCCATCCAGATTATCAATACGGCTGACTAAAAATGGCCTATATCGAATGCCGCCATTTGCAACTTCACTAACGATCATGGCCGCCTGTAACGGCGTTACCAGTTGGAACCCCTGTCCGATAGCGGCATTAAGCGTATCACCCAAATACCAATCTTGATGAAATACCTTTTCCTTGTATTCTTCGCTGGCTATCAATCCGGAAGCTTCTCCGCGTAGTGCGATTCCTGTTTTTTTACCCATGCCGAACATACTGGCATATTCAGCCAACTTATCAATTCCAACACGCCGTCCCATTTCATAAAAGTAAACATTATCGGATTTAGCCAGCGCTTCCTCAAAATTAATCCAGCCAAACGCTTCGCCGCCGGCATTTCTCATATTAACCTGCCAATCACGGCCACTGTCGAAAATCAATTCATCGGGACGTACTTTTTTTAATTCCAATGCCGCGGTTCCGGCAATAATTTTAAAAGTTGAGCCAGGCGGATATTCTCCGGCAATGACTCGATTTTCCATAGGATGAGCTGGATTATCATTAATCTGTTTCCATTCTTTTTCAGTAATCCCCCGGGTAAACCAGTTTGGATTATATGCCGGCCGGCTGGCCATTGCCAGGACAGCACCTGTATTAGGATCTATGGCAACAGCGGCGATTCCTGCCGTTCCTATCCCATTGGCTATTTGCGAATTCATCGCTTGTTCTGTTGCTTTCTGCAGATTTAAGTCAATGGTCAAGTGAATATTATGGCCGGATATAGACTTTTTGCGATCCATTTCCTTTACAGGACTGCCGGCCGCATCGACTTCTACCTGACGGCCGCCATCTTTGCCTCGCAGCAAATCATCATAATATGCTTCCAATCCTGCCCTGCCGATACTGGTAACACTGGAAACGCCTTCCTGTCCTTTTATGCGTTCCATATCTGTTTCATCGATCTGTCCGACATATCCAAATATTTGAGCCGCCATAGAATTATACGGATAATAGCGAATAGGCTGTACATCAATAGCAATTCCGGGAAGTTCATTCCGGCGTTCCTCTATTTTTGTAACTACATCCTGCGTAAGATCTTGTGCAAGAACCGTAGGTTCATACGAACTGTTGATCTTTTTCATTTTTTTCTGCAGCGTATCGGGAGTAATGTTCAACAGCTGGGATAATTCTGTTACTTCACTGTCCGGCATGTTCTTTTTTGTAGGAACATACGTCAGTATAAAGCTTGGCCGTGAACCGACGAGAATTTGACCGTTGCGGTCATACATGATTCCCCGCATCGCTGCAATAGGAATTGTACGCAAGCGGTTTCCTTCGGCCAGCGAATGATAATAATTCCCGGCAAATATTTGCAAATAAATCAGACGACTGATCAACAAGAAAAAAATAAAAATCAATATCCAATACAGATATTTGAATCGGCCATCTTGATGTTTCTTTTTCATTAACGCTTCAAGCATGAATTACACTCCTTGTACTCGATTGCCTACCAACGATATCCAAAACCATAGGCATCTTCCCGTCTTAATTTCCAAACAAAATGGTCTAAAGGAAGTGCAAGAATACCATGGTAAACAAGCATTGGTACACTATATTCAAACAAATATGCCATAACTTTTACAAACTGGCCGGACATCAATAAAACACCGCAAGTAAGCAAGAAACAACATTCTGTTGCCACTAAAACGATAACTAAAGATAACAGCCATTGTTCACGTTCTACATTGCGTCCCATCGCACTGCAAATAAACGCAATGACTAAGTATGGCAGCAAATGCAGTCCGAAGAAATTACCAATAATAACATCTTGGCAGAATCCGCCTAAAAGAGCGGCGGTAATACCTGCACGCTGTCCGTGATGAAGCGCAATCAGGACAACAAGGACAAAAATAATATTAGGCTGATATATGCCGTTAAATATAAAGGGGAAAATTGAACTTTGCAATATAAATGCTGCAAGCGCCATCATAAAACATGCCGTCTTTTTCATAATGCTGCAGCTCCTTTTATGCCTTCGACTTTATCACGCTGCGTTTGTGGAACCAGTTTAGGATCCACCGTCGGTTTTTCATAAGATCCCGTATCGGAAAATTTCAAAATTACAAAGACTTCTTCCAGTTTTGAAAAATCAACACTGGGACGAATAACGGCATACTTGACAAAATCATTGTCACTTTGATGAATAGAGATAATGGTACCGACATACAAACCTTTCGGATAAATGGAACCATAGCCGGACGTAACCAGCGTGTCGCCTTCGAGGATATCCGAATCCTTGGCAATATTGACAAATTGCGGTTCCGTTGGTGTATTGCCGTTGCCGCGAACAACGGAAGACACCCGGGATTCGGGACGCTGCACAATGGCACCGATACTAGTCCGCGGATCAAGCATCAATTGTACCCGGGCAGAATGAGGATATACATCACTGATAAATCCAACTACCCCTTTAGGCGTAATTACCGGCATATCCTTAGCAACCCCTTCGGCGCTGCCTTGATCAATAATCAAAGTATTGCTCCATGTTCCATAATCACGGGATATGACGGATCCCGCTAATAATTTATATTGGTGGTTATTAGAACGGAAATCAAGCAACGCGCGGAGTCTCTTGTTTTCTGCCCGCAGTTCGTCATAATTAATGCTCCGTTCTTTTAATTCTTCGTTTTGCTTTTCCAACGCTTCCCATTCAATCCGGTTTTTAAGACTAATATCAACGATGTGAATACCCGTGGAAAATCCGTTCATAATACGGCTGAAGCTGTATTCAAAAGGTTCTGCTGCAAGTGCCAGCGGTCTGGTAATATAGGGAAATGCTTCGCGTCGGTTCCAAATCCAGCCAACGGCGGCTATTAATATAAATAGTATCAGCATAATAATGATGCTTTTTTTACCGAATGAAAACAATTTTAAAATCTCCTCCTGTAGATATGCTGTGCGCCCTCAACTAAAGCCGGCAACTTTTCTCTACTCATTAATGCTTTTCCTATGCCGGTTACTACGGCTAATTCCGGATTAGCTCCTATCATAACAGGTACGCGCAGCTCCTGACTGAAAAGTTTATCCAGCCCATGAAGCAGTGCCCCGCCGCCAGTCAATACAATACCATGTTCCATCACATCTGCCGATAATTCAGGCGGTGTTTCCCGCAGTACGTTTCTGACTAACTCAAGAATACGATACAAAGGTTTGGCGATTACCTGATAAATCTCACTGGATTTAACAGCGACCTCCTTAAGCAAGCCATCGTCCAGTCCGCGGCCGGTAAAATAATACGGCTGATCCTCCAGCGGCAGTACGGCAGAACCGATACGGACCTTAATCTCTTCTACGGTAGAATCACCTGTCACTACATCATATTTCTCACGCAGATACTCTTTTATTGCAGCATCTAAATCCAATCCGCCTAAATGAACTGATTTTGCTACAGCGATGCCGCCTAAGGATAAAGTGGCAATACTTGTCGTACCACCGCCCATATCAATAACCATATTTCCTAACGGTTCAAATATGGGGAGATTCGAACCAATGGCAGCAGCCGCAGCCGTTTCCATCAAATAGGCTTCTTTCGCCCCGGCCTGAAAAACGGCTTCTAACACGGCTCGTTTCTCCACATTGGACGCAGCTGAAGGAACCCCTACGATAATGCGCAGACGCTGTACACTGCGCACGGATTTACTGAGCAAATAGCCGAGCATGGTTCTCGTAACATTATAATCGGCAATTACTCCATTCAGCAACGGCTTATGCACCTTCACTGTTTCCGGTGATTTAGCCAGAAGTCCGGCAGCAGCATTGCCTACGGCAATTACTTTCTTATTACGTTCATCTGTCGCTATCAAAGAAGGCTCAGAAAGAACGACGCCTCGTCCTTCTACATAGACTTGCGTAGTACAAGTTCCTAAATCTATACCTACATTTTTTGTTAACGGCGAAAAAATAGAGCTCATTACAAAATCCCTTTCCATACTTTTCTAATACTTTTTTGTCATTATTATATTTTACCACAAACGACACATTCCGTCAGTATAATTCCCATTAAAATATCCCCGAATCATACACAGTATATCAGCTATGATTTCGGGGATACAAATAGTTTTAGTACGTGTATTTTTGAATACAGTCAATGACCTATCTGCCTTGTGCATGATGCAAGCAGTTATTTGTCGATTTCTTCTTCCTCTTCGTCTTCCAAATATACTTTTTCCGTTGCATCATCATATTCGATAAGTTCTGCATACCGCATCCAGCCTATAATCAAATCCATTTGCTGCGCTGCCTTTTTTTCGCCAAAAGCTTCCGCCAATTGTTCTTCAAAAAAGTCAATATCCATTTTGTTATCCGTATCTTTTTCCAAACTATCTACCATTTTCCCTACAAAGGGAACATTATTCAGCAAATGTTCTCTGAATAATTCTTTGCGTTCCAGAACACTGGCTCTGGCAAATGCAATCCCAGCTTCTGTTAATTCTATATCTCCTTCAGATACAATTGTAAACCGCAATAAATTAGACATTTCAACCAATGGGAAAAAATCTTCTATGTCCATCACAAAGCGATCGGCTAATTTATATAAATCTGTTTTTTCGTTTAAATCCTCCAGCAATTCCAAAAAACCGGTAAGTGCACCTGCCGTGACATTGGGAAGTAAGGTATATTGAGATGGCGATGTTTTGATTCTGGCAGCCGCTGTTACTGATTCACGCACAGTCGGCCGCTTGGTCATGAAAGAATAGATCTGATCCACATAAGACAAAAATTCAGGTGATTTCTTATCTCGCCACCGCGGTAACGGAATCAGCATGTTTTCCATTACCGTTGCCGGGCGTGTAGAAAGTATAATGGCTCGATCAGCCATATATACCGCTTCTTCGATTCCATGCGTAACGAGTATAATTGCTTTCGTAGGAATTTGCTTTTCCAGCCAGAGTTCCAATAAATCACGGCGCAGATTTTCTGCCGTCAACACATCCAAAGCAGAAAAAGCTTCATCCATCAGCAATATATCCGGTTCACTTACCAAAGCCCGTCCGATACCTACACGCTGTCTCATGCCGCCTGAAAGTTCTTTGGGAAACGCGCTTTCAAACCCATCGAGTCCGACTATATCTAATATTTTTAATGATTTTTTTTCTTTTTCTTCTTTTGTTACATCTTTTCCTTCAAGTCCCAGCATTACATTTTGCAATACCGTAAGCCAAGGAAATAAGGCAAAGGATTGAAAAACCATAGCGACTCCTGGATTTACGCCGGTAATCGGTTTTCCCAAATACGCGACGGTACCTGAAGAGGCCGGTATTAATCCGGCTATGATGCGTAATAATGTAGATTTCCCTGAACCGGACGGGCCTAAAATAGCCAAAAACTCTCCTTCTTTAACAGCAAAATTTACATTTTCCAATACCGCTGTATTGGCGGAACCTTTTATATTAAATGTGCGGCCTATACCTGTTAATGTAAGTAATTCACTCATTCTGCCCACGCTCCTAATCTAAATGAAATTTTGATTCTGCCAAGCTATACAGCCGGCGCCAAACAAGGCGGTTGGCGCAAACTACAAAAACACAGGTAGTCATAACCCCAATCACAATATGCGGCCAATCTCCTGCCGTAGTTGCCTGACTGACATAAGCTCCCAGCCCGGTAGCTGTCAGTGTAACATCTTTCCATGCAACTAATTCCGAAACAATACTTGCGTTCCATGCTCCACCGGAGGCAGTAATCAAACCGGTAACCAGGCTCGGGAAAATACTGGGAAGAATGAGAGATTTCCATTTTTTCCAACCGGTAATTTTAAATACAGCCGCAGCTTCCAACAAATCATTGGGAATACTCATGGCCCCGGCAATGACATTAAACAGAATATACCATTGTGTTCCTAATATCATTAAAAAAACGGATCCGGTTTCAAAATTCAATTGATATTTTAAAAAGATAATTGTCACAAAAGGAAAAATCATATTGGCAGGGAAAGATGCTACAATTTGGATGATCGGCTGCAGTTTAGCCGATAATTTAGGGTGAAGACCAATTTTTACACCCACAGGAATAGTCCACAAGGCTCCGATAGCCAGCGCGGCAATCACTCTGCAAAACGTATATACTCCCAAGGAAAATACAGTAAAGATTTCGTGCAGTCCCATGTCATATACCATGACAGCAGAATTTTTTGCCGGCCCGTATAATGCATATATAACAAGAATAAAAATAAATAATCGGAGTACTCTATGTACGCTCTTTTGATTTTTATTACCATTAATGGTCCCTGTGATTTTAGTTGTCATATTAGCCAGCATATTACCGCAGGAATTCAAAAAACAAAGAATCGGTGCAAAAAGTAAATGCTGCAGAAAATCCATCAGCCAGGATGCATGCAAAATATCATATACAAAAGAAGACGGCTGTACATCACTTTCAGAAAATTCAACTTTAAATTTCTGGCTCCAAACTACCAATGGACGCCAAAACAGCTGGTCTACTAAAAAAATCATTATCAACATGGTAAGCATGGCATAAATCATCGCAGATACATTGCCGGCATCAATGGCCGCAGCCAGATAAGACCCAACTCCGGGAAGTTGAATATCTTGTCCCAATACACTGATAGCTTCGCTGGCAGCTAAAAAAAACCAAGCGCCGCCAAAAGACATCATGCTGTTCCAAATAAGGCCGATAATAGAAACGGGAAGTTCCAAACGGGTAAATTGCTGCCACCAATTTAAATGCAGCAATTCCGCCGCTTCACGCAGATCTTTGGGAGCCGTCATAATAGACTGATACACACTAAACGTCATATTCCACGCCATGCTGGTAAAAATAGCAAAAATAGATGCAATTTCTACGCCTAATAAACTGTTTGGAAAAAAATTAATAAACATAAGAATCGTTGCCGATAAAAAGCCCAGCACGGGAATGGATTGTAAAATGTCCAGAAGCGGGATCAATATCTTTCTGGCAAACTCATTTTTAGCCGCAATATAACCATATACAATAGAAAAAATAAGAGAAGCAATAAAAGCAATAAACATTCTAAGCAGTGATCTGCCGCCATAATA
>Ga0160425_1001782_pt1 | contig 19077 bp, 18 predicted proteins | sample BioMet8_FD_108193 | JGI IMG/M metagenome (GOLD analysis project Ga0160425, IMG submission 108193) | Microbial communities from bioreactor (seeded with sewage sludge) at Lawrence Berkeley National Lab, California, USA - Biofuel... | ecosystem: Engineered > Bioreactor > Anaerobic > Unclassified ...
AGCCATTTGACCGCCGGGAGAAAGTTTTTCCACTATTGCCGTAGTAAAACCGCTTCTGGAAGAATAGAGACCTGCCGTGTAACCGGCAGGGCCTCCACCAATAATAACTACATCATAGGATTGGCTCATATTACACCTTTTCCCTGCAGCCAGTTTTTAATATCTGCTTGAGAAGGAGGATTTACCAATTGCTCACTGGTTTGTCCCTTATTAGCCAAAATCATGGTAGGAATAACATCAATCTGATATTTTGCAGCAAGTTCGCTTTCTTGGTCAACATCAATAGCGTCAAACATTACTTTGTCAGTAAGTTCTTCGGCAACTTGCATAACTGCTGGTTTCAATCTCTTGCAATATCCGCACCAGGTAGCTCCGAACAACATTACTACAGGTTTAGTACCTGCCATATCTTTTTCCAGTTCTGCTTTATTTACCATTTTTAAACTCATGATTCATCTCTCCTTTTTTAACTGTACATTTCATTTCAACAGTTCATACTGTAAAGATAGCATATACAGTTATCTTTGTCAATAGGGAGAAAATGAATTCACAAATTTTACATACTTTCATGGAAAGTACGTTTAATTACTTCCAATTGCTGGTCTCTGGTCAGACGGACAAAATTTACCGCATAGCCGGAAACTCTAATGGTCAAAGTAGGATACTGGCTGGGATTCTTCATGGCATCCAACAAAATTTGACGGTTCATAACATTTACATTCAGATGATGAGCGCCCTCCTTGAAGTAACCATTCAGCAAAGAAACCAGATTTTCCACTTTTTCTTCCGGTGATTTACCCAAAGCATTGGGAACAATGGAGAAAGTATTGGAAATACCATCCTGGCAAACATCTCTGTAGGGCAATTTAGCCACAGAATTCAAAGAAGCCAAGGCACCATTCACATCACGTCCATGCATAGGATTAGCACCGGGAGCAAAGGGTTCCCCTGCTTTACGTCCATCGGGAGTTGTACCTGTTTTCTTGCCATACATTACATTACTGGTAATAGTCAAAGCAGATAAAGTATGTCTTGCCTTTCTGTACATCGGATGCTTCTTCAGCTCTGCAGAGAAGTAGCTGGCAATTTCTACCGCTATTTCATCCACTCTGTCATCATCGTTGCCATATTTGGGGAAATCCCCTTCGGTAACAAAATCAACTGCAATGCCCTTTTCATTACGAACAGGTTTTACTTTAGCAAATTTTATAGCGGACAAAGAATCGGCCGCAATAGAAATACCTGCCACACCAAAAGCTGCAATTCTTTCTACCAAAGTGTCATGGAGAGCCATTTGACTTGCTTCATAGGCATATTTATCGTGCATATAGTGAATAATATTGATAGTATCCACATAAAGTTCAGCTACATAGGATAAAACTTTCTTGTAATTGGTGATTACTTTGGAATAGTCCAAAACTTCGTCAGTATCAGGTACTATATCAGGAATAACCTTCATACCCTTTTTCTCATCTATGCCCCCATTGATAGCATAGAGCAGGCTCTTGGCCAGATTAGCCCGGGCACCGAACAACTGCATTTGTTTACCGACAGCCATAGCTGAAACACAGCAGGCAATAGCATAATCATCCCCGTATAAAGGACGCATAAGGTCATCATTTTCATACTGGATGGAATCAGTGCCAATGCTCATTTTTGCACAATAAGCTTTAAAGCCTTTGGGCAGATAATCACTCCATAAAACAGTCAGATTAGGTTCTGGAGCTGTCCCTAAATTAGTTAAAGTATGTAAGTAACGGAAAGAATTTTTGGTAACCAAAGTTCTGCCGTCAACACCCATACCGCCTAATGATTCTGTAACCCAGGTAGGATCTCCGCCGAATAATTCATTATATTCAGGAGTACGTAAATGACGAACCAAACGAAGTTTAATAATAAATTGGTCGATAATTTCCTGGGCACCCATTTCATCCAAAGTTCCATTAGCTAAATCTCTTTGGATATAGATATCCAAGAAAGTAGCAGTCCGTCCTAAGCTTGTGGCTGCACCGTTATTTTCTTTAACACCGGCTAAATAACCCATATATGTTGCTTGTACAGCTTCTCTGGCAGTAGTAGCCGGTTTAGTAATGTCTACACCATATTTGGCTGCCATGCTGGCTGTTTCTGCCAAAGCTTTAATCTGCATGCTTACTTCTTCACGCAATCTGATTCTTTCATCAGTCATGGGTCCATCTAAATTGTCCAAATCTTTTTTCTTTTCGTCAATCAGAAAATCTGTGCCATACAAAGCTACTCGACGATAATCACCGATAATGCGGCCACGGCCGTATGCATCCGGCAGACCGGTTAACAGACCTGCTGAGCGGGCTACACGAGTACGATGAGGATAGGCATCAAACACCCCATCATTATGAGTTTTACGATATTCTTTAAAACGTCTAGCAATTTCCGGGTCCAGTTCAAACCCATATTCTTTCAAAGCTTGTTCAGCCATACGTGTCCCGCCGTACAGATTGACAATTCTCTTTAAAGGTGCATCTGTCTGCAGTCCCACAATAACTTCGTTAGCTTTATCTATATAGCCGGGGGCAAAATTATCAATACCGGAAACCACTTTGGTTTCCACATCTAAAACCCCTTTGTCTATTTCTTTTACAATAAGGGCATGGGCTTTATCCCAAACAGCTTGTGTTTTGGGAGATGTTCCTGCCAGAAAGCTTTCATCCCCTTCATACGGTGTATAATTTCTTTGAATAAAATTACGAACATTGATAAGATGACGCCATTCACCTGTATTAAATCCTTCCCAGGCTTGTTCACAAACTTTATTAATAGGCATAATTTTTATCCTCCCGGTTATTCTGTTATTTTTGTAAATCTTCGTTCATAAGTTCCTGCCATTTTTTTAATTTTTCCGGTTCCATAGGCGGAACTCCTTCTAATTTGTAGGGAATGGCCAAATCTTTGTACTTGTAAACACCTAGCACATGATATGGCAAAAGCTCTACTCTCTCTACATTTTTCAGGGTTTTTAGATACTCCCGTAACCCGGCTAAATGGCTATCTCCATCTGTTAAGCCTGGTACCACCACATGCCGAATCCACAGCTTAGTCTCTGCTTTAGCCAAAGCCTGAAGAAACACTTTTATTTCTCCCATGGGGCGGCCCGTAATTTTTCGGTATCCATCAGGAGTATAGTGTTTAATATCTAAAAGAACCAAATCAGTATATTGCAAAATTCTTGCATAATCGCCTGTTCCACATCCCGCTGAATCCAAACAGGTAGAAATACCATTTTCTTTGCATAATTTCAAGGTTTCTAAGAGAAACTCTTTTTGCAAAAGAGGTTCTCCCCCGGAAAATGTTACCCCGCCCTTTTCACCATAATAAGGTTTAAATCTGCTTAATTTTGCTACTAATTCCTCAGGTGATAAAGAAATTTTGCCTTCTTTAGTCCATGTGTCCGGATTATGGCAAAAACAGCAGCGTAGGTTGCATCCCTGTAAGAAAACTACGGTTCTGATTCCCGGTCCATCTACTAAACCCATGGACTCAATGGAATGAATGTGTCCTAATGTCATACATAACCTCCTTTTCCATCCAGAAATGAAAAAGCCGACCGTCTGGGCTTTTTCTGCCCAGACGGTCGGCGGTTATTCGATCATACTCCATGTGGTTTTATCCACTTATCCGTCAGTCATATGATCACCATAGGGATAATATAACCAAATTTTTTCTAAATGTCAACGGATTTTTTTCTTATACCTAAATAAAGTTTTTACTTACTTGCCTTTAATTCAGTCCAATATTTATCATACATGGTAATGGCATCACCAATATCTACCAGCCATTCCCCCAATTTACCGCTCTTGTTCCCAAGGGTGATAATAGGGTTATTCTTGTATTCTTCAGACATGTATTGAGCTGCTGCTGCATTAGCATTGGGTAAATTGATTGCAGAGAAATTCTTGGCACTGATTTTAGGGTCATACATAAAGTTAATAAACTTTTCTGCCAGCTCTTTATTTTTGCAGCCTTTGGGAATAGCAAAAGTATCAGCCCAAATCAAAGTTCCCTGTGCAGGAATCATAAATGCCAAATCTTTGTTTTCTCTATTGGCAAAAGCAGCGTCGCCGGACCACATTTGACCGATCCAGCCTTCTTCGGCAATAAACTTTTGTTTAATATTTTCTGTGTCATAAGCAATGACATTTTTATTTAGTGCAACCAAATCTTTAAAAGCTGTTTCTACCTGCTTAGGATCTTTGGAATTATTTGACCAGCCATGTTTCTTTAAAGCAAAGCTAAACACCTCTCTGCTGTCATTCAGCAAAATAACATGACCTTTGTATTCCGGTTTCCACAAATCATCCCATGATGTAGGAGGATTTTTTATATACTTTTTATTATAAACAATACCGGTAATACCGTGAGTAAAAATAGGAGCATATTCTCCGGTAGGGTCAAAAGCCGGTTTTTGCAATTCTTTCGCAATGTTTTTCAGATTAGGCATTTTAGCCAAATCCAGTTTATCCAGCATTCCCAATTTCACCATGGTTGTAACCATGTAATCAGAAGGCTGAATAATATCATATTGTGCACCACCGGCCTGCATTTTAGCCAAAAGTTCCTCGTTGTTGGAAAAAACATCATAGGTAACTTTACAATTGTTCTCTTTTTCAAACTGCTCAATAACTTCCGGTGCGAAATAATCAGTCCAACTATACAAATTTAAAACCTGTTTTTTTCCTGCTCCATTTTTATCACCGCTGGAGCCGCATCCGGCCAGCAGAGCAACCATTAAAACTAAAGCTAGGATTTTGACAATTTTTTTAGACATGTACCTACCCCCTTAATTTTCCACTTAAAATCTTACACGTGGTTTTTTCTTTGTTGTATTATTATAGCATAGACCTTCAGAAGTTTTAAGACCTTTTTCCCAATATTTTTTCTTCGAAAATCTCTTGACAAAGTATGGACAGACGTGTATATTAGGCATTAAAACATATTGTTTTAAATGCTGAGAACAAAACAAGTACATATATGCCACCATTTGACAGAAAAAGCAAGTCACCGGCTGAGAGCTTGCCACCAAGTGAAGTATATGGAATGCCTTTGTGAGCAGAAAAGCTGAACTTGATTAGGTTTTTTCGTCCAACCTGCGTTAGAGGTTTTGAGTGCAATTATTTTGTATTGCTATCAGAGTGGAACCGCGAGCCATCGTCTCTGTTTTAGGGATGATGGCTTTTTTGTTTGCAAATTTTTTTATTGAGGAGGAAGTAACAATGCTTAAAACATTAAGAACCGACATTAACGTAATTAAAGAACGTGACCCTGCTGCCAAAAACACCTTGGAGATACTGCTCTGTTACTCCGGACTCCATGCTATCTGGGCTCATCGTCTGGCCCACTTTTTCTACAGACATAATTATCTGGTAACTGCCAGAGTAATATCCACTATATCTCGTTTCTGTACAGGGATAGAAATTCATCCCGGTGCTGTAATAGGCAAAGGTTTATTTATAGACCATGGTATGGGAATTGTCATTGGTGAAACTACTGTAATAGGCAATAATGTTTCTCTTTATCAAGGAGTTACTTTAGGAGGCACCGGCAAAGAAACCGGTAAACGCCATCCCACTATTGGTGACTATGTAGTTGTTGCCTGCGGAGCAAAAGTCTTGGGTGCTTTTAAGGTAGGAGAAGGTGCCAAAATAGGTGCCGGCTCTGTGGTATTAAAAGAAGTACCGCCTTTTTCCACCGTTGTTGGTATTCCCGGCCAAATCGTAGCCCAAAAAGGCCAACGTGTTCATCGTCACCCTACAGAGCAAGATGTGGATTTAGACCATGACAATATGCCCGATCCTATTGAAGATCAAATTGCCGCTTTGCAAAAACAAGTTGCTTTTCTGCAAAGCAGCATTAACAGATTAACTGTTCTGGAACGCCAGGAAAACAAAATACTAAGAGCTTAAAAATCAGACTCTGTGGATTCTTCCCGGCAAATTAAAATTTAAGGAGATAATTTAAAATGAAAAACGTATATAAAAATTTTGCCCAATTAGTTGGTCACACCCCTCTTTTTGCACCCCAAAGATATAATGCCGCTGCTAATCTTAAAAGCACTTTACTGGTAAAATTAGAAGCATATAATCCCACCGGCAGCGCTAAAGACCGTATTGCTTTGGCTATGATTGAAGAAGCGGAAAAGGCCGGACAATTACAAAAAGATTCTGTGATTATTGAACCTACCAGCGGCAATACAGGCATAGGTCTGGCAGCTGTTGCTGCTGCCAAAGGCTATCGTGCCATTATGACCATGCCTGAAACTATGAGTGAAGAACGCCGCACTTTGATCAAAGCCTATGGAGCAGAAATTGTCCTCACTCCCGGCAAAGATGGTATGAAGGGTTCTGTGGCCAAGGCCGAAGAGCTGGCGGCTAAATATCCTCACAGTTTTCTACCCGGTCAATTTACCAATCCCATTAATCCTGCTGTTCACAGAAAAACTACAGGTCCGGAAATTTATCAGGATACAGATGGCAAAGTAGATATTTTTCTGGCATCTGTGGGTACCGGCGGCACTCTCTCAGGAGTTGGCCAATATCTGAAATTTCAAAACCCCAATATAAAAATTATTGCCATTGAACCTGCCGATTCCCCTTTGTTATCACAAGGCAAAGCCGGTCCTCATAAACTGCAGGGCATAGGAGCCAATTTTATTCCTGATACATTGGACAGAAAAATTTACGACGAAATTATTACAGTTACCACTGAGGAAGCATACAGCACTGCCAGAAAGTTTGCTTCTCTGGAAGGCTTGCTGCTAGGCATTTCTTCCGGGGCCACTTTATACGCTGCAACTCAGGTAGCCCTTCGCCCGGAAAATGCCGGAAAAGTAATAGTCGCCTTATCTACTGACTCGGGAAACCGTTATCTGTCTACCCCTGATTTTTTGGTAAAAGCTGACAATAAGTAATACCATACAAAAATAAACAAAATATCTAAATTGAAATTTCTAATCTGAAACTATGGTGCTATAATAGTAATATAGTTTCAGATTATTATTTTAAAGGAGGATTTTATATGTCAGCATTTTCTAACGAAGGAAAAGTAGCTTTAGTGACAGCAGCAACTATGGGTATTGGTTTAGCCAGTGCTAAGGCCTTGGCTAAAAGCGGTGCTTTGACCTACATTGCCGGTTTAAAAGACCAGGCTGCCGATGATGCAATCAAAGAGTGTGAAGCACAAAAGCTTCCTGTTAAATTTATTGAATACAATGCTTTTGATTATTCTTCTTATGAAAAAATCGTTAATACTATTATTGCAGCTGAGAAACATCTTGATATCGTTGTCAACAACTTCGGTATGGGCAATCCAAAAAAGGATTTTGATTTACTTAAAGGTGATCCTCAGGCTTTCTTTGATATTCTCCATGTAAATATTGCCAGTGTTTATTTATCCTGCCGTTATGCCATTCCTCATATGATTGAACAAGGTGGCGGCAGTATTGTAAATATTGCCAGTATCGGTGGCATCCAGCCGGATATTTCCCGCCTTGGTTACACAACAGCCAAAGCTGCTATTATTTATATGACTAAAGAAATAGCCATTCAATATGCTGACAAAGGGGTTAGAGTTAACGCTGTTGCTCCCGGTATGATTGGGACAAATGCTGTTAAGGCTCATATGAGTCCTGATTTCCAAAAGGCTTTCCTCCGTCACGTTCCTTTGGGACGTATGGGTGAACCTGAAGATATTGCTAATGCGGTTTTGTTCTATGCCAGCGATGCTTCTGCTTATATTACGGGCTCTATTCAGGAAGTGGCAGGCGGTTATGGTATTCCTGCTCCTGAATATGCTGATTCAGCTAAAACTAAGGGTTGATTTATAAAAGTTAAAACTAAACGTAAAAAAAGGACTGTAACATAATGACTTTTTGTCATAATGTTACAGTCCTTATTAATATGCTATCAGGCCGCCTAGAAGCGTGTTGTCTTTCCTACGGACGAGTCGCTACGCGGCTTAACGGCACTAAAGTGCCTACCGCTGTGCTTTACACGTCCCGGAAAGAAAAGCACGCTTCTCTCCGCCTTTTGGTTATAGTGTTACAGTTCCTTTTTTTAGTGCTCCACCGTCGTTTTAAATTCAGAAAAGAGCTGGCTTATAATATTGGCAGGAGCATAGAGCTGGTTGGCTAATTTACTACGCTGCTAAGCCGTGAACGAAGTGAATATCGGTTCGCAGCACCTATAGCGGACCGATATTCACATGAGTCGGCGACAGGAGCGAGAAAATTCACAACCAGCGAAAAAGCGACTGACAAATTATCAGCCAGCTCTTGCCTAAATTAGAACTTGCCTTTAATCCAGCTTAAAGTTTTCATCACGTAAAATTGGCAAAAACACTGCATAGGGAATTTCCGTAAATTCCCCCTCGTAGGAACTGGCCCCGAACCAACGGCCTTCTTTAGCTCCTTGGTTAATATCCCTGGCGAATTTCGTGTAGTTGGAACAATCGTGAACAACTAACGGCCAATTTTCCGTAGCCGCCATAGTCATCATCTTGAAAGTAATCTCTCTGCTCCAGATAGGAGAAATATACCCTTGTCTGGCAATATACATATCTTCTCCTGCATAATTTTCAATATTATTAGGTCCTAAATGTAGTTCGGCACAGTTCATAAAATCCAGTCCCGTTGCTAAAACTGCCTCTTTCTTAGGTACAAACTCCTGATAAAATTCAGGTGTCATGGGGGTTTCCACCCCCACTTTTTTTATATATTTTTTTGCTAAAGCAATATTAGCGATTACCTTGTCAGAACAGTCAGAAGCTCCTAAATTAAACCTCAATTCGTCCAGTCCTGCCTCACCTAATGCCTTTAAATTTTCAGCTGTAGCTAAAGTCCCGTTAGTATACATATGCTGATAAATTCCGGCTTTATGCAGTTTGCTAATAATACCGTAATATTTTTCTATTTCCATAAAAGGCTCTAAATAAACATAGGCCACGCCGGTAGGATTTTTGTAGATAGATAAAAGCAGGTCGATATCTTTATCATAATATTTAGTGCCCCCAATAGACCACATACCTTCCCCAATTGGCTCAATATTATCCAGCTCACCATAGTCATAACAGAATTTACAATGCATATTGCATTTATTTGTCTTACGGATGGCAGTTAAACCTGTACCTAAAAGACAGGACCGGCAGCCCTGAGGAAATTTTTCCGTAGGTCCAACATAATAAGTTCTTTGATTAAGAGTTTTAAGATGGGGAATTTTAGCCATAAGTTCAGTATTTCTTTTATCTACGGCTTCCTCGATTTTAGCAAAAACAGCATAAACCAGCTCTAATTGATCTGCCATTAATTCCTGGTCCTCCGGCAGATTAGCAAAAAATTCAAACCAAGACAAAGCTTCCTTACGTGAAATATTCATATTATAAAGCATCCCTTCTAGCCTAATGCTACATCTAAAATCATCATAACAGTAAAACCAAAACTAAAGAAAAGCGTTCCTGCATTGGAATGTTCTCCTTCTGCCATTTCCGGAATCAACTCTTCCACCACTACATACATCATAGCTCCTGCTGCAAAGCTTAATAAATAAGGCAGCAAGGGCACAACATAACTAGCCGCCAAAATAGTAAACACAGCCCCTATTGGTTCCACAGCGCCTGACATTATTCCCAGTAATGCTGCTTTAGTTTTGCTCTTTCCTTCAGCTTTGAGCGGCATGGAGACAATCGCTCCTTCAGGAAAGTTCTGAATAGCAATACCAATAGATAAGGCTAAGGCACCGAGAAAAGAAATGTCAGCACTGCCGGCCATATAGCCTGCATATACTACACCTACCGCCATACCCTCCGGAATGTTATGCAAAGTAACGGCCAGCACCATCATTGTCGTTCTTGATAAATGGCTTTTAGGTCCTTCCGCTTCATTGGCATCAACATGTAAATGGGGAATAGCATAATCTAAAAACAAAAGAAACAAAATACCACACCAAAAGCCGACCGCTGCCGGCAGAAAAGAAAGCTTTCCTAAATGTGCAGACTGCTCAATAGCAGGAATAATTAAACTCCAAATAGAAGCAGCAACCATAACTCCGGCTGCGAACCCTGCCAACACTCTTTGAAGAAACTTGCTCATTTCTTTCTTCATAAAAAACACACAGCAGGCTCCTAAAGCTGTTCCCAGAAAGGGAATTAAAAGTCCTTGAAATACTTCTTGATACATGGTCCTACTCCCTTCTTATTCCCTGCCCAATTCCCAAAATGCCACAGCACTGGCCGCAGCCACATTAAGTGAGTCAACATTGTGGGACATAGGTATTTTAACTACATAGTCACAAAGGGAAATTGTTTCTTGGGGCAGCCCATACCCTTCCGAGCCGAATACTAAAGCTAGTCTTTTTTCCCCTCTCAACTTTTTCTCAGCAATGCTTATGGAGTTATTGCTTAAAGCCATCGCCGCAGTTTTAAAACCCAGTTTTGACAATGCCGAAACATCTTCATCCATAACCGTCCATGGCACCTGAAAAATGGTACCCATGCTGACTCTAATAGAACGCCGGCATAATGGGTCGCAGCAGGTTTTTCTCACTAAAATACCATCCATGTTCAAAGCAGCTGCAGAACGAAATACAGCTCCTACATTAACAGAATCCGTAATACCATCTAAAACAGCCAGACGCCTGGCTCCCTGACAAATCTTTTCCATAGTAGGCAATGCTTTTCGTTTAAAAGCGCCTAAAATTCCCCTGGTTAATTTATAACCCGTTAGTCCGGCCAGTATTTCTCTGTCACCTATGTAGACAGCAGCAGCACCACATTTAGCTATAATCTCAGCTGCCGGTCCTTCTAAGCGCTTTTTTTCCATCAAAAGAGCAATTGGTTCATAATCGTTTTCTAAGGCTAAATTTATCACAGAACCCCCTTCTGCAATAAAAACGCCTTTTTCCGGTTCTAATTTGTTTCTCATCTGATGGTTGGTTAAACCGGCAAAAATTGCCAGTTCCGGCAAATCAAGATTATTTATTGTTACTATATTAGCCAATCTTGCATCTCCTAAATTTACGTTTAATTTTGCTGTTCACTATTGTATCACATTTACCTAAAAAAATACCGACCAATAAAATGATCGGTATTTTGGCTTTTAGAAATTATAAGTAACGCCACCCATAATAAAACGACCTCTGGCAGGATAAAGCATTCCGTAATTAGCAATTTCTGTAAAAGCAGTATTGGACAGATTATATAAACCGGCAAACCCTGTCACATGGTCAGTGAATTTATACTGACCGGTAATATCTCCCGTTATGTAAGAACTCTTGCCGAAATTAGTTTCAGCAGCACCGGTCAAAGCACGTGCCCAGAGATTCATGGTTAATTTGCCTTTTTGATAATTAACACCTAATTTATATTGATTAGGCTCGTAAATACCGCCATTTTCAAAACCGGTTCCATAATTAGTATCATAGCTCATAGTAGTAAAAGATGCATTAGCAGACCAGTTTTTATCAAAAGTATGATTAATATCAATTTCCATACCCCTGCTCTTAATACCGGGAATATTTTGTGCGGTATAGCGGAATTCACTATCGGCATCTTGCGTCCATGTTATAGCATCTTTTAATCTATAATAAAAGAAATTGATACCCACTTCCGTCTTAGGAGTAATCTGCCAGTCATAGCCTGCTGTCCAATGATAACCTGTTTCAGCCTTTAGGTTTTTATTTCCTTTAAACTGATACATACCATCTAAAATATCCTGCCAATAAAGCATATTTCCTGTGGGAGCATTGAAAACCGTGCCGTAGTTCAAATAAGCATGAGAAGTATCTCCGAATTTTTTATTCAAACCGGCAGACCAAGTATATTTATGACCAAACTGGCTATGATTATCATAACGAATACCGGCGTTCAGTAACCAGCTATCTGTAATACGCCATTCGTCGGAAATTGCTAAGCCTGTATTATGCAGAGAATATTCTCCATCGTCAGCATAGCTGTCATTATCTAGGGATGCATTGTAATAAGAAGCTCCAAATACCATAGTGTTAACCTTACTGCTCTTGTATTGCTGCTGAGCTTCAAAACCGTTTTTGGTTTCCTTACCTTCCCAATATCTATTAGATGTACTATTTTTTGCTTTGTAAAAATCATGATAAATTATAGCACTGCCTGCATTATCTTCATCTTTATTCCATTCATACTTTGCAGACATACTATTAGTCTGTCTGGTGTTTCCTCTTAATGAAGAACCAAAAATCAACTCAGGAAACCCATCGGGAATATCGCTTTTTTTAAACATATGCTGATAATTTATGGTCAAAAGCTGATCAGGAGCAAACTCTCTTTCCAACTTCATAGTTAAATCATGAAGCTGCCATCCTGAGTCATCCCCTTCTAAAGGAGAACTGTAACCGTTTAGTTCAGTGTAACCGGTACTGTTTTGATATTCACGACCGCCGCTTACCAGCAGTCCCCATTTACCACGTTTGACAGTTAAGGTGCCATCATATAGGTAAGAACTCATATTACCCATGCCTGCTTCTAACTGCAAACTATCTTTAGTAGGACGCATGGTGAAAATTTGGATGACACCACCTGTACCATTAGAGCCATACATAGCAGGTGCAGCACCCTTAACTATTTCAATTCTGTCTACGATTCTGATAGATGGCAAAGAACCTGCATCCACTCCGGAATTTCTGATTTGGGAACCGGTAGCTAAATTAATTCTATGACCATCTACTAAAAACAGAACTTTATCATAACCATTCATGGTAACAATTTGTTCAGTGGCATTATAACCTGCACTCTGGACATAAACTCCCGGCACATTACGCAAAGCATCAACAATAGTTCGATAACCATGCTTGACAATCTCTTCCCTGGTTATTACTTGTACATTGGCAGGCACATCTATCTTTTGTCTTTTCATTCTATTATTAGAAGTTACAGTCTTATGCAAATCATCTGTTGCTGTTTTTACAGTTTCAGAAGCAGAAGGTACATTCTTTTTTGTTTCACTCTCCGCAGCTCCATAAGCCTGACCTTGAAGCAACATTCCTAAACATACTAATCCCGCTAAATATTTCTTAGTTGTCATCTGCTTTCCCCCTTTAACATACTATAAATATTATAACATGAAATAGAGAGAACAGATACCTGTTATTCCGCCAATGAACCCATAGGATCCCAAGGTTCCAGTTCAATAGGCTTGCTCTCATAAGCCTTGACCCATTCTTTCTTTAAATACTTCTTGTTGACTACAATCTGGTACATGTACTCTGAGAACCATTCGTCGGACATAATAAAGAAACCTTTCTTACCTTTGGTGTCCCCCCAGCTGTTTTCCACTTTCCATCTATTAGCTTTACCATTTTTATCCAGATTTACACCGGTAAATACCATGGCATGGGTCATAAGGCTTTCACCATAATCTAATCTTTGGGCTTTATCCATAGGGAATTTTGTTGAGAATAATACTTCAGGCTGAATCCCCTCTAAATCCATAGAACCATAATCTTTATCCAAGAACTGAGCCACATCACAACCAAACCAAACTACCTTGTCATCTTTCATTTGGGCAATAGCCAGTTTCTTCATTTCTTCAATAGGCAAATTCAGATGGCGGACAATACTGCCTTCTTTCACATTTCCCAAACATTTAATGGTATAACTCTTATAGTAGGGTTTGTCAGCTGTAGGAGCATTAATAATGCTTACATAGTCGTCTAAATTCATGCCTACGTATTTCTTGAAAAACTCTTGGGGAGTAATGTCGCTAATACGGATAAACTTTTTCTTTTCATCCCGGACTTCCCATGTGAAAGTTTTAGGCGGTTCTCCAAAAGCGATACACAGCATCCTATAAACAACCGTCAACATTTCTTCCTTCATGGCACGGAGTTCTTTAATTGTCTTGCCTTTTTGATAAGCTGTCCGCAAAGTGCAGGCATTTTCCCGTAATTTTTTTGTCAGCCAATTATCCAGCTCAGCCGTAGCAGAAGAATCAAAAGTTTCAGGCATGGCTTCTTTAGGTACTACACCGTACTTGCCTACAAGATTGGCCAGCATATCCCACTGTCCACCGTCCCCTACGGGAGAAACTAGGAGAAAGCTTACCAGTCGGCCGTTTAAAGGTTCATCCAAAGTATCTAAGATGTTTTCATAAAAATAGTTGGATTTTTCCAACTTGTCATAAAACAACGTATAGTTTTGGGATAATTCCATATTCTTAAGTTTAAGATTTTTCATAACTTCTACACGCATAGTATTGAGAGCTGCAAACATCCAGCATCTACCGGACTGTTTTTGATTGGTAATATCTCCTGCCTCAATTTCCAAAGAAAAAGAATACCGCATTTTTTTCTCTAAATTACTGTTGCGCAGACAGTCTTTTACACCATTTTTGTTAGCTGCATTCATTGCCAAAATATTTTTCTCATCTTTAGCAAAATCTTCAGCCATTTTCTTTAGTTCATCTGTACTGATTCCTTTGTTCATTTTTTATCATCCTTTCTCAATTTTTCTGACCTGTCTCCATACTATTGAGGTGTTAATTCCCCTGTTTCCGTATTAATAACATAGCCATTGATTACCACATCTTTAGGCATTAAGGGATGATTACGCAGCAAGCTTACCGTTTCTTGGACAGATTCTTCCACCGTAGCAAACCCTCGCAGCCAAGCTTTAAAATCAATGCCGCTGTAGCGCATCATGTCAATATGTTCTTGAGAAACGCCTCTTTTAATAAGATGCTTAATCATCATATCAGCATTAATACCGGCCACCCCGCAATCCGTATGACCGATAACCATGACTTCTTCCACCCCAAGCTCTATAATTCCGACTAAAAGACTGCGAACAGCACTGTCAAAGGGATCAGTTAACATGCCTCCGGCGTTTTTTATCATCTTCACGTCCCCGTTCTTAATGCCTAAGGCAGCAGGCAAAAGTTCTACTAAACGTGTATCCATACAGGTCAAAATAGCAATTTTTTTATTGGGATATTTTGTGGTTTTATATTTTTCATATTCTTTATTCTTCACAAATTTTTTATTAAATTCAAGCATATCTTTTATCATATTGCACCTCCAATTATTCCATAACTTCCATGATTTCGGTGGCAGCTTTGCGAGCCGGTCCTTCTTTTGCCTTCTGCAGAGGATATCCGATGGCAATTAAGGCCGCTACTATTTTATTCTCCGGTAATTGGCAGGCCTTGGCGATTTTGCCGGCATCAATAATGCCTAATATTACTGAACCGATTCCTTTTTCATAAGCAGCCAAACAGAAAGTTTGAGCAGCTATACCCGCATCAAACATTCCCCAGGTTTCTCCTTCCGGAGTTGTTACTGTTCCGTCTGGGTTAAAACCGCTTTTACCTTTATCATAGGTCAAAACCACCAGAGCATCTGCCCTTTCTATGGTCTGTGTATTAAAAGTAAAATCCAACACACAGTTTTTAGCAACTTCTTCTTTTAAATCTTTATTCATTATTACATGGTAATTAACGCTTTGCGTATTTTTCCAGGAAGGAACCCACCGACAAAGTTCGGCAATAGCCAGCAAATCATCTTTGCTAATATGTTTGTCAGTAAATTTTCTTACACTGCGTCTGCCTTTAATACATGTTTCTATTTCCATATTTAATATCCCCTTTAATTATTTTTTTCTCTTTAGTACGTTTTAATTTTAACAATATAAAACTTGATAGTCAATGAACCGGAAAAGAATTAACAAAAACTTCATTAAAGTCCACAAAAAAAGGTTTTAGACAAAATATGCAGAAAATTTGCTAAAAATATTACATTTATATGCTATAATGAATAAAACAGATGAATTATTAAAATTTTATATATGCGGAAGGTGAAACCATGGATTTAACAAAAGCTAAAATTTTTCTTTTTGCCGTAGACTCAGGAAGTTTATCAAAAGCAGCCTTTGCCTTTAATTACACTCCTTCCGGCATCAGCCATATGATGTCTGCCTTTGAAGCAGAAATCGGCTTTTCTCTGCTCATTCGTACTAAAACAGGTGTATTTCCTACTCCCAATGCCAAGAAAATCATTCCTATTATCAGAGCTCAGTGTCAATGGAATGAATCTCTTGTGCAAATGTCCTCCCAAATCAAGGGCTTAAACGTAGGCAATCTTACCATTGCTGCTTATGCCAGTATTGCCAGTCAATGGCTGCCAAAAATAATAAGCGAATTCCACAAAGCCTATCCTGCCATTGTTATCAATGTATTGGACGGTGTTTGGCAGGAAGTGGAAAACAATCTGGCAGACCGGAAAGCAGATATTGGCTTTTATAGTTATCAGCCTTCCATTAAACATCAATGGATTCCTCTCCGCAAAGATGAGATGGTACTGGCAGTACCATTAACCCATCCTTTGGCCAAACAAGAATCCGTAAAATTATCTGATGTTCCCAGAGACCAGCTAATTGTCCCTGCCTATGGTTCAGATATTGACGTTTTAAATCTTCTCAAAGAAGATACTTTAGCTGAAAATAAAAACCAGTTCTATATTTCTACTTTGGAAAACTCCTCTGCCATGAGTATGGTTGAGCTTGGTCTAGGCGTCGTTATCAGTAACAAGCTGATTACTCAACGTATGAATTATAAGGTTAAACTTTTACCTTTTAATCCCCCCAGATATATTACTTTGGGCATGGCCGTTCCGGAAGAGAGCAAATTAACCCCTGCTGTGGTGAAATTTGTGGAATATACCAGAAATATTATAGGTTCCGTATAAACGACATTTCAGAAAACAAAAAATCTGCTGACTAAGATTTAGTCAACAGATTTTTTGCATATCTAAGAAGGGTTTTACTTATTTAAGTAGGGTGTTACTTATTTAAGTAGGTTATTGCTCATTTTGGTTCTAATATCATACACAAGCATAAAAGCTATTAAGATAAATCCTAAATATCCGTTAATACCATACAACACATTAACCAAGCTCTTATAAGGCAGAAAGCAGGCAACTACGCAGCCAATGCTGCCACCTAAGATGGTTAATACTTTATAACGTTTTGTTCCCTCTTTAGCAGTTCTGCCAATTCCCACCCACAAAAGTGGTACGGAAGTTGTATAAATACCGCAAAAGATTATTACTGCAAATATAGCTCCTAATTTAGGACTAATGGCGTTAGCTAAAACCAGAGCCGGTATATCTGCAACTGAAGTAGTGCCAATATGGGAAATCAAAGCGATGCAACAGAGAATAGCCGCTCCGAAAATAAAAACTGTAGAAAGCAGCATTCCTATATTAACTTCCTTTAATTTGTTTTTTGCTCCGATTTCCGATAAGAAAGAAGCAAACCATAAAATCACGAATCCCCCGTAGGATGCACCGGAAGCAAAAGGATTGCCTCCCCCTACCTGGACTAAATTATATTTACCACTATCTATGGCAGCTAAACCTGCCGTAAAATTATCCCCATAGCGCATAATGGTGATAACCGTAATAGCTAAAATCATGATTATAATGATTGGTCCGATCATACTTAAGGCTTTTAGAATTCCGTTCAAGCCAAAAACAGCTGTAGCAACTACCGTAACTGTTAAAATTACTGCCCCTGCTCCATTGGGCAGTCCCCATTGCTGTGTAGCAGTTGAATTTGCCCCGCCGCACATTACAATAAAACACATATAGCAAAAAAACGCAGAAAAGTAATCATAAAAAGTGCCTATATATTTCCCGCAATAATGGGCATAAATATCGCCGCCCCGTTCCAGGCCCAGTCTATTTCCATTGGTAGCAAAAGATATATTCGTATAAACATAAATTCCCGCAGCTACCGCAATTACAACCCAAAACAAAGAACCGTAAGAGGCTTCATACTGCATTACTTCCTGCATAGTCGCAAAGCCGGCGCCAATATAATAAGCGATACAGGCTCCGCATAAGCCGACAATCTCTTTCATACTGCATTTCGGTGTCATATATATATCCTCTCTCCCAGATACATATCCAGAAAACCCCGGACATACAAGATAGGTAATGCCTATAGGTGTGTCCGGGATTTGTGTAGTACAAAGATTAGAAGTCTTCTTCGAAGACAGTTTGTTTATCAACAGGAACTGTTAATGCTTTTAAAGCTCTCGTTACTAAGTGTTCTCTGATTTCGTGGCTCTTCTTCTCACCTTTGGTAGGATCACCAAGTGGATAAGGAATACCAACAGCCGGAACAATACGGTTTGCGCCGATTGTCAGGGAAATAGGAACAACAGTACAAATGTGAGTAACAGGAATACCTGCTCTATCTATTTCTTTCACCATAGATGCACCGCATCTTGTACAGGTGCCTCACGTGCTGACCAAGAGGACACCGTCCACTCGGTCTTTTTTCAGAAGAGGTACATATTCCTCAGCAAAGCGTTTAGCACTATTAGTTGCAGTACCGGTTCCGGTAGTAGTAATAAAATAGTCCATCAGCTTGCCAATGAAACCCTTCTTTTCTAATTCCCTTAAAACATCAACAGGGATACATAAGTCAGGATCTTCGGTAATAAATGCTCTGTCATAGCCGCCATGTACAGTCATGAAATCTTTCTTGTCTGCATGGTCCATGCCTTCGATAGAATACTTGCACCACTTGGAAGCGGAGGAAGATTCAAGATGGTCAGGATTACCTTGGCGAACAATACCGCCGGAAGTAACCAAGGCGATTCTGGCATGAGCCAAATCTTTCAAAGCAGGTGCCGGAGCAACCTTATCAACTACAGGCAATGGATAGTCTGTATAAACAGGCTCTCCCTTTACCTTTGCTACGATTAAATCTACAGCACGCTCAGAACCACGGCGTTCATTGAAATAGTTAACACGAATACCCTTTTCAATGTAGCCTTCTTCTTTAGGTCCCAATACTTCTTTGCCTTCCATTTGTTTTTTCAGCAAAGCAGCCAGTTTAGGCATAGCATGACGCATATCAGCAGAAGAATTCTTGGTCTCGATGATATAAACGTCTTTTTTGAACATATCTGCGCCGGGATTTTCCACATACATACCTGTCACAACAGGAATATGTAATTCGTCTTGCACAGCTTTGGCAATAGTGCCGCAAGCCACACCATAACGACCTGCATTAAAA
>Ga0160425_1001784_pt1 | contig 19072 bp, 19 predicted proteins | sample BioMet8_FD_108193 | JGI IMG/M metagenome (GOLD analysis project Ga0160425, IMG submission 108193) | Microbial communities from bioreactor (seeded with sewage sludge) at Lawrence Berkeley National Lab, California, USA - Biofuel... | ecosystem: Engineered > Bioreactor > Anaerobic > Unclassified ...
CGTTCTTCACGGAAATCTCCTTAACAAACAGCTCATACGCCTCCGGAGCAAAATACGTATGAAAAAGCAGCGTAATGCCAAAGGCACAAAGCAGCATCCCTGCTGCAAAGCAGAAAATTCTCCATGAAAACGCCTGATACGTTACATGCGGAAGAATCCGCATAAAGGTATCAATCAAAAGGCCGGAAAAAAATGCGGTCAGAAACGAAAACAAGTAATAAAGGCAGAAATGTTTCATCAAAAAAGCTGTAATAATCAGCAGAACACCGTCAACCATATAATTCGTCATTCCATACGTAATAAACGAAAGGTATTCGGAAGCCTTTCTGTATATAATATACGCAGGTGCCGCAACCATCGACATTCCAAAATCCGCTCTTGTTAAAAGTGCGATCCCGCATGCCGTGACAGCGACACCTGCTAGATATATAACTGCTGCATCAATTCTTCTCTTTTTCATGCAATGTAAGGAGACCGCGACGATATTGCTAATTTATCGCAAGATACCGTTCGACGGCCTTATTTGCCTCCGGCACAAGCTTCTCTTCATCGACATTCACAAGTCTTCTCTCAGATACGACTATCTGGCCGTTCACAACCGTATAATCGACAGGACCCTTCAATCCGACTGTCCCCAGCATCGATTTCGGGTCAAACTGCGCACCGACCAGTTCAAGCCGTGACAGACTCACAAGGAAGAAGTCCGCTGCCATTCCGGTTTCCAGGAATCCCAGCTTGTCACGTCCAAGGATGCTTGCGCTTCCGCGTGTCGCGATCTTCAGGATATCGTACGCAGTCGGCGCTCTTCTTCCGGAATTCAGACGGTGAAGCAGATATGCTGTCCGCATCTCCTCCAGCAGATTGGAACCGTCATTGCTCGCGGATCCGTCAACGGCAAGTCCTACAGAAACGCCCTTCTCAAGCATGTCCGGAATTCTGGCAATACCGGAAGAAAGCTTCATATTCGATATCGGGCAGTGTGCGACGCCCGTTCTCGTTTTAGCCAGAAAATCCAGCTCGTCGTCATTGAAATGAATGCCATGCGCATACCAGACATCACTGCCGCTCCAGCCAAGACTTTCCATATAAGCAAGCGGTCTCATACGATACTTCGCAAGTGTATACTTCTCCTCATCCTTCGTTTCCGCCAGATGCGTATGAAGGCGGATTCCCAGCTTCCTAGCCTGAATGGCCGTTTCCTCCAGAAGTCTGCCGGAAACACTGAACGGAGAGCACGGCGCGGCTGCAAGCAGATGCATGGAATACGGCGAGGGGTCATGGAATTTCCGGACCGCGTCCTCCGTATCACGGAGAATCGTATCGATGTCCTGCACAACGCTGTCAGGCGGAAGACCGCCGTCCTTGACACTCAAATCCATGCTGCCGCGCGTGCCGTAGAAACGCATTCCAAGCTCCTTCGCGGCTGAAAATTCCGAATCGAGCAGACCGTCCCTGTGCGCAGGAAAGACATAATGGTGATCCAGACACGTTGTACAGCCGTTCTTCAGCAGCTCGCCCAGCCCTGTCATGGAGCTGTAATAGACAATATCCGAATCCAGATTCTTCCAGATTTCATATAAGGTCTTCAGCCATGGGAAAAGCTCCATGCCCTGCACCTGCGGCAGGTTTCTGCTGAATGTCTGATACAGATGATGATGCGTATTGATCAGCCCGGGATACATGACCATTCCTGCCGCGTCAAGCACCTCCTCCGCTGTTTTCCATTCATCCGGTATGTCACAGCTTTCCGAGATTCCGGCAATGACACCATCCTTAACGTAAAGGTTCGCATTCTCCAGAACCCGGTCACGGTCATCACATGTAACAAGATAACGGATGTTTCTGACTAAGAGTGATCCTTTCATATGTTTCCTCCTTTAGTTATTATTCGCGAAGATATCGTGAATCACATATCTGCTGCGGCCAAGCCGCTTCGCTTCGTACATTGCCTGATCCGCGTCGCGGTACGCGTCCTCGTATGGTATAATTCCATGGATTCTCGCGATTCCGAGACTGCAGCTTACGTCTATATCATCTGACGGTTCGGACAGACTCCGGATGGAATCCCCGATCCTGCACGCGACATCGGACAGATTCGACTCCTCATGAATATTCTTGATCAGCACCAGAAATTCATCGCCGCCTACCCTTCCGACGATATCTCCTGCACGGAAGCCCTCACGAAGAATGCTTCCCACCTCGCCCAGAATCTGATCGCCTGCCAGATGGCCGAGTCTGTCATTAATCTGTTTGAAATTATCAATGTCAAACATGATCAGCGCGCAGATCGGGTCGTCCGCCTTGCGGATCTGGAAGTATTCCCGTATCTGACTTTCACATTCCGCCCGGTTCAGCAGCTTCGTGAGCTGATCCACCGTGCCCTGCCGCTTATACCGGTACCGGTCCAGACCATCCCTCCACACGAAGATCCATAACGATCAGTGCGACAGCGACTGTACAGCAGCAGGCGACGATAGATGTGTAGGCATCCATAAGTGCTATTATGTAAACCTTGTCCGTAAAGACCATAAACAGGTAAAACGCCTCCAGCGCACCTGTTATTGAAAAAATCAGAGAATACGGCATGATGAAAACTGCCGGCAGAACAATGATGATGAGCGGAAAAAAGGTAGAACTGCCTGATGAATCCGGAAGCACATCGACACAGATACATCCCAGCAGTACCGCGATATAGAAAAATATGCAAAGTGCCCGGACGGACTCGTAAACAGCCTTTCCACTCCTGCTATAGATAAAAATAACAGCGGTTACCATGACTGCCGCGCAGGCAAAAACACGATACGGATACGTCGGTCTCCACGTCGGGAAGAAAAGCGGTGTAACCGATATAAAAACAGCGAGGAATACAATCATCAGGACAGAACTGATCCGCAGAAGACGGAGATTCGTCCTTGCGATATCCTCCTTTGCCTCCTGAAAATACACATCGCGTGAAATTCGCTTTTGCTTTATCACTCTAATCCAACCGTTCATTCAAAAATACTCCTTCTGAAGGGCTCTTTGTGCCTGCAGTCCTGCCCGTCAGTCCGTCTGCTCATTACCCTAATTATACTAATCCTGTTCAAGTATAGCAAGCTTTAATACCGTATCTGCGTGCTTCCTATTCTGTGACATTCCACTCCGCCGCTTTCAAGGAATAATAAAAATACAGAAGCTCTTTTCCGTTCCGGATATCGATGCCGCAGACGGATTCGATTTTTTCGAGACGGTGCGTCATCGTATTGCGGTGGATAAAAAGCCGGGAGGACGACAGCGCGCTGCTGCACCCGCTTTCAATATAAACCGCCAGTGTTCTGCAGAATTCCGTATGGTTTTTACTGTCATACTCCTCCAGACGTGTATAGGCTGTCTGTACGTATGCCGCCTTATCTTCCTCCGGAATTCTGTCCGCAAGTGTATAAAAAACAACATCGCTGAAGTAAATAACAGGATCCGCCGCAGGAAGCTTCCTGATGACGGATGATGCCATGCAGGATGTACGATAATATCCGCGGAGACGGATTAAATCACGGAACTCATTGCTGATGCCGATCCTCAGCCGGTATTCCTGCGCGACCGCGGCAAGCTCTTTTTCAAATGGCTCTTTTTTGCCGCTTTCCTGAAAATTCAGCAGCACCATCAGGCCGTTCCCGGCCAGAATTGTACGCGAATACGGAATCTGACGTGTCAGATAGCGGATCAGATAATCCGCGTTTACAATGCCCTTCGTTTCATCTACCGGGATCAGCGCGGCACAGCGGAAGAACGGAAGCGGCTTCCAGAAGGCAGAACGGATCCGGTCGCCAAGCAGCGTCGCCGACTTGATCGAGCCGCTCAGAAGATCCGAGAGGATACTCTGGCAGATTTCAGAGGTATTGTCGAGTTCGGCCGGGGTTTTTTCCATTAAGACAGACAGTGCCATGCAGATCAGGTCAACCGTCTGCAGATCCGATTCATTAAAAGCGTGGCTGATCTGAAATACTCCTATATATGCGCTGATTCTTCCAAAGGCTTCGATTTTCTGAAGAATCCGGGGGATTTCCCGTGCAAGACCTGTATCCAGTACAAAAGCGCTGCTGGTCTTCTGAACCTGTGTCGTAATGTTTTCCGATTCAAAATGCTGAATGGACGCAGCATCGCAGTAGCCGGTCTCATAAGCCGCGTCCCATACCGGATCCTGAAACGCAAGTCCCGCGTCGTTCATCGCCAGAACACGGTAGGCGCTTGTCGTAAGAATCACCGGGCTCTTCAGCATATCCGCCGCCTGATCGACAATTTCCTTCAGGGATTTTTTTTCAAAAAGGCTTTCGGCAAGCGCCGCCTTATACGTTATCCCGCGCATTTCACAGACGGTAAGCTGCTGTATCTGTGAAAAAAGCACTTCAAACGGTATGTCGGCCGCCAGCACCGTAATCCCGGCTCCCGGAAAAAGTGCTTCAAAAGCGATTTTCTGCCTCGGCCGTTTCCGGAAGAACAGCAGAAGCTCAGCTCCCTCTTCGGCCTCCGGCATCATCTCCGTATCGATTTTCCCGGCGTCCGACAAATCAGCCACCCACAGCAGATGACCATTTGACAGACGCCGCGGAACCGGCGGCCTGCCGTTCTTCATGCTGCCCGCCGTAAAAAGAGCGCAGGCGGCACATGGTTTTGTTCCGCCGTCCGAATAGAAAACCGCGTCTGTCATTGCCAGCCTCTGTATCAGTTCTGAAACCGAAATCATCTCTTCCTCCATTGTGCATAATGCACATTCGTTAAAATAAAAACAGACGTTTTCTGACGAAGACACTGCCTGATGTTCTATCTTATAATCAGATCATACCAATTATACCAGATTCTGAAAGGAGCACAGATACATGGTCAGAAATTATGAAAAACTTTTTGAGCATGCCAGTATCAAGGGCATGAGTCTGAAAAACAGAATGGTTATGGCACCGATGGGAACCTTTTCCGAGAATCATGACGGATTTCCTTCCTCAAATCAGGTTGAATACTACCGGGCACGGGCAAAAGGCGGCGTCGGCATGGTAATTGTCGAGGCACAGTATGTCACAAATAAAACGGATCCCTGGATCAGCTACATCACAACTGCGGACAGCGACGAACAGATGAAGGGCTGGGCCATGATCATCGAGGCCATCCACGCGGAAGGGGCAAAAGCCTGCCTGCAGCTTGGATGCGGTCTGGGAAGGAATGCTTTTCCTTTTACCGATGATCAGATGGTCAGTGCCTCCGAAGTTCCTTCGTTCTATTTCCCGGATCGTATCTGCCGTGCCTTCACAATCGACGAAATTCACGGACTCGTAGCGTCCTTCGGGCGCGCGGCCGCACGTGCCGTAACGGCAGAGGCGGACTGCATCGAAATCCACGCACACTGCGGTTATATTCTGGATCAGTTTATGACGCCGGCGTGGAACAAGCGTACCAACGAATACGGCGGATCCTTCGAAAACCGCATGCGTCTTGTCACAGAGGTCTACCAGGCAATGCGTTCCGCTGTCGGCCCGGACATGCCGATCCTGATGCGGATGGCTGCCGACCATGATTTTGAAGGCGGCAGGACACTGGAAGAGTCCATTGAAATCGTCAATTATATGAAAAATCTCGGTGTCGACGCGTTCGACATCGATGTCGGCTGCTATGAGCACAAGCAGTGGATCTGCCCTGCTATTTACCAGGGTCCGTCCTGCATGGCGGATTATGCTGACAAAATCAAGAAGGCCTGCGGTGTTACCGTTCTGAACGCCGGCACGCATACGCCGGAAACGGCTGAAAAGGCTCTGGAGGAAGGCAAAACAGACTTCATCATGTTCGGGCGCGCGCTGATCGCCGACCCCGATATGCCGAATAAGATTCTCGACGGACGCCGTGAGGATGTACGTCCGTGCCTGTTCTGCAATCAGATCTGTGTAGGCAGACTGTATCAGAACCGTCCGATCAGCTGCGCGATCAACGCGCAGGCTGTTCATGAGAAGGAATACCCGATCGTACGTACCGATGCTCCGAAACGTGTTGCTGTTGTCGGCGGAGGTCCCGGCGGTCTCGAAGCCGCGCGTGTCGCTGCCCTGGCCGGCCATCATGTCACGCTGTATGAAAAATCGTCGGTTCTCGGCGGACAGCTGATTCCCGCTTCCAGGCCTTCCTTCAAGTATCATCTGGCAGAATTCATTGAATATGAAAAGACCCAGATCCAGAAGGCAGGCGTACGCGTTGTCCTGAATAAAGAGATCACGCCGGATTCTCCCGAGCTTTCCGAGGCTGACCGCATTATCGTGGCCGTCGGCGCTTCTCCTGTTCTGCCGCCGATTCCGGGCATTAACAGCAGCAAAGTTGTCGAGGTGACACGGGCACACAATGATCCTTCCCTTGTTAAGGGAAATAAAATCCTGGTTGCCGGCGGCGGCATGAGCGGCTGTGACTGTGCACTGGAACTGGCCATGGACGGCAAGGATGTTACGATCGTTGAAATGATGGATGCGCTCTGCCCGACCGCACTTCTCGACAACCGCAATCCGCTGCTTTTCCGTATGGAGGATTACGGTGTCAAGGAAAGAACATCCTGTAAGATACTGGAAATCACCGAAAAGGGCGCCGTTGTCGAAAGCAGCAGCGGAAAAGAAACAATCGAGGCTGATACCATCATTGCTTCCTTTGGCATGAAATCAAACAACGCTTATATCGATGATATCTGCACGAAATATCCGCTTACCGCTGTGATTGGAGACTGTGCCTCCGTTGCACAGGTCGGCGAGGCTGTCCGCGGCGGCTTCTTTGCTGCATGGAGCATTCACTGACCTTAATTTTCAAAGCTTTTCATGGCTTCAATCGTCATCCGCATCAGCTCCTCCAGGGGCCAGCCGAGCATATCCGCTCCGTTCCGGATAACCTCCCGGGAACAGCCGGCAGCGAAGCTTTTTGATTTAAATTTCTTCATCAGCGATTTTACTTCCAGGTCCTGTACGCTTTTCGACGGACGGACAAGCACGGCGGCTCCGATCAGCCCCGTCAGTTCATCCACAGCGTACAGGACTCTTTCCATTGAGTTCTCAGGCTTTATATCTACCGTGATTCCGTAGCCGTGGCTTGCCGCGGCATGGATAATGCGCGGATCGATACCGCGTTCCTTCATGATTTCCTGTTCCTTGATACAGTGCTCTTCCGGGTACTGCTCGAAATCCAGGTCATGAAGAAGTCCCACGATTCCCCATAAATCTTCCTCATCGCCGTGTCCCAGCGCCCGCGCGAAATAGCGCATCGTCTTTTCCACTGTCTCCGCGTGTTCCAGATGAAACGGATCCTTGTTGTATTCCTTTACCAATTCAAAAGCTTCTTCTCTCGTCATTTTCTGTCCTTCTTTACATGGATTTTACATTGTGAAAATACGGTCTTTATATTACTATCTTATACTTTTCCTGTAATTAAGAGAATAGAAAAAGGAGAAAACATTATGAAAAGTAAGAAAATACTCGGCATCATTCTTTCCGCCGCACTCGCGGCCGGCGTACTGTCCGCGTGCGGCAGCTCATCATCATCCGGCACATCCGGTTCTGCATCATCCACTACAGCTTCCTCTGCCTCCGGCAAATCGATAAGTGGTTCCATCAACGCATCCGGTTCCTCTGCCCTTCTGCCGCTTGTACAGGATGCAGCAGATAAATTTAAAAGTTCCAACCCGGATATTTCCATCACCGTCAACGCCGGAGGGTCCGGTACCGGCTTAAAGCAGGTATCCGACGGCTCCGTCGACATCGGAAATTCTGACGTCGCGGCAGAAGAAAAGCTGGATGCTTCCACAGCGGCGGAGCTTGTCGATCACAAGGTCTGTGTCATCACAATGGCCGCGATCGTCAACAAAGAGCTGGCTTCCAGCGTCAGCAATCTGACGAAGCAGCAGCTGATCGATATTTTTACCGGAAAAATTACAAACTGGAAGGATGTCGGCGGTCCTGATGAGGAAGTGCTCCTCGTCACACGTCCTGATTCGTCCGGCACCCGTGCGCTTTTCACAAAATACGCTCTCGACGGCAACAGTGAAAACTCAAGTGTTTCCTATCTGGAAACAGACAACTCCGGCGAACTGCTTGAAACCGTTAAATCCAACAAAGGTGCCATCGGTTATCTGGCATTGTCTTATCTCGTCAACAACACGGATGTAACACCAGTTTCCATCGACGGTGTGGCTCCGACACTTGAAAACACATACAGCGGGAAGTATCCGGTCTGGGGTTACGAGCACATGTACACAAAGGGAAGCCCGAATGAAGCATGCAAAGCATTCCTCGACTATATTACAGGCAGCGACTATGCTTCCAGCGTTGAGTCTCAGGGCTACTGTGTTACCTCAAAAATGAAAGTTTCAAAATAAGGAGTATTATGACAAAAAGAAAGATGTTCCGGAATGAATATCTCTGGAAAGGCCTGATTATGGCCGGCGGTCTCTTCATGATCATCATCACGCTGATCATTGCCTTCTTTCTGATTTTCAAAGGCAGCGGCACATTTACACAGTTTGGGCATTCACTGGCGGAATTTCTTTTCTCCGCCAGCTTCAGCCCAGGCTCAAGTGTCGGAGGAGAAAGCGGAGCCGTCGGTTCCGCCGCCTTCATTATGGGTTCCATTCTGACGTGCGGACTTGCGCTTCTGATTTCCACGCCGTTCAGTCTCGCAGCCGCGATTTTTATGACAGAAATCGCCCCGAAATTCGGAAACCGGGTACTGCAGAGCGCAATCGAAATCTTTGTCGGAATCCCGTCGATCGTCTATGGCTGGACCGGACTTACGATCCTCGTACCGGCCGTACGTGATCTCTTTCATCTTCCGTACGGCAACACGATCTTTACCGCCGCGCTTGTCCTCGCACTCATGATCTTTCCATCGATCACAAGCGTAAGCGCCGACGCGATCCGCGGTGTTCCAAAGGAATTTCACGACGCGGCTTACGGACTCGGCGCGACACGGTGGCAGATGATCCACAAGGTTGTAATTCCCGCGGCCCGCAGCGGCATCGTAACCGGTGTCATTCTGGGGCTTGCCCGCGCGTTCGGCGAAGCACTTGCCGTAGCCATGGTGATCGGCAAGACAAAAGCATTTCCGAAAAGTCTGCTGAATTCGGGAAGCACCCTTACCTCAATCATCGCTTCCAACATGGGCAATACCTTTGACGGAACAGAATACAACAGTGCACTCTGGTCGATGGCACTGCTGCTGTTCCTCATCTCACTGTTCTTCATCGTACTGATCCATCTGATTTCCGCGAAAGGAGCTAAAAAAGCGTATGGAAAGGATTAAAAAGGCACAAAAAACAGACCGCTTTATGACCGGGCTGTTCTACGCCGTGGCTGCTTTTTTCCTGATCCTGCTGATGGCGTTCGCGTCTTACGTAATAATCAAAGGTTTTATGGGTGCGTCACCGGAAATGTTCACCTTCTCAAGAAAAGGCATTCTGAATCAGCTGTTCAATACAGTCTACCTGGTAGCGCTCTCTCTGCTGATCAGCTGCCCGATCGGCATGGCGGCAGGCATCTATCTGTCCCAGTACGCGAAGCGCGGGAAACTGACTTCCGCAATCAAGATGTGCATCGAAACCTTGTCTTCCCTGCCTTCGATCGTTGTCGGTCTGTTCGGCTACCTGGTCTTCATCCTGATGACCGGCATGAAATGGAATCTGATGGCCGGTGCCCTGGCTGTTTCGATCCTCAGCCTTCCGCTTATCACAACGACGACAGCCGACGCGCTGAATGCCCTGCCGCTCCCGTACCGTGACGGCAGCATGGGCTTAGGCGCAACAAAATGGCAGACCGTCCACCGTGTTCTGATGCCCGCCTGCTCCCCGCGCATTATCACCGGTGTCATTCTGGCCGCCGGCCGCGGCTTCGGCGAAGCGGCCGCCTTGCTTTACACCGCCGGAATGAGTACGGATATCAACTGGTCCAACTGGAATCTCTCGTCTCCCATGTGTCCGCTCAATCCCTTCCGGCCGGGTGAGACACTGGCGCTTCACATATGGAGCTCCTTCACGGAATCCACCGCTGTAAACGCCAAGGACATTGCAAATCTGTCGTCCGCAATCCTGATGATCCTCGTTCTGGTATTCAATGTCTGCATACGAATACTGTCGAAAAAGCTCGATGCCGTGAAAAAAGGCGGCTGATTCTATAAATTTCTTTCTCGCAGTTGTAATAACAACATACAGAACGAACATTCTGAGATATACTCCTTTTGATGATATTTCACAGGAACAGGAGTGATCAGAATGTTTACAATACAGATGAAACGTATTTATACTGCCCCGGAAGCGGCCGACGGATATCGTGTCCTTGTGGACCGGCTGTGGCCGCGGGGAATCAAAAAAGCAGAAGCCGGACTTGATGACTGGGTCAGAGCTGCCGCACCGTCGACAGCGCTGCGGAAAAGCTTTGCCCACCAGCCGGAACGGTTTCAGGATTTTCAAAAAGCGTATCGGGCTGAACTGGATCAGAATCCCGATGCGCTTAATTTTGTCCACTTCTGTGAAGCTGTGCTTTCATCCCGGAATGTCACGCTGTTATACGCGGCAAAGGATGAAACATACAACAACGCGGCCGTCCTGCTTGAATGGCTGCAGGATCAGCTCTATTCCAGATCGTCTGCCTGCTCCCAGCTGCAGGCGTCCCGCCATTCATCGGCTGAGCAGTGACTCTCCTGCAGATATTCAATCAATAGCTTCCAGTACGCCTGCCGCGTTTCACCGTCCGGTCCTGTGACCTTTGCGGAATACGACAGGCCGTACGGATATCCGGATCTGTTCTTCATTACAGGCTGTTCAGCGATTGTATATTTCTTTCCTTCAAAAAACGTTTCTCCATAACTGCTCATAATGTGCTTTCCTCCATGTATCCAGGGTCATGCGGAGTTTCCCGCAAGCGGGAATCGGCTCGTGTCTTAGATGTGATGTGACGGATTGCTCCGCTGCTAAAGCAGCTCCCGCAATCCTGAAAAAATGATATTTTATAAGAAGTCGCCACAATTATAACAGATATTCCGCTGTTTTTGCTGATTATCTGGCTTATACACTTAATACGATACACTTTCTTTGTTTTTCTGCGCCTTGTATCATATCATTGTCTGGAAAACCAGCAATTCAGGATTGACAATCGAAAAAAATGTGATATCATATTGATATCAATTAAATATCCATATGTTTTCATAGAAAAGGAGAATTGTGATGCAGGAGAAAATTTTAAGTACCAGAAAGAATGGCATGGCGGTCATGATTGTGACAATTGCGCTGTATGGTGCTGCTTTTGTCGGGCTGATTCTGGCCGGAGACCATAATCTCCCGCTTACCATCGTCTGCATTGTCTGGGTCTGCGCGGGCTGGATTCCGTTCCTGGGGCTCAAGGTTCTGAAGCCCCAGGAGGCGCTTGTGCTTACCTTGTTCGGCAAATATGCCGGTACGCTGCGGGGCGACGGTTTTTACTTTGTCAACCCGTTCTGTGCCGCCGTCAATCCGGCGGCGAAGACGCGGCTGAATCAGAGCGGTGATGTGAATCCGGAAAGCAAAACGATTTTCGCTTCTAAATCAAATGAAGCCGCGAAGACAGTTTCTCAGAAGATTTCACTCAAGATTATGACACTCAACAACAACCGTCAGAAAATCAATGACTGCCTCGGCAACCCGGTCGACATCGGAATTGCCGTAATGTGGCGCGTCGTCGACACCTCCAAGGCTGTTTTCAATGTTGACAACTACAAGGAATACTTATCGCTCCAGTGCGACAGCGCGCTGCGGAATGTCGTACGTATCTATCCATACGATGTCGCGCCGAATGTCGACACGACCGGCGACGGTGTTCCTGACGAGGGAAGTCTGCGTGGTTCCAGTGAAATCGTAGCTGCCCGTATCAAGGAGGAGATTCAGAAGAAGGTAACAGAGGCCGGTCTGGAAATCATAGAAGCCCGCATTACATACCTTGCGTACGCGCCGGAAATCGCAGCCGTCATGCTTCAGAGACAGCAGGCATCGGCGATTATCGACGCCAGGAAGATGATCGTCGAGGGCGCTGTAGGAATGGTTGAGATGGCACTTGATAAACTGAACGAAAACAGAATTGTGGAGCTCGACGACGAGCGAAAAGCAGCCATGGTCTCCAACCTGCTTGTCGTACTCTGCGGCAACCGCGATGCCCAGCCGGTCGTAAATTCGGGTTCGCTGTATTAATATGAATGACGGACAGAAGAAACAAGTCCCGCTCCGCCTGTCCCCGAAGCTGTATGACGCGGTCGCCGCGTGGGCTGAGGATGATTTCCGTTCTGTGAACGGACAGATTGAATACCTGCTCACAGAATGTGTCCGGCAGCGCCGTAAGAACGGGAAATATGTTTCCGACCAGATCGATGAGCCGCCGGAAATTGACATCTCGTAAACGCGGACAGGAAGGAGAGGCTCTGACAATGGATGATATACTGCATGCATGCAGGCTCTGCGCCAGGAAATGCGGTGCGAACCGGTACGTCAGAAATGGTTTCTGCGGTATGGGCGCGGATGTAATGGCTGCGCGCGCCGCCCTTCATATGTGGGAAGAGCCCTGCATTTCCGGCACGGAAGGTTCCGGTGCAGTTTTCTTTTCCGGCTGTCCGCTGCATTGTGTATTCTGTCAGAATCGGGAAATTTCAAATGACTGCGCGGGAGAAATTATTACCGTTCACCGGCTTTCGGAAATTTTTCTGGAGCTTCAGGAACAAGGCGCGAATAATATCAATCTTGTCACGCCGACACAGTTCGTCCCGCAGATTATAGAAGCAGCCGCCGAAGCGCGCCGGAGAAAAGACATCCGCAGACCTCTTGTAATACCAGTCGTCTATAATACCGGCACGTATGAAACGGCAGCAACAATCCGGAGCCTCGCACTTACCGTAGATATCTGGCTCCCGGATCTGAAATATTATGACACATCGCTGTCGAAGAAATATTCCGGAGCAGCGGACTACTTTGAAACTGCCTCCGCGGCACTTGAAGAAATGGTCCGGATATCCGGACCGCCCGTGTTTGACAGCCGCGGACTCATGAAGAGCGGTGTTCTCGTCCGCCACATGATCCTCCCCGGCTGCACGGAGGATTCCAAAAAGATTCTCCGCTACCTGCATGAAACATATCGGAACACCATCTGGATCAGCATTATGAATCAATACACGCCGATGACAGGCATCGGCGTGAAATATCCTGAACTGGCCAGGCGTGTAACGAAAAGAGAATACGATAAGGTCGTAAAATACGCGATCGATATCGGCATTGAAAACGCGTATATTCAGGAAGGTCCGACGGCAGAGGAGAGCTTTATTCCGTCGTTCCGCGGCGGAGCAGGTCTTTCACGACCTCCGAGGCAATAAGCATACCCGCGGCCGGCGGTACAAACGCTGTACTTCCGGGCACGGCACGGTGCTCCTTAATCACGTCCGCGCCTTCGTCCGTGTCATCCGGGGATGCCGGCCTGACCGGCTTTTCCGTAGAAAACACCACCTTCAGATGATCGATGCCGCGTTTCTTAAGTTCATGGCGCATAACTTTCGCCAGCGGGCACATAACCGTATTATAAATATCAGCGACCTGAAAGGCGGCAGGATCCAGCTTGTTGCCTGCGCCCATGCAGCTGATGACAGGCACGCCGGCTTCCTTCGAACGTGTGATAATCAAAAGCTTTGCCGTAACGGTATCAACGGCATCCACAACATAAGAATACCTGGAGAAATCAAAATCCCCGGCCGTTTCCGGAAGATAAAAGCAATTGCGAATATTGACGGTAACGGCCGGATTGATGTCCAGCATCCGTTCCTTCATCACTTCCGTCTTATAGCGGCCGATCGTGGAATGAAGCGCTATGATCTGACGATTCAGATTCGTCACGGAAACCGTGTCGCTGTCAATCAGGTCAAATTCCCCGATACCGCTCCGGACAAGACCTTCCGCGACATAGCCGCCGACGCCCCCGATTCCGAAGATCGCGACATGTGCGTGTGAAAGTTTCTCAACCGCCTCATCGCCGATTAAAAGACGCGTTCTGGAAAATTGATCCGGCATACTGCTCTTCCTTCCCAAGTCCGTACATAACGGCAGAATTGACACCTTGTTCAGTGAACAACAACCTGCGCCGCGTATACGGCAAGAACACCCATTACGGCACTTACTATAATATACAGTACCGCGGTAGCTGTATGTCCGCTCTGCATCAGCGACGCCGACTCATACGCGAACGTAGAAAATGTGGTAAAGCCGCCGCAGACGCCAACCTTAAGCATTAACGTCACATGCGGATTCAATGATTCATTCTTTACGGAAACTGCAACGATAAAACTGATAACAAATGCACCCAGAACGTTGATAAGAAGCGTCTTGAAGGGGAACTGGCTTCCCGACCGGACAGGCAGAAGCCCGATCGCATACCTGCACACTGTCCCGATAAAACCGCCAAGTCCCACTAAAATACAATCCGCCATTGATAAAATCTCCCTTTCGTACGGCACTGCCGCTAGTGTAGAAGTCGTCAGCCAGTGGCAGTTCGGGTCACCCCAGGGAGAACCTCATTCCCATGAAAGTCCTGCCATCCCGGCAGGACAAATTTATTTTACTCACAATAATATTTTCTGTCAAGTCCGGCGTGCACGTCACCCACATGAATGGTACTTTACACCAGCGTCATATCGCCGTCTTTTACCCAGCCTTTTCTGCGGCAGAGCTGGTTGATCAGCGGACAGAGAACTGCCGGAAGAATAAAGCAGATCAGAAACAGTCCGGCCCAGTCAAATGCCGTAATCGAGCTCTTCGCGCCGGCAGCGATATCACTGATCCAGCCTGTATAAACACCAATCTGGCCTACAAGGCCGCACGTGCCCATACCGGATGAAACAGGTGTGCCGTTCATCTGAAGATGGAAGAAGCATGTCGCGATCGGGCCTGTTATCGCGGACGTTACAATCGGCGCGATCCAGATTCTCGGGTTCTTCACGATATTGCCCATCTGCAGCATCGACGTACCGATGCCCTGTGAAATCAGGCCGCCCCACTTGTTTTCCGGAAAACTCATCACAGCAAATCCGATCATCTGCGCACAGCAGCCGGCCACAGCCGCGCCGCCGGCAAGACCCGTCAGGCTTAAAGCCGCGCAGATCGCCGCCGACGAAATCGGCAGTGTCAGCGCGACGCCGACTACAACCGACACAAAAATGCCCATGAAAAACGGCTGAAGCTCCGTAGCCCACATGATAATGCTGCCCACCTTAAAGGCCGCGGCCCCAAGCGGGGGAGCCCACCATGCCGACAGCGCAACGCCGACACCGATCGTTACGAGCGGTGTAACAAGAATATCAACCTTCGTCTCCTTGGAAATCGCTTTGCCGACCTCAGAAGTAATGATCGCGACAAAAAGCACCGCAAGCGGTCCGCCCGCCCCGCCGAGCGCATTTGACGCAAATCCGACGCTGATCAGCGAGAAAAGCACAAGCGGCGGGCAATGCAGCGCATACCCGATCGCGACTGCCATCGCCGGCCCGCTCATTGCGGAAGCAAGTCCGCCGACCGTATATTCCGTCTTGGCGATCGTAGCGACCGTCATTGTAAGAAAGCCGACATGAAACTGTGTTCCGATCGTATTGATAATTGTCCCGATCAGCAGGGAGCAGAAAAGTCCCTGGGCCATCGCGCCCAGCGCGTCAATTCCGTACCGCTTCAGGGAAATCTCAATATCCTTTCGTTTTAAAAATGCTTTTACGTTTTCCATAATATATCCCTTCCTCTTATTCCTGTCCGTCTGACGGCAGGTATTTCGTTTCCTTCTGTTCCCGGTATGGCAGATAATCGATAAAACGCTTCACAGCGAGCGATACGGATTTCCGGTCGCGCATCGCGAATCCGATGTTCCGGCTTGCCGGAACATCCAGCCTCCGGATAACGATATGATAAGGAATACGTTTCAGGATCAGCTGCGGAAGAATACTGATCCCCAGTCCGCTTTCCACCATGGACATAATCGCGTAATCATCCCAGAGCGTGCATAAAATCTTCGGTGAAAGCCCGCATTTCTCGAAAAATTCGGCAATATCCCTGTTGGAGCCTCTCTCCTGCATCAGAAAAGGTCCATCACACATGGCGGAAACCGGTACCCTGTCATATCGCGCAAGTGGGTGACCTTCCGGCAGCACCGCCATAAACTCATCCTGCTCCAGAAATATCGTCTCTAAGTCCATCTTTGCAGGAAGACGTAAGAACCCGCAGTCCACGCGCCCCTCCATAATCCAGCTTTCAATTTCCTCATAATCACCCATCAGAAGCTCATAATCGATGTTCGGATAATTCTTCTGAAACTCACGGATGATGTTCGGCAGCCAGTGCGTTGCCGTGCTGGAAAAGGTTCCAATCCGGATCAGGCCGGAATGGAGCCCGCTCATTTCATCAATCTCTGTCTGAAGCTTTTCATACTCCCCGCAGACATTTTTTACATACGGCAGCAGCTCCATACCGTCCGAGGTAAGCCGTACGCCGGAACGACCGCGTTCCAGAAGCGAAACATGCCATTCCCGTTCCAGATCTCCGATCATCCGGCTGATGCCTGACTGGGAATAATTCAGGATTTCCGCCGCCTTCGTAAAACTCCCGTATTCAACCGTACTGATAAACGCCATATACTTCTGAATATTCATATCCATGATACATACCTCTTGCATCTGAAAAAATCATGCAAAAAATGACAAACATTTACTTTTTGAATCACATGAAATATGATACGATATCCATGCAGACAAATCAAGGGCGAAAACGCCCATTTTCACAGAGGTGTATCATGGGACTTTATCAGAACAGAATTGTTGTCAAGGTCGGCACTTCCACGCTGACGCATGAAACCGGCAAAACAGACCTGCAGTCGTTTGACCGGCTCGCGCAGGTACTTTCAAATGTGCAGAATATGGGATACGAGGTAATTCTTGTCTCGTCCGGGGCGATCGCGGTCGGCGCGAGCAAGCTGAATATGAAGAAGAAGCCGGATACAATGCGGCTCAAGCAGGCCGCCGCGTCTGTCGGACAGTGCAGCATCATGTTTCTGTACGATAAGTTCTTCGGCGACTATGATAAAACGATCGGACAGATTCTGCTGAACGCGGAAGATATCGAGCAGGAGGAGAAGAAGGAAAACCTGATCCATACCTTCGATTCCCTTCTGGAAATGAACATTATTCCTATTGTAAACGAAAATGATTCCGTCAGCTACACGGAAATCGAATCCGTCGAGCGCCTCTTCGGCGACAATGACATGCTGTCCGCCGTGACCGCTATACTGTGCAAGGCCGGCAGACTTGTTATTCTCTCCGATATTGACGGTTTCTACGACAAGGATCCCAGACTCTACGCAAACGCGCAGCTTATCCCACAGATCGATGAGATTACGGATGCAACATACCGCCTGGCCGGCGGTGCAGGTTCACGGCGGGGTACCGGCGGAATGCGCACAAAACTCCAGGCTGCAGCTCTTGCGACCGCGCAGGGCATCGATACCGTCATCACGAACGGCAAGAATCCGGCTTCGCTCTATAAGATTCTGGCAGGTGAAAGCGTCGGAACGCTTTTTACCGGTTCCAGTATATAGCACGCTGCTGCTCCGTCAGTGAGCTGATAAAATCCCGCTTGACCTCCAGCATTTCCGCAAGCAGCTCCGTCACGGCAAACAGCACGGACTGCTCCCGGAATACTTCCCGAGTCTCCGGCAGCGGCGCGTTGTCAATCGTCTGCTTTACATCCGCGAGGCGTTCAGCCGTATTTTCGATCGGGTGCTCAATATGCACCGCCTCGGCGATATGCGTCAGATATCTGGCAATCCGCCGGCTCTCCGCGGTCACCAGGGTAAAATTCGAAAGCTGCTTTCCGATATCCTTCAGAATAGAATATTCTGTCTCCCGCATCGTCATATAACCGATATAGTAATCCGCATGAGATGCAAAATTGTTTCCCGCGTACAGATAGGCGCGCCGCGTGCTCTTCTGTATCTGGCTCAGGAAGGAATCCAGTATCTCACCTGTCCCTTCCAGTCCTCCTTCTCCGCGCAGCACGCCGGCATACTTCTGCAGCAGTCCGCGCATTGTCTCCTCCAGATCATTTGCCGAACGGATAAATTTCCGCCGGTCATCCGGCATCCACAGATTGATCAGCACGGCAATCCCGACACCAATGATCAGCCGCTCTGTTTCATTCAGAATCAGCGCCGCCGTAAACGGCTCCTGCTTAATAAACAGGTGTATGATGATGACGATATTGATCGAAAGCGTATTCTCCCAGCCGATCACTTCTGTCATGAGCGTTACGATAGCCGCCGCCGCGCAGAAAGCCGGTATGCCGACACCAAGCATCCGATGGCACTGCAGCGCGATCAGAATCGTATACACAAATGTCACTGCCCGCAGAACCGATACCTGAAGCGTATCCCGCTTCGTCTTCTGAATACCGAGAAGTGTAATAATCGCGGTCGAAGCAGCGAACTCTACTCCGGCCAGCCGTGCAATCAGAACGGATGCAATCACCCCTGACGTAATCTTGACGCAGTGGCTCAGCGTATCCGTCGTAAGCTGCCTGCTCCGCCATTCTTCGAGCTTTCCCTTCTTAGCTTTTTTCTTATTCATTTCATTCATCGAACTGCCTCCGTATCATATCTGTCAAGCAAGAAAAAGCCCGCCGCCGCAGCAGTCACGATACCTGCTGTCACAAGCCAGCCTGTGGAATAATCCCACACTGTAAGCAGCTGTCCCATAAAGAGCGGCCCGAACGCTTTCGCGGTACCGCGCATAAACGTGGAAAACGCGTTTACACGTCCAAGACATTCGGCCGGCGCACGGTTGGAAAGAAATGTACCGGTCTGTATAGCACTGCATATTTCGCCGAACGTAAAGAGCACCCCGAAAACAATATAGAAACCGTAATTCCCGCCGCGGCAGAATCCCACATACGCCGCAATATAGAAAATTCCCGCCAGCGCTACTGCTTTCAACGGGTGCAGATGTCTTGTCATTTTCGTTATCAGCGGCGTCATCACGATAACCGTGGCAGCGTTCACTGAGC
>Ga0160425_1001787_pt1 | contig 19052 bp, 14 predicted proteins | sample BioMet8_FD_108193 | JGI IMG/M metagenome (GOLD analysis project Ga0160425, IMG submission 108193) | Microbial communities from bioreactor (seeded with sewage sludge) at Lawrence Berkeley National Lab, California, USA - Biofuel... | ecosystem: Engineered > Bioreactor > Anaerobic > Unclassified ...
ACGGCGGTACCGTGTCCTGCCGTGTCCCGGCTGGGCAGGATTTCCAGCGGCACAGGTGAACGCAGCGCATTGTCGATCTGCTCACGGCTGAATTCGGCGCCGGAGGAAAAACCCTCCGGCGGAATGCCGTCGATGGTCTGATCCCACAGCGCCGCGATCCGCGTGGTGCCGTCTTCGTTCCGAAAATCCGGATGGGTGTAATCAATGCCGGAGTCGATCACCGCCACCAGGACGCCTTCGCCGGAAAGATCATAGCCCTTTGGCTCCTGTACGGCCCTGATGCATGAGGAGATCAGATTGTAGACGCCGGCGATGTAGAGTGTTTTGGGCAGCTCCAGACTCTCGATCTGCGGGTAGGAATACAGCGCGGAAATGCGGGAGCGGTCCAGCGTGAGGATGGCATAGCCCTGCATCAGGATCTCCACGTCGGCCTGCAGATCTTCAGCGATGGCGGAAATATCGCCGCTGTATTTGGCAATCACTTCGAACTCGCCCTCCTGCGGCAGAGGAGCGATCACTGCCGTCGGAGCGGGCAGATCACCGGATGCGGTCATAAACGCCTCCTATCAACAGTACCGCCGGATCTGCCGGCGGCTTACGGGCAGGTAATACCACCAGCCCGAGGAAAAAATATAGCCTGTCAGCATATCGCGCCTTGCGGACTCAACGCGGTACCAGAAGCCCCGACCGCCGGTCAGCCACAAAAAGAGCACCATCCCCCGCAGGGCGGGGCCCGCGGGCAGCAGGCGCGCCGGTAAACACGCGGCGGGCGCGGGAATATACCCCAGGAGCTTTTTCTCCGCTCCCGCGGCGGGAAACACTTTGTCCATCGCACGATCCTCTCCCTCCGGCACCGCGCTTTTGCCGCAGGCCCGATATGTGCATATATATGCGCCGCGCGCGCCGTGCAGTACCTGAGAAAATAAAAAAGCAAAAGAATTGTTTTACTTTTTTCCCGTTTTCTTCTATGATGAGGGAAAAGCTACGAAAAGGGTGACAGGAATGGAATACCGTACAGAACATGACGCACTGGGAGAGGTGCAGGTACCCGCGGACCGCTGGTGGGGAGCGCAGACCCAGCGCAGCCTTGAAAACTTCCCCATCGGAAACGACCGTATGCCCGACGGGATCATCCGGGCCTTTGCCGTTTTGAAAAAGGCGGCCGCACTGACCAACGAAGAACTGGGCCTGCTGGATGAGCGGCGCTGCGGCCTGATCGCGCAGGTGTGCGACGAGATCCTTGCGGGGAAGCTGGAGGGCCATTTCCCACTGTCTGTCTGGCAGACCGGCAGCGGTACGCAGACCAACATGAACGTCAACGAGGTCATCGCCAACCGGGGCAACGCTCTGGCGGGCGAGAAGCTGCTCCATCCCAACGACACCGTGAATATGTCCCAGAGCAGCAACGACACCTTTCCCACCGCCATGCATATGGCGGCGGCGGAGGCCGTGGTGGGCCGCCTTTTGCCCGCTCTGGATGAAGCCATCGCCGTCTGCCGCCGTCTGGAGGAGAAAAACCGGGATATCATCAAGATCGGCCGTACCCACCTGCAGGACGCCACGCCCATCCGCTTTTCACAGGAGATCTCCGGCTGGCGCGGTATGCTGGAAACATCCCGCCGGCAGATCGCCGCTTCCGCCGCCGGTCTTTACTCTCTGGCGCTGGGCGGCACGGCGGTGGGCACGGGCATCAACGCCCCCGACGGCTTCGACCGCCTGGCGGCGGCGCGTATTGCGGCGCTTACCGGCATTCCCTTCGTCACGGAGGAAAACAAGTTCCACGCCCTTACCGCCAAGGACGCCCTGTCCTTTTCCCACGGCGCGCTGCGAACGCTGGCCGCCAACATGATGAAAATTGCCAACGACGTGCGGTGGCTGGCCAGCGGACCCCGGTGCGGCATCGGAGAGATCCGCATCCCGGAAAACGAACCGGGGTCTTCCATCATGCCCGGCAAGGTCAACCCCACCCAGTGCGAGTCCGTCACCATGGTGGCCGTGCAGGTGATGGGCAACGATACCGCCATCGCCATGGCCGCCTCCCAGGGCAACTTCCAGCTCAATGTGTTCATGCCTGTTATCATAAGCAACTACCTTCATTCAGCCCGGCTGCTGGCAGACTCCCTCACGTCCTTCACCGGGCGCTGCCTCGCGGGCATCACCGCCGACAGGGACGCCATGGACCGCCACCTCCGGCAGTCGCTGATGCTGGTCACCTGCCTTAACGGCACGGTGGGCTATGAAAACGCCGCCCGCGCCGCCCGCCTTGCCTATGAAGAGGGGCTGACGCTGGAAGAAGCGGTGCTGCGGCTGGGGCTTTTGACAAAAGAGCGCTTTGAAGAACTGGTGATGCCTGAAAAAATGGTGTAAACGCTGTTTCCCTCCAGGCAAGCCCGCGTTCGGCGAAGCGCACGGCGTATTTTTCCGTGACAGACCGTTTTTCGGGGGAAAATGCTGCGCTTCTTCATGAATCATGCTTTTTTATTGCTGTTTCCCCATCATTATGGTATACTGAAAATAATAGTTATCACGTTTTATCAGAATGCCCGGGGAAACGAAGGCCCTTTTATCGGATCTCCTATTTTATGAATAAAAGTAGGATGCACAATGAAAAAAACAACGCTGCCGCCTGCTTTCGGCGGAATATCCGAGGAACAGATCGAAGCGATCAACCTCCGACGGATTATTTACATCTGCATCTGCGCTATTTGCATTCAGATCATCAATCTGACGAATCCCGCGTTCTGGCAGTCCCCTCAGCTTTGGGGCGGCAGCATCTTCCTGACGGTGTTTTCCGTGGGATTCCTGATTTTGGTGATTCTTGTGCAAAAGAAGGAACGCCCTGTCGGAAATCCCCGTGCGCTGCACGCCGTCTTCTGGTCGCTGATGACAGTGGGCTTTTTCCCGTTTTTGGTGCGCGATGCGTCCCTGGGCGATATGCCCATGAATTGCGTACTGCTCAGTACGGTCCTGATCTGCACACCGCTGCTGCGGGTGCGGGAGCTGCGGATTGTTTTCACGGTGGATGCCGCCGTCAATCTCGCCGCCGCCTTCTATGCGGGCAGCTCCTCCCTTCACTACTGTCTGGAGGTCTGTACCATCACGGGTATCGCCTTTCTGATGGCCGACAATCTGCACGGGCGCTATTTTGCTCTGCTGTCCGAACAGCGCCGCCAGTATAACGAATACATGGCGGCTGCCGCACAGAAGCAGGCCCTGCAGGTACATCTGGAGAAAGAACGCGCTGCCAACGCCGCGAAAAATGAATTCCTTGCCCGCATGAGCCACGACCTGCGCACGCCGCTCAACGGCGTCATCGGCATGGCCAATCTGGCACAGGACGCCTCGCTCGGCGAGGAAACCAGAGAACGCTATCTGCGGGAGATCGTGCAGTCGGGAAACTATCTTCTCAGCCTGATCAACGATGTGCTGGATATGTCGCGGATCGAAAGCGACAAGCTGACGCTGCATCCGGAACCCTATGGCAGGGAGGAATTTCTCGCCACGGTACGCAGCGTTATGGAAGGCCCCTGCCAGGAAAAAGACCTCCGCTTCCGGATCACGGTGCCGGAAGAAGAAATGCCCCGCTTTCTATGGCTGGACAAGCTGCGGTTCAATCAGATCTTTTTGAATCTCCTTTCCAACGCGGCCAAGTTTACGCCGCAGGGCGGAACGGTGGAGCTGGTGATCGAACAAACGGCGCGCCGCGGGCAGACGGTGGATATGCGTATCACCGTGCGCGATACAGGCGTGGGTATGTCGGCGGAATTTCTGCCGCACGCTTTTGACAGCTTTACCCAGGAACAGGAAAACGACGGAACTGTCGGTACGGGACTGGGCCTTTCCATTGTCAAAAAGCTGGTGGAGCTTATGGGCGGCACCATCGACATGGAGAGCCGGCCGGGCTGCGGCACCTCCGCCGTGGTGACGCTGTCGGCAGAAGAGGCGCCGTGCCAGCTGAAAAAGGCGGCAGATCCCGAAACGGGACTGGAGGGGAAGCGCGTCCTTCTATGCGAGGACAACGAGATCAACGCCGAGATCACGGCGGCGCTTCTGATGCGCCGCGGCGCATTGGTGGACCGGGCTGAAAACGGCCGGGCGGGCGCGGATCGCTTTGCCGCTTCTCCCGTCAATGGTTATGACGCAATTCTGATGGACATTCGCATGCCTGTGCTGGGCGGACTGGACGCCGCACGGGAGATCCGCTCCATGGCCCGGCCCGACGCTCTGAAGGTGCCCATTCTGGCGTTGACTGCCAATACGCTCGACGCGGACAAGACAGCCTGCCGGCAGGCGGGTATGAACGGGCATCTGGCAAAGCCCATTGACCCGACGAAAATGTACGAGGCACTGATAAAAGCAATGGAGGACGACGTCCCCGCCGATTGCTGAGGGCGCAGGCGACGTTCCCCGTGCAGGAAGAGAGCGCGGCATGAAGGCAGAAATGAAAAAAACCGTGATAAGGCTGGCAGCAGCGCTGCTGCTGTGCCTGATCGCGCTTTTTTTTGCCTTTTACGAGCTTATTCGCCTCAATGAAAAGAACAATGAGAGCAGCAGCGCCTCCCACCTGGCGGAGATCAATCGGGAGGCTGCCGCGATGCTCGAGCTTTGTCTTCGCGACGACGATCTTGCCGCCCGGAATCTGGCCCAGGAGCTCTCACGCGGAAAGATCAGCGATGAGAACGACCTGAACGTTTCCATCCGTTTTTGCCTCGACGCCTGGCACATCAGCGATGTCTACATTTACACCGAGGACGGCCACTGCTACAACGCCGACGGCGAGGCGGCCGAGGACGTCACCTCCGCTGCTTTTGCCGCGGAAGTGACGGAGCGGGAACAGCTGCCCCGCATCACGAAGGGACGGACTGAATACGCCGTGTCCGTGACGACGGATACCGCTTACCGCGGCTCGCAGATCGTGGCGGTGTCCGCCGTTCACAATCTGGCTACCCTCATTGACGATGTGAATCTGAGTTCCTTTGGCGGGCAGGGTTCCTTCTACCTGACGCATCAGAACGGCGCCACTATCTGCCAGTCGTCGGGCAGCGCCGTGCCTTACTACCGCAACATGGTTTCCGCCTTCGGCGGAAACTTGCGAAACCTGTGGCTGCCCGGCAGCAGTCTGGAAAAGGCGCTGTCCAAATCCCAGACCAGCGCCTTTTTGTACGACCCGGAGGAAGGGACGGATGCCTATGTCGTTGTTTCGCCTCTTGCAGCTGCCGAATCGGGCGAGTCGCTGTGTCTTTTCAATGTGGTGCCGCGCGCGGCGGTCAACGCCTCGCAGAATACCTATACCACCCGCGTGGCCGTCACGGCGGTGTCTGTCATTCTTGCGGCTTTTGCCCTGTTCGCCGCCTTTTTCTATGCCTACCGCAGAAAGACCCGCAAATTCGACCAGGCGCTGGAAATGCGCGACCGCGCCACCAATCTTCTTGTCACACAGACCAACAACGCCTTTGCTCTGCTGGACGAAAACGCGCCCAAGGCGGTGTTTGCCTCCATCAATTACCGGAAGTTTTTCGGCGGCGTCGCACCGGTGCTGATCAAAAACGAGGCCGGCTACCGCCTGATGAGCGCCCGACAGGGGCAGGGGGAGGGACCCTTTGCCCGGATCAATGAATCATTGCAGCAGTGGGACGGGAAGAGCGAGTATGTCAGCGGATACCTGCCGTACACGGAAAACGGGGAAACGCGGCAGTTCCGTGTCAGCATTGTGCCGGTGGAGGAAAAGCCGGGAGAGTTTATCGGCATCACGCAGGACGTGACGCCGGAGTATCGACGGGAGGAGAGTCTGTGGGAGGCTCTCACGCTGGCCGACAGCGCCAACAGGGCCAAAACCCGGTTTCTCTCCGGCGTGTCCCACGATATCCGCACACCGCTCAACGCCATCATCAATATCACCCGCTTTCTGCAGCAGGACCCTCAGATACAGGGAGAGGCTGCCCGGCAGCTGCAGATCGTGCAGCAGTCATCCGGTCAGCTTCTGAGCCTCATCAACGACGTGCTGGATATGTCCCGGATTGAAAGCGGCCGCCTCTCTTTCAGCAACACGGATTTTAACATGGAGCAGACAGTGGAGGAGCTTTGCGGCATTATCCGGCCGCTGTGCGATGAAAAGCAACAGACGTTCCTGACAGAATGCCCGCCGCTGCACCGCCCTGCTGTCAACGGCGACGCCGTGCGGCTGCGGCGCATTTTGATGAATCTCTTGAACAACGCCGTGAAATATACCCAGGAAGGCGGCAGCATTACGTTTTCCGTGACGGAACTGCCTACCATCAAAACGGAGGAAGTGCCGTTCCGTTTTTCCGTCCGCGACAACGGCATCGGTATCGCCCCGGAGAACCAGAACCGCATTTTCGAGGCGTTCTCCCGCGTGGACGTACATAAAAGCGAGGGACACGGACTCGGCCTTGCCATCACCAAGCGCTTTATCGATGCGCTGGGCGGCACCATCACCGTGGAGAGTCAGCCGGGGGAGGGCAGCGTGTTTACGGTGGAGCTGACCTACCGGGCGGCCGATACCGCGGCGGAAATACCGGCCGCCAGTGCGGAACCGGCGCGTTTCGACGGAAAGCGCTGTTTGCTGGCGGAGGACAACGCCATCAATCAGGCCATCGCCCGGCAAATTCTGGAGGGCTGGGGGATGGAGGTGGAAACGGCGCTTACGGGCGCCGCGGCGCTGGCGCTGTTCAAGGCGCATCCCGCCTTTTATTACGACCTCGTCTATATGGACATTCAGATGCCGGAGATGGACGGGTATGAAACGGCTGCCGCCATCCGTGCCCTCAATACCGCGGATGCGGCCGCGGTCCCCGTGATCGCCATGACAGCCAACGCTTTCGCCGAGGATGTGGAGCGGGCCAGAGCGGCCGGCATGAACGGACATATCGCCAAGCCTATCGACGTGGAAGAGCTGCACCGGATCACCTTGAAAATGCTGCGCCAACGGTCTGAAGACAGCGAACCCGACAAAGGGCAGTGAGAAACCGCATTTTCATATCAGCCGGAGGCGTTTGAGGCTTTAAAATGTCCGCAGGGGACAGAACACTCTGAAAAACGGCGGAGGGAAGAGAAGAAGGAAGGACAGAGCTTTTGGCGGTACGCGGCGCGGATTTTCCGGGCATTGACAGTCCGGTAGAAGACACCGCCGGAGAGGCGGCCGATCTTTCCGACACTGGCCTGCCCCGCTGCCAATGTCCTCCTCCGGGCCCAAAACGGGCGCCGTTCCGGCGAACGAGAGCCGATCGGGCGCGGTCTGCGTGCGGAACGGGAGAGCCGTCAGGACGGTACACGACCCGCTGCCTTACGGGATAAGACAGCGGGTCTTTTTGCGCGGCCGGACGCAGCGGCGGGGCTGCAATATCGTTCGCAGCGGCGATGCGGCCTTTTTTACAGATCTCGATGAAAGAGAAACGGACACAGATCCAAAGAAAAACGAAGAAGAGTCCGTTTTATGAAACAGAAGATGGGATAGAATGACGATATGACCTGTACGAAGGCGCGGCAGGCACGGCTGCCGCTCTTCCGTAAAAAAGGAAAGGGAGCTGTTCCAGTGAGCTTTTTGAGAAGATGGCTATTTCGCCGGGATACGGACACGGAGAGCGGAAAACACGAGGGCGCAGGCCTTTTCGACCTGCTGAGAGTGGACACAGAGGAAAAGGAACTGCCCTTTGCAGGCGATATGCAGCTTCAGGCGCGTGAGATGAAGGAGCGGCTTTGCAGGCTGCAAAGGGAGCTGGAGAACATCGAAAATAAGGAAACCCCGCAGACAAAGAACGGCGGGCGGCAGCAGGCCCGCGCGGGAGAACTGCGGCAGGAGATCGCCGGGCTGCAAAAAGAGATCTCGGAAATCGAGGATATTCTGACAGGGCTGTAGAACTTGTTTTTCGCAGGGAAGAGAAGTGAAAGCGCGGATACGGTGCGCCTGCGCCTTCCCTCCGGTGCCCGTCCTCTTGCTTTTTTCCCCGGAACACCCTATAATGCAAAAAAGGAAACAAACGCGGTGCAAAGCTTCTGCGGCCGGTTTTCGTGCAAGACGGCCGGTGCGGGTCACTGCGGTTCCCCACCCGAAGGAGGTATCTGTCACCATGAAGGAAAAAACAAAAAAGTATATGATCGCCACAGGCACGGCCGCCGGGACGGGCGCCATCGCAGCCGGCGCTGCCTACCTGACCACAAAAATCCTCGTCAAGACTGCACTGGACAGACAGGAGCCGGCGATCATGAAGATAGCCGGTGATCATATTTCCGGCGCGCTGATCGACCCGGAGATCCGCCGCCGGATCGAAACAGCGGAGGAAAAGCTGCTTTCCGTGGATATGGAAAGCGTGACCATCACTGCGTCCGACGGTACGGAGCTGGCCGGGCACTGGTATGCGCGGCCGGGCGCAAAGCGCGTCGTTCTGGGAATGCACGGGTGGCGCTCCTCCTGGAACAGAGATTTCGGCATCATTTCCGACTTCATGTTCGATAACGACTGCGCCGTTCTTTTTGCGGAGCAGCGGGGACAGAACAACAGCGGCGGCGAATATATGGGCTTTGGCCTCAAGGAATGCTACGACTGTCTGGACTGGGTCAACTGGATCAACGCCAGAACGGATAAAAGTCTTCCTGTTTATCTTTGCGGCATTTCCATGGGCGCGACGACCGTGCTGATGGCGGCGGGACTGGATCTGCCGGACAATGTGCGCGGCATCATCTCTGACTGCGGCTTTACATCCCCGGAGGAGATCTGGCGCCATGTGGCCAACGACAACCTGCATATCTCCTACCGGCTGAGAAAATCTTTGATCGAGAGCATGTACAGCCGCAGACTGCAGATAAACGCCGATGAATATTCCACCCGGGACGCACTGAGCGAAACCAAGACGCCGGTGCTGTTCATCCACGGCACCGACGACCACTTTGTCCCGGTGGAGATGACCTTTGAGAACTATAAGGTCTGCCGGGCGCCCCGAAAGCTGTTTGTGGTCCCCGGCGCCGATCACGGCATGAGTTATCTGGTGGACCAGGCGGGTTATGAGCGCGCGGTGAAGGAATTCTGGCAGGAATTTGATAAAGGCGGCCGGTGACGGCTCGCCCTGCGGATAAAAAGGAACGGGAGCAGACAAAATGTCTGCTCCCGTTTGACGCAGAGGATCATAAACGCTCACGGATGCAGGAGCTCTGAGAGCGTGCGGTATAAAAGCGAAGGATCGATGGGTTTGGCGACGTGACCGTTCATGCCGGCCGCCCGGCATTTTTCCACATCGTCTGCAAAGGCGTCCGCCGAAACCGCGAGGATCGGCACTTCCTTTGCGTCCGGACGATCCAGGGCGCGAATGGCCTGTGCCGCTGAAATACCGTCCATGACCGGCATACGCAGGTCGAGAAGCACCGCGTCAAACCATCCGCCCGTACTGGCGGCATAGGCTTCCACACCTGCTTTCCCGTCGCTGGCACAGGTCACTTCCATGCCGAAGCCCCGCAAAACCGTGCTGAGGATTTCCATGTTCAGCGCATTGTCCTCACAGACCAGCGCGCGTTTTCCCTTCAGAAGATGCATCTTCTCCGTGTTATCCCCACACTCTGCCGGCGCCTCCGCCTCGCTGAAATGGAGGCGGACGGTAAAGACGGTGCCTTTGCCTCGTTCGCTCTGCACGTCGATTGTGCCGCCCATGGCGTCTACAATGCGCCTGACGATGGCAAGACCCATGCCGCTGCCGGACGTGTCGGCATTTTCAGGATGCTCCTGAGCGAACGGTTCAAACAGGCGGGGCAAAAACGCCGGACTGATCCCCGCTCCCGTATCGGCGACAGTAAAGATACTGTCCGGCTGGCCGTCGGCAGACTGGCCGTCGGCGGGTGGATCCAGCTGGCAGGTGAAGGTAACGGTGCCGCCGGGAGGCGTGTAACGGACGGCGTTGGTCAGGAGATTGAGCAGAAGCTTCTGCACGCTGATCCGGTCTGCCAGAACGTACCGGGGCTGCGGGGCGACAATGGATTCCTCCAGACGGACGCCCTTTTCCGCCGCCAGCGCCCGCACCGGTTCAAGAACCTCTCTTAGAATTTCAGAGGTGGACACCGGGACGGGGTGCAGCACATACTTCCCGTTTTCCATGCGGGACATGACCAGCGTGTCGTCCACCAGCCCGCACAGAACCGCGCCGGAGGTGCGGATTTTGGCGAGATAGCCGCGTACCTGCGCCGGGTCATCACTGGAGAGGGCAAGATCGGTATATCCCATAATTCCGTTAAGGGGCGTTCGCATATCATGGCTGACCGCGCCGAAGAAGGCGTGTTTGGCGTGATTGGCGTCCTCTGCCGCCTGCAGCGCTGCCTGCCGGTGCGCCATCAGGCGCTCCGCCTTTCGCCGGCGTATCAGAATCAGAAGGGCCGCCGTCATGATGCCCAGGAGAATGACGGCCACAGCCACGGCCCCCGTCAGAAAGGAAACCGGCAAGCGGTCGAAAAAAGTGGAAAGGCTGGCTGAATTTTCCAGTGTTTCACTGGTGATCAGCTGATTGATATAGCCGTTGTCCGAGGTGACAGCCTTGTCGATGATGGAACGCAGAATATTGCTGTTCTCGCCGTAAGGCAGGGCACAGACCACAGCCCAGGGACTGCCGCCGAAGGACAAAACCACATAGTCCGAAGAGCGGTTCCGGCTCAGAAGCCATGTAGCCGCCGGCTGCGTACATACCACGGAATCCGTCTGGCCGCGTTTCAAAAGATCAAAGCACTGCTCGCTGTTGGTGCAGATCTGAACGGAAAGATCAAGCCCCTGAGCGGAGAGAACATCCTCGGCTATTGCCGCGTTGCACTCCGGAACGGAGAGCGATGCGACCGCACCGGTTCCGGCGCGGGTAATTTGCACCAGATTTGTCTGCAGATAGGGAACCGAGAGGAGAACCTGCTGACTGTTTGCCTCAAACGTGTTGTTTCCGTATTTTCCGATGAGATCGATCTCGCCTGCGCGCAGCGCGGCCAGCGCAGCTGCTGTACTTTCATACGGTTCGCAGATGAAATCCGTCCCCGTCAGTGCGGCGAGATGCCGGTAGTAATCGGGGAGAATACCTTCCACGACACCTCCGGCGGTCTTACTGCTGAACGGTGCGTCCGACGCCAGAAGTCCCACGCGAATGAGGCTGTGCGCGGCCAGATATGCCTTTTCCTTAACGGAGAAGGAGGGGGAGGTGTTCCTGGACGCCGGAAAATACTTCAGGAACAAATCAGAGGTGTAGCTGGGGTTTTCCAGCGCGAGAATATTCATGGCCCGATCCACCTGAGCCTTCAGATCGGCGCGGCTCCGGTTGAGCATGAAGTACAGATCCAGCGAGGGAAACTCGGCAATTTTCTGAGCGCCGGGAATGGTTGAACCGCCGGCGATGGCGTCCACGCTGCCCGCCAGCAGGGCGGCGTTCCGCTGATCCAGGCTGTCGTACTCCACGATGTGGGGTGTGAGCCCGTTTTCTTCGCACCAGTCGGTGAAGAGCGTGATCACATTCGAACCCGCCAGAATGCCGCAGGCAATATTTTTCATGGCGTCCGTGTCACCGGGGGAAAAGCGGTCGTCGTCGGCCCGTGTCTGAACGGCGATCTGTGCGGTACACATTTTCTTGGAGGAGATCAGATAATTGCTGACGCGTTCCTCTGTCCGGGAGAGGCCGCTCATCATGTCGATATCGCCTGCCTTCAGTCCCTGAAGAGCGTCGTTCAGACTGGCGTATTCCACGAACTGAATGTCCCAGTTGGCGTACCCGGCCAGCGTGTAGTAATACTCCACATCGTACCCGGCATAGGAACCGTCCGCTGTCTTGTGCATGAAATCGCCGTTGGAAAAATAACCCACACGCACCGCCGACGGAGGCGTGTCCGCGGCGGAAGCCCGCACCGGCGCTCCGGACAGCGAAAGGAGAACCGCAGCCAGAAGTACGGCGCACAGCCGCCGCAGGATCTCCCGCCGCAAACAGTATCTGCTCTTTGTGTGGTTCATTCGTTTGTCCTCTTTTCCGCGGCCCGCTGCTCTGCAGCCGGGCGTCAGCCTCGTCGGCTGTACTGCCGTTTTCCGTGCTGCCGGACAGAATGTGTCAGGGCTGTTCGGCGTCGGCTATCTGCGCTTGTCCGCCCGATGCCGCGGGCGGCGGGGTAAGAGAGGAAACCGGTGCCTTTTCAGGACCGTTCCTGCCGCTTTCCAAAGGCCAGACACGACCAGAGGTCATCAAAGGTGATGCCGGGGTTTCTGCCGGCAGATGTAAACAACTGCACCAGAATGTAGGCGGTGGATCTCGTGTCAAGGTCCTGCGGCATAAGGCCGCGCGCTATCTCTGCCTGCAGAAGAGAGGCGACTGCGTCGTACATCTGCCGCATATTTCGCGCCCGGAACTCAGAATCCACCTGAGAGATCCGCATATTTCCGCCCGCGGAGAGATGAAAATCGTTTTCAAACCGCACAAAAGCATCATAGATACGCTCCAACTTTTCCACGAGGGGCGCCGTCTTGCACGTTTCGGCCTGCGTGACCGCGATCACCTTGTTCCAATCGCGTTCCATGATCTGCTCAACAAGGTCGTCCTTACCGCGAAAGTAGCTGTACACAGATCCGGTGGACATTCCGCACCCGGCAGCCAGAGCCTTGATGTTCAGATAACCGTAGCCCTGCGTCACCAGCATTTTCCTTCCCTGTGTCAGGAGTTTTTCCTGCGCGTTTTCGATCTGCAGCATGGCCCTTGTCCTCCTAATTTTGAACCGGGTTCAAATCAAAATAAAAAAAATAAGCGCCCGTCATTCCTTGTCAAAGGGGAAAAGCGCCGTTCCATGGTTACAATACGTGTTTATTTTATCAGCCTGTTTGACAAAATACAAGAAAAACAGACAAAATTCACTTACTTTAATAAAATGTATAGAAAAAAAGCTCTCAGAGCGAAGATCGCATACACAGAAGCGGCGCAACTTGCCGCCGGAGCCGCAGGCGGGAGGACCGGAAAAGAATCAGAAGGCAAAGGCCGGAACGACGCTGCTTTCGTTCCGGCCTTTGCTGTAAGAGCCCGCGGGATCTGCTTTTCCGGGCATGTGTCTTTTTTTGACGGCGCGTCCGGCGTCAGTGCCTCAGATCACAGCTCCCGAAACAACGCGGCACTGGGCTGCAGATAACCAAGACTGCCGTCACCGGACTTTTCCCGCAGGTTGCGCACACCGGTGCGCTTCTTACCCACGGAGGCCCGCCGGAGCTTTTCAAGACCGCTTTCGGGTACGTCCCGGAACTCCAGAATACCCTTGCGGCGAGCCAGCTCCAGCAGCTCGGCGCCCTTTTCAGAACGGACGATCACCTGATTCCAGCCCTTGTCCACTTCCCAGCCGTCAGTGCTGCGGGCGCCGCCCACGGAGATGTCGGAAAACTCCGCGGTCATGTCTGTGCAGTAACGGCAGCCGGAGCGTACCAGAGGCGTCACCTCATCCAGATTGACGGAAACGGTTTTGTTGTCAGCCGTCAGCTCCAGAGAGTGATATTTGCTCGGCGGAATATCCATGTGCGTGAGCTTGCCGGGCTGGGTGTATTTTCCTGTCAGATCCCGGATGCCGTCCCAGTCCAGTCCCCAGCCGCAGAAAAGACCGAAGACCATGCCGATGCGGTCGGCGTGGTTGTCGTTTTCAGGCAGAGGCATAGACTTCATCTTATAGACGGCCAGCGTCTTGCAGGGCGTGCCTACCACGCCGATGCGGCGATAGCGGCCTTCCTGCAGGGCCCGGTTGAGTACCGCCAGCGTGGGCGGGATCTGAAAGCTGCTGCCGGAGCAGGCGCGTACTTCCTCCGCCGTGGCCGCCAGCACACCCTCGGCATCCAGCCCGCCGCGGGAGCGGGTAAGGGCCGCCGCATCGATAAAGCCCTCCTGCAGCGCCAGCGCCACAAGAGCGGTCATGGTGCCGCCGTGCTGAGCCTCCGCCCGGATGGAAGCATCGGCCGCGCGGGTCAGATACAATCCGCGGAAAGGACCGATCTCCGGTAAAATATCCGTTCCGGAGAAAAATTTTCTGCGCAGGGCGTCCAGATCGGTGGGCATTCGGGGGCAGAACTGCTGGCAGCGGCCATCCTGACGGTCGCAGTCAAAGTAGCGCAGCGTCCGTCCGCCGCAGGAGCCCCAATAGGGACACATCCCCTGACAGGCGCCGCAGCCGGTGCAAAGACCCGGCTCGATGACCTGTGTTTCAAGTGCGTATGTACTGAGCATCTTGCCTTCCCCCTTACACCATAATTTTCGGCAGGTCAAAGACCTGTAGGCTGGCTTCTGCTGCATCGGCCGGCAGATAATCACCCAGCGTGCGCTGGGTGAGGCACATAAAGCCCTGTGTCAAAAAACGGTAACCGGCCTTCTGAGGCTCGATAAAGCCGCAGGCGTACAGCTTTTCCGGCAGCGCGGCGAAGCGCGTGTCCCGGGGCAGCCGGAGCGTCAGCTCGGTGTGTCCGTCCGGGTGCAGGAAATGCACGGCGATCTCTGTTTTCATTGTGCTTCGCTTCCTTTCTTTCCGATGGCGGCGCAGCCCAGGTCGAAAGCCCTGCGGTTGAGCTCCAGCACGGACCCGTGGAAGCGCTGAGCCAGAACGGCTCCGAGATCGTCCTGATTCAGCGGGGCGTCGGGCAGCTGGCTGAAAGCGCCCAGCAGAACGATGTTGGCGGCACGGGAATCCCCCACGCTCATGGCAATGTCGGCGGCAGGCACCTCGTAGGCCGAAGCCGACAGGGAACGGATCTCCGTCCGGAGAGTTTCCAGTTCGGGATAGACCTGCTCGCCCTGCAGCACGCCCAGCGGATAGACGGGACGGGGATCATAGATGATCCATGTGTCGGGACCGGCGTACTGCCGCGCCATGCGCAGCGTTTCCAGCGGTTCAAAGCCAATGATGATCTGAGCTTCGCCCGAGGAGATCAGTACCCCCAGTTCCTCTGTTTCGGAAATCCGGACATGGCTCATGACGGACCCGCCGCGTTGGGCGGCACCGTATGTTTCACCCACGGCCACGCGGTAGCCCATTTCGCTCATGGTGCTTGAGAGCACCTCGGAGGCCAGAACGTTGCCCTGGCCGCCGATGCCGCAGATGACGATATTCAGCGGATCGTAACGCAGATGTTTCATTTTGCTTCACCGCCTTCCACTTTGATGGCGCCCGCGGGGCAGAGCTTGGCGCATACGCCGCAGCCCACGCAGGTGACGGGGTCGATCACGGCCTTGTTCTTTTTGAAATCCCAGGAGTTGCCCGGACAGGCCCATACGCGGGAGCAGAACCGGTCGCAGCCGCAGCCGTCCCCCAGGCACTGCGTCTGATCCACCCAGACCTTGGGATGGACGCGGTGCTGCTTGGCCATCAGCGTGGCACAGGGCTGCTTCATGATGAGAACTTTCAGACCCGGCTGTCCCAACAGGCGGATGATCGTGTTGACGGTTTCGTCCACCTCAAAGGGATCGGCCACCGTGACCTGACAGCCCATGGATTCGGCGATCTTTTGAATGGACATGGGCTCCACCTGCTGGCCCATGGCCGTCAGGCCGGTGCCGGGGTGGGGCTGGAAGCCGGTCATGGCGGTGGCGGAGTTGTCCAGTACCATCAGAAGCATATTGGCATGGTGATAGCTGGCGTTGACAAGACCCGGCAAAATGGTGTGGAAGAAGGTGGAATCGCCGCACATGGTGACCACCTTTTGCTCCAGACCGTAAGGAGCGAGCTGCCCGAGGCCCTCGGCCAGATTCACGCCGGAGCCCATGCAGTTGCAGGCCTGGAAGGCGTAATGTCCGGCGGACTGGCCCGACATGATGTAGCAGCCGATATCGCCGATGACGATGCCGGGCTTTTTCTCCTCCCGGAGCGCCTTCTTCAGCAGGAAGAACGTGGCCCGGTGGGGACAGCCGGCACAGAAGGTCAGCTCCCGTTCAGGCAGCGGTTCCCGGGTGCATGCGCGGGGGGCGGTTGCTTCCACGCCGGCCAGAGCGGCAACGGCCTGCAATACGCTGTCGGGCGTCAGCTCCCCGACCCGGGGCAGTGCACCGCCGGCACGGCCGGCAAAATGAATGCGCAGCTGCCGCTTACCGGCGATGGACTCCATGTTCCGTTCCAGAAACGGGTCCACCTCCTCCAGCGTCAGCACGTCTTCGGCACTGTCCAGATACCGGGCAACGGTTCTTTCCGGCAGAGGCCAGACGGTGGCAAGACTCAACAACCCCACGGAGCCGCCCACACCCAGACGGCGGATTGCCTCCTGACCGTACAGACGCCCGGTGCCGCCGGCCACCACCAGTTTTTTCGGATGTTCGGGACCCTGATAATGGTTGTAAGGGCAGACTTCAAACGCTTCCTGAAGATTGTCCAGTTTTTCCAGCATGGGCAGGTGCTGATAGCTCACGCACATCAGCCGGTCCCACTCATTGACGGTGCTCAGCGCCCGCGGCTTTTCCGGCAGCGGCCCCAGCGTGACGTTGCCCCGCCCGTGGCAAACACGGGTGGTCAGGCGGATGATGACGATCTGACGCAGTTTCTCCGACAACTCGAAGGCATAGGGCACCAGGTCTTTGGCCTCCTGCATACTGGTAGGCTCCAGCATGGGCAGGTCCGCAGACATGGCCATGAAGCGGGAGTCAAATTCGTTGGTGCTGGAGTGGGCGCTGGGATCATCGGAGGTCACGACGACCAGCCCGCCCTTGACACCGTGCTGCGCGCCGCAGTGCAGCGCGTCGGCCACACATAGAAGACCGTTCTGCTTGACGATGCAGATGGAGCGCGCGTTGGCCAGAGAGGTGCCGATGCAAGCCTCCAGCGCGCAGACCTCGTTGGCGGCCCACTGGGCGTAAAAACCGCGTTCGGCGGCAATTTTACCCAGCATGCCCAGCACCTGAGAGGAAGGAGAACCGGGGTACGACGCGGCAAAATGAATGCCGGCCTCCACGGCGCCCCGAACGATGGCCTCGTTGCCCTGCATCAGGCAGACCTTCCCAGGTTTGTTGACTGTCATTGTCCAATCCATGAACTGCTTCACCCTCTTGCTCAAAATTTTCAGCGGCCCACCGGGCCGCTGATCCAAAACGCAAAAGACGTTTCTACAATTAAATATTCTATCACTTTACATTGATAATTCAATAGAGAATACTGAATCTGACCGCTAAAATTCAGCAAATTTCGGTGACAGGCAGGCGGCAGACGCCGTCGGAGGCCCCGGCGGGGCCGGAAAGCCGGGGAAAAAATGCCGGAGGCAGGATAAAAGTGCCGGACAGTCTGCTGCATTATTTGCCAACTGATCCGTGCGGCCGATAGGGCTCTGCCGGGCTGGGGCATCGCGCAGACCGGCCTCGCCCTTCAAAACCATAAGCACCTCCCGGCGTTCCAACGGCGTCGGGACCCCCGCGGGCGGCGCGGCCGCTGCCTTTGCCAAAAATTTCCGCATCTGTTTGCAGGGTCGGAAAAAGCCGTGCCCTATGATAGGGGCACGGCTGATCCGCAGTGGTTTTTATTCAGTCGATTTTATGTCTTAGCCTGGCGACCAGCCATGCAAAAGCATACGCGCCGCCGAGAATGAGAAAGACCCACAGTACAGACAGACAGACCGACTGGCGATAGACCATTAGAAAAGGATATGGTCCGACAAGGACTCTGACAAGATTCAAAATGACGGTCACGACTGCGTAGACAACAGTTGGCAGCAGGGCAAATCGGGCTGCCTTTCCCGCCTTTACCGGAACACGATCAAAAAGAAAGAAAGACAGCGCCGCCAGCAACGGGCACAGCAGATGGTGATACAGCATATCGTCGTGAAGCAGCATCATTTGGTAGCCTTTTGCCCCGTTCATCGGTGCAAGTACCGCAACGACCACCAAAAATGTGACAGCGAGGCAGCACACCGCCGCATATTTCACCATAGCCGCCCACGCCGGTATTTCCGCTTTTGCAATCAGCCTGCGTATCAGAAAGACAGCATAGACAGCGCAGGCCAGCATGGCAAAAATATTGCTGTCCACCGTATAGAACTGAAACATCCGGCAGCCGTGTTTCCCAAAGCTGATCGCTGTTCCAACGGCAGAAAGAACGGCGACGGACAGGTTCAGCAAAATAGAAATCCCCTGTGCAGCTGCTGCCGCCCTCGGCTTTGCATCTTTTGTCAGGGTCATAGCCGACTTCTCCGAATGTTTCATTTGAACTTTCTCCCGCTGCCTGCTTCAAAGTGGTACTTGACGATGCCCAGATCGACCTTGGAGTAAAATCCGCCGAGATTTTCCGCCGCTGCTGTTTCACCGGAGAGCGTCAGGCGGAACTTCTGCTGATTCATGGCGGTGGGGGCCAGCATCGCCGCCTCCATACCGGCCTTGAACCAGTCGGGCATGGCGCTGCCCGCCTTGCACAGCGCTTCCATCGGTTTGGACTGATGCGGCACACCCTGTGTGGTGCCGTAGCCGAGCGACAGCACACAAACCAGTTTTTCGCCGCTGCCGACTTTGATGTTCTTCTTTGCCGCGCCCTTGGAAAAGCTCATGGCCACCCAGCAGGTGTTCAGGCCCAGCGTCTGCGCCTTAAGGGCGATACGCTCTCCGTAATACCCCAGACGTTCGTCAAGGCCGTCGCTTTTTTTGCCGATCAGCGCTATGTAATTCTGTACGCCGGAAAACTTCCCATAGTGCGCCAGCATGCCGTCAAAGGCTTTCGGTTCATTTGTCACAAGTTGAATGTGCAGCTTTCCTTCACGGTTGCAGTCGTCGATTTCGTCTTGCAGCGCGGCGATTGCCTCAGCGGGAATGGCCCTGTCCAAATAGCTGCGCACCGCGTGGCGGGATTGAATTGCTTCAAAAACAGTCATAGTGATACTCTCCTTTACAATGTAATGATTTGCTCTTTCCTTTCCGGGTCATGACTGGCCAGCAGCGCTGTGCAGTTCGGATCGGCGGCAAGGGTCAGCATATAGTCAAGCGATTTTTCCGCCAGTGCCCTGTTCACGGTAAAACCCGGAATGATGTGCTGTTTCAGATTCTCCTGCGTGTAAAAAGTGTCGCCCGCAATGGCGGCATAATGCCCGTCCGCACCGGTGACCAGGGTGGTGA
>Ga0160425_1001789_pt1 | contig 19045 bp, 16 predicted proteins | sample BioMet8_FD_108193 | JGI IMG/M metagenome (GOLD analysis project Ga0160425, IMG submission 108193) | Microbial communities from bioreactor (seeded with sewage sludge) at Lawrence Berkeley National Lab, California, USA - Biofuel... | ecosystem: Engineered > Bioreactor > Anaerobic > Unclassified ...
GAAAAGCTTGAGGATTTATGGTATCATAAAATTGGTAAGTGGTTGCGGAGAATCTGATTTATTTTGAGGACTTGGCGCTCTCTTTGGGGAAAGATAAGAAATCTTTTTTCCATGGTGTCCACATAAAAACCATCGACTTCGGTCGGTGGTTTTTTCTTTTTATCCTTTTTTCATCAGCATCAATTATATCTTCCCTTATCGGGGTGGCTTCACTGCAAAGAGTATGGTATCATCAAATATACGAATGCTTTTAAAAAAAGTGAATACGCATGTTTGCTGTTTTGCCGCAATTATATTTTCTGTGGTTGCCATTCTTGCCATGCTGGCTGCCTGTGGGGCCCCTTTGGGCGAATTTACTATGGGCGGGCAATATAAAGTTTTACCCTCATTTTTTAGAATAATGGCCGGGGGTTCTTTGTTACTTCAGCTATTTGCAAGCTGAATTTACTGTTTAAAAGCAAAAAAGAAAAATGTGCCATGACCCCATTATCCCTGCTTGCTGCAATTTGCTTTTGGGTTACTGCTCTTCACCCGGCACTGCGCTGAATGCAACTATGCACTTTATAAAAGCCGTTGTTCACACACGCCCCGTGGCCTGTGTAAATGGCAAAATAAAAAATGGTGGTAGAAAAATGTCAAACAAGTACGATTCCATCTTTAAAAAAAGCCTCATCCCCCAAATCCGCACTGCCCTCATTACTGCGTATGGGCCAGAAAAGGGCGAACAGCTTTACGCGCAAGCAGGGCAAAAGTTCTTGGCGTTAAGTTCTAACATTGACAGCCAAGGAAACCGGGCCATTGAGCTGCATATCACCCGCAATATTCTGCCTCTTGTTTGCTGCTATTTGGTTTTGCAGCAAAACGGTATTGCAAAAGAAGAGGCTTGCACCCTTGTTGCTGGCCAAATGCATCACGAAATACGTAAAAATGCAGACCGCCTAAAAAGCGTCGCACACTTCCCTTTTCTGTATCCCATTTTTCGCGTGCTTTGCCGCAGGGTAATGAAAAACACCTACCCCGACATTGGATGGGACGTTGCCTGGCTGAAAGACGATAATGAAACCGTCTGCTTTGATTGCCGGGCCTGTGTGTACCTTGCTACCACCACAAAATTTGACTGCCCAGAGCTTTGCCAGTACTTTTGCCAAAACGACACGATTGTTTACAGTGCACTTTCTCCCGCGGTCAAATTTGTGCGCACACAAACGCTGGCCGCGGGTGGTGACCGATGTGACTTTTGCTTTTTGAATGGTAAAAAGTAAAAAGTAATGCCGTTTAAGTAAAAGGGGGGTTGTTGCAGCATTGTTTTATGCCTGTGTAAAACAGCCTGCGGCTGGTGGAGCCGTGAATAGCAGAAAGCGAGGCCGGTGTGATGGCGCATTTAATTTCTTTTGGGCTGGCATTGGTTGCCGTTTGTTTCCAGCACGTGTTGCATGAATTATCTCATGCAGTTGCCGCACGCCTGTTTGGGGTACGGGTGACGCGTATTCAGTGGCTAACCTATCAAGGCGGGACACGGGTGTTTTATGAGAATGAGCCGGACTTCATATCCGATGATATTAGTAATACGTCTGACAGTATCAATAAAAAATGGGCTGCCATTGCCGGTGCCGGGTTTCTTACGACGACAATTCTGGGCTACTTGTTTACCGCCGCCTATTTTTTAGTGTCAAACGACATTTTAAAAATTGGTCTGTGCTTCTTTTCGATTATTTTTTTACTAGCCGACAGCCTGTATTTTGTAATGGGGAGCATTGGTAATTTTGGTGATATTGTTGGTATTCGAAAAATTATGAAGCTGCCAAAAAAGCCGACGATTTTAATTTGTGTTCTGCTGTTTTTATTTCATCTCGCAATCGTTTTGCGAAGCTTTTACTTCCCCGCTTAAAACACAGCAGCGGCTAAAACAAAAAGGCTGCTAAACTTCACTCATGCACAAGGTAAAAGCCCCTACTTGCCCTTGTACTACACAAAACAGCACCGTGCTCGGCAAATCTGCTTGCCCTTGCACGGTGCTGCTATTATTTTTTAAAAATAAATATTCCAGGTACGCTGCGCTGGCCGCAATTACCCCAAGCCCTGCATACACTTAGCCCTGCGCTACCCTTTGGTAGGTAATATACTGGTAGGTCAACCCGTTTTCGTGCTGGGCTGGGGATTCTTCTGCCACCGCCCAATGGGGATCTTCGTCCAAATTGGGGAACGTGCAATCTGCCCCACCGTCTGCCGCAACCTTAGTGACATGTACCGTCTCGCACAGTGGCAAAAAAGCGTTGTAAATGCTGGTGCCGCCTATCACAAACACATCCGCTTTGCCTGCCACCAGCGCCGCTGCCTGCGCCACGCTGTGGCACACCACGGCATCCGGCACCTGCAACTGCTCATCACGCGAAAGCACGACATTGCTGCGCCCTTTTAGCGGCCTGCCACCAGGGAAAGTATCCAGTGTTTTATGCCCGTAAATCACCGTACCGCCAAGCGTCAGTTGTTTGAACCGCTTTAAATCGGCCGAAATGTGGAACAACAGTGCCCCGTTTTTGCCAATGCCCCACTTTTCATCTACTGCCACGATCGCCTGCATTGCCTGCCCCTTTCTGCTATCTGCCATTTAAATTGCCACCGGGATGCTGTGGTCAAACGCGTGCGCTTCGTACCCTTTCAGCGCAACACTGTTTTTGGTGAACGCGTAAAAATCGGTGACCGAAGTATCCATTACCAGCTCCGGCGCCGCGTATGGGGTGCGCTGCATCAGCTCTTTGACCAGCTCCACATGGCGGTCGTAAATATGCGCATCGGCGATCACGTGCACCAGTTCGCCCGCCTCTAACCCGGACACCTGCGCAAACATTTTCAGCAACACTGCGTACTGCATCACGTTCCAGCCGTTGGCGGTCAGCATATCCTGACTGCGCTGGTTTAAAATTGCATTCAGCGTATTGCCGCTGACATTGAACGTCACGCTGTAGCAACAGGGTGCCAGCGCCATTTCGCTTAAATCGTGGTGGTTATACATGTTGACCAAAATGCGCCGGGATGCCGGGTTATGGCGCAAGTCGTATAACGCGCGGTCCACCTGGTCAAATTCGCCGTCCGGGTAATGGTGCTTAACACCCAGCTGGTAGCCGTAGGCCTTGCCGATCGACCCCGTTTCGTCCGCCCATTCATCCCACACGTGGCTGCCAAGGTCGTGGATATTGTTCGACTTTTTTTGCCAGATCCAAAGCAGCTCATCGACTGCACTTTTGAGGTACTGGCGGCGCACTGTTAAAATAGGGAACTCCTTGCGCAGGTCATACCGGTTTACAAGGCCAAACAATTTAATTGTATGCGCGGGGGTTCCATCCTCCCACCGGGGGCGCACCGGCCGGTCGGTATCCCATACGCCATGCTCTAATATTTCTTTGCAGTTTTGAATAAAGACCTCATCTGCATAACTCACTTTTTTGCCCTCTCCTTCCCCGGCGGCCATTTTGCATGGCAAAAGCAAGCCTTTTGCCATTTGCCGGGCAGTTGAATTTTGTGTCTGAAACAAATTAACTATACCATAAATACGTGGTATAATAAAGTGAACTCTTGATTTCCACCACCGCTGGTAACCCGACAAATCAACCGTTAAGGGGGATACGCCTATGCCTGCACGCAAAAAAAAGGCCTTGTCGCTTGTGCTTGCCATCTTGGGTATGCTGCTGCTTTTCCCGCTGTACATCTTTTTCCACGAAAGCGGACACACTTTGGTCGCCCTTGCAAACGGGGCAACCATTACGCGCTTTAGCATTATAAACGCCTACATGTCTTACGAGGGCGGCACCTTTACCCCTGCCGCCACTGCACTTTTAAATATTGCAGGTATGCTGCTGCCGGTCGTGCTGGTGCTGCTGGTGTTGCTGGTGTTGCCGTTTTACAATAAAAAAGCAACAGGTGTTTTTTATACCGTCTTTTCATTTTTTGCCTTTGCCATCCCATCCGCTTCTGTTTTGGCGTGGGTGTTGGTGCCAATTTTAGCGGCAGCCGGGGCTGCCCCCAAGGGTGACGATGTGGCAAAGTTTATTGTGAACTCCGGGTTGCCACCACTGGTGGTCGCAGCGGGCGGTTTGTTGCTGTTCGGCTTGCTGGCCGCCGCACTTTTTTATAAAAAAGTGCCCCAAAATTATTGGAAAACACTGCGCTCGTTTCGCGCCGGGGGCGAAACGGTCGATTAAACACCGCCGATGAAACGCCAACTGGGCGCATATGCCTAAAAGTTGATGATCGTTTTTAAAAAAATTGTTTGCGTTTGAATATACCTCAAAAAAGCGTAATGACAGCCAGCGCCCTAAAAAGCGCTGGCTGTCATTTTTGTCAAATTAAGTGTGCTACTAACCCTTGTATAAATGCCTTACAAAACGCCATAAATACCAAACCCCTTGGCACAAAACAACACGGCCACCAGGGTTAATCGGTCCATTTTGCCCCACAGCGCTTTACTGAATAGCCGGGCAATGGACTCAAAGATAACCTCAATAACACGAAATCACTGTATTCACCTTGATGATTAAGCTGAACCCGGTGGCAATGAAGCGGGTTTTTCGTATCACTGTCTGTAACGTTTTTTCTGATACGCGGGGCATGTGTTGACCACGCGCCCTCCCACAAGCTCCTCAACAGAATGCCGATACAATCTGTACTTCATCGGGCAGGCCTTTCAGCCCCTTATTGCAGCTTTACCAACACATCATCAATGCACAAACCAGAAAACCCCGGCAGCACCGTGTCGGCCTTGGCCAAAATATCCGGGCTGCCAATGCCCACCGCTTTCATGCCAGCATTGTGAGCGGCGCTGATACCCGCAACGGCATCCTCAAAAACCACACAGGCACTCGCAGGCAGGCACAGCTCCTGTGCACCACGCAAAAACACTTCCGGGTCGGGTTTAGCCCTGCTGACCTTGGTACCATCCACCAAGGCATCAAACAAGTCGGCAATGCCCAGTTTATCCAGAATAAGAGGTGAATTTTTGCTGGCAGAACCCAGTGCGATTTGATACCCCTTGCTGCGCGCATCACGAATGAATTCGCGCACACCACCCAGCAGTTCTTTTTCAGTGAGCTGCTGGATATAAGATACATACAGGTCATTTTTCTTTTGGCAGTTGGCCTCTTTTTCTAAATCATCCATTTTGCGGTTTCCCAGCTCTAATATAATGTCAAAGCTGGCTGTGCGGCTGACCCCTTTTAAACGCTCGTTGTCTTGGGGGGTAAAAGGGATTTTTAGCTCATCTGCCAACGCCTTCCACGCAAGATAGTGGTATTTCGCAGTGTCTACAAGGACACCGTCCAAGTCGAACAACAACCCTTTGTAGTTATTCATAAACTTCTCCTTGTAGTCCAGCGATGCAGATTTTGGGGTTCACACGGGCAGTAGCAGGGTTATCTTGCCAACGCTCGTGTTCATCCGGGCCCACCGCCTGTTCGTAGGCGATGAATCGCTGGGCATCGCGCGCCTGACGCGCTTGTTCTTTTTCATATTCTTGCGGGGCAGGCGATAGCTCCGCTGCCAAAGCACGAAACCGTTCAAAAATTTCGGGCTTTTTGCCGGCTAGATTGTGTTGTTCCAGTGGGTCGATAGCCACATTGAACAACATATCTTGCGTTTCACAGCCACGATAGGTGATAAATTTGTATTCCCTTTGGCGCAGCATCATGCAGTAGTGGTAACCGTCATCACTCTTTTCCATGTATTCGCTGTACACAACACGAGTCTCATCCATAACCCCACCCGTCAGTGCGGGCACAAGGCTGACCCCGTCTACATCCGCGGGTATCGGCGCGCCCACCCATTCGCACAGAGTGGGGCCTAAATCTAAAATACTGACTGGCACCGCTTTTATTTGGCATGGGCAAACGCCGTCCCCGGCAAGCATCAGTGGAATTTTGGCCGACTTTTCATAAAAAGTCTCTTTGCCGTAAAAGTTTCGTTCCCCGGCCTGGTCGCCATGGTCCGATAAATAACCAAACAGCTTCGTGGTCCCTCTGCTTGCGGTAAACGCGTCAAAGGCCGCACGCACCCTGCCAATTTGCCCGTCCATCTGTTCTATCAACCCGCAATAGGCCGCGCGCACGCCGCGGGCCACCTCATCTGTGGCTTTTACGCGGTGGGCTTGCAGATAAAGGTTCTGTGCCTGCATCGCCTCGCCGCGCAGGGCGGGCAGCCCTACCCTGCCCCAATATTTTTGAAACAGGTCGGGCGGCGCAACATACGGGAAATGAGGCCCATAGGTACCCACCAGAATAAACTGGGGCTTTTCGTGCGGTTGCGACAAATAATTGATGGCTGCCTGCACTACCAGCTCGTCATAATGAAGTACGGGAGACTCGCCCCCGCCCACCACCTGTGGCGCCCATTTACCGGCGAATGTGCGCGCAAACACACCACGTTCGGCCTTCATATGCTGGGGCCGGGCCCACGTAACCGGCGTAATATCCGGTGCAATGCGTTTCGTAAACCCATGGCGCTGATTTGGCCCGATAAAATGCATGCGTCCGACCAGCACCGTCTCATACCCGGCTGCTGCCAAATGATGAAGAAAAGTTGGTATGGTGCCGGAAAGGGTATTTGTATTGTTAAAAATACCAGTACGGGCTGGCCGCAAGCCGGATAACATCGCCATACGCGCAGGCACACACAAAGGGCATGCCGTATATGCCTCACTGAAAGAGACCCCCTCTTGCCGCAATACATCAAGGTTTGGGGTATCCACAGGAATCTCTGCCCCACCCATAAACTGGGGTGCATGCTGGTCGCTCATAAACAGCAAAATATCCGGCTGTTTCATGCTTTTTGCCCCCCTTGTTCTGGCGGCAGGCCGTGATAAACACTGCTCTGGTTTGCCCCCGGGGCACCGGCCAGAGAGGTGACGCACACCTCTGGCACCTGTTTTGCTTCTTGGGGATAAGCACGGTAGCGCTCGCGGTCATCATACCCCGCCTGTTTTTCAAAGGCCACCATCACCCGCGCCCTTCTGGCATGCACTGCCTGTGCTGCCTCTGCTGCAAGTGGGTCTGTTTTTTCGCGCAGCAGAAGACGAAACTCTTCGCAACGCTCCGGCTGTTCTGGTGCGAGATTAGTTTGCTCCAACGGGTCGGCCACTACGTCAAACAACATATCCTGGCTTTCATACCTGTGGTAACTGACAAATTTGTAGTTGCCCTTGCGCACCATGCAGCCGTAAGCCCAGCGGCCATCGGGGTCTTTGTCCATGCTCTCGCTTAACACAGCCCGGCCGTTAGGGGCATTGTTCCCGCGCAAAATTTCAGCAAGGCTTTGCCCCTCTGCCCGATCGGGAATCTGCGCACCCGCCCAGGAACACATTGTGGGGCCGATATCTAAAATGCTCACAGGCTCTTGCCCGCGGTGGCCTGCCACTACGCCGGTACCGGCAAATAACAGGGGAATTTTGACTGATTTTTCAAAAAATGTCTTTTTGCCGAATATGCCATGCTCCCCAATGGTATCACCGTGATCAGACAGATACCCAAATAAATGGGCTGTCCCCCTAGCCTGCACAAAACCATCAAATGCATGGCGGACGCGGCCTATCAGTCCATCCATGTTCTCTACCATACCTTTATAGGCAGCCTGACAGGCCAAGCCTACTTCGGAGCGGACATTTGCTTCTCTCAAAGTACACAACACCGGATTGATAAAATTCTCTTTGGTGCCAAAGGTCGCAGGCAACCGGGCAGTTTTTAAATATTTGTAAAAAAGGTCTGGCGGTGCCACATATGGGAAATGAGGCCCATAAGTGCCCACCAGAATAAACTGTGGCTTTTTGTGGGGCCTGGCAAGGTATTCTTCGGCCACGCGGGCGATCATCTCGTCATAACATAATACCGGTGACTGACCACCACCCACCACATGGGTGCACCACTTATACCCCATGGTTTGGACATGTACGCCAAAATCCTCTTTCACCCAAGGAGGGCGTGCCCAGTCGGTGCTTGTAAAATCCGGCGCAATGCGTCTCGTGAACCCATGTCGCTGATCCGGGCCGATAAAATGCATGCGGCCCACCAGTACGGTTTCATACCCGGCCTCTACCAGATGGTGTAAAAATGTTGGCAGCGTATCCGGCAGCGCATCGCTGTTGGTAAAAATGCCTGTGTGGGATGACCGCATACCGGACAGCATGGCCATGCGGGCAGGCACACACAGCGGACAAGCTGTATATGCTTCACTGAAGGTGATACCCTCTTGTTGCAACTTGTCGAGGTTGGGCGTGTCCACTTCCATCTCTGCCCCCGACATAAACTGTGGCGCGTGCTGGTCACTCATAAACAATAAAATATCCGGCTGCATACGCACCCCCCTTTTCTTTGAACTTTCAGACTTATTTTACAAAAGCCACAAATTCTCCCAGGGCGTCGCTTGCCCAAAGATGCGCCCCGGCCAGCGGCGCTTCGCTTAAAAATCTAATAGGGCCATAACATATTCGTTTCAGCCTATGGTTCCCGCCGTTTTTTACTTTTTCTCTCCTCTTACAGGTGCGCATCCCACTTACCGCAGAACGCATCCACCGGGCTGATACCCTTAAATTCACTTCGGCCAGTCAGCTTTTCAACCAACTGATGGATGCAATGGTCGTTGTTGCTGTAGCAATTGATGTACGTTTTCACCCGGGGGAAATCCAGTAAATGGTACGGATTTTCCAAGCTGACAAACACCGTGGGCACGTCGTTGATATAATGGCCGCAATCAGCCCCCATGGGCTGTTTCCACTCGATGCGCACCACCGTTTGGTTGCTTTTTGTCGATAGGTTGGCCACATAAAGAATGAGATCGTACTCTTTCAAAATCGCCTCATACTTGGTGGTAAAGCCCTCGCCGTAAGGCTGGGGCACAAATTCGTCTATTTGAAAGCCCTCGGCTTCCAACAGGCTTTTTACTTTGGCGCAAGCGGGCTGCACTTGATAATTACCCTCACCGCCTGCCGGCGGTTCAACCGTGTAGAAAAGGACACGCGGATAGCGCTGCGGGGTGATGGGCAAAACGCCCGGTTGCTCTTTCACCAGCGTAATCGCTTTGTCTGCGCATTCCTCGGCCCATGCATGATGCCGGGCACAGCCCACCACCTCCGCAGCCGCCCCGGCACTGATAGGCGTAGCTCCCTTATGCAGCCCCAGGGCGGCCTTGGTGGCCAAAACGCGCGTGACGGCCTCATCCAGGCGTTTGGGTGTGATAATGCCATCCCGGATCCCATTCAGCATAAAGTTATAATCTTCTTCCAGATTGCGGGCAAAGAGGAACATGTCCCCGCCGCGGGCGATGCTTTCGGGCACCGCGCGGCGGCGGCTCATCGCCAAAGTGTAGCCGGCCATGGTTGTGGCATCGGTGCAAATAAGGCCATTAAACCCCAGCTCACCGCGCAAAAGGCCCTGCATCAGTTCAGAACTAAGGGTCCCCGGCATGATTTCTTCGTCTTTAATGTCCGGGTTAAGACGTCGTGACCAAGCGGGTTGCATGATATGCCCCACCATTGCCGTAAGTGACCCGGCGGCAATGCCGGCTTTGTACGCCTGCCCGTAAGTTGCCATCCACGTCTCACAATCCAGATCATTGATGGAGGTGACCAAATGTTGGTCACGTTCATCCTGGCCGTCGCCGGGAAAATGTTTAATGGATGCTGCGAGGCCGAGCTGCTGCACCCGCTTCACATAAGCCTCTCCCATTCGCTTAACCCGCTCCGGGTCACTGCCGAAGGTCCGGGTATTGGTGATTGGGTTACGAAAATTAGTATCAATGTCAATGATGGGGGCAAAAGCCCAATTTGCCCCCACGGCCATAGCCTCAAGGGCACAGGCTTCGGCCATATTCAAAGCGACCTGCACGTCGTCGGTTGCGGCAATCTCCATAGGCGAACCCACCAACGTGCCCTCTGTCACAATGCCATTTCCGCCTTTTTCCAGGTTGGCCGCAATCAGCAAGGGCACCTTGCTGCGAGACCTGAGTTCTTGGGTGGCCGCTACCGCGCGGGCAGTGGGCACCACCCGATACATACAGCCACCGGGAGACATGATGCTGTACACATAGTCAAATTCTTCAGGCTTGGCCTCTTTAAACAGCACACAGAACAGCTGCCCGGCCTTTTCCTCCGTGGTCATCTGCGCTAAAGTCTTTTCCACCCAAGCGATAGCCCCCTCATCCAAATAAAATGGATTTGCCTTTAAATCAATCATTGTTTTTCCTCATTTCATTGTTTTGGGGCATGTTATTTTTCTGGTCTATCCACGAAAAAATACGCCAAGGGGTCTGTAGGCAGGCCCTGTTTGTCAGCCTGTTTTTGTTTTTCGCGCTTGTGCGACACGTACAACACCAATGTAATTACCACTGCGCCACAGATCAATAAAATCAACAGCGGCAGCAAAGCTGACCCGATACTCATAGTTTGCCTCCCAACAATTTTCGCAGCACAAAGTTACTTTTCCCTTTGGGTTGGCCCAAATTGCATTTTTTCTGGTACAAAATCTTCTGTCTTTACCGTTATGGTTTTTTTAAACCAAATCGCGCGTATAATTCATCCGGCGCATCATTCTCTGCGAACAGGTGCGCCATGGCATCTAACAGCTCGTTTGTTTTTGTCTTGTCGTCCACCGGATGTTGTTGTGCGGGGTCCTGTTCCAGGTTAAACAGCAGATCTTCTCCTTCGGCCTGCGCTTTCACAAAACGGGGATTCACAAGAGATTTGATCTTCATTACCGGTGCCCCCTTGGTAAAGCTAAAACCCGGGTGCAGGGTGGCGGTACGCATTTCTTGCACCGAAAACAATGCCCGCATATGCGTGGGCATGTGGGTGTACTCGTACATTTCGACACTGTTGTCGGCCACTGCGCGCAACAGCACCCAGCGACCATCGGTAATACCCACAGGTGCGCCATGGTAACCAAATAGCGCATACTGGCGCACCGGCGCACCGTTGGCGATTATGTCACCCAAAGGCTTGCCCATCATGTCGGGCGGGATTTTTACACCAAAAAAGTCAAGCAACGTAGGCGCCAAATCAATGGTCTGCACAAGGGCTTGGCGGTGTTGCCCCATGGCGGATGGGCAACGGGGGTCCCAAAGGAACAGGGGCGTATGCACCAGCTCTTCATAGTTGGGTAACACCCCTTTTCCCCACCAGCCATGCTCTGCCAAAAAGAAACCGTGATCGGTATTGACGATAAGCATGGTATCTTGCCACAAATTCAACTCATCCATTTTATCCAGCACACGGCCCAATTGCCGGTCGCAGAATTCCGTGAGGGCATAGTACTTTTTGCGCATATTCTCTACGGTCTTTCCGTCCTCCTGCACGTTGGCATAAGGCGGCCAATCGGGTACAAAGGGGTCATCCGGGCTGAAATACCGGGCGTCAAAACTTTCTGGCGCTGTAAACGGCTCGTGGGGGTCGAATGTTTCAATCTGCAAAAACCAATTGTCAAACTTGCCGTTGCGATCCAAAAATTCGATTCCGTTATCAAAGGTCTGGCACATTGCAAAATCCGCTTCTGATTGCACTTTTTGGCGGTTGTGCTCATTCTGCCAGCCACCTTTGCGGCGCATCGCAGCCAAGGTGCCGCTCATGTTTTTTGTACCCATCAAATGCGGTGAATATTCACTGGGCGGGGGGGTCAGATCAGCCGTCCACGCATCACTTTCTTGGCCACGGTTGCACACCCAAGAAGAATAGCGGCTGTGGTAGGTGCATCCACCATCTTCAACGTAATGGTAATGGTCGGTAGACAAATGCGTGTAAATGCCGTTTTCTTTTAAAATCTGCGGCATAGAATCATCATATGGCTCGATAGGGCCCCAATCTCGATGCAAAAAATTATAGCGTCCCGTGTGCAGTTCTCTGCGGGCCGGCATACAGGGCAAGCTGCCCACATAACAGCAATCAAACTGCGCCGTGTGGGCAGCAAGACGCTCAAAATTCGGCGTGGGAATAGGGCCACCATTCACACTGAGTAAATCCCGGCGCAGGGAGTCGTACATAACCATGATGGCTTTCATTTGCGTTCCTCCTTTCTGTTACAGCTGTGCTCAATGTCTAAATGTATAGGCACGCAGCCGTTGGATCACTTTTGGGTATTCTGCAAAAACATTATGCAGCTCCTTGGGGTCGTTTAGCAGGTCATACAGTTCATCGGTGTCGTTCCAGTTGCGGATCCATTTGTAACGGCCGTCATAAACCATCAAGCTGTTAAGAAGTTCGCTGATTTGCACCTCATGTGGCTGATTCTCTTGCCCGGTTTCACCCCGTAAAAGCGGCAACAAACTCCGGGCATCCATGTCCTTTTTATTCCAGCCAACCCCTGCCAGTTCCAAACAGGTGGGTGCAAGGTCCATCAACTGTGCAAGGGCATTTGTGTCCTGGCGCCCCTCCATCCAAGGGGCACTAATGATCAGCGGGATACGCACGCTGGCTTCATACATCACCGTTTTTTCTAAAAGGCCGTGGTCACCCAGCATTTCACCGTGGTCGGCACAGAAGATGACCACCGTGTTTTCCCACAGCCCCCTGCGCTCCAGCGTGTCCAGCAGCTTTCCAACCCATTGGTCCACCACCTCTACACTGGCAGCATAGCACCGGCGCATGTTCAGGGCCTGCGCAGCGGTCATTCCACCTGTTTCCTTGGCTGCACGTTGCTTCACCCAATCGGGTTTCCCCGCCAAATCATCGGCAACGGGTACCGGAAACTGTGCATCTTTAAAATGCTCATAATTTTCGCGGGGGGGGTCCCACGGGTTATGGGGGCCGGCAAAACTGACAAAATAGTGCCAAGGCAGGTCATCTTCTACCTGCTCCAGCCAGTCACAGGCCGCGCGCCCGATAAAATTGTCTAAAAAATCTTCATCCGGCAGTATACTGGGGGCCGCATAAAAACGCCGTTTTTCACGCAGATACGATTTATAGTCGGTGTTGAGCGCCTCTAGTCGGGCAGGGTCCCGCCCGACTAGGTAACGCTGGTAAGGCCCCATAGGGCGGATGCCTCCTGATTCGCTGCGTCCAAACCACGCGCTGTTCATTTTACCTTCTGTCTCGTAGGGGTCGGTGAAGCCATAATGATACATACTGGGCAGCATACCGTTGCCGCAGTATGTTTCGGCTTTATGCAAATCACTTTTACCCGCCATGCCCACCCGGTACCCCGCTTTGCGCAGTGCCTGATAATAGGTTTCCTGCTCTGGTGGTAGAACGGCATCGTGCACCGTTACCCCACAGCGGCTAGGGTATTTGCCGGTAGCTAAAGCGGCACGGCTGGGTGTGCATAACGGGCAAGCGCAACAGCTTTGCGTAAATACCAGCCCACGGTCCATCATTCGCTTGATATTTGGGGTGGGTATTTGATCTCCCATGCCATCCAACGTTGTGAGGCGAAATTGATCGGCCATAATCATTAAGATATTGGGACGCTCGTGCATCTTCGATAAACCCTCTTTCATAACAAACGGCGGCAAATCACTTTGCCGCCGCCGTCAATTTCATTTCACTTTCTAGGCAGCCGCTACCGCAGCACGTTTTGCGCGAGTTGCTTTGGCAAGCGCCACACGGACGCGTTTATCCTTAGCAAGCTGGATTTTATCCTCATTCATGCGGTAAATCATAAACACCAGCCACACGCTATATTTGACACAGGTCTGCATATAATTGCTCATGCCCACGTTGGTGAATTTAGCAAGACCCAGTACCAAAAATTGTACGCTCAGCGAGCCGGCAAGGATGCCGATGACCGGATTTGTTTTTTTAGCCAGCCATACGCCTACTGCCATGGGGAACATGTTCGTAAACACTGTACTGTTAGAACTCATGCCCAGCACAGGCACCAAACTGCTTTTATATGCAGTATCAAATACACCCGCGATAGCCACCAGCGCACCTGCAGCAACATAACACAACAAAGCATTGCGGTAGATGTTGATACCCGCGTCGTTGGCCAGTTTTTGATTGCCCTGAATTGCACGCCGGTTATACCCGAAAGAGCTGTACTGGAACAGGTAGGTCATCACTGCCATAATCAGCAGGGTGACAACGATAATAAACACCTTGTTCGACAGTATTTCCACTCCCGGTTTACCAAACAGATTCAGCCCCTGCTGGTCGTACATGCTAAAAGAAATGCACTCATACACCAGGCTGATGCCAAGGCCCAGCACCATGGGAAGTATGCGCAGGTTGATGAACAGGAAGCCTGTAAAACCGCCTGCCATCATGCCAAGCAGCATGCTGAACAGCAGAACACCAACCCCACCCAAGTTCAAAGACAGTGCGATGTTGCCGCCAAGGATACACGCCAAATACATCTGTGAACCGGTAGAAGTATCCATGCGACCAACCGGCAGGTTGCAGTTTAACCCCAATGCAAAGCAGAACGAAGATACCAGATTTCGCATAAGGGTCGTCCAGTCCACAATAGAGTTCATCGTGCTGACGCCACAAACTAGTGTGTCCAATACGTTCATAACCATCCACACTACCAAGGGCACAGCAATGGTGAACGCCGCGTGCATGAGCAGAATATGCCTCTTGTTGAAGTTTTGCCATTTGCTCATTTAATTCTCTCTCCTTTACTGGTTGGGCGGCAACCCTCACACAGATCGGTTGTTTTAAGAGGTTACCCCATCATAGCGCTAATGCTATCGACATTGAGGCCGGCCATGATTTTGTTGATATCTTCGGGGGTGATGTCGGGATGCTTCGTGACCAACATGGAATCCACAAATTCTTTACCGGCAATCCAGGTACCCGTGTCCTTGTTATCCCAGCCTTCCGTCTTTGCCAGTTCTTCCGGGCTGGTGATGGAAATCATCTGGAAACGGAAGTTTGCAGGCTTCCCGTCAGCATCCCGGCAGGTCGTTTCAATGGCACCGTTCAATGCGTTGTAGGTAACGGCAAACAGACAGGCATTCAATGCGCTGGACGGCTTCACCGTCACCATGTCTACGCTGGGGTTTCCATTGGCATCCTTGGTGTTGAAAGCAGTCGTCAAAGTAGTGCTGAATGCAGCAATGCTGGCAACCTTGATGTCGATGTTAAAAGCTTGCTCCACTTCTTTCACCGCAGTGGCAGACTGGTTATAAGTCTGGCCAGAACTCAGGAACATTGCATATTTGCCGGTCTGCAGCAAAGAGGAGATACCGGGCAACCAGGTCTCTTTGTTGGGAGAGCCCGGATACAACGTGATCAGGATGCCTTTGTCATTGGCCACATTGGTTGTTTCAGAGGAAGCGACAAGGTCTTCAATGCTTTTTTCATAAGTCAGGCCGTATTTTTCCTGCAAGCCCTCCAAAATCGACCGGGATACCTGGACATGCTGAACATTGCCCTGGGGTGCCAAAGAGGTGGAAATCAAGAACCCTTCTTTGCCATCCGCACTGGCGTTTGCTTCCAGCCAATCACGGAACAGATTACCCACTTGGGCGTTATCTGCACCTACCCAGCCTGTATGCAAGGGGAAGTTACCATCTTCAAGCTCGGGTGACATATCAGGGATGCCCTGTACGGTGTATATCACGCCGTTTTCTTCGCACATCCGCGCCATCTGCGCAGAGTTAGACTTAAAATCTATAATCGCGTCAGCGCCGGAATCGATGCAGTTTTCGATGAATGTCTTTACGGCGGCATCATCTTTCAGCACTTCAGAGAAAATGAATTTGACATTGTAGTTCGGAGCGATAAAATCCTCGTAGTAAGCACGACGGGTAGTTACCTCATCATTGGCCTGGGCCTCAGCAACGCCAATGACAAATTGCTTCGTGGGCACAGTGGTTTCACTGCTGGCAGCAGAAGTGGTGGAGCCCGAAGCTGCGGCAGCCGCCGGTGCAGACGAAGATGCCCCGCCGCAGCCGGACAAACTGATTACCGCCATAACACCCGCAAGGAACAATGTGGCTGTACGTTTCCAAATGTTTTTTCTCATTTTTCTTTCTCCTTTTTATTAATTATTTTTCTACCGCACCGAAGTGCGTTTCAACCCTTTAGAATTGCACGCGGGAAGGAAGCAGGCTTTGCCGCTCACTGTTAAGGTACACCAGTGCCAAGAAGACAAGGCCGCGGATTGCCTGAATAAAGGCCGAAGATACCCCTACCATCAAAAGGCCCTTGTTCAAGGCAGCCACTGTCAACGCCCCCAACAGCCCCGCATACGCGTTAGAGCGCGCACCGCCAAAGATAGACATACCGCCCAGCACGGTCGCCAGCATCACATCCATGCCAAGGCCACTCCCGGTCTCCACGCTGACGGCCGACACATCAATAACACTGAATATTGCCGCAAGCCCCACGCCAAGGCCCGTCATTAAAAAGCTGATGTAAGTAGCTTTTGAATCGGACATCCCTGTCTGGCGGGCGCAGTTCGCGTTGCCGCCCAAAAAGCGCAATTCACGGCCCACCTTAGTATAGTGGTAGATCACTACGCAAAAAGCAAAGTAGATAAAAAAGGCAATGTAACGAAACCCGCCGTCCTCCATCGATGCACTTATTTCGTATGGAATTTCGATTTTGCCTGCGCCGCCAATAAACAAGGTGGTAATAGCCCCATATATTTGTATGACCACGATTGCAACGGTAATTGTTTTAATGTGGAATATGACACTCATGGTACAGTTGAACGTCATCAATACCAGCGCCGACCCCATACTGACCAGCACAAATAAAAGCGCAGACTGCGTAGCATTGTAGGTAAGCACCCCTAAAGTGGCCGCCATGCCCAGCACGGCGCCAATGGAAATATCGAGGTTGCCGTTTGAGTAAATAAATGCCACACCGGTGGCGCAGGTGCCGATGATGATGGCCTGGCTGAAAACCCCCTTCAGCACACTTGGCCTAAAAAAATTGCCTTGCGTGGCGATACTGAAAACCAAAATGATCAGTGCCAACATCACAAAGGGGAAAACCATCAAAAAATAACGGTTCGAGCGGATGATCTCAATACGCTCTTTCAAGCTTAGATTCAGCCCTTGCTCATTCTTCTTTATGGAGGTATCTGCGTTCATTGTTTGTTACCCTCCTCAAATCATGTATTCGATGAGCGTACGATCGTCGTAGCCATCTTTGCGGAAAAATTCACCGGATACTTCGCCATCGCGCATGATCAACAGCCGATCAGACATTCCCATCAGTTCCGGCAATTCTTCACTGATCATAATGATGGATTTACCCTGTTTTTTCATGTCGTAAATCAACTGGTACATTGCAGCCTTAACACCGATGTCGACACCGCGGGTAGGACAGTCTAGAATTAAAATATCCGCATCATCGGCACACCATTTGCCAAAAACCACTTTTTGCTTGTTGCCACCGCTCAATGCGCGCACAGGCTGATAGGCGTTCTGACATTTGATCATCAATGCTTTGACCTGCTTATCCACATAAGCCTTTTCTTTGCGCGGGCTGATGAATGGGCCCACGTTGTTTTTGTCGTAACCGGTGGAAGCAATGTTGTTATAGATGGAAGCGTTTAGCTCCAGACTTTCGGTATCACGGTTTTTGGACACATAGCCTATGCTGTTTCTAAACGCGACCTGCGCATTTTTTATGACCGTGCCACTTTTTGTGATGAGTACCTGGCCGTCCAGCACCTGTGCCAGCCCGTAAAGGGCACGGCCCACGGTGTGCATACCGCAATCAGACAACCCCCCAATACCCAATATCTCCTGCTTATGCAGTTCCAGGTCAAAACACAAAAGGCTGTGCATGGTGGTGATACAATCGGCTTTCAGCACCACTTCATCACCGTAACCGTCAGTATCTTCGCGGTAATAATGTCCCTTAATTTCGCGCCCGACCATCTTTTGCTTAATGTCGTCAGCGTCAAAATCGGCCTTTTTGATGTTGTCAATAATGACGCCATCACGCAACACCGTTAACGTGTCGCACTGCGCCATCATCTCATTGAGGTCATGGCTGATGATCATGACGGCCTTGCCCGCATCTGCCATATCGTGCATAATTTTGTAAATGACGTCTCGGCCGTTCTGGCTTAGTGCGGTAGTAGTTTCGTCTATAATAAGCAGATCGGGATCGTTATAAATGCATTTTGCAATTTCGATGATTTTGCGCTCCTGCATGTCGTACATGCGGGTAGGCAGCGCCGGGTTAATATCCGTGACGCCTATTTTTTTTAGTGCCTCGCGCGCCTCGGCTATCATGGCTTTTTTGTCAATCGCCGGGCCTTTTTTGAATTTTTTATAATTGCCAAGGAAGATATTCTCCGCTACCGAAATATTCGCAATGGTTCCGGCCTCTTGAACAATCATACCGATGCCTGCATCCTGTGCTTCCAGTACATCCTTGGGGCTCCAAGGTTTGCCCTGGTAGAACATCTCTCCACTGCTGGGGGGTTGCAGGCCCGCGATGATTGAGGAAACGGTAGATTTGCCCGAACCGTTTTCACCAATCAAACCGCGAATTTCACCGGTCTTTACCACAAAGTCCACATGGGACAGTGCGATGGTCACGCCGAAGTTTTTGCAAATATCTTTTACTTCGACCAAAACCTTACCTTTTTCCGGCATAGGGAAATGCCTCCTTCTCTGTCGTTGCAACCGGGGCACACACCCGGCGTTTCTTTTCATTTTTATTATATAGATGCACGAGGCCATCCGGCTTTCAAAATCCCGAAAGGTTGGTATCAAAATTGCGACCAAGTTCGTATTTATAACATTCGGCTATCCAAAATCAGACTTTTACTTTTCTTTTTGCGACATTTGCGCTGGCGGTGCCGGAAAGAGAAAGAACTGGCGGGGTACCCAGATACCCCGCCAGTTCTCAGCTTGTCGAAGAACCCGGTTTACGCAGGAGCATAAACCGGGTTCTCGGTGTGTTGTAAGCCAAAAATAGCGAATACGGCGCAAGAAAAACAGGTTCTCCATTTCCATTTAGCCAGTTTTTTGAGATTCATGGCAGCAAACTTAAGCTTCACCCAGTTTGTTACCTGAGCGAGGCCGCGATATTGGGTATAACGCATAGCGTGTTTTTCCTTAGCGTCGGCAAAGACCCGTTCTATGGTTTCTTTGCGACGCGCATACA
>Ga0160425_1001816_pt1 | contig 18742 bp, 15 predicted proteins | sample BioMet8_FD_108193 | JGI IMG/M metagenome (GOLD analysis project Ga0160425, IMG submission 108193) | Microbial communities from bioreactor (seeded with sewage sludge) at Lawrence Berkeley National Lab, California, USA - Biofuel... | ecosystem: Engineered > Bioreactor > Anaerobic > Unclassified ...
ACCGCCTCACCGACCTGAACCGCTTCGCCTGTAGCCATATTCGCGCCGTAGCACTTCGCGCAGATACCGTCATGTGATCTGCATGTCAGAATCGTACGGATCCTGACATGACTGATCGGGTCACCATTCTCATCGACACCATGCTTTATAACATCCTCGGCACGACGCGGTGTGATCATATGGTTTCTCTTGACCAGAATATTTCCCCCTGCATCTACAATATCTTCACACGTATACCGTCCTGTGATACGTTCCTGCAGACTCTCGATCTCTTCGTTCCCGTCCATAAACGCATGAACATCCATGCCTGTGATTTCCTGTCTGTCAGCGCAGCAGTCCACTTCACGGATGATAAGCTCCTGGGAAACATCGACAAGACGTCTCGTTAAATATCCGGAATCGGCTGTACGAAGTGCCGTATCCGAAAGTCCCTTACGGGCTCCGTGTGCAGACATGAAATATTCCAGAACATCAAGTCCCTCACGGAAATTCGACTTGATCGGCAGTTCGATGGTACGTCCTGTTGTATCAGCCATCAGGCCCCGCATGCCGGCAAGCTGCTTAATCTGCTTATCCGATCCACGGGCTCCGGAATCAGCCATCATGTAAATACTGTTATACTTATCAAGGTTGGAAAGCAGTGCTTCCGTCAGAACATCATCCGTTGCTTTCCAGGTTTCCACAACCTCTTTATAACGTTCTTCTTCTGTGATCAGTCCACGTTTGAAGTTCCTTGTAATCTTATCAACCGTCTCCTGTGCCTGCTCGATCATCTTCGGCTTCTCTTCCGGCACGGTCATATCGGAAATAGAAACGGTCATAGCAGCGATTGTCGCATATTTGTAGCCTGTTGCTTTAATATCATCCAGTACTTCCGCGGTCCTTGTCGAGCCATGGTTGTTGATGACCTTCTCCAGAATCTGTTTCAGCTTCTTCTTGTCAACGTGGAAATCAATTTCCAGCTTCAGCTCATTGCCCGGTTCCGACCGGTCGACAAACCCAAGATCCTGCGGAATGATTTCATTGAACAGGAACCGTCCCAGTGTAGACTCGACATTGCCCTTAACAACCTGTCCGTCAGGCATTGTCTTTTCAACACGGACATGTATTCTGGAATGAAGCGTCAGGTAACGATTCTCGTATGCAAGAATCGCCTCATTCAGATTCTTATAGTAATTGCCTTCTCCGACTGAGCCCGGTCTCTCCTGCGTCAGGTAGTAGATACCAAGTACCATATCCTGTGAAGGAACTGCTACAGGTCCGCCATCGGACGGTTTCAGCAGATTGTTCGGAGAAAGCATCAGGAAACGGCATTCCGCCTGTGCTTCCACGGACAGCGGAAGATGTACCGCCATCTGGTCACCGTCGAAGTCCGCATTGTACGCTGTACAGACAAGCGGATGCAGCTTGATTGCCTTGCCTTCTACAAGGATCGGCTCAAATGCCTGGATACCGAGACGATGAAGCGTCGGAGCACGATTCAGCATAACCGGATGCTCCTTGATAACATCCTCAAGAACATCCCAGACTTCCGGCTGAAGCTTCTCAACCATCTTCTTCGCATTCTTGATATTATGCGCAGTACCGTCCGCCACCAGCTCTTTCATGACAAAAGGCTTGAACAGCTCGATTGCCATCTCCTTCGGAAGGCCGCACTGGTAAATCTTCAGCTCCGGTCCGACTACGATAACAGAACGGCCTGAATAATCGACACGTTTGCCAAGCAGGTTCTGACGGAAACGTCCCGTCTTGCCCTTCAGCATATCGGAAAGTGATTTCAGCGCACGGTTGCCCGGCCCTGTAACGGCACGCCCCCGGCGTCCGTTGTCGATCAGTGCGTCAACCGCTTCCTGCAGCATCCGCTTCTCGTTTCGTACAATAATATCCGGCGCGCCAAGCTCCAGCAGTCTCTTCAGACGATTATTGCGGTTGATGATTCTTCTGTACAGATCGTTCAGATCGGACGTTGCGAAACGGCCTCCGTCCAGCTGTACCATCGGCCGGAGATCGGGAGGAATAACCGGAATAACATTCAGGATCATCCATTCAGGACGGTTCCCGGATTCCCGGAATGCTTCCACAACTTCAAGACGTTTGATAATACGTGCCCGCTTCTGCCCCGTTGCGTTCTTCAGTTCCTTTGTAAGCTCTTCATGCTCCTTCTCAAGATCAATTGCTTCCAGCAGCTCCTGGATTGCTTCAGCGCCCAGTCCGACACGGAAGTTCTTTCCGTACTGCTCTCTTGCCTCGCCATATTCCTTCTCTGTCAGGATCTGCTTATACATCAGTCCGCTGTCCGCCCGGTCCAGTACAGTATAGGCAGCAAAATACAAAACCTTCTCCAGCGTACGCGGGGACAGGTCCAGGATCAGTCCCATGCGGCTTGGAATTCCCTTGAAATACCAGATATGGGAAACCGGGGCCGCCAGCTCGATGTGACCCATGCGCTCACGGCGTACAGAAGCCTTCGTAACTTCAACACCGCACCGGTCACAGACAACACCTTTGTAACGAATTTTCTTATATTTGCCGCAATGACATTCCCAGTCCTTGCTGGGCCCGAAAATACGTTCGCAGAACAGTCCATCCTTCTCTGGTTTCAGTGTCCTGTAATTAATGGTCTCCGGTTTCTTCACCTCACCGCGCGACCATTCCCGGATCTTCTCCGGTGAAGCCAGGCCAATCTTGATTGCATCAAAGGTCAGTGGCTGATATGTATCATTGCTCGTTGTTTCTGCCATTGATGGACTCCTTTCTACTCTTCATCATCAGGAACATCATCACCTAATATCTCGTCAAGCAGATCTTCCGTATCGACTCCCGGAAGCTCCAGATCATCCTCTGCAAAGGTTGTATCGTCAAAATCCGCATCGGAATCCGGTTCTTCTTCCTCTTCCGGCTCCTCGGAATTCTCATCGGAGTCCACAAGATCTCCGTCCTTGAATTCCTGCCTGCTGAAGCCATAATGTCCCAGCTGCTCGTCTGAATCATTGAAATCCCGGCCATCATTCATAATCGAGCGGAAATCCGTTTCGCCGTAATCAACGGACTCCGAAATATTAACTTCCTCGCCGTCTTCCTTCAGCACCTTCACATCCAGTCCAAGTGACTGCAGTTCCTTAAGCAGTACCTTGAAGGATTCGGGAATGCCCGGCTCCGGTATATTGTCTCCCTTGATGATCGCTTCATACGTCTTGACACGCCCGACAACATCATCCGACTTCACTGTCAGAATTTCCTGAAGTGTATAGGAAGCGCCATAAGCCTCAAGAGCCCAGACCTCCATCTCTCCGAAGCGCTGGCCGCCGAACTGTGCCTTGCCGCCGAGAGGCTGCTGTGTAACAAGGGAATACGGGCCGGTCGATCTCGCATGAATCTTATCATCAACAAGATGATGCAGCTTCAGATAATGCATATGTCCGATCGTAACAGGACCGTCAAAAAACTCTCCTGTCCGGCCGTCGCGCAGACGCACCTTTCCGTCACGGGAAATCGGCACGCCCTTCCATACCTTCCTGTTATCCAGATGGGAATGAAGATATTCCATCACCTCAGGAAGAAGCTCGTCCTTGTATTTCTTCTCAAACTCATCCCACTCGAGATTGACATAATCATTTGCCAGATCGAGTGTATCCATGATGTCTTCTTCGTCCGCGCCGTCGAATACCGGCGTTGCCACTTTAAAGCCAAGTGCTACGGACGCAAGACTTAAATGTGTTTCCAGAACCTGCCCGATGTTCATACGGGACGGCACACCCAGCGGGTTAAGTACGATATCCAGCGGTCTGCCGTTCGGAAGATACGGCATATCCTCGACCGGAAGCACACGTGATACAACACCCTTGTTTCCGTGACGGCCTGCCATCTTGTCTCCGACAGAAATCTTACGCTTCTGGGCGATATAGATGCGGACAGCCTGATTGACACCCGGAGAAAGCTCATCGCCATTCTCTCTCGTAAACACCTTGGCATCCACTACGATACCATATTCGCCATGCGGTACTTTCAGGGAGGTATCCCTGACTTCACGGGCTTTCTCACCGAAAATAGCGCGAAGGAGACGTTCCTCGGCCGTAAGCTCGGTCTCTCCCTTCGGCGTAACCTTGCCGACAAGGATATCACTTGCGCGTACCTCGGCACCGATACGGATAATACCGCGTTCATCAAGATCCTTCAGCGCATCATCGCCGACACCCGGAATATCCCTTGTGATTTCCTCAGGTCCGAGCTTCGTATCACGCGCCTCCGCCTCATACTCCTCAATATGAACCGATGTATATACATCGTCCTGAACGAGCCGTTCACTGATCAGGACAGCGTCCTCGTAATTATAGCCTTCCCACGTCATAAAACCGATCAGAGGGTTCTTGCCGAGTGCCATCTCGCCATTCGAGGTCGACGGTCCGTCGGCAATCACTTCACCGGCCTTCACCGTGTCACCCTTATTGACAATCGGTCTCTGATTGTAGCAGTTGCTCTGATTGCTGCGAAGGAACTTGGTGAGATGATACTCATCCCTGCCATCGCTTGTTTTGACAATAATCCGCTCGGATTCGGCACGTTCCACAACACCGTCATGCTTTGCGACGATGCATACACCGGAATCAACTGCTGCCTTCTCTTCCATGCCGGTTCCTACAATCGGTGCTTCCGTCGTAAGAAGAGGCACCGCCTGACGCTGCATGTTGGAACCCATAAGCGCACGGTTCGCGTCATCATTCTCCAGGAACGGAATCAGTGCTGTCGCGACAGAGAAAACCATCTTCGGGGAAACATCCATATAATCAAACGCCGTCTTCTCATATTCCTGAGTCTCCTCGCGGTACCGGCCGGAAACATTCTTACGGACAAAATGACCTTCCTCGTCGAGCTGCTCGTTCGCCTGCGCAACATGGTAATTATCTTCCTCATCCGCTGTCATATATTCAACTTCATCCGTTACAACCGGATTCTCCGGATCCGTCTTGTCGATCTTCCGGTACGGTGCCTCGATAAAACCGTACTGGTTGATCCGCGCATACGTGGCAAGCGAGTTGATCAGACCGATGTTAGGACCTTCCGGTGTCTCAATCGGGCACATTCTGCCGTAATGCGAATAATGGACATCACGAACCTCGAATCCGGCACGGTCACGGGAAAGGCCGCCCGGCCCCAATGCGGAAAGACGGCGCTTATGCGTAAGCTCGCCAAGCGGATTGTTCTGATCCATAAACTGCGACAGCTGGGACGATCCGAAGAACTCCTTGACTGCTGCCGTCACCGGTTTGATATTGATCAGCGACTGCGGTGTGATCGTCTCGATATCCTGTGTCGTCATACGCTCACGGACCACACGCTCCAGACGTGCGAGACCGATCCTGTACTGATTCTGCAGCAGTTCGCCGACGGCACGGATCCTGCGGTTTCCAAGATGATCAATATCGTCATCGTTGCCGAAACCGTACTCAAGGTGCATATTATAGTTGATCGAAGCAAGAATATCTTCCTTCGTAATGTGCTTCGGAATAAGATCGTGGATACTGCGGCGGATGGCCAGCTTCAGCGCATCCATATCATCGCCGTTCTCCTCGATCAGCTTTTTTAAAACAGGATAGTAGACGAGCTCGGTTACGCCTACCTCATGCGGGTCGACATCGACAAAATTCCGGATGTCCACCATCATATTCGAAAGGACCTTGACACGGCGCTCGTCGTCCGCCATCATCCACACAAACGGAGCAGCCGTATTCTGAATCTCGTCTGCCTTCTCACGTGTAATCTTATCGCCTGCCTTCGCAATGATCTCGCCGGTACTTTCATCCACTACATCATCCGCGAGAATATGGCCTGCGATCCTGCTGCGGAACATAAGCTTCTTATTGAATTTATATCGTCCCACCTTGGCCGTATCGTATCTGCGCGGGTCAAAAAACATCGCGTTTATAAGGCTCTCCGCACTTTCCACGGCAAGAGGCTCCCCCGGACGGATCTTCTTGTATAATTCCAGAAGGCCTTCCTGATAATTGGTTGCCGTATCCTTTGTAAAACTGGCAAGAATCTTAGGTTCTTCCCCGAAAAGATCGATAATCTCTTCGTTCGTTCCGATTCCCAGCGCACGGATCAGCACCGTGATCGGGACTTTCCTTGTTCTGTCGACACGCACGCTGAACACATCGTTTGAGTCTGTCTCATACTCAAGCCATGCGCCGCGGTTCGGGATAACCGTACAGGAAAAAAGCTTCTTTCCAAGCTTATCGTGTGTGATTCCATAATAAATGCCGGGTGAACGGACAAGCTGACTGACAATGACACGTTCCGCGCCATTGATGACAAATGTGCCTGTCTCAGTCATGAGCGGCAGATCTCCCATGAATATCTCATGTTCTATGATCTTGTCATTCTCTTTATTATAGAGGCGTACTTTCACCTTAAGAGGAGCGGCGTATGTAGCATCCCGCTGCTTGCACTCTTCGATGGAATACTTCACATCGTCCTCGCACAGCGTAAAATCAACAAATTCAAGGCTTAACTGTCCGCTGTAATCGGCAATCGGAGAAATGTCGGAAAATACTTCGTTCAACCCTTCATCCAGGAACCATTGATAGGAATCTTTCTGAACCTCGATCAAATTCGGCATTTTCAGAACTTCCTTCTGACGAGCATAACTCATACGGGTACATTTCCCTGCCTTAACAGGGCGGATCCTGTTTTTCTCCATTGATGCTTCACTCCTTAGAATTGTGGTTAGACGGTCTTAAAACAGAAAAAGCTCTGTATTACAGCTCTTCCTGCACTATTATGGGCAAACCATTCCATAATAGTGCATTTTTAACTGTAACACAAAGCATTCCTTCTGTCAATCAATAAATTGATCAGGATAAAAAACTTATTTCAGTGTGCAGGTTCCGCCTGCTTCTTCGATCTTAGCCTTAATCTCTTCAGCTTCTGCCTTCTGAGCGCCTTCCTTGACAATCTTAGGAGCCGAATCAACAAGATCCTTTGCTTCCTTCAGGCCAAGTCCGGTGATCTCACGGACAACCTTGATAACCTTAACCTTAGTTTCGCCGATTGCTGTAAGCTCAACGTCGAAGGAATCCTTCTCTTCCGCTGCCGCTTCGCCTGCGCCTGCCGCAGCCGCTGCTACTACTACGCCCGCTGAAGCGGATACTCCGAATTCTTCCTCGCATGCCTTGACAAGGTCATTTAATTCAACTACTGATAACTCTTTGATCGCATCAATGATCTCGGCTGTTGATAATTTTGCCATTTTATTTACCTCCGTATTTTATTTGTGAATATGAAATTCTACTTGTTAAATGCGTTCTTAGCATTAAGCTTCCGGTGCAGGTTCTGCCGCCGGTGCTTCTGGTGCTTCCGCTGCAGGTGCTTCCGCTGCAGGTGCTTCAGCAGCAGGCTCCGCAGAATCTCCTGCTTCGCCGTTCTTCTCTGCGATCTGTTTGATCACACGCGCAAAGTTTGCCATCGGTGACTGGAAACTTCCAAGCAGTCTTGAGAGCAGTACGTCTCTTGACGGAATCTGCGCAAGCTCCTTCAGACCGTCCGCATCATAGAAAACACCTTCTATAACACCGCACTTCATTTCCAGTGTCTTCACTGTCTTGGCCGTCTTGAAAAAGATTCTTGCCGGTGCCGTAATATCGTCCTTGCTTATTGCAAGCGCACTCGGTCCTTCCAGAAAAGAATCCATCTCAGCGAATGGTGTTCCCTCAAATGCACGCTTCATCATGGTATTCTTGAAAACCTTATACGTAATGCCGGCATCGCGCAGTTCGCGGCGCAGCGCTGTATCCTGCTCCACCGTAAGCCCGAGATAATCAACTAACACAACAGCCCCGGCATCCTTAACGGTATCAGAAATTTCCTGAACGATCGGCTGTTTTAATTCGACTTTTGCCATTGATTGGTGTACCTCCTTCTGTAATATTTGTAAAGCTCAAAAAAGCCTCCCTGCCAATAAGACAGGGAGGCTCTGATTATTATTCCATAAATCATATCCTCGGCAGGCGTTATGTATCTCATTCCTTATGCCTTGCGGCACCTGCTGTCTTCGGCAGTAATACTTGCATATCATAGCACGGATATTTCATGATGTCAAACATTCTTCGAAAAATCCGCTCCGGTGTATAAGCTGACCGGTTATACGAGCTTCGCCGGGTTGATCTTAACGCCGGGGCCCATTGTAGACGTCATTACAATACTCTTCAGGTACTGTCCCTTGACGGCTGCCGGTCTTGCCTTGCTGATGGCATCGATCAGTGTCTGGAAATTCTCGCTCAGCTGTTCCTCTGTAAAGGAAGCCTTGCCGACCGGTACATGAATGATATTCGTCTTGTCAAGACGGTACTCGATCTTGCCGGCTTTAATCTCGGAGATTGCCTTCGTAAGATCCATCGTTACGGTTCCTGCCTTGGGGTTCGGCATCAGGCCTTTCGGTCCAAGGACACGGCCGAGACGTCCAACCGTTCCCATCATATCCGGAGTCGCGACAACAACATCGAAATCCAGCCATCCTTCATTCTGAATCTTCGGAATCAGCTCCTGGCCGCCGACATAATCGGCACCGGCTGCACGGGCCTCATCCGCCTTGGCATCCTTCGCAAAAACAAGAATACGGATCTTCTTGCCTGTTCCGTGCGGCAGCACTACGGCGCCGCGGATCTGCTGATCTGCGTGACGTCCGTCGCAGCCTGTACGGATATGTACTTCTATTGTCTCATCGAACTTCGCGGTAGCTGATTTCTTAACAAGCGCAACAGCCTCGTCCTTCTCATAAAGTGTTGTTCTGTCAATCAGCGCTGCCGCTTCTCTGTATTTCTTTCCTCGTTTCATCTTCATACCTCCTGTGGTAGTATCGGGTTTCCCCTTCCACGAATCGTCAGTCTCTATGCTTCCTTAACGGTAACGCCCATGCTTCTGGCCGTTCCTGCGATCATGCTCATGGCTGATTCAATCGAAGCCGCGTTAAGATCCTTCATCTTTGTTTCTGCAATCTCTTTCAGCTGTTCCTTCGTGATCTCAGCTACCTTCGTCTTGTTGGGAACTCCTGAACCAGACTGGATCTTGCAGGCCTTCTTGATCAGAACTGCTGCAGGCGGAGTCTTCGTAATAAATGTAAAACTCTTATCCGTATAGGATGTAATGACGACAGGGATGATGACGTCACCCATTTCAGCCGTCCTGGCGTTGAACTGCTTAATAAACTCGCCGATATTCAGGCTGTGCTGTCCAAGCGCCGGTCCTACCGGCGGAGCCGGTGTTGCTTTCCCGGCCGGGATCTGCAATTTTATATAACCTTCTACTTTCTTTGCCATTTCGGGCACCTCCTAATGTTATAACAACACGGAAAGTGTTGTGGTATGTAGCGGGTATGTCCCTCCCACATGCTTCTTCTATGTATAAGCCTGTTGCGGCTGCTACATCTTCTTTACTTCCGCAAAACCTAACTCGACCGGTGTTTCACGGCCGAACAGTTCAACATTGATTGTAAGACTGTTCTTACCCGGATTTACAGTCTTTACAACGCCGACTGTATCCTTCCACGCTCCGGAGATAACGGTTACCGTATCGCCCTCCGCAACATCTATAACGACCCGGCCCTGATTCATGCCAAGCGGCGACACTTCCTCTTCGGAAAGCGGAACCGGTTTGCTCCCCGGTCCGACAAAACCTGTCACGCCCCGTGTATTCCGTACCACGTACCAGGTATCATCGTTCATGATCATATGGATCAGAACATATCCGGGAAACATCTTCTTGGAAACCTGCTTCGAAACGCCGTTCTTCAGCTCGACGACTTCCTGCATCGGAACACGTACCTCCAGTATCTCGTCCTCAAGGTGTCTGTTCTCGATTGCTTTATCGATGTTGGCCTTTACTTTGTTCTCATAACCCGAATATGTATGAACAACGTACCACATCGCTTCTGCCATGACTTCACCTCACATTATTTCACGACAAACTGTATTCCGTACTTCGCAAGGATGTCGACGATCGAGATGATGATACCCAGAATGATCGATACGACAATTACCGCCCCGGACTGCTTGCCCAGTGTGCTTCTGTCCGGCCACGTGATCTTATGGTATTCAGCCTGGAGCCCTTCGGTCCAGCTCTTCCTGCGCGGTTTATCCGCAGATGAAGATTTGTTTTCCATATTTCCTCACTTTCTTGTCAGTCTGTGATTATTTCGTTTCCTTATGCATCGTATGCTTCTGACAGAATTTGCAGTATTTCTTCATTTCCATTCTGTCCGGATGTGCTTTCTTGTCTTTCGTCGTATTATAATTACGATGCTTGCACTCAGTACATTCCAATGTGATTCTTGTACGCACAGCTTCCACCTCACTTCATTCTATATCCTGGCATCATTTTGGGCATAAAAAAAAGACCTGTTGCTCTTTGCCCAAATAGCATATCACGGAACCTTGTATTTCGTCAAGTATTTTCTGACTGACGGCTTCCTCCCGCGTCAAAAAATTTCATTTTTATATCAGCAGTCCCGAAAATCTTGTTGACATTTCTAACAGATGATATATAATTACCTATAGTAATTACTTTTGATAACTAATTTGTTGTAAAAGAAAGGAGAAATATACGCATGAAGGCAGAATCCGCAAGTGAATTACTTGGCGCCTGTCAGGAAGCAAAACGAATTTCTGATCTGATGCCAAAGCTTCCGAAAGGAATGAAAGCAAGTCATATTCATATTGTAGATATTATTTTCCAGCTGCAGCAGACGAACGGAACGGTTCGGATCAGCGATATCGGTACTGCTCTGCACGTTACCAGGCCCGGCATAACAAGGCTTGTGAACGAGCTCGTGGATTTGAAGGCAGTCAGGAAGATACAAAGCAGCGAAGACAAACGAGTTTTTACCGTTAGTCTTACTGCCCTCGGACAGAAATATTATAAAAAATATCTGGAAGAATACCACCATGAAGTTGCAGAACGTCTGTCAGAGATATCCGAGGAGGATATAAAGACAGCCGCACGCGTGATTCATGATGCCTATCGCATTCTGTCTGAAGGAAAAACAACAGCTGAATTTTAACAGAAAGGGTTATACAAACACAACAAACAAATGGAAAATGAATTTGAAAGAAAACTGGATCTGAAACTAATTCTGTCGGTCATTGCCGCAGGACTCATGTCTTTTACCGGTGTTGTCGTCGAGACTGCCATGACTGTCACATTTCCAACACTGATGGAACAGTTTGGAATCGGTACTGCAACAGTACAATGGATCACGACCGGATATCTTCTGATGCTCGCAGTAATCATCCCGCTGTCGTCCTTTCTGAAGAAGCGGTTCCGAATGAAGCATCTGTTTCTTTGCGCGGTCACCATTTTTATTATCGCAACGGTCATGTGCATGGCCGCGCCGGGCTTCCTTATGCTGATGCTTGGAAGATTGCTGCAGGGCGTAGGTGCAGGTATCGCGCTGCCGCTGATGTTTAATATTGTGCTTGAGCAGGCACCTTATGACAAGATGGGCTTTATGATGGGCATTGCCTCCTTGATTGCTGCCATTGCCCCCGCGGTAGGTCCATCTTTTGGCGGACTGATTGTCAATACACTTGGCTGGAGAATGATATTTGCACTCCTGCTTCCGCTGCTGCTGGTTTCTTTGCTGTCCGGCATCTATGCAATCCGCCAGTCATCTGAAACGGAATCTGTTTCCTTTGATATATCCGGATATCTGCTGCTGACCGTCTGCTTCACCTGTTTTATCTTCGCGATCAACACGGCCGGCAGCAAAGGCTGGATCAGCAGCCGTACCGCGGTGCTTCTTCTGGTATGTTTAACCGCACTGTGCTTTTTTATACGGCACAGCCGTACCATTCAAAAACCACTGATTGACCTTTCGGTTTTTCAGCGAAGCAAATTCACATTCAGTGTACTGTTCCTGATCCTGCTTCAATTTGTCTGCCTGGGAATTGGCTTTCTCCTGCCAAATTATTCTCAGCTGGTCATGGGAGAAAGTGCATTGACGGCAGGCTGTATCCTGCTGCCGGGATGTATTATCGGAGCAATACTGAACCCGTTCACCGGCAAATTGCTGGACCGCTTCGGTGCAGCGCTGCCGATAATGATTGGTACAATCTCAGCGTTGATTTCCTCTGTTCTTTTTTCTATTTTCATTACAAGCGCCTCTGCGGCGGCATTGACAGAAATTTATGTATTTTTTGCGGCCGCCCAGGGATTTTCAGTCGGCAATATCATGACAAATGGACTGCGAAGTCTTCCAGATCAGCTGAACGCAGACGGCAACGCAGTCTTCAGCACCTTACAGCAGCTGGCAGGCGCTATGGGTACTTCCGCCGCCGCTGCCATTGTCGCCGCTTCACAGCAAAAGCTGCCGGATAACATGACTGCCGGAACCAGAACCGGAACACAAAATGCGTTTGCAGTCTTGCTGGTGCTTACAATTCTGATGGCATTCTGCGCATGCAAAGCAGTACTTCCAGCGAAAAGAAATTCCAAAGCATGACCGTTCCCGGAACCGGCTGTTTTTTTTGCAGCCGCATAAGATGCGTCGGTGCATTACCGTTGCTTTTTTCCATATATAAATATATAATGAAACTGTTAACAGAAGATATTTTATCATCCTGCTTTTTTTATAGAAAGGAGATTGTTTATGAAATTTTATATTTGCGGCCGCTGCGGCAATATCGTGGCTTCTGTCCGTGAAGGCGGCGGTACCGTTTCCTGCTGCGGCGAACCTATGAAGGAACTCGTTGCAAATTCTACCGATGCGGCGACGGAGAAGCATGTACCAGTCATTACTGTTTCCGGTCAGAAGGTAACCGTCAAGGTCGGAAGTGTGCCTCATCCCATGGCTGACGAGCATTATATCCAGTGGATCGCACTGCAGACGAAGCAGGGCAATCAGCGCAAGGAACTGAAGCCGGGCAGTGCGCCGGAAGTGGAATTTATGCTCTGTGACGGCGACGCGCCTGTACGTGCATACGCTTTCTGCAATCTTCACGGTCTTTGGAAGGGCGAAGCATAATTTTGGCCAGTTTCCCGCAGTGATCCGCCTGACGGACCGCTGCGGGTTTTTTTTACTTCAGAGGCAGAGATCTTCTGCCGGAACAGGGAGGAACATCATGAAAATCTGTGTCATCAACGGATCCCCGGCGGGCAGCTTCAGCATCACTCTGCAGACATGCCTGTATCTGCAGAAGCTTTTTCCGGAACAGCATTTTACTGTGATCGACGCCGCACGAAAGATACGGTCCTTTGAAAAGGACATGACAGAAGCGCTCTCTTTAATTGAAGAAGCGGATCTTCTGCTTTTTTCATACCCTGTCTACACATTTCTCGCACCTTCCCAGCTTCAGTGCTTTATCCGGCTTCTGAAATCATCCGGGGCATCCCTGGAAGGAAAATTTGCCACACAGATTACAACGTCCAAGCATTTCTACGATATGACGGCACACCGGTATATCGAGGACAACTGCCGCGATATGAAGCTGCGTGTCATTCATGGCCTTTCAGCCGATATGGACGATCTGCTCACAGAAGCAGGACAGCACGACGCCCGCGCGTTCATGAAATATGTTCTTTTCTGCACGGAGCACAATATCTGCGAGCCTGCGGCGGCATGCGGTTCCGCCTCCCTTCCGCCATATAAGGCTTCGCTTCCCGGAATACCGAAGCAGGAGAAATATGACACGGTACTGATTCTGGATTCGGAAGGCGACGGCGGAAGCCTCCGGGAAATGGCCGCCGATTTTACAGCCGTATATCCATATAAGGTCCGGACCGTCGATATTGCCGAATATCCGTTTGCCGGCGGCTGTCTCGGCTGCTTTCACTGCGCGGGTGACGGAAAGTGCATTTACAAAGACGGATTCGATACATTTCTGCGCAGTACAATCCAGAGTGCGGATGCTATCGTCTATGCCTTTACGATCCGCGACCATTCCATGGGAGTACGCTTCAAAATGTACGATGACCGGCAGTTCTGCAATGGGCACCGCACTGTAACGGAGGGAAAACCGTTCGGATACATCATACGAGGGGATTATGAAAACGAAAAGAACCTGCAGACTGTCATAGAGGCACGAAGCCAGGTCGGACATAATTTTCTGGCCGGAGAAGGCACGGATAAGGATACCATTTCATCAATGGCTTCCCGGCTCGCCTACGCTCTTGAGAATCAATATGTCGGCCCGCGTAATTTCTACGGTGTCGGCGGCATGAAGATCTTCCGGGATCTGATCTGGCTGATGCGCGGTCTCATGAAGGCGGACCATGTCTATTACAAACAGCATGGCATATATGATTTCCCGCAGAAAAAAAGAGGACAGATGCTGAAGATGTGCATTCTCGGCGGGCTCGTCCGCAATCCGTCCATCCGGGCTAAAATGGGCAGTAAAATGAATGAAGGCATGATCGCGCCTTACAGCAAAGTCATTGCGGCCGCTGCGCCGGGCATGAAAGGAGAGCCGTCCTAATAGAAGGATGTCAGGCGTCCGGATTTATCAAACAGGTAATTATAGGACAGATAGGAATACCTTCGGTACAGCTCCTGCTGTTCCGCATTCAGTTCAGTCGAACGCTGATAACTCTGCCCGTCTGACGATATGATCCCAGACGTTGTGATAACAGGCAGCCTGTCCATGACGCCGCTTAGGAAGGATTCGTATCCGCTCAGTGTGAATCCGGCTTCCTGCGCCGTCAGGACGCCAAGAAAGTTGGAGCTGATCTTCACATCCTGCTTTTCCGGGATATCGTAATTCGCCCATATGAAGAACGGTACCTCGTATTCCTCCATGACCTCCTGCGTCGTTCTGGACTCCAGTGATTTTCCGTACGCGGTGCGGAAGAAATGATCGGAAAGAGGCGGCTGGTGGTCGCCGAAGAATACAATCATCGTATTTTCATCCGAATTTTCGTAATGACTGATGAGCTCTTTCAGTGCCTCGTCACTTCTGTGCATCAGTGACAGATACTGTGTGTCCTCCATCAGACCTCCCTCTGTCAGGGAAACATTCGGAGAAAGGTTTTCCCAGCCTTGTGAATAACCCGAGTGATTCTGGATTGTTACGTTAAACAGAAACACCGGTTCCTCCGTCTCATCCGTCCACTTATATATCTGCTTATAATCCGAGGAATCGCTGATATACTTCCGGATATACTCCGGATCCTCCACGCTGTCCTCGTAATGCTGCTCGTCAAAGCCAAGCCATTTATAGACAGAGGTTCTGTTCCAGCCGGAGGCATCATACGGATGAAACGCAATCGTATGATAGCCCATCGCAGCCGCACGGGATACAAGCGACTGTGCACCGTTATACATATACAGCTGATACGCTACCGTTTCGGACGGCAGAAAAGACAGGGACGCGCCTGTCAGATACTCAAACTCCACATTCGCCGTACCTCCGCCTGTCACAGGTGAAAACATCATCCCGCTGATTGTGTTGTCCGAGCCTGTGAGCGTATGGAGAAACGGCGTCGGATCCTCACTGAACTGCAGGCCGCTGTACATCGTCATATCCGCGAACGATTCATTCATAATCACAATCAGATTCTGCGGCTTCGTCACGGTTTCCGAAGACGTCCCTGTGCTGTCGGCCGACGAGACTTCCGAATCGGCGGCAATCTGCGCGGCAGCCTCACTGCTGTACCCGTCCGGAGCCGTAACAAAACTGTAGCGGACCGCGGCCGCAAAATTCAGGAAAAAACCATTCTGCGTCGTATTCCACTGCTGAACATAAATCTCTGTATCCTGAAGAAAATTTGTTCCAAAGAATACGAATAAAAAAACGGCGGCAGAAGCTGCGCACGCGGTAAAAAGCTTCCATCCCGGGAAGGTCCTTTTCCGCTCCTTCGGAATAAAATGCGTAAGCACCATATACGCGATAAAAATCACGATGCCGCTGATCAGATAACTGTCAGGTGCGTAATTATACCCGCCGGCCACATTGCCGGCTGTTCGGAGGCTTAAAAGATCACACGGGAAAATCGCCCGGCCGCGGAAAATATAGACGTAATGATTCGCCACGCCCCATGCAAAACAGAAGCCTGAGGAAGCCCTGCAGGAAAAACGGATTTTTCCGGAAATCAGCCAGACGGTCAGGAAAAGGCTGATATAAAGTCCAAAATTCAGAAGTATCGCTTCCGCATTGAGCAGAAGAAACGGGTTGTTGCATTCCATGATTTCCACGAATGCATAAGAAATAAAAGGACCGGCAGCAAAAATAAGGGCAGCATACACCGCCCCCTTCTTTGTCTTACTATCCGCCTGACTGCTGCTGTTACTTTCCATGCAAAAACATCTCTATTCCAAAGTCACTGTTCTCAAGCCGCTATTCCGAAAAATCAAAATCCTCCGCGTATTTCTCGCGGAACAGTTCGAAGACTGCCTCTTCGACATCCTCGTCCTCTACAGAAACGTATGTCGTGTATTCGTCATCCTCCGCGCCGCTTTCCGCCTTCAGAATCACGATATCCTCCGTCTCACACTCTGCGTCTTCATCGTCAGCAGGCGCAAGCACAGCGTACTGGCCGTCCTCATATTCAATGATATCCAGCAGTTCAAAAGGAACAACGTTCCCGTCTTCATCCGTAAGCTCGATGATATTATCCATATCCTCCGGTATTTCCGCCATATCTGGGCCTCCTTTGAGAAACGATTCTTTTTTGATTGTAACGCATTTCCCTGTAGGTGTCAAAGCTATCTTTTTCCCGCGATTCCTGCTATAATAAACGGCGGATCATGAAAAACAAGGAATCAGAAGAATCATGAATGAGAAACAGACAGTACTTAATAATAAAAAAAATATCCGGCGCAGAAACGGCAAAGCCTTTTTCACAGGCATGCGCGACGGAATTCCGATCGCACTCGGATACTTCGCCGTCTCCTTTTCACTCGGAATCATAGCAAAGAAAGCCGGGCTTACTCCATTTCAGGGCTTCCTGGCCAGTCTCTTCACAAACGCCTCGGCAGGCGAGTACGCGGTTTTCTATCTGATCGCCGCCAACGCCACGTATATGGAAATTGCCCTGATCACGCTGATCGCCAATGCCAGATATATGCTGATGAGCTGTGCACTAAGCCAGAAGCTTACATCCGATACGCCGACATACCTGCGGATGATGCTCGGCTGTACCGTGACCGACGAGCTGTTCGGCATATCCGTCGCACGGCCGGACGCGCTGAACCCGTTTTACACATACGGAGCCTTTGCCCTCGCTTCTCCCTGCTGGGCATGCGGCACATCCCTCGGCATCATCGCCGGAAACCTGCTGCCGCTGCGCGCCGTCAGTGCTTTTGGCGTCGCGCTTTACGGCATGTTCCTGGCCATCATCGTCCCGCCCTGTCGGAGGAATCATGTACTGGCCGTACTGATTCCCTTGTGCTTCGCGGCCAGCTACGGCGCTTCCGTGGCACCGCTTCTGTCCTCCGTATCAAGCGGAACGAGAACAATTTTCCTGACCGTCGCCATCTCGGCCGCGGCCGCGGCTCTTTTTCCTGTAAAACAAGATGAGGAGGCCGTGGAATGAACCATAACATCTATGTCTACCTCGCGATCATGGCCGGAATCACATACGCGATCCGTGTTCTGCCGCTGACCATGATACGGCGCCAGATCCAGAACAAGTTTCTGAAATCGTTTCTGTATTACGTACCGTATGTTACCTTGTCCGTCATGACGTATCCCGCCATCCTGCACGCTACGCAGAGCCCGCTTTCCGGAGCCGCGGCACTGGCCGTCGGCATCACAGCCGCATGGCTGGGAGCCAGCCTTTTTACCGTCTCTGCCGCCTGCTGCGCTGTCGTGTTTCTTCTGGAGCTGCTTCTGTAGCCCCGCCGATACAAACGAAAGGAGTAAAAAATTGGACCAGTATCATATATCAGGCATGAGCTGTGCCGCCTGCAGTGCCCACGTTGAAAAAGCCGTCTCTCACGTACCGGGCGTCACCAGCTGTTCCGTCAGCCTTCTCACGAATACCATGGGGGTAGAAGGCAGTGCTTCCTCCGCCGCCATCATTGAAGCTGTTACCGCGGCCGGCTACGGTGCCTCCAGGGAAGGCCTCCGGGAGGAGCCGGACGAATCTATTCTGAAAGATACCGAAACGCCGAAAATGCTCCGTCGGCTTTTTTCCTCACTTGTCTTTCTGCTTCTGTTAATGTATCTCTCCATGGGGCACATGATGTGGGGCTGGCCGCTGCCGCCCTTTCTCAGCAATAACCACGCAGGAATGGGCATTGCCGAGCTCCTGCTTGCAGGCATCATCATGGTCATCAACCAGAAGTTTTTTATAAGCGGCTTCCGCGGCGCGGTTCACGGAGCCCCCAATATGGATACACTTGTGGCAATGGGTTCCTTTGTCTCCTACTGCTGGAGCGTTTATGTTCTGTTCGCGATGACCAGGGCACAGGCCGACGGCGCTGTTTCGGATGTCATGATGTACATGAACGACTTCTATTTTGAGTCGGCTGCCATGATTCTGGTCCTGATCACCGTCGGGAAAACGCTGGAGTCCTATTCCAAGGGGCGTACGACGGACGCGCTGAAAAGTCTGATGAAGCTGGCACCTGGAACGGCTTTCATCGACGATCACGGCACCGAGCGGGAAGTGCCGGTTGAAACGGTACAGACCGGCGACATTTTCATCGTGCGCCCGGGCGGCAGTATTCCCGTTGACGGAATCGTCACGGAAGGAACGAGTGCCGTCAATGAATCCGCCCTGACAGGCGAAAGCATTCCGGTCGACAAGGCCGCCG
>Ga0160425_1001819_pt1 | contig 18712 bp, 14 predicted proteins | sample BioMet8_FD_108193 | JGI IMG/M metagenome (GOLD analysis project Ga0160425, IMG submission 108193) | Microbial communities from bioreactor (seeded with sewage sludge) at Lawrence Berkeley National Lab, California, USA - Biofuel... | ecosystem: Engineered > Bioreactor > Anaerobic > Unclassified ...
CATCAAGCGCTCGGGCGATTAAAAGCTTCTTGTCCTTTGTAAGGGCAACGCCAGGTGTTTGTTCACCGTCTCTCAAAGTAGTATCCAGAAAGCGGACATTTTCGAATAATATAATCCCTCAGTCTTTGTTTTATTGAGATAGTTTCTTCGCAATACAGGAAAATAATATCTATATAATACTTGTCATTTTATAATATTATGTCCTATTTTGCAAGCTCCAATGTATTAATACAAATGTTACATATATTTTTTCTCAGGAACCCGGCTTTTTCAGGAAGATTTCCTGGTTTACGCTGTGGCTGTCTGAAACTTTTCCTCAATAGGTAGACCATAGTATTTTTAGTTTACAGTTAACCAAAACGAAGTGGATTCCTTTCACGGCTCAGAACAGTTTACATAAACATATAATGAAGGGCTTGGAGAATGCTCTTATTTTACAAAAATGAAGCAAGCAAGTATTGAACCAACTTGAATGTGACTTTAAAGAAGTCATAAGGAATTAAATTTGAAACGGATACATAGAAACTGGTAATTGGGTACAAAGGAATTGTATCAATAAGCCCATTCCTCATGGCTGACCGGTAACTGGTTCAGTTTATCCTTGCAGAACTGCCATTTTGGCATGAACTGGTCCATTAGCGTTATAAAGCGAGAATTATGTGTTGGCTCCAGCAGATGTGCCATTTCATGTACAATGGTATATTCAAGACATTCTTTTGGTTTCTTGGCAAGTTCAGTGTTGAGTCTAATATTATGTGCTTTGTGGTTGCAGCTTCCCCATTTTGTTTTCATCCTTTGAACAAAGAACCGCTCTACCTTCACTCCCAGTAGTGGTTCCCACATGGCAATTACCGGTGGCACAGCTTTTTTGAGTTGTTCACGATACCATGCATCAATAACAGATTGCTTTTTTTTGTCATCTGCTCCAGGTCGCACTCGCAATATCATCTTATTATGTTTCAATTCTACAGAGGGTGCTTCATCAACTTCAATAACTTTAAGCAAATAACGTCTTCCCCACACGTAATGGCTTTCAAGATCCAGGTACTCACGGGGAGTTTCACGCTCCTGTTCCCGGAATTTTTTCTGCTTCTGTTTGATCCAGCCTAATTTGGAAATGGCGAAAACACGAATTGTATCAATATTCATTCTCAAAGGGGCTGAGATCTTGACCCTACCGGCTGGAGGATACACGCTCAGATGAATGTTCTTGATATCCTTGAAAACTACGTTTACTGTGATATCACCAAGTTCGATCTGGGTATTCATCAGTATTCCTTTTGTGCCTTGATGATAAAGAAGATACGGTTAACCTCTGCTTCGTCGTGAAGGATCTCGTACAGGGCATGCTTTATAGTCCTTTCACGTGGTTCAACACCACGCCAATCGTCAGACCTTACCCTTTTTATTGTTTCATCGAGTCTTAGTGCCAGGTCAAGAGTCGGATCGCTGGGTAATATATATTCGTCGTTTTCTTTTATCTGGTCCTCTAACTTTTTCCCGCAGTCTTTCAGGTTGTTGTAGAGTGCTCTTAGAGCAGGGCTTTTCTTCAGTACATCGACGATATCGTCCTCATGTCCGGCTTCCACCTTCTTTACCAGATCCGCAATCCGCTTTAAGTATTCTTCATATTCAATGGCTTTTGCCTTCCTGGCTGCTATAATTTCTTCCAGCAGGGCAGACATCTTCTCGTAATAGGCCGGGTCGTTCAGTTGTTCTTTGATTATTTTGCTGCGGACGTTGTTCTCGATAGTTTCTGCAACAGCACTCTTGTTGCCCTTCAATCTGCCAAGCTGAGTTGCAATGGCTTTATCAATGCCCGTTTTTACGATCAAGTCCAGAAGAGGCATATCTTCAAAGGATGAAACCTTTCTGGGCTCGGCTGCCTCGATGTAAGTGTCGATAAGATGGCGCATATCTGCTTCATAAGCTTTCAGGTCGAGGCTTTCACCGCTAGCCCTGCGTATGATCTCGCGGATATTCAGGTAATGTTTCAATAGCTGTTCAATGCGAGAAATATCTGATCGACTATATCCTGCAGATTCCAGTTCGTCTGCAATGTTGGCATAGGAACGAACGAGTGAAGCAGTAGCTTTGTAGAGAGCAGCACGTTGAGTTTCATGTTCCTGGAGGTCAATCGGGATTTCCGTATTCCCGCAGAAGTAGTGAATGTGCTCCAGTTCTCCCTTTGGTGGCTCAACAGGCTCGCAGAGTATAGCCAATGCCTCTAAAGCATTGTCAAGGCGCTCCCTACCTTTTTTCAGGCGGTCCTGCATCAACACTTCCGGGCTAGCGCCGCCAGCGCTGTAGTCAAGCTCGGAGGAATAAACCTGAAGTGCTCCTGTTCCTTTATCATTGACCAGATTTTTGAAAAGGTCTTTGTAGTCCACAATATAACCGAACTCTTTGTCGTCTCCGTCCAGCCGGTTAGTGCGACAGATTGCCTGAAACAGGCCGTGATCTTTCATTGACTTGTCTATGTAGAGATAGGTACAGGGAGGGGCATCAAAGCCTGTGAGAAGTTTATCCACAACGATAAGCAATTTCATGTTCGCCGGTTCTTTAGTGAACAGGTCCTTTGCTTTCTCTTCATAGGTCTCGGTTTTTGTCATGCCTGGCCTGGTTTCTATATCTTTGAGCAGCTCGGTGTAGGTGTTGTAGATGAACTCTTTTTCTGTTTCGGTATTTGCGCCTGTATCTTCTTTTGTTACGTCCTGAGCCTGCGGATTGTAGGAGGTTACCACGGCACATTTGCCTTTGAAAAGTGTCTTCTGGAAGAGGGTGAAGTACTTGCAAGCTTCATAGATGCTTGAAGCTACCAGAATAGCATTTCCGCGTTCGCTGGTCAGGCGAGGCTTTTTTACGCCAAAATCAAAAATAATGTCAGTTACCACCTGATCCATGCGAGAGCGTGAACTGAGCACTTTCTGCATGGTGCCCCAATGCTTTTTGAGTTCGTCTTTCTGCCAGTCGTTAAGTCCTCTGGTTTTTGCCTCAAACCATGCATCTATTTTTGTCTCGGAGCCAAGGCGCTGATCGATGTCGCGTGATTCATAAACTAGATCGAGCACTACTTTGTCTTCTACCGCCTCACAAAACTTGTAGGTATGGATGTAGCCGCCGAAAACTTCCAGGCTGGTCTGTTTATCCTTCTTGAGCAGTGGTGTACCTGTGAAACCGATAAAGACAGAATCTGGCATGATCGCCTTCATAGCACGGTGCAATTTGCCGCTCTGGGTGCGGTGGCATTCGTCCACAAAGACAAAAATGTCGCCTACGGCTTTACCTGGCTGGGATTCCAGATCTCTGATATACGCATCGAAATCGTCAACGCCCTTACGGCCGAATTTATGGATAAGGGAGCAGAGCAGACGCGGTTTGGCCTGGCCGAGCATGCTTATCAGTTCGCGACCGCTGGTGGTACGTTCGATATCTTCCCCTGCATCATTGAAGATTCTTTTGATCTGTTTATCCAGCTCGTCGCGATCTGTGACTACCACCACGCGGGCATTGGGATTGTTTTCCAGTATCCATTTGGCAAGCAGCACCATGACAATACTTTTGCCACTGCCCTGTGTATGCCAGATAATACCTCCCCTGCGCTGCATAACATGTTTCTGTGCTGCTTTGACAGCAAAATACTGGTGAACCCGTGGTAGTTTCTTGACGCCGCCGTCAAAGAGCACGAAGTCATGCATCAGCTCTATAAGTCGGTCCTTATTACACATTTTGAGCAGGTATTTATCGAGCTTGAAACGGCTATTGTCCTTTTCGTCTTCTTTCCATTCAAGGAAGTACTTTTCAGGCGTGCCGATAGCGCCATATTTTAAGCCCTCGGAGTCGTTGCCTGCAAAGATGAACTGGACAGTGCTGAAGAACCATTCGTTGAACTCTGGGCTCTGGTTGGATAAGCTCTGGCGGATTCCATCACCGATTGTCACACGGCTGTTTTTCAGTTCAAGTACGCCGATTGCAATGCCGTTTACATAGAGCACGATGTCAGGTCTACGCTCACGGTTTCCCCTGAGAGTTACTTCCTCAGCAATGGCAAAGTCATTTTTCTCCGGCTCCTGCCAGTTTATAAGGTGGACGTTATCAGTGACCTTTCCAGCCTCAGTCTTTACAGGAACGCCATAACGTAACAGACTATAGACAGCTTGATTGTTGCCGTAGAGGCTTCGGTTGTGGTTATTTGCTTCGATGTCCAGCTTGTAGAGAGCAACGCCTATCTGGGTGGGGGTGTAGCCGCTTTTTGAGAGGTAGGCTTCGAGCAGTCCTTTTTCGATGTTGCTGTTTCCTTCACGGTCAATCCAGTTCCCAAGGTAGCTGTAGCCAAGCTCGTCATGAAAAAGAGAGATTATTCGATCCTGGGTGACTCGTTCGCTTTTTCCTATAGTGGTCATACTTCGTTGCTTCCTCTATGATTAGTACATGCAAAAATCCAAGTCCCGTTATTTGAATTGAGGGTCATTAATTTCATTGGATGTTTTCATCTTCATCCATTTCTGGGTCGTGAGTGTGAGTTGTTGAAAATAATAATCGATAGAAACTCTCCAGAATTTTCTCAAACACAGCGATAATGACTTGTTTTTAGGGATTCTCACGAAATTGAAGATTTAAACGAGAAATCATAGCAGTTATTTGAAATATGGATTCGGAGCATAAAATTTTGAACTTTATCCTTAATTGGAATTCTAACCCCAAATGTTTCCACAGCATCAGCAGGTATAGAAGGAATAGTAACAGGTATACGATATTTTACTTTAAACTTATCATTTATGTTAGTACTGTAAGTTTCGATGCAATAACTGGGATCGCATCCAATCAGGCTTATGACATAAGAATATTCAGTAAATAAATAAATATGCGTGATATTTGGAATTTCTTGTGATGAAATGTTATGCAACTGGAAGAAAATGGCATGACAACCTTCTAAAATGTTTGAGAGAGGGTTTACGGTAGGAATAGGGCGTACGGTAGGAATAGGCTTGGATAAACAATTTTCTGGAATTTCAATGAGGTTATTGAGTTCACTAGCACCTATAGTATGTATATAAATTGAAATTATTTTTGAATAATCTTCTTTCCTTTTTCTTCTAGATTCATTAATTGCCCAATTTAATTTTGGGTTTAACTCGCTACGTAAACTCTGGATTTTGCTGCCACCATTACCGTAAATAATGTGTTGCTTATGCTTCAGGTCAAATGGGATGTCATCAGCTTTTTGAGTTAACAGCAATACTATTTTTCCTAAGGCATGTGCATAACCCACTTCATAAAACACATTTGGGTTTCGACCTGTCATATCCGCAACTATTACATCAGCTTTACTTATTTGATTGAATATTCTCTCAAGAATCCCTTCATTGAAAATTTGTTCATCAACTCGCTCGGCATACGCACCGACTTCTTTTGCAGCTTCTTTAATCCCAAGTTTATAAATGTCATCAAAATCTTCGTTGAAAGGCATTAGAACAAAAACGAATGGTTTAGGAGCAGTGGACAAAGTTTCGTCATTCATTCAAACCAAATAAAAAAAGTTACATAAAGAAATATAACATTTTTGGTTTTTATCTAACTCGCAAGCTGTTTTGTAACAAACTCGCTTCATTATTGGCGTAGTAGAATCAAAAACCCTATCCGAAAAGTCAATAACTGGCGTGTTGTAAAATTCTCTTGAGTCAGTACATTTCGGATAGGCTCTTTAGTGAACGAATATTCTGATTGAACTAGCTGCACAAGCATTCAAATCAATCGAATCTTCCCTGTAAGCAGTTCCTGCATCATGCCTTGCTTGATCTGGCGGGCCTTGGCAAGCTTTTCTTCCAGTGTAGTGATTTCGGAGTCCATGTCGGAGAGGATATTGGCAATGGCAGTTTGTTCGGCTCTAGTTGATGGGAGTACAATGACATATTTGGTAATTTGAGGAGCAGTGAGCTGAGGAACACCTGTGCTTTCGAGAGCAAAATTAACAAAGCTGTTTATATACTCAGTAACGAACCGAAGATCGCATTGTTGCTGCGATGATAAAACAAGCAATCGTCCGATTGCACTAAACTTTACGTCCCTATAAAATGCATGCCCTATGTCTCCTCTAGCTGTTACTGTAATTTTGTCTGGCTCATACTGGTAAGACTTTGAGTAACCGTAAAGTCCCTTATTGGTAAGTGAATTTGAATAAATTGGGAATTGGTGGTTATAGTCGTCTGTTGGTGAGAAATCTGTCCTTACCAAGTCACGACCAGCAACAATCTCACAAAAAGATCCAAGAGATTTAACTTCCCAATCCTCGGGGACCGCCCCAATCTCTATATGTTTATAGCCAGCTTTTGTTGCAAACCCCGGCAGCCTCTTCTTCCCAGTCAACAATTCCTGCATGGCGCCCTGTTTGATCTGGCGTTTCTTGGCGATGAGCTGCTCAAAAGATTCGATAAGGGCATCCGTATCGGAGAGAGCTTCGGCGATGGCTTCTTGTTCGCCGATAGTGGGTAGCGGAATAGAAAGTCGCCTAAAGTAAGGTAACCCAATCGTTTTTATTGTGTTGCCCATGGCGATTCGTTCGAATTCGGACTTGTTCGATTGTAGCCAGTAGTAGAGAAAATGGTTATTCAGTAAAGGACCGCATTTCCATGCTATGAAATGTTGGCTCACTGCCATATCCTCTTTCATGATAGCACTTTTGCCAACACCAGCGTCGCGAGATAAAACAACAGTTCCTTCTAAATGCATCTTTGCAGAGGAATTTTTGATTCCTAACGGAGTAATTTTAGCAGCAGTATCGTAGATGTACAGCTTGTCTAAGCGGTCTGAGTCCTGTAAGGAAATCCACTTAATATTACCTCCCCAGTACTCAGGGTGAGACTTGTCTGGTGTGTGGCCACTCCCTCGATTTGCTACAGAATCTAGTAAGCAGACATCCCAATCCTCCGGTATCACCCCCACCTCGGTCTGTTTATATCCCGGTGGAATATTCCCGGCGCTGCATTCCGCGCTCATGAATGCTCCCCCTGTTCCGATTCGAGATTAAATATCTCTACCTGCATTTTAAACCCGTCGAATTCGATGGGTTTAAAATCCGGGTTATTGAGCTGTTCCCATATACCCAGAAATTCCACAGTGTTTCGGTTTCGGAGCCAGTTGCGGATGATGTCATCGGTATTTTCAGGGTTCTTGTACCTGGCAATATCTGTCAGGCAAATGTAGTCCGCCCCGTCCTGAGAAACGACGGATATAGCAGTCCCCTTGACTTCAATGCTGGTGTTTCTGGACTTTTTCATGACTGTTTCCCTTCTTTCTGGAGTCTCCTATTCCTGCTCATAGTTTGATTCACATCCCAAATTCCGCAGACATTGTCTGCGAAATCTCCTGATGCGTCTGTTTGCAGAGATCGACAAGTTGTTGAAAATCGTAATTATTCCCAGCGTTCATAGCCTGAACCCCATCTTCTCCATGTGCCGGTTCACTTTTACCTCCAGTTCAGCCACGCGGTCGTTCATCTGCGGCATAGGAGTTTCATAGCGTTCGGCAAGCTCCTTCACACGCTGGGTAAGGGACTGGCTGATCCGGTCCATCTCGCCGTGGATAGCCGTATCAAGTGAAGAGAGCCATTTGTCTTCCACAACCAGCGTTTTGACATCATCCTCGGTCAGCCTGGGGTAGTAATAACAGGCTTTTGAATCAAGTAGGGACTCGGCTTCCTTCAGACGTTTTTTCAGGTCTGCTTCTTTATTGGCGAGTTTCAGCCAGTCGTTTAGAACAGCAACTTCATCCTTTGCTTCCGTATCGCCTTTTATATCTTTCAGGCGTGCAGCGACATTGGCCTTATTCACCTTATCAAGTTCGGAGAATGCCCCTTCTTCGCCGCCCTGTTCCTCTTCCAGCTCTGTCATGCTGGCAGTGATGCTTTCCAGTTCAGAAGCGAGTTTATCGATAGCTTCCTGCTCTTTGGCGAAGTAACGGGACACAATAAACGGCTTTGGCACAAGGTCGCAGGTCCAGCCCTTGTCTTTATCTCTTCCCTTCTTATCTTTCTCGATAATGCGAGAAGTCTCAGCCTTCCATCCCTCGTCAGCTATGAGATAGCAGTCGTCCTGCATCGTTTCCTCCCAGTAATCCATCAGGTGTTGATAAATATCGTACTTATCGATGAGAGGCTTACCTTCATAGTGAGCGAGCAGGTCTTCTGCCAGCGTGGCTATAATTTCCTTTGGATGGCAGCCTGCCTGCAACTGCCGGAGCATAGCAGAACTCTTAGTGCGCCAGGCAGTGAAATGTGCATTCATACCGGCTGTGAAAGCAACAAACTCTGGGTGCTCGTAGATTGTGGATTTGATATCTGCCTTATCCACAGCAAGGTCCAGATATCCAGGTCGATTTTCTTTAAACAGAGCTTGCCGAAGCTGTGGACAGACATCCCAGTACCGCTGGAGAGCATCCACATCAGCAGAAGGAATGCCTCCATGCAGATGTCCCTCAATATCCTGCAAATCCTCAGCCTGCTGGCTGTCGATATAGCGCGGAAGGTTGAGGTTAAACTCGTTCTTCTCGATCTCTTCAAAACTGACCATCCGCGAATATTTCGGGACCTCAGCTTTCTTATTGAAAACATCCACAATCTTGCGGATATCCTGAGCTCGGAGACGGTTCTTGGGACCATCCTTCATGAAACCCGCACTGGCATCGATCATAAAGATACCTTTGCGGTTTTGTGCGTCCTCCTTGTCAATAACAACGATACAGGCCGGGATGCCGGTGCCGTAGAAAAGGTTGGCTGGAAGACCGATAATTCCCTTAATGTAACCCCTGCGTATGAGGGAACGGCGGATATCGGCCTCGGAATTGCCACGGAATAACACGCCGTGTGGCAGGATGCAGGCCCCTTTTCCTGTGATCTTGAGCGAACGAACGATATGCAACAGATAAGCGTAATCTCCCTGCTTGGAAGGCGGAACCCCAAAAGGCTTGAAACGCTCATGGGGATCTTTCATTGGATCAAGGCCAGTGCTCCAGCGTTTATCACTGAAAGGCGGATTGGCGACAACATAATCAAAAGTCTTGAGTGTTTCGCCGTCCTTGAACCTGGGATTTGTCAGGGTGTTGCCCTGCACAATAAGTGCCTCAGGATTCTCATGCAGGATCATGTTCATGCGAGCAAGACCGGATGTAGCTGCGTCTTTTTCCTGACCGTAAAGGGTTATTTTGGTTCTTGCTTCATCTGCGACCTTCAAAAGCAACGAACCTGAACCACATGTAGGATCATAGGCCGTGGTCGAACTTGTCGTATTGGCCTGGCGGATACCGAGTATCTTTGCTATAACCCTGCTGACTTCGGCCGGAGTGTAGAATTGTCCTTTACTTTTGCCGCTTTCCGTTGCGAAGTGACGCATCAGATATTCATAAGCGTCGCCTAAGATATCGTCACCGTCTGCGCGGTTCTTCGAAAAATCAAGGGCAGGATTCTCAAAAATGGAAATGAGATTGGTAAGCCTGTCCACCTGTTCCTTACCGCTTCCAAGCTTGGTAGCGTCGTTGAAGTCCGGCATATCAGACAGCTTGTTTTCATTGACCAGTGGACCAATTATTTTCTTGTTGATCTGATCGCCGATATCTGGTTTGCCTTTGAGTGCAACCATATCCTTGAAACTTGCACCTTCAGGGATGATGATAGGGGCAAAAGGCACACCGGCGTATTTATCGCTGACATATTTGATAAACAACAGAACGAGTACATAGTCCTTGTACTGGCTGGCATCCATTCCGCCACGCAGTTCGTCACAACTGGACCAGAGAGAAGAGTAAAGTTCGGATTTTTTAAGAGCCATGTTACGCAAACCTTGAATTATTCAATTATTACCTGGAATCGTATTCGTTTGATTGGATCGTTAAATGTGAACATGCAGGAATTGTACTAGCTTAATTATGTATGGTTGTTATCGAGGATCAAGAGCTTTTCCCTTTTTGCCGGTATTGGCGAACATATAAAATGTTATATGAGAAGTCTGTTCTCTGCATCTAAATGCTATATGAAGTCTGTTCTCTGTATCTAAATGCTATGAGAAGTCTGTTCTCTGTAGCTTGCTTGGAGTTTCACAATAAGAATTTTATTGAGACCTTAATAGCACCGTTTTAAAATGATTTAATGAAATATGTTCAATTACAGTTTTAACTTTTTTCGTTTCATTTTAAGGCTCCACTCTTAAGCGAGTCACCCCTTGAAAGCTGAAACAATAAATATTCATACCGGTGACTGAGCCACCGACAAACACAGATTATATGCAGAGAAAAAACGGAAAAAAGTGAAAAAAACAGAACTGCAAGAGTTTTTCCCGCAACACACAGAGCAAAGTGTATGCGACTCTTGCGTAAAATTGCCTATTACAGTTACTTCAAAAGGGCTTTAGAAATATTTGCCTACGTTTTCTATTGCTTTTACAATCAGGGAAACGCACGCATCAATATCTGCCGTGTCCAGGACCTCAACAGGTGAATGGATGTATCGAGTGGCTATGCTGACTGTACCTGTAGGGATACCTTCTTTTGTAAGGTGTATTGAGGTCGCATCGGTTGTGCCTCCCGAACCAACGCCGAGCTGGTAAGGGATCTCATTTTCAGTGGCAGTTTCTTTAAGCCACTTAATAATCTGCGGGTGAGCTATAAGGCCTCTTCCGGACGCATCGGCTAATGTAATTACAGGGCCTTTCCCGATTTCCAGGCAAGAATCGGTTTTAGTAATGCCCGGATGGTCTCCAGGAATAGTTGTATCAAGGGCAAGCGCAAGGTTCGGATAAACCCCAAAGGCAGAGGTTCTTGCACCTTTTAACCCTACCTCTTCCTGGACAGTACCTACGGCATAGACATTTGCTCCGATTTTATGTTTGGAAAGCCGCTTCATAACCTCAATAAGGATAACGATGCCTGCACGGTTGTCAAGGGCCTTCGAGGTTATCTTTCCGTTTGCCAGAGGCACAAAGTCCCGGTCAATAGAAACTGCCGTGCCTATCTCAATTCCAAGGTTCTCAGCATCTTCCCTGTCTTTTGCTCCGATATCAATGAACATATCGTCCAGCTTCACGGGTTTTTTCCTGTCCTCCTCTTTCATTACGTGAGGAGGCTTGGACCCGATGACTCCGGGAATTGAACCTTTTTTGCCGTGCAGTACAACTCTCTGGTTAAGAAGGGTCTGGTCAAACCATCCCCCGATCCCGACAAACCTGAGGAAGCCATTATCGTCAATATACCTGACCATAAGCCCGATTTCGTCCATATGAGCAGCCAGCATTATGGAAGAGCCTTCTCCTTTTTTGAGGGCTATAAGGTTTCCCATACAGTCTCTGCGCATGGTATCAACATAGGGTTCAAGTTCCTTTTCAAGGAGTTCTCGAATATCATCCTCAAAGCCTGAGATCCCGTGTGCATTGGTGAATTTTTCAAGCAGAGATTTAATCTCTCTAAGGTTTCCGCCTTTTTCCATCTTTGAATATCTCCTGAATATCAATAAATTTAAAGTTCAAATTGATCTTAATAAGACCAATCATAATTTAATAAGGTTAATTATAATTATCCCCTTATTATTCCCCTTTATTATATGGTTTTTTTACAACAACTCTTTGATAAATGGTTTTTTATGGTCTCTTTTTGATAAACGGTTCTTTTATAATTATTCCTTCTCAATCAATTTTCTCTTTAGACCATTGAGTTGGAGATTAACCAGGTCATTTATACTTCAGATATCCTTCAGATATCCTTCAGATCATTTTATACTTCAGATATCCTTCAGATCATTTATACTCAGATATCCTTCAGATCATTTTATACTTCAGATAACCTTCAGATCATTTTATACTTCAAATATCCTTCAGATATTCTTCAGATCATTTATACTTCAGATCAATAAATATTATACTGTTTGGTATTTAGGATTAATCTGTTATTTGAGTTTCTGGCAGGAGGGCTCCAGATTAATTTCAATGGCGAAGGGAAACTTTTCGAAAGCTGTAACAGAAACATTAAAATCCCTTTAGGTTTATTGAGGACTCAGGTGAAAATCATATGACCGCAGAATTACCTCCTCAAGTTCAGAATCAGATAGCACAGCATCAGCAGATACAGCAGCAAATACAGGCTCTAGCTATGCAAAAATCACAGATTGAAGCTATGCAAAAAGAGTCAAAGATGGCTCTGGACGAATTAGATAGACTTACTGACGATGCAGTAGTCTACCGCAATGTAGGGGAGTTAGTAATAAAAACGAGCAAGGAAGAGTCCATTACAAAATTGAAAGACAGAGAAGAAACACTCTCACTCAGGCTTCAGTCCATTTCCAGGCAGGAAGAAAGGCTCACATCTCGCTTTAAACAGCTTCAAGAGCAGATTCAGCAGGCTTTAGGCGCCAGAGCACAATAATTTTATTTTTCATTCCAGCATAAAGGAATATTAAATAAATTATAGCTTTGCCAAAACTCATAAAATAAGTCATGCCGAAATCTCGAAATTCTTGAATCCAGGGAGATCAATGCCTATAAAAACGATAGCCAGAGTGGACAATGGAAGTTAATGAAGCGGAGTTTTTCAACCGACTCCTTGACTATCGAAATATTTTGTATTTGTGTCACCGGAATGCAGATCCGGATGCGGTTAGCAGTGCTTTTGCTCTTTCCGAAGCTATCGGAGGCACTGTCGGACTTGTGGACGGCTGCAACCGTGTAGCTGCTGTGCTTATCGAGAGACTTGGCATTGAGGTTGTTGATATACCTAATCCGGCTGATTACGGTTTTGTCGTTGTGGTTGACACCTCCACAAAAGCACAATTAAATGACCTGGAACTTACCAGGTATTGCGTTATCGATCATCATACAACTACTGCTCTTACAGAAAATGCCGAATTCTACCTGCACAGGAACAGTACCTCTACCGTAGAAATAGTTTACAATATCTTAAAAGCAATGGGAGCACCTATTAACCGGCGCGTGGGAATCGGGATGCTCACAGGAATCGTAACGGATACCGGGCATTTTAAACATGCATCGGCAGATACGTTCCGGGTAGTATCCAAAATTATAGAGGATAGCGGCGTTGAGTATGGGGAAGTGCTGGATCTTATGGCTGCTACCCCACAGGATATTTCAATGCGCATAGCTATCCTGAAAGCCGCAAGCCGCATCGAGCTCGATAGAGTACAGGATATGTTGATAGCATCTTCCCATGTCAGCTCTTTCGGAGGTTCTGCATCTTCCATGCTCATTAATATCGGTGCAGATGTCGCTTTTGTTGGCACGGCCAAAGGTGAAAGCGTCAGGATAAGTGCAAGGGCAAAGCGTGACGCCGTAAGTGCCGGGGTCAACCTTGGCCAGCTAATGGAAGATATAAGTAACGAGTACAACGGTACAGGCGGCGGACATTCCGGAGCTGCCGGAATCGATGTGATAGGTGATATGAAAGAAGTGCTGGATAAATGCAGGGAAAGAACAAAGAAGATTCTTGAAGCTTCTCTTGGAGGAACATCAAAAGAGATCTCTTTTAAGGATGATATCGAAGAGTTTGAAAATGAGTGATTTCTTAAAGTAAAACAAAGTTTTATTTTTCAGAATATAACCAAAATAGGTTCATTTTTTAGAATATAACCAAAATAGGTTCATTTTTTAGAATATAACCAAAATAGGTTCATTTTTTAGAATATAACCAAAATAGGTTCGTTTTTCAGAATATAACCAAAATAGGTTCATTTTTCAGAATATACTTCAAAAATCCCTTAATTCGTAGTATAATTAAAATCTTATTTTGTTTCATATGGCCAGAGTTCGATAACTGATCTGGTAATTACAGAGGGGAAGTGCATAGGGGAACTGCATCAGGGAATTACATCAGGAAATTACATCAGGAAATTACATCAGGGAATTACATCAGGAAATTGCATCTGGTAAAACTTTTAGTTTTACTTATAAAATCTTTTTTCGTCCTAACAGCTTATTTATATGAGAATCTAGCTTAAACTTCATATTACTCCAGCTAATCTTCATATTATATTTGCCGGAAGTATATATCCTTTGAAAATAATAAATTCGAAAATAATAAACTCCGTAGTAAGAAAGCAATCGGAGTAAAAAAGCAATTACAGAGAACTGAAACATGACCTTAAAGCGGCATGAAATGAGATATGCAGGAAAAAAGCTAGAATCTATTGGGCCTGATATCGAGAGCCCAGAATATAAGATATACAGAGTGTGAAAAAATGCCAGAATACTGGGATCCTGAGATAGAGACAATGCCTGTAGTGGATTTGAATAAGCTGCAGGAAGAAAAGTTGAAGCAACTTGTACATTATGTGTATGAAAACTCTCCTTTTTATAGAAAAAAGTTTGATGAACACGGGGTTAAGCCGGAAGACATCAAAACTCTTGAAGATATAAGGAAGTTACCTTTTACAGTTAAACAGGATCTCAGAGATACCTATCCAACTGGTATGTTTTGCGTCCCGAACTCAAAACTCGCCCGTTTCCATGCTTCTTCAGGTACAACAGGCAAACCAATAGTCGTAGGATATACCCAGAATGACATTGATGAGTGGGCAGAGTCCCTTGCACGAGGATTTACTTCTGTTGGAATGGGAAAAAATGATATCTTTCAGGTAAGTTACGGGTACGGGCTTTTTACAGGTGGGCTTGGTGCTCATTACGGAAGCGAAAAACTGGGCGCAACCGTACTTCCTACAAGCTCCGGAAACACCGAGCGCCAGCTTGAGCTTATGAGAGACCTTGACGTCACTGCTATAGCCTGCACGCCTTCTTACTTCCTTTATATGATTGAGACTGCAAGGAAAGAAGGCATTAGTATCAGGGACGATACTAAATTAAAACTGGGATTTTTCGGGGCCGAGCCCTGGTCCGAAGAACTCAAAAAACGTATAGAAGACGAATCAGGGATTAAAGCTATTGATATTTACGGGACGTCAGAAATGAGCGGTCCTCTCTTTACCGAATGCTCGGAACAGTGCGGAATTCATATCTGGGCAGACAAGTTCCTTGTTGAGATTATTAATCCCGAAACAGGTGAGCCTGTTCCTGATGGCGAGATTGGGGAACTCGTAATCACTACTCTTAATAAAGAAGCTCTTCCTTTAATCCGTTACAGAGTACGGGACCTTACCCGAAAGCTTTCGGAGCCCTGTGTGTGCGGAAGAACTCATCCAAGGATTACACGCATCAGTGGGCGTTCGGATGATATGATTATCGTGCGCGGAATCAATGTGTTCCCAGGACAGGTAGAGTCGGTCCTTATGAAGATTCCTGAAGTAGGGAACCATTTCATGATCATTGTAGACAGGATTGGACCCCTTGACTCCATGAAAGTCCAGATCGAAATGCATGAGTCTGCCTTTAGCGATAAAATGTCAGACATGATGGCACTTAAAAAGAAGATTTCGAGCGCACTTAAAAGCGTACTGAATCTTGCAGTCGAGGTGGAACTGGTGGAGCACGGCTCTCTGCCCCGTTCTGAAGGAAAATCAAAGAAAGTTATCGACAAGCGAAAGATTTGAAAGCTTCAAAGAGCGAAAACAAAACCTGCAAATATTACTATCCTGCAGGTTTCACTTTTATGGGGACAATCTCTCGAGTTTCTTTTACCATGCTGAGCCAGACGTAAAGTAAAGTTATCAGATATAATATAAAATAGCCAGTGCAGAATAAAACAACCAGTGCAGAAAAGATTTAGATTATATACAAGAACAATATCAGTAAATAACACTCTAAATAGGACTCTGAATAGGGCGATTTACTGCTGAATTGATTATAACTGGTTATAAGCTTAAAAACTGTATGTAAGCTTAAAGTATACATAGAGACTATATTATATTTGATATGGAGATGTTACTTGACATAGAGACTTATATTATACTCTGGTAAGAAGACTATAAAAAGAAGTAAGAGAGAATATGAATAAACAGTATAAGGACAAAGAACAAGCAATATAAGGACATGGGTGCTGGAATGGATGACAAAATTATAAAGCAGATTTCCCTTTTTGCGGAAAATAAACCTGGCAGACTTGCAAACGTCGCAAATAAACTGAAAAGCGCCGGCATAAATATCAGGGCATTTACCATTGCCGAGTCTGGAGACTTCGGAATAATTCGCATGGTTGTGGACAGGTCCGACTATGCTCACAGCATACTCCATGATGCAGGATTTACCGTTTCCGAAACCAACGTTCTGGGAATCGAAATGGATGATGTCCCTGGCAGCATGTCCCGTATTGCAGAAGTGTTCGGAAAAGTCAAGATCAACATTGACTATGCATATGCCTTTGTCACCAGGGATCAGAAAGCCCTTTTAATAGTCAGGGTCAACGACATTGAAAAGGCAATTCAAACACTTGAAGAAGAAGGCATCAAGCTCATAAGCATGAAGGAACTTGAAAAGATCTGATTTTAACGAAAAAACGGACTTTCACAAAAAAAGCGTTTTTAGAGAAAAACGAAATTATCCAGAATCTGGAGTATTTGTGTTCCTGGGATTCTGGAGATACTTCTTTTTACAGCTTCTGGCTTCAGGACAAAACCTTGATAAGAAGGTTTATAGTCTGAACCACTTCTTTGAGATTCTGACCAGATAAATAGATATACGTGATAAATATAAAAACGATAAATAAGAAAAGGAAAAAGGTGCCAGGGAAACAGGTTACCGATTTGACTAGAATGACTGAAAATAAAATTAAATTACAGGAAAATACACAAAGCTCCTCAAAAAATAAGCTTGGTGGAGCTCATACGACAATTATTGGGGGAAGGGCTGGTAAAAAACTTGTAAAGCTTGTGAGCCAGCACCCTGAAGTAAAAAAGGTAATCCCAACCGTAATTTCCGTAAAAGGCATTGCTGGAGGCAGCCTCACTGGAAAAGTACTGCGTGCGGATGCGAGAGGGAACTTGAGGCTATTGCTCTCTGAAGGCAGAAGTTTTCAGGAAATAAGACTGGTAACAACAGTTGGGACCGCTGAAGAGGGAGATAGAATTATGAATGAACTGAATGAAATCTTGAAAACTGCCCTCTGAGGCGTTAAAGGAGAGACAGGTAATTGGCTTTTATAGGAATTGATCATGGCACCACTGCAATGCGTTTTGCTCTCATCGAAGGGGAAAATACCCTTACCTTTGAGCTTGAGAGGGCTGAGGCAGCATCCATGTCCGAAAATGAGATTTTGACCTCACTTGAGGAGCATTTTGGAATTCGGCGTGAGACAATCGACCTTATTGCACTGACGTACTCGATGGGAGACGGTTTTTCCACAATTAAGGATGTTAGAAACCTTGAAGGAAGAGGGCTCAAGAGTATTGAAGGGGCGGGAAAAAAGACAGGAGGGGGCACAAGAGTTTTTGATGCCATTCGGAACTCCGGAATCCCGGCAATAGCAATCCCTGGCCTTCATACGGAGAGCAAAGTCGATTCCAGAATGAAGGTATTTTCCCATCTTACAAGTCCCGAAAAACTGGGAATTGCTTACCATATCCTGTGCCTTGGTTATAATAACTTCGTGGTTTCCGATATAAGTTCAAACACTGTTACTCTTGCCGTTGCCGATGGAAAGGTAATTGGGGCAATCGATGCTTGCATATTTGCCCCGGGTGTTCATCACGGGCCCCTTGACCTGCAAGCTATCAGGGACGTGGATTACGGGCACTGTACCGCCAACCAGGCTTTTATGGAAGCCGGAGCTCTGAAAATGACTCCATATAAAGATCGGGAAGAACTCTTCCTTGCAGCCGAAAAAGAAGAAAGTCCTGCCCTTCTGGCCCTTGATACTATTTCGCTGTTTGCAGCCATGGAAATTGCGTCAATGCAGCTTCTTCTTAAGGACTATGGAACAATCGGAGAGGTTTTTCTTGCAGGGTCCGTAGGCGAATTCGAATATGTGCAGAAAAAAATCCGTGCACATCTGGGGCAAGAATGTCAGTGCCTTGGAAAGTGGCATGCTGCAATAGGCTGTGCCGAGATCGCACGGGATGTTTTTGCAGGAGAGAAAGAAATCCTTGGCGTAGAGGTTAACTACTCTTAAAAAAGTGAGAAAGGAATATCAAAAAAGGACAGGCATAAATCAGGTCTTTTCGATGGATTCTTCATACATACTGTCCTGATATTCCGATGTATCAATTTTTCCTTCACCTGGTCCTATTCCATCGGACTCATCATAACTGCTCATTCTGTCTTTCTTCATAAGAATAACATAGTCCGCCGAATTCTTTAGTGCTGTGGAAAAACCGGGCTCAACTCCAAAAATAATAGTTTCTTTGCCGTGCTCATTTGCTTTGTTCAAAAGCGGCTTGAAGTCCGCATCCCTTGTAACGATTGCAAGAGTATCAATGTTAGGATTATATACTAGCTCCATGCCCTCTACCGCGAGGCGCACATCAACATCGCTCGAACAAATTATAGGTTCAAGTCCATGATTTTCGATAGCTTCCACAAGCTTGTCAGAGGCGTACTGGTTAAGGAAAACGCGCCCAATTTTGATATTTCCATAATCTTTCAGGACGTCCCTTATCTCCTCAAGATTTACATCAAATTCTTTTCTGAGAATATTGGGACCATCCACTAAAAGCCCTATTTTCCGCCTGCCAACTTCTTTTTTCGAGCGGAGGTATTTTGATATTGAGTCGATTCCGCTTTTTACAGGTTTCATTATCAATGTCCTCTGTGATCTTACAGTTCACGGAACCTGTACC
>Ga0160425_1001820_pt1 | contig 18705 bp, 14 predicted proteins | sample BioMet8_FD_108193 | JGI IMG/M metagenome (GOLD analysis project Ga0160425, IMG submission 108193) | Microbial communities from bioreactor (seeded with sewage sludge) at Lawrence Berkeley National Lab, California, USA - Biofuel... | ecosystem: Engineered > Bioreactor > Anaerobic > Unclassified ...
CCCGCGCGTCGTAAACTGCGGAGCCTCCGTCTGCGGCGGAGAGTGCGCAGAGCGCTTGGACAAGCAGTCGGCGGGCGGCGCTTTCGGCGGAGGCATCATCGCGGTTGTCGGCCTGAAGTGTAACCAGCGCTTTCTTGATGTCCTGCCATGCGTGCGGGACGCGAGGTCCCAGCGTTGTCTCGGCACCGCTGAGCAGCGTGAGGACGCGTTCGGCGGGGTGCATGACGGCTCGCTGGCTGGCGGTGTCGTTCAGTGGCCGGGAGACCTGTTCAAAGCGGTTGCCTCGGAGAACGATGCAGTCCGCATGCTTCTCGCCGACGGAGAGCCCCATGTCCGCGTTTTTGACGGTGCAGTTCTCGATGATGCCGTTCGCGCTGTTCATGGACACGTGGGCGTTGCTGCACAGCAATCCGCGACGGATGACGCAGGAGCGTGTCAGGTTCAGGGCGTTACCGTGGTCGCAGATTTCCATCGTCGAGTCGGCGGGCGGAATCTCGTTGTTCGGGCCGCGGTAGCCGTTGCCCTCCGCGATCTGGTTGTCGAGGAACTGGACGAACCAGAGCGGGATGATGCCGGAATAGTCCATGCCGAAGCCGAGGAAACCGCCCGAGCGCGCGCAGCGGTTGCGGGCGAGCACGCCGTCCGTCAGGCCGCCGTAGAGTTGGATGGCGATGGACGAGTCTTCGGTGTCGTTGTCGACGTACAGCAGGTGGCGGCGTTCGGAGGCGATGACGAATTGCGACGTGGCGTCGGGCGCGATGGCCCACGGGCGGTCGATGCGCACCACGTTGTTGGTGAGCGCCTTGATCGTTCGCGTTTGTCCCGCGCCGCGTCCTTCCACGAGCTGGATCTCGCGCCCGACCCAGTAGTCCGGTCCGTGGCGGTATTCGGTTTTCTTGTCTCCGAAGTCGAGCGTCATGCGCGTGCCGTCGCAGGCGGCATGGACGAGACCTCGGAACGCCGTGCGCGCGCCGTCGTGCGTGATGCTCTCGCGGTTGTTGGTGAACAGGTCGTGCTGGCGGTTGCCGCTCCAAAACAGGTTGCGGCAGACGGGTGCGATGCTGTAGGTGCAGTTCCACGACTCGTTGTTTTCAAAGATGACATGGTCGCCGCCCACAACGGCCCAGCCCGAGCCGTTGACGCGGCAGTTCGCGATGCGCAGATTCTGCGCCTCCAGAACGAAGTACAGCGTGCTCGACCCTTCTTTGGAACAATAGATGTCACAATCCTCCACGCGCACGAAGCGGGCATCGCGGACGACCAGCCCGTTGCCGCGCAGGTAGGCGCGCTTTTCGTATTCGGAGGTGTTTTTGAGAATGTACTGGTCAATAATCAGCTTCAGTCGGACGCGGCGCAGCGTGATGTCGTGGGCGGAGGCCTCGCCGATGCGGGACCCGCCGGCCAGTTCGTGCTTGCCCGAGGTTTCGTTTTTGCAGACGATGCCGTTGCGGTATTTTCCGGAATGGATAAAGAGGTCCTCGATGCCGAACGCGCTTGTGCCTTCGATGAGGTTCTCGGGCGGCTCCTCGCAATCGGACCAGTAGAGTTCGGTCGTTTCGCGCGATTCGCCTCGGAATAGCGTGCGCTCGGGGATTTGAAGCGTGCCGTTGCACTGAAAGCGGCCGCGCGGCAGGTAGACGATGCCGCCGCCGTTGGTGGAGGCCGCCGCGAGCGCGGCTTGGAGAGCGGGCGTGTCATCGAGACCGTCGTTGGGGATCGCGCCGAATGCGGTGACGTCAAAACGGTCGGTCTTCCAGACTTCCTGATACGGTCTGACGGTCAGGGGCTCCGCCGCGCGCCAGCCCGCCCGGCCGCCACGGCCATTGTGAACGAAAACCGTGTAGGTGCCGCAGGGAAGGTTGGCGGGAAGCGGGGCGTCGAGTGACCAGACGTCGCGTTTGACGGGCGTCAGCTCCGTGCGGCCGCCGTTCGCGCCGATGAGCGCGACGCGCGCCGAACCGTTGGCGTCGAGGCTGCGTCCGAAGAGCCTCAGCCAGCCTCCGGGCGATGCGGCGTCGCCGAGGTCGCCTTGTAGCCACCAGACCTCGGGCGCGTTGAGAATGAACGGCTTGGAGGTTGTGCCGGTGCTGGAGATGACACGGCAGGCGGCGAGTCCGGATTCAAGATGGCGAGGAAGCTCGAAGCAGATGCCGGTGTCGGTGACTTTGACCGGCGTCACGCGGACCGCGCGCCGGAAATCCGGGGTTGGCGCGGCGGCGGGGGCTTTCGCGGAGCGGTTGTCCATTCCGGCGACCTCGACGACGGGGTTCGTTCCCCACGCGCCGCCGTGGATCTGCACAAGCTCACCCGGCGTAACAGGGTCCGACCACCAGACGACGGCGGGGGGCTCTTGGGCGAAGATCGGGAGAACGACGAAAAACAGGGCGAAAGATGTTTGCAAGTTCATTACAGTAAATACTCTATAACACACTTTCGGTCGGACAGACAAGTGGGGCATGACAGAGAAGCGTAATCGGTTGGTGGCCGGGGGCCGGCGGTATGCAAGGGGCGAGGCTGTGCCGGTCCGGTGTCGGTACGGCCGGACGTCTCGGACGGCCGCGCGACCGTCGCGCGCCTGCCCTGTTTTCGGCGGTCCGGGACGTCCCGCCGTACCGGAGACAGATCCAGCCTCGCTCCGGATTTTACTCGGTCAGCCACGTCCAGCTGCTGATCATCCAGCGGCCGGTGTAGGCGTCGCGGATGACGGTGACGGCGGCGCGCTGATCGGCCAGAATGATCGGGTGCTCGTCCGTCGAGGCGGGCGAAAGCGTCTGCGCGGCGATGACCACCACAAAGATGTTCTGCCGGAAGGAAACTTTGTCGATGATTCCGCGCATCACATCTTCGAGGTAGTCGTAGACGCCGGGACCGGAAGCTGCCTTCGCCAGAGGGCCAACTGAATGCGTCATGGCGTTGGTCGACAGGTCGGGGAGCATGTCGGCGAAACTGCTCCAGCCGGCGAGACCGCTGTATTGGAAATTGGCATCGGCGGAATTTGCGCCGTAGGCGCGCAAAAGCGTGTTGGTCCAGTGGTCGATCCAGTTTTGGGTTCTCGCATCGTCCAGTTCAAAGCGTTCTCCGCTGGTCTCCCCTTCGGAGTCGGTCGGCCATCCGGTTGCGGTCTGATTAAAAACGCGTCGGATGACTTCGCTGTGGGTGGTGTTGGCCTGGACGAGTCCGCGCGTGACGTTGGAGACGCCGCCGATGCAGAACTTGTCGAGGAGCGAAGCGCCCGAACGCGTCGAGAAGTCGATCGTGTCGCGCGCGGTTTTTCCGGAGGGGTGCGGCAGCCGGTTGTAGACATCAGTGAATCGGTTGGTCAGGTCCACGTTGATGTAGCCCAGTTCGCCGATGGATTGGAAAGGCCGGTCGTAGTGGATGAAGGGGTATTCGGCCACGTTGCAGTAGTTGCCGTTCTGGCTGCCCATTGAGGCGGCGACTTCATCCTGAAGAGACCATCGATCAGCCCAGGCGTTGTCGCGCGGGTCGTCGATGCTGATGGAGCCGGGTTTGTCCCACCGCTTATAGTATCCTTGGTCTTTGTCCTTGCCGCTCGCGTTGCGGATCAGAAGAGCCTCATCCGCCGTTTCCGGTATGCCGTTGACATCGTCCAGAACCGGCAGGCCTGTTATTTCGCTGACGGTGACCATCGATCTCAGCCACGTGTAAAAGCCGGAGGAGCCGGAACTGCCGCTTGTTCCTTCTTCACCCGCGAGAGGTTTGAATCGAACGGTGATGGTGTCGGTGCCGCTGCCCGTGTTTTCGTTGGTCTCAATATATGGCTGGTAGATCAGATTGGTACTGTTGAAAACCTGGTATTCGTTGCCCGCTTCGACTGGATTCCGGCCGTACTTCGCCGAAACATCGAACTTCTCGTATTCGGAGAACTGCGATGCGCTTGTTTTGAAAAGCGATTGGAAATATTGGGCCCACGCTGTCGCGTCGCCCCAATCGACGAGTCCGCTGTAGAGTGTTCTGAGCACGGAAGTCACGCCCGGCAGACTGTTGGCGACGACCGACTGCGTCAGGCGGTTGGTGTAGGCTTGGGTGATCGCCAGAAAAATAGACGTGTAGCCCGGCGTGTTTGTGAACGACTGAATGCCGCTCAGATACGTGATCGACCAAAGCTCGCTGATGCCCGCCGCAATTTCGGTCTGATTGGACGCCGTGTCAAAACCGTCGGGATACAGAACGTAGGAAAGAAGAACCGCATTCGTCGAAATCGCGGTCCACACGATATCGTTGGTCGCAATGGCGTCCGCGTTGGTGGACGTTTGAGAATAAAGCGAATTCCAGTCGGAGAAAAGCTCGTGCCCGAGAGTGGCGTAGTTGGCGTCGTCGAGCCAGGCGTAGGGCGACTGCGCGGACGAAAAAAGCGAGGGCGAGTTGGTCGTCGCGCTCAGCCACAGATAGGTGTTTTCCGGGACGGCGTTGGTTTTGAACGGATACCAGAGCTCGACGTCGAACGCGTAAATGTTCGACCATTTGATGTTGACCGTCGGTTGATTGTCGCCGTTCGGGTTGATAAAAAGGGCTTTGATGGATTCTTCGATTTGGTCCAGTTGGGATTGGTAAGACGAGTGGTCACTCTCTTTAAAAATGTCTTTCAGTCGGACTTCGTTGATCAGCGGAACGGCTTCGATCGCGTAGTCGAGACGGCTGGCGGTGTTTGACTCGAACGCGTTGTCTGGGAAGGCGGTGGGAATGCGCGATTCGGTCATATAGTCGACGATGTTCCACGCGGTTTTCACGGGATCGCCGAAATACGCGTCGCGGCCGTTGTAGGTGGAAGAATCGTTAAGGTTGGCGATCGAGGCGCTTTGCAGCAGGCTTGTGACGTTATTGAACCAACTGCGCGGCATGACGGCCAAGCGTTTCTTGACACCCAACGAATCAAGGGACAGAAAATAATTGGTGATGGAGTTGATGTCGAATTTCGGCGGCGGAACGAACGTGCGGGTGCCGAAACTGTCGGCCGGTTGAACGCCGGTTTTCGCCAGCGGCATCGCGTGGGGGTCGGGATCGAAAGAGGTGATGAAAAACGGGTTTAGGGCGGCTTGAATCGGATCGTTGACGAATTCTTGAACCCAGTCGTTTTGTGTGTAGCAGAGAAGATCCTGCTGGCTGAAGTAGGCGCGTGCGACGTGCTGGGTCGTCACCACCATGGCGTTTGTCGAGGCATAGCAGTGCGCATCGATAAACCCCGAACAGTTAAAGACCGCATACGAGACCCGCGTTTCTGCGGTGAAGTTCGTCCATCCGCCGCAGAGGCCTTGGTTGATGTCATTGGGGCTGACCCAGTTTGTCAGGGCGGCCGGAAGATACCGCCCGACCTCCGAATTGAGCAGGTCGTTTGTCGCGCGTGTCGTTTCGCTCGCGCAGGAGAACAAATAGGTGCCTTCGTTCTGATTGGGACGTTGGGTGAACAGTTGGGGGGTGTTGATCGCCTGCCACCATTTGAGCGGATAGACGCGCCGTTTGCCCTTTTCTTCCTGAGTCAGCTCCGTGTCGCTCTGGTAAACGTAGTTGGACGCCACCATGGCGTCATCGATGTTCCGCATGGCTTCGGCCAAGGCGAAGCTGAGCGCCTGCCGGGCAGCGGTCTTGTCACTGAAATGTTTGGCCGACAGGCTGTGGTAACGTGCGCCGAGCAGAAAAGTCACGACCATGATGCTGAGAACGGTCAGCACGCCGAGCGTGACGAGGAGTGTCGCGCCGGAACGGGAAGGGGACGAACGCCGAACGCCGAAAAAGCCCGGGTGTCGAGCGTCGAGCGTCGAGCGTTGAACATTCCTCCCGTCTGAACCCCCAATCCTACATTTTAACGTCTTTCTCATCATGGCAGCCTCGATGCCGGTGCAGTGGGAAACGTGACGCGGCGGGTCATATAGTTGATGCGGATATATCCCTTGGCGGTGTCGTCCCGGTTGGTGTAGGCGATGCCGATGTCGACAAAATCGGGGAGCGAATAGAGTTCGACGCGTTTGCCCGGAGAGTTATCGTAATAACCGGGGAGGTTGAACGCTGCCGCGGGAGGCGTGTTGGTGCAGGCGATGACGCCGAACGTGGTGACAAGCGTGGTCAGTATGTTTGAGACGATGGCGCTGTTGGGGCTGTGCGAGGTATAGAACGTGTCCAACTGCTCGCCCACCGCCGTGTTCAAGGAGACGGCCGCCGTATATCGGGAGAGCACGTTGCTTTCGGTCGCCAGAACATAGGCGACGAGTTGCAGCGAGCGGAGGTTCTCGCCGGAAACCTCGGCGGGTGAGACCGACTTGACGAAATAGAGTCCGCACTGGTTGGTTCGGGCGGACGGGTAATCGAGAACAAACCACGGCTTGTCGCTTGCGTCCGTCATGGGTTGTCCCACGGCGCAGTCCAGATCGTCACCCATTTTTTCCAGAATGCGCCGCATGCTTTGCTGGCCTTTGTTTTGCGTGGTGGAGTGCGACCAGATGTCGCTGGCACCATTGATCGCGATGAACAGCATGCCGAGAATGATGACGAACAGCGAAAGGGCGGAAACCAGTTCCAGAACGGTCAGACCGGCCTGACGGCTGCGGGGAAGAGCAATGGGCAATCGGTGATCGGCAACCGGCTTTTGGCGGAAGGGGAATATCATGGCAGACCTCCCGCGTAGCTGAGCGTGGTGTAATAGACATGCCAATCTGCACCGCTTTGAAAGGCACCGGGGTGAATGGCGAGCAGGACCATGAAGTTGGAATCAGTATCCAACGTAACGGTCAGAATATAATGTGGATTCCAGTTGTCAGGTTTGCGCTCAGATTCGGATAGCGATTCTTGAAGAAAATGAGTGAGGGGCGGTTCAGTGAAAGCGCCACAGATTATTTTCAGTTCCGTATATTGCGAGGTCACGTCCATAAGAAGTGGAAGATAACAGAAATCGGCACTGTAGGAATTTTTGTTGGCGTTAAACGTGTTCCAGAAAACTTGCCAGTTGTAACGCGAATAACCTTCCGCGATCAATGCGGCGTTCTTTGCTTTGAGCGTTTCAAAAATCGTGTCGGCCAAAAGCGTGCAGCGGGTTTCGTTTTCGGCATCGCCGCTGTTTTTCAGACCGTGGCGGGCGAGCCCGAAAATGCCGAGCAGACCGAGGCTGATGGCGAAGAGCGCGAGCGCGGTTTCGACGAGTGTAAAGGCGGCACGGGGAAGACGAAGATGGGGGATGTTGCGGCGGCTCACGGGGAGGTTTGTTCTCCAGATTGGAAGCCGTGCTTTTTTTGGGAGCGGGGACGCCCTCGTCCCCGTGCGAAGAAAGTGTGTTCGCACGAGGCGGGGATGTTTGCGAAGAGCCGGGGACGAGGGCGTCCCCGCTCCCAGGCCGGGGACGAGGGCGTCCCCGCTCCTAGGGAGACGATGCGAAACAAAAAATGGGAGGAAAGCGTTCATGGGGAATAAGAGGAGGGCGTGTTGGGGTCACACTTGCTGGCTGTCGCCGTGCCGTTGTCGGAATCGATATCGATGCGGTATATAATGGCCGGGGCATAGTCGTCGCGCAGCTTGCGAGAAACGACAAACAGAACGTTGGCACCGCCGGCGGCGAAGACCTTGCCGTTCGGGAGGAAGACGAACCGGTCGGCCGCGTAGGGTTCGCGCCCGGCGGTGTCGGACGTGTTGACGATCTTCTGCGTGAGCCAGACGTTCCCGTTCAGACGCTGGGCTGAACCGAGCAGCTGCGCCGTGTCGTCGGCGGCCGAGAGCGTCAGGTTTGTGGCAACGTCTGCGCTCTCCTGTCGGATCAGCTGAAACTCGGCGTACTTTTTGAACGCGTTGGTGACGGCGGTTTGATACTCAAAGCTGACGGGAACGCGCCGGGTGATGGCGTAATCTCTCGCCTGATTCAACGCGGCTTCCACAACATCGGCGCTGCCGCGCACGGCATGGGCGTCGCCCCATCCCGTGAAAGACCCGAGCGTGACGGCCAGCACCACGCCGATGATCGTGATGACGGCGAGCAGCTCGAAGATGGTGAAGCCCGGGGAGAAACGCCGAACGCTGAACGCTGAAAGCTGAACGCCGAAGTTGATAAGAGCCGGGCGTCGAGCGTCGAGCGTCGAGTGTCGAGCGATCCTTCTACTCTTCATTGCGGCACCCCCGCGCTGAAAATGAGATTGGTGCTGTCCGGCCCCAGCGAGAAGGCGAAAGCGGTTAGGTTGGAAACCGAAATGGTTTGGATAATTGTGGCGCTATCCTTGCCGATGGTTTGGGTAAACTGGGACGCCGGGTTGAGCCCCATCACGACGATGTATTCGTTGCCCCAAGGGTCCGGCAGCTACGTGTGCAGCGGGTCGGTCTCGTTTGACAGCGTCAAAAAACGGATACGCAGAGGGTTGAGCGGATTCAGATTGTCGGTGTTGCGCTTGTCGAACGGGAGAAGCGAGCGGTAAAGCAGGTTGTCGTTGTCCGTTGCGGTTTTTGAGGCAAGGTAGTTCGCCTCTTTCTGCGTGCCGTCCGACAATCGGACGGAAACGGTCAGCCACGTGTTGCTGTATTGCGAGACAAGCGGCCAATCGAGCACGCCGGACGGCGTATTGGCAAACGCCTGATCGTTTTGAAGGAGTTGGCTGTTGGAGTCTTTCACCATGCCGGGCCAGTAGCCATAGACGTTCTTGTATTGAACCACGGCTTGTGTGAGCGCGGTGGCTTCAATCTTGGCGCGGGTTTTGAGCGCTGCCTTATAGGCCGTGCGAAAGACGGGGAGCAGGATGGAAAGAAGAATGGAGAACACGCCCATGACGATGAGAAGCTCCAGCACCGTGAATGCGGCGCGGGAACAAAACGCGAAACGCGAAACGCCGAACGCCGAACGTTCAACGTTTAAGCCGGAAGCGCTTGTGCGTTGAGCGTGGCTGTCAATTGTAAAAGAAAGGACCATATCATTTCGAGAATGTGTTCCAGCTTCCGAGGACTTCGTACGTGGTGACGGCCGTCGCATTGCCCGAGTTGCCGGAGGTCGACGACGAACCGGGAATCACGGTCCAGACGGCAACGGAGGCATAGACCGTGACGTTGGTTGTGGCCTCGACGACGTGAATCTCGCTGTCGTTGTCGAGGTCGAACAGGACTTTGTACTGGCGAGTCTCGGTGCTTGATGTGAGCCGGAAGGGGTTGATGGGTTCGCCGTTGTTGTTCTTTCGCGCGAATTCGATGAAGGGGATGCGGTCGGGATTGGCGGCTTTGATGCTCGCATTCAAACCGTCCGAGTCCGAAATCGTTCCTTGGAGCATTTTTGCGATGTTCGCATCAATGACGAATCCCTTGTCGGTTCCGGACCCGGAGAGCTGTTCGGTCGCCGCATTGATGCAGTCGTCCGGCGGCCAGGCGTGGTAGTGGGCGTAATACTGCTTGAGAGCGGCCTCGATGTTCTTCACTTCGGTGTAGGCGATGGCGCGGCGGCTGAAGGTGCGGGCGCGTTCGAGCGCGCCGTACAGGAGTCCGAGCAGCACACTGATGATCGAGATGACGATGAGCATCTCAACCAGCGTGAAGGCCGGGGATGAACGCCGGAAGCCGAACGTTTTCCGAGAGTTGAGAGTCGAATGTCGAGTGTCGGTGTGTTTCATGGTCAGGGCTCGAAGTAGACGTCGTCGCCATTGGGATCAGAAGGAAACGTTATGCCGCTGAAAATTTTCGGGAACTGGACCGCGTTGTCGAACAGATGCGCCCGGTTGGGACCGCAGGAAAACAGTTCGTATGCGTTTGTGGTTGACTGGTAAAAATAGGGTGTGCCCCACGGGTCATAGGGGTTGAGCGGTTTTGAGGCGAGGGCCGAGAAAGGGACACGCGTCTTGTCGGTTTGTTGTTCGATGTAGTACTGCGCAGCCGAGTTGGTCGACGCCAGCCAGACGAGGTTGGATTCCACATTCTGAGAAAACGGAGACGGATAGGGGTCGGGATACATGCCATATTTCAGATGCCAGGCGTGAAGGGTCTCCTGCCATTCGCCGAGATCGGCTTGGACGCGGCGGTACTTGGTGACTTCGTCGACGTGGCGCGCCAGCCCGAGCACCAGCGCGAGCATCACGGTGACGATACCCATCACGACGCCCAGCTCGATCAGCGTCATGCCGGAACGCGTATCTCCCGAATGTCGAGTGTCGCGTGTCGAGTGTCGGGGAGCGGGCATTTGTTTGCCGACGCTCGACCTTCGACGCTCGACGCTCGGGGGAGCCGTGACGTTCGGAGTCAGGCGGCGGGGGTCCATTTTCACTCCTCCATGCGTCCGGCGACGCGCAGAACTTCCTCAACGTTGGTGCGGCCCTCGATCACGCGCAGCCAGCCGTCCTGACGCAGCGTGACCATGCCTTCTTTCATGGCCTCTTCCTTGATGATGTTGGCCGCTTTGCGGTCGACGACAAGGGCGCGGATCGCATTGGTCATGATCATGACTTCGTTGATGGCCGTACGTCCGCGGTAACCCGTAAATCCGCACGACGGGCAGCCGTGGCCCATGAAGAACTCGGCCTCGCCGATGCGGTCGGGGTAGAAGGATGCCATCTCCTTGCAGATCGCTTCCGGCGGCTTGTAGGGGTCGCGGCAGTTTTTGCAGACGCGGCGGACCAAGCGCTGGGCTACGATGCCCTCCACGCACGACGCGATCAGATAGGGCTCAACGCCCATGTCGGTCAGACGCGTGACGGCGCTCGGCGCGTCGTTGGTGTGCAGGGTGCTGAGCACCAAGTGGCCCGTAAGCGAGGAGCGGATGGCGATGTCGGCGGTTTCCGAGTCGCGGATTTCGCCGATGAGGATGACGTCCGGGTCGTGACGGAGAATGGAGCGCAGGACGGAGGCGAACGTCAGTCCGATCTTGCTGTAGACCTGTACCTGACTGATGCCCTGCATCTGATATTCGACGGGGTCTTCGACGGTGATGATCTTGGTGCCGATGTCGTTGAGCCGCGCGAGCAGCGCGTAGAGCGTGGTCGTTTTTCCGGAGCCGGTCGGTCCGGTCATCAGAATGACGCCGTGCGGCAGTTCTGTAAGCTGTTTGATCTTGGGCAACTGATTGGAGGAAAGTCCCAATTGGTCCAGATCGATCTTGATGGTGCCGCGGTTAAGAATACGCAGACAGCAGGTTTCGCCCCATCCGGTCGGCAGGACGGACACGCGCAGATCGTAGTCGCTGTTGCCGCGGCGCACTTTGATGCGGCCGTCGTGGGGCTTGCGGTGTTCGGCAATATCCATGGCCCCCATGATTTTGACGGCGGAACTGACGGCGTTGCGCAGCCTTTCCACGCCTTTGGGCAGCGGGATTTCCTGAAGAATGCCGTCGATGCGGTAACGGAGCCTCAAGGTGTTTTCGAAGGGCTCGATGTGGATGTCGGTGGCATCCATGCGGATGGCTTCGGAAATAATCAGGTTGATGAAGCGGACCATGCCGGTTTCGTTCGTCTGAACCGCAATATCCTCGTTTTGCGCCTGAGCGTCCGTTGTCTCCATGGATTCGGCTTCAAGGATGAGCTGGTCGATCGTTTCTGCGCCGAGTCCGTAAAAATGGGTCAGCGACATGGACACGTCGCCTTCGGGACAGAGCACGAACTCGATGCCCGCGTCGAGGACCATGCGCAGTCCGTCCACGGTCGTCAATGTCGGCACGTGGCTCGCGGCCAGCGTCAGAATGCCGTTTTGGAAGGTGAGCGGCACAATGCGGTGGCGCAGGGCAACTTTTGCCGTGACCTTGTCGATGGCGGCCTGCTCGATTTTGAAGTCGCCAATATTGTGGAACGGAATGCCGCTGACATCGGCAAAGATTTTGAGAAGGTCCGCCTCGTTGACGATGGCCTCTTCCAGCAGGAGCGCGTCGATGCTTTTGAGCGTCAGCGCAGCACGCCCCTGAAGTTCGCCGAGTTTGTCAACGGTGAGCAGGCCGCGGTCGACCAGCCGCTGAATGACTTCAGTTACGAGGTCGTCGTTGTAGTATCGAATGGATCGAGGAGTGTCGGTCATGGGAACGTAAGCTCTTAAGGGTTGGGGTTCTTCGGCGCTTTGGCCTTCTTTTGGGCGGCCTTCCCCTTCTGGGCGACGGCCTTCTTCTGCTTCTGTTGGTCGGCCTTCTGCGCCTGAGCGGGGTCTTTTTTACCGGCATTCTTGCCCGCCGCAGCGGCGGGCGCCGTTTTTTTGGCGGGCGTCGATGTGTCGGGTTCGGCCGCGAGTTCCACCGACCCGCCGATCGGCAGCGTGCGGGTTGTCCCGTCGGGGAATTTGATCTGCGCCTCATGCACGTTGGCGTCAAGGACATCCACGCCATGCACCTGCTTGCCGGAGTCGTAAAAGACGGTGGTGTTTTTTGCGGAGTCGTAAAACAGCGCGGCCCGTTTGCCGTCCGGCCGTTCGATGAATCCCATGAAGGTCAGTTTGGGAATGATCATCGGGCGGCCGTTGGGCCCCACAAGCGCTCCGGGCACGGCGGCTTTCTTGCGGAGGTGGGCGAAGGGGTCTTCCTTTTTGGCGGTCGCGCTGCCGGCAATGCCGGCCGCGGCGTTCTGCGCGTTCTTGAGCGCCTTCAGAAAGGCCACGCGCTCTGTCTCGTTCGTGAAAATGGCCTCAATGGTCGGCCGGAACGGATCGACCGGGGCGACCATGGTTTCGTTCGCAAGCTGGTTGGAGACGAAATCCAGTGTCCCGATTTCCCATGCGGTGCTGAGTTCCGGCGTTTGGCTGCGCACGCCGTCTTTCAGCGGCGCTTTCGGGTGTTCGACCATCCAGCCGCACCACAGCGTAACGCCGAACAAAAACAGCGTTGCGCAGACGCAGAACGCCTTCGCGTTCAAATGCATGACCCATTTCCAGAGCTTGTCCATAAATCTCCTACTTGAAAAGCAAGGCCGACAGAACCGCCTTCACCCGCAGCTTGGAGTCAAACGTGGGTCCCGATTCGATGCGGACATTTCGGAAGGCGAAGACCTGGTTTTCGTCAAAAACGGATTGAAAGAACGTGTACAGATGTTCGAAGTCCACGTCGCACTCGATGCGGACGGGGTATTCCTCGAACGTTACGTGACCTTTTTTGTCAAGGTGCTGGACCGGATCGAGCGGATAGATTTCCACAAGCCGCTGGATTTGGCGGTCCAGCGTCAGGTCGGCCAGCTTTTCAACGGCCTTGAGCTGGAGCATGCGGACGCGGACCGCATCGCCTTTGTCGACCGTTTCGTCGAGACCGAGCTCGGTGGGCATCAGCTGGATTTTCAGTTCGTCCGATTTGGCTTGGAGCCGCTGGCGGATCTCATACAATTGGACTTTGTAGTCGATGCGGTCGACTGCGGTTTTTTGCATGACCATCTGGTTGGGGAACGTGGCCAGGCGCTCGGCGATGCGGGCCCACTCGTTCGAAAGCGGTTTTAGGTTAGACGCTTCGTTCTCGGCGATCAGCAGCATGTTGGTGTACGAAAAACCGGCGTAGCGGCTGTTCTCAAGCTGCTCGTGAAGCTGCCGGTTCTGCTCGGCCATGTCGCGCTGCGGCAACAGGACGAACTCGACGGTCAGGACCGCGCTGACGATCACAAACAGGAGAATCAGCGCCACCTGCATGCGCTCCGTCATCTGAAAATGGAAGTTGGGCCGTTTCATGGGCGTTTCACCTCAATTTCGATCACAAACCGGCGGAACTTTGGGATTTTTTCCGCCTCCAGCTCAGGGATGCCGGTGGGCGAGAGCACCTGGTCGTCGCTGCGCAGGTCGACGCGGGCGATTTCCGGAGAGGTCTTTAGGCGCTCGATCATTTCGCGCACGCTCTTGAGGCTGGGGTTGGATGTGTATCCCTCGGCGATGAACACCGCCTTCATCGGATCAAGCAACTCTTTTTTCGCGGCCGCCTGCTCCTTTTTTTCGGCGGCGGAAACGGCCGGCGCGGAGACGGGACGCATGGTTCGGAACAGGGAGAACGGATTGCGCACGGCCGCTTTCGCCGTTGTCGCCGGCTTTTCGACGTCCTGTTCTTTGGGGTTGTAAATCTTTTCGTCGCAGAACAGGGTGATCCAGTCGTTCGGGTCGACGGTGGAGGCGACGAGCGTGAGGATCTCGCGCGCCAGCGGGCCGTTCATGAGCAGGTTGGTCAGCGGCACCGAGTTGGTTAGCACTTGACTCCCCAGAAGCTTCAGGTCTTGGATGCGTTTGTCGATCTGTTCGCGCCGGTGAAGCTGCTCGTGTTCCTGGTCCAAGAGGAGGCCGTCGCGGTTCAGGAGATAAACGCCCGTGCCTGCGTAGATTCCCATGGTGGCGAGTGTCAGAACGGCGGCCGCGATCCACCACGGCTTCTTTTCGCGGAAGACCACCTCGTCCTTCAGGTCGCCGGAAAGCAGCGAGAGGTAGGTGTCGCCCGCCTGCAGCGCCGTGACGGCGAGGCCGAACGCCTGATCGTAAAGGCCCATATGCGGGCGGTAACTTTCCGGCACGTTGGGCAGTTCGGACGTCGTGATCACCGGCATGCCCAGTTTGGCGCTCAGATACTCTTTGAGGCCGCGGAGCTGGGCTCCCCCGCCGGTGATGACCAGTCGTCCCGGAACATACTTGCGGTCTTGGAATTGGCTCCTGTACACGCCCAGACAGGCGTTGAACTGCGACAGCCAACGGTCGGCCGCACCCCGCAGCCCCTCGAAGCAGGCGTCGTTTTCGCGCAGCCCGCAGTCGGCGTGCTTTCTGACTTCGGCTTGCACGGGCGGCAGGGTCGTTGACTGGGCGACGGCGTCGGTGAACAGTTTCCCGCCGACCGGGATGGAGCGTGCGAAGAGCAGTCCCTGTTTGAGGCCGACGGCGATTTCGCTCTGAAGGTGGCCGATGTTCGCGTAGCACCAGGGTTCGTCGTGTTCGCCCGCGAACTGTTCGACGGCGTTGTGCAGCGCCACGGGCGCCGCGATCAGATCGGCCGGCCGGATGTGGCAGAGGCCAGCGTCTTGGACGGCTTTGTCAATCGCGGCGGGGCGGGCCATGGACATGATGTAGCGGCGCACGCCCAGTTCGAGCTTCGGTTCGAAGGCGAACACGTCGTGCGCCATGACATCGCCGGCCATTTCATTGAATTGGGCGATGTCCATGGCGGCGACCTGCTCGGGTGTGCGAGGGTCGTTGTGCATGATCCGCCCGCTCTGAAAGACGGCTTGGGCACCGGGAAGCGCGATCGCGCAGAACTGTTTGGAGAGCCCCAGCTTGTCGACCCATGCGCTGATCAGCCTGTGCGGCTCCTCCTCGTCCAGGGGCAGCGCGAAGGTTTCGGCGCGCGTGAGCGTCGGGGTGGAACCGCGCAGCTGGACCCATACCGCGCGAACCGCGCGCGTACCCATGTCCATCGCGATAATCTGGTTCTTTTTGGCCATATAAAAAAGAGGTTATAAGTTCACGAGTGAGGGCATCGGAGCGTCTCTGGCGATTAAGGGGCTTTGGCCGCGGCGTGCGGTTTGGGCGGCGTTTCAGCCGCGGCGGCCGTTGCCGGTTTGGCTGCCGCGGAGGCCTTAACGGGAACCGCCGCCGGCTTGGCCGCCGCAACGGCTTTGAGCGCTGGCTGCGGGGCTGGAAGCGGTGCGGGGACGCTTCCTCCCGTTTTCAGTATGGCCGGTATCTTGGCGCTTTCCGGTACGGCAATCCCGTAGCGCTCCACTTCGTTCAGCGGAATAAGATTTTCTCCGGAATCGCTGATCAACGTGGCGGTCACGAAGATTAAAACGTTTTTGGTTTCGGATTGTTTTGTTTCCGTCTTGAACAGGTATCCGATCCAGGGGAGTTTCGACAGCCACGGGGTGCCGGCCTGCGACTCGGATTTGCTGTCGTCGGCCAAGCCGCCCAAAACGACGGTTTCGCCGCTGCGCACCACGGCCTCGGTTTCAATATACTGGCGCGAGATGATCGGAAGTTTGAGCGTCGGCTCATTCGTGGTCGCATGGGCCAGACTGCTGAGCGGATACTCCTCCCACGCCTTGATGGTGCTGATTTCGGGGCGCAGCACGAGGTCGATGGCGGACAGGTCCGCGCCCACGCTGGGCGTCACCATCAGCGAATAGCCGGTCTCGACGATGGTGGGCTGTTGGTAATCGTACGTCACGTTGTCCGAGCCGTTGCCGTACTGGTTGTTGTTGGCCATAATCTGCGTTTGAACCTGCTCGAAGTAGGAGTGGTCTTCGCCAACGCGGAAACAGGCTTCGCGGTTGTTGAGCGTGGTCACGCGCGGAACGATAATCGTCCGGCTCTTGCCCGAGTCCTCAAGCGCTTTCAGGATGGCGCTCAGTTGGGTGTTGCCCAACAAAAACTGATAAGAGAAATCGGCCCCGTGCGCATAGGTGGTGGCGTCGTCCAAACTGGTGACTTGCCCTCCGAGACCGTGTTTTGTAGTACTGTTCTTGTCGAGCGGGCCACCCTTTAGGAGCCAGTCGACACCGAGCTGGCGCAGGTCGGAAATGTCGGTTGTGACGAAGCGCGCCTCGATCAAGACCTGCAGCGGACGCACGTCCATCGAATCAATGAGTTTTTCGGCCAGGTCCAGGTTTTCGCGCGTGTTTTTCACAATCAGGGCGTGCGCCTTGTCGTTGAACAGGAAGTCGGCTCCCTCGGGCTGCGGCACAAATCGCTCGATGGCGTCGAGCAGACCGACTTTGCCCTCTTTTTTGTCCTTGTCGTCTTTCAGCGAAAGCGCGCCGGAGCTGCCCTGCTTGCGTTCCTCCGCGCTTTTGAAAAGCGAGACGCCGTGCGGCGATTTTCCGAGTTCCGATCCCAGCATGCCTTTTCTCAGGCGGTACACGCGCGTTTCCATCGGCACGCCCGTGGTCTGCTCCTCTTTCGGCGTCACCCAGATCAGGTTTTCGCCGACCGAGAACGTGACGTTGAGATTGCGGCCGATGTATTCGAGGATCTCGATCAGCGGCGTCTTTTCGGCGTGGATGGTGAGCGACTTCGGGCTGATGTCGCTGTCGGCGATGATGTTGATGTTCTCCGACTGGCCGATCTGGGCGATGATGGCGTTGATGTCGGCGTTGACCAGATGGATGCTGACGGGAGTTGACAGAACTTTTTGCATGGAGGTCGGGGCGGTCTTCAGCGGCGCGTTCTCGCCGGTCACGTGCCGCGTTTTACGGTAAGTGTCGGGCGTGATGCCGAACCGTTTGGCGTCCGCGGCGTCAAGCTCCGAAGCGCTTTTGGTGCGACGCTCGGCGTCGGCGCTGTTCTCGTCCGCCAGCTTCTCCGAGATGCGGCCCTGCAGCTCGCTCAGCCCGTCCGCGTTGGGATTCTTCCGGGAGATGTCGATGCACGCCGCGATGGCTTCGTCGAGCCGGTTGCTTTCGAACAGCGTCTCGGCCGCAACAACTTCGGGGGCGCGCGGTTTCGGCTCAGGTTTCGGTTCCGGAGTTTTTGTTGTCGTGCATCCCGCGAGCAGGACAAAAAGCGCGAACGATTCAAAGCCGAAAGTTGTGGTTCTCTGGGTCCGGTGTGTTTTCATAAGCGTACTCGTTGTTCTGTTTTCGAATAATGACACTAACGTAAAAGGAAAGTGGTTTATTGCGTGCTTTCTCCGGGGTAGATGGTGCCTTCCCAGTAAAGAGGACCGACAAAGACGTTGCCCGCATAGGACACGTTGATGGTGATAAACTCTTTGGTAATGGCCGTCGTCGTTGCGTTTGCATGGCCAAGAATTTTTTGGTCGTGCCAGTGGTGATAACACCGAATAATTGGAATGCGTGACGAACTGTGTGGCACTAATACACCATTGATGGTTGCATTGGGTATTGTCATCTGATCCATTTTGTATTCCCGCATGGTATCACGTTGGTCTGTCACTTTCCATCCGGTAGGCGGCTTTGCGTGCGAGAACTCGTAAAGATAACTACAACACTCAATGGTTGAATTCCGCGTTGAATCAGATGCGTTTTTAACGTTATCCCAAAATCCCGATTGAGAGTCGATTTCATTTTTAATGTTCGGCTGGATGCTTAAAAGTTCTTGGGGACGCGGTTGCCCCCGTCCGCTGTTCTTATCGGCCCTGCAAACGTAGAGCGCACGGTCATCGACGTAATCCGGATAGAGATTCGAGATCCAGTTCGGCGTTTGGTTGTCATGCTCGCCGCGGTAGATCGTGAGCGCGACTCCGAACTGGCGCAGGTTGGACTTGCAGTTCGTCTGACGCGCCTGCCGGTAGGCCGACTGCACGGACACAACGAGCGCGGAGGCCAGAATGCCAATAATGGAAATGACGACGAGAAGTTCAATCAGGGTGAAACCGGCGTGCGGTGAAAGACGCTTTTGGCATGATGCCTGCAATACACAAGAAGAGCGGAGTAAGACTCCGCCTTGGCCACACGCCCCCGGTTTTGTTATGATGCCGCCCTTCATTCCATCTTTCTTTTGCAGAAATCATGCCAAAAGAAGGGCGGTCAGCGCAAGGATGAAGCAATGGTTTTTGACTGAAAACGCGGCCGGGATTTGTGCCCGAAGGGGCGGACGATAGGAAGCATGGATACAGAAGTATACAGTTTTCTCGCGATTTGTTCGGTTGGGGGCGTTCTGAGCGGTTTCGCGCAGGGCGTTCCGGCGTTTCACCCGAAACCCGCCTGGAACGTGGCGGAGGCACCGTGCCGCCTGGTTGTCGAAAAAAAGCGCGACGATTTCTTTTTGATTCGGTTGCCCGCCGCTGTGGAGGGCAAGCCGGTTGCCGCCGTCCGCGCGTTCGTTGTGACCAATGAAATCGCCGCTCGCGCGGTCTGGGCC
>Ga0160425_1001821_pt1 | contig 18705 bp, 15 predicted proteins | sample BioMet8_FD_108193 | JGI IMG/M metagenome (GOLD analysis project Ga0160425, IMG submission 108193) | Microbial communities from bioreactor (seeded with sewage sludge) at Lawrence Berkeley National Lab, California, USA - Biofuel... | ecosystem: Engineered > Bioreactor > Anaerobic > Unclassified ...
CTGCGGCAAGACCTATGAGGCGGTTCCCGATCTCACCACCTGCACCTGCGGCGGTATTCTGGACATCGTCTATGACTACGACTACATCAAAACCGTCCTGACAAAGGAAAAACTGGCCAAACGCGACAACCGCTCCATGTGGCGCTACCGTGAGCTGCTGCCTGTGGAAGAAACCACACCGGATACGCCGCTGCGGGTGGGCTGGAGCCCTCTGTACGAAGAGCCGGGACTGGCCCGGATGCTGGGCATCAAGAAACTGTGGATCAAGGACGACGGACAAAATCCCACCGCGTCTTTGAAGGACCGCGCCTCCGCCATGGCGGTGGCCAAGGCCGGGGAGGCCGGCGCCAAAACCATCGCCTGCTCCTCTACCGGCAACGCAGCTTCTTCTCTGGCCGGCAACGCCGCCGCCGCGGGGTTCAAAACCTACATCTTCGTACCGGAACGCGCGCCCAAGGGAAAAGTGGCGCAGCTGATGATCTTCGGCGCCAACGTGATCTCTGTCAAGGGCAACTATGAGGACACCTTCAAGATGTCTGCCGAGGCCATCGACAAGTACGGCTGGTACAACCGCAACGCCGCCATCAATCCCTACCTCTCCGAGGGCAAAAAGACCGTGGCACTGGAGATCGCCGAGCAGCTGAACTGGGAGATGCCCGACTATCTGGCTATCTCCGTGGGCGACGGCTGCACCATCGCCGGCGTCTGGAAGGGCTTCAAGGATCTGTATGCCATCGGCTTTATCGACAAACTGCCCAAGCTCCTTTCCGCTCAGTCCCTGGGCTGCTATCCCCTCAACCGCGCCATTCAGACGGGGGAGGCATGGGAACCGATGGAGGAGAACACCATCGCCGACTCCATCTCCGTGGGCGTGCCCCGCAACGCCGACAAGGCGCTGATGGCCATCCGGGAATCCGGCGGCATCGCGGTGAACGTGTCCGATGAGGAGATCCTGGACGCCCAAAAGCTCCTGGGCCGCACCTGCGGCGTCTTTGGAGAGCCCGCCGGCGTCACCGGCGCCGCGGCGCTGAAAAAGGCCTGTGAGGAGGGACTCATCCCCGCCGACGCCACCGTGGTGTCCGTGGTGACGGGCAACGGCCTCAAGGACGTGGCCAACGCCATCAAGTCCGCCGGGGAACCCATCCACATCAAGCCGGATCTGGAGCTGATGGCGGAGGAGTTCAAAAAACGCGGCGTCACCGTGGAGTAAACGCACTTCCCGCTGTTTTCATAAAGCGCGTCATCCTTCGCCGGGATGACGCGCTTTTTCATGAAACGGGGGCGGGAAAACAAAATAAGTCGGGACTGGAAAAAAGAGGCGGCTTGCATTATAATAGGCGTAATACGACTGGGAGGCATGACTTATGGATGATACGAGGAGCTTCGGCTACATCTGCCCCCGCTGCGGCAAGAGCGTCATCGGGCGGCGCAGCCGTTTTTCCCTGCTGGCGGCGGCGGCCAATATAGAGTGTGAATGCGGCAAGAGCGCCATGCAGGTGGAAACAGACGGACAGAAATTTCGCTTCTGGGTGCCCTGCGGCTTTTGCGGCAAGACCCATCAGGGGGAGTGCGACGCCAAAACGCTGCTGGAAGGCAAGGGCATCGGCCTTTCCTGCCCGGAAACCAAGCAGTTTTGCTGTTACGCCGGGGAAAACGACCGTGTGGAAAACGCCGTGCATGAGCTGGAGATCCTGGCGGAGAAGGAAAAATCCCAGAAGGACGACGCTTTTGCCGACAGCCTTGTCATGTATGAGGTACTCTCCGAGGTGAAGGACATCGCCGCAAGAGGCGGCATCTCCTGCACCTGCGGCAGTCATGACTATGCCATCCAGGTACGCCACGCCGCTGTGGATCTGGTGTGCAAAAACTGCGGCGGGAAGCTGCGCGTTCCCGCTGCCACCGACGAGGATCTGGACAGCCTGTGCTGCCAGATGACGCTGAGGATCAAAGGCCAATGAGCACATTGATCGCCTTCGCCCTCTTTATTGCGGCCATGCTGACAAGCCTTGTGACCGGCATCAATATGATATTTGCCATCCTGTTCGGGCTGGTGCTGTTTACCCTCCTGGGTCTGCACCGCGGCTTCACGCTGCGGCGTTTGTGGACGATGGCGTGGGCGCAGGGGAAAAAAGTGCTGATTGTGCTGCGGATCTTCCTCTTTATCGGGGCCATCACCGCCCTGTGGCGTTCCTGCGGCACCATTGCCTTTTTCATCTATTACGGTATCCGCGTCATTACACCGCCGGTCTTTATTCTGGTGGCCTTCCTCCTGACGGCTTTGATCTCCTTCGCACTGGGCACCTCCTTCGGCGTCATCAGTACGGCGGGCATCATCCTCATGGCGCTGGCCCGCTCCGGCGGCGTCAGCGAGCTGGTGACGGCAGGGGCCATCCTCTCCGGCGCCTATTTCGGCGACCGTTGCTCCCCCGCGTCCTCCAGCGCCAGTCTGGTGGCGGCTGTGACGGAAACGGAGCTGTACGCCAACCTGCACGCCATGCTCAAAACAGGCGCTCTGCCGCTGTTTGTCACACTGGCGATCTACACAGTGCTGTCGGTGCGACACCCCATCGTGGCGGTGGATGAGGAAATGCTGCGGGCCCTGGCCTCCGCCTTCCGCATCTCGATCTGGGCGCTCCTGCCGGCTGTACTGATGCTTCTTCTGCCTCTTTTCAAGGTGCCGATCCGCCACGCTATGGGCTGGAGCGTGGTTTCGGCGCTGCTTATCACTCTTCTGGTGCAGCACATGGGCTGCTGGGAGGCTGCGAAAACCATCGTGCTGGGCTATACGCCCGCCGACAGCCAGATGGCGCACATCGTGTCAGGCGGCGGACTGATCTCCATGTGGAAACCCGCGGTCATCGTCTTTACCACCAGCCTCTATGCAGGTATTCTGGAGGGAACAGGTATTTTGCTTCCCCTGCAGGAACAACTGGAAAAGCTGGCAGGGAAGTGGGGCCTTTTCGGCACTATGACGGCGGTGAGCCTTCTGTGCGGCACGGTGCTGTGCAACCAGACCATCGTGGTGATGCTCTCCGAACAGATGCTCTCGGACGTTTATGGGAAAAAGGGCGCTTCCAGAGAAGAACTGGCCATCGATATAGAAAATACCGGGATCCTTCTTTCCGCGGCGATCCCGTGGAATATCGCCTGCAGCATCCCGCTGGCCATGCTGGGCGTGGGCCCGGCGGCCATCCCCTACGCCGTGCTGCTGTTCGTGACGCCCCTTTGCTATGGGCTCACCAAAAAACACTTTTATCCGAGCCGCCGACCGGCTCAGAAGGAGAGAACTGCATGATTACGCTCCTGTCAAAATGGCTGATTCCCCACCGCGAGCAGGTGGACGATCCCGCGGTGCGCCAGGCCTACGGCACGCTGTGCGGTGTCGTAGGCATCGCGCTGAATCTGCTTTTGTTTGCCGGAAAATTTTTCGCAGGCACCGTCAGCGGCTCCATTGCCATTACCGCGGACGCCTTTAACAACCTGTCTGACGCGGGTTCCTCGCTGGTGACGCTGGTCGGATTCAAACTCTCCGGCCGCAAGGCCGATCTGGGGCATCCCTTCGGCCACGGACGCGTGGAATACCTGTCGGGACTGGTGGTTTCCATGTTGATCATCCTCATGGGCTTCGAGCTGGGCAAATCCTCCTTTGCCAAGATCCTGCACCCTTCGCCCGTGGAATTCAGCCTTTTGACGGTGGCTATTCTGGTCGCTTCCATCTGCGTGAAGCTGTATATGAGCGCCTACAACCGGGGCGTGGGGAAAAAGATCCGCTCCGCTGCCATGGCCGCCACCGCCACAGACAGCCTCAGCGATACCGCCGCTACCACCGCCGTCCTGCTGGCGACCCTGGTAGGGAAGTGGACCGGCCTGCAGATCGACGGCTGGGTGGGTGTGTTGGTCGCACTGTTCATCCTGTACGCCGGCTGGAAAGCTGCCAAGGGAACGCTGGATCTCCTGCTCGGACAGCCGCCGGAGAAGGAGTTTGTTCACAGGATCGTGTCCATCGTCATGGATCATCCCCATATCATCGGAATCCACGATCTGGTGGTACACGATTACGGGCCCGGCCGCCTGATGATCTCCCTGCACGCCGAGGTTCCCGCCGAGGGCAACATCATGGAGCTGCACGATGAGATCGACAACGCGGAAATGGAACTGGCAGAGATACTGAAGTGCCAGGCTGTCATTCATATGGACCCCGTGGTGACCGACGACAACGGCGTCACCGCCGAGGCAAAGAAAAAGGTGCTGCAGGCTGTGAAAGCCATTGACCCGAAGATTAATATCCACGATTTTCGCATGGTCACCGGCCCCACCCACACCAACGTGATCTTCGACGCCGTGGTGCCCTTTGACTTTCCCGCATCCAAGGAGGAAACCGAAAAAAATATACGGGCGGCGGTGCGTGCCCTGGAGGGCAACTACTTCGCTGTGGTGAAGGTGGAGCACTCATACAGCGGCGTGCAGTGACGGAAAAAGAAAAGGCCCGCGCTTCCGGCACGGGCCCGACTTGCAAAAAAACGGCGCAGAAAAAAATTCAGCGCCAGGTTTCCCAGATCTCAGGGCAGTAGCCCACCGTGGCGTCTTTTCCGTTGCGAACCACCGGCGTGTTGAAAAGCTCCGGATATGCCAGAAGCTTTTCTTCTGCCGCCTCGGGCGTGATATACGCCATGGACAGCTCCTCATAGGCCCGGCAGTTTTTGTTGACCAGCGCGTCATAGCCCACTTTGGCCCTGACGCTGCGGTATTCTCCAGGTGACAGGCCCTTAGAGATCATGTCCACATACTGGTATCTGATGCGGCGCTCCTTGAACCATCGCTCGGCCTTTTTGGAATCAAAGGACTTGGAAGAACCAAAGATTTGAATGTTCATAGCGTTGCTCCTTAATGAGATGAAGTGGAGGAATTTTTATGACAGAGTCGATTCAAAAACTGAAGGAATGGGTGGACGGCAGCCGCAATATCGTCTTTTTCGGCGGCGCCGGCGTTTCAACGGAAAGCGGTATCCCGGACTTCCGCAGCGTGGACGGCCTGTATCACCAGAAGTTTCCCTATCCGCCGGAGGAGATGCTCAGCCACTCTTTCTATGTGGAACACAAGGAGGAGTTCTTCGACTTCTACCGTCAGAAGATGCTCTGCCTTACCGCCAAACCCAACGCCGCGCATCTGAAGCTGGCCCAGTGGGAACGCGAGGGAAAGCTCAAAGCGGTGATCACGCAGAATATCGACGGATTGCATCAGGCGGCCGGCAGCAAAGAGGTGCTGGAACTGCACGGCAGCGTCCGGCGCAACTACTGTGAACGCTGCCGCCGGGCCTGGCCTGTGGAGAAGATCGCCGAAAGCACGGGGATCCCCCGCTGCGACTGCGGCGGCGTCATCAAGCCGGACGTGGTCCTCTATGAGGAGAGTCTGAACGAACGTGTGATGGACAGGGCCGCCTACTATATCAGCCAGGCCGATATGCTGATCATCGGCGGCACATCTCTGGTGGTCTATCCTGCGGCGGGCCTCATCCGTTACTACAGCGGCCACAAGCTGGCGGTGGTCAACAAGACCGACGTGGGCAACGTGGGGGCGGATCTGGTGGTGACAGGCCCTATCGGCGCCATCTTTGACCAGCTGTGAACCCATCGCTCAGGGTACAGCCAGTATAGCATGCGTGGGTGAAAAATTCAAACGACCCGTTTGATAGAGTGCAAAAAATTTATTTGCAATATAAATAGTTACAATATTCAAAAATAAACCGGGAAAGTCCGAAAAAACCGCGACTGACCCCCTTGATTTTGCAAGAGATAGGTGCTATACTTGCAAACATGAGGACGAAAGGAAAAGGAGGCCTGCATTTTATGTCTATCAATCAGATTTCAAAGGAAAAGTATTGCCGCATTACACCGCAGATCGAGTCGCTGCTGAGCCGCTGGAGCGAGCGAAGCTACATAGAGCCTGAACTGTACGAAAAGTACGACGTCAAGCGCGGTTTGCGCAATGCCAACGGCCGGGGCGTTCTGGCCAGCCTGACCCGCATTTCCGAGGTAAAGGGCTACACAGTGGACGATGTGGACACCATTCCCTGCGAGGGCGTGCTGTATTACCGGGGAATCGACGTGCGGGATCTGGTAAACGGCGCCATCAATGATCACCGCTTCGGCTTTGAGGAAACCTACTATCTGCTGCTCTTCGGAGAACTGCCCACGGCCGAGCAGCTTGCTGATTTCCGCCAGATGCTCGCGGACTATCAGAGCTTGCCCAAAAACTTTGTCCGCGATGTGGTGATGAAAGCGCCCACCAAGGATATGATGAATACCCTGGCCCGCAGTATCCTGACCCTGTACTGCTATGACGACAAGGCCAACGATACCAGCCCCGCCAATGTGCTGCGCCAGTGCCTCCAGCTGACGGTGAACACGCCGCAGCTGGCCATTTACAGCTATCTGGCCTACCGCAATACCGAGGGCGACGGCCTCTATCTTCACGCCCCCAAGCCGGAACTGTCCATGGCGGAAAATATCCTTTATCTTCTGCGCGAGGATCGGAAATTTACCGCCAGGGAGGCGCAGGCCCTGGATGTGGCCCTCATTCTCCATGCCGATCACGGCAGCAATAACTCCACCTTCACCAACCATGTGGTGGGTTCTTCCGGCACCGATACCTATTCGGTGATGACGGCCTCCCTGTGTTCCCTGAAAGGACCCCGTCACGGCGGTGCCAATATCAAGGCCATGGAAATGATGGACGAGATGAAGGCGAAGATCAGCGACTGGAAAGACGAGGATGCCGTGCGGGCTTATCTCACCGATATCCTGGATAAAAAAGCATTTGACCGCAGCGGCTTGATCTACGGCATGGGCCACGCGGTCTACTCGCTTTCCGACCCCCGTGCCGAGGTACTCCGCAACTATGTGGCGCAGGTGTCCGAGGAAAAGGGACGCAGCGACGAGATGGAACTTTACCGCACGGTGGAGCGCATCGCAAAGGAGCTGTTGACGGGCCATACCAGCCGTCCGGTCGCCGTCAACGTGGATTTTTACAGCGGCTTCCTGTATAACATGCTGGGTTTGCCCACGGAACTGTTTACGCCCCTGTTTGCCATTTCCCGTATGGCCGGCTGGAGCGCCCATCGGATGGAAGAACTGTCCGTGGGGACCAAGATCATCCGCCCCGCCTGCAAGTGCATCGAAAAGCGCAGACCCTATATTCCAATGGATCAGCGTTAAGAAACATTGCCTGCGCGCGGCACCGGAGAGAAGCCGGTGCCGCGCGGCATTTGTAAAAAAAGGGCTTTTCCCCCTTGACAAATAAGGGGGGAATGGTATAATAAACAAGCATTCGATTTGAGGGGCCTTTCGCGAGTGTGCTGGAACAGGCAGACAGGCAAGCTTGAGGTGCTTGTGTTCGATAGGACGTGTGGGTTCAAGTCCCATCACTCGCACCATCCCCTCAACCGATGACAGAAGAAGAACGTACGCGCGAGTGGTGGAATTGGCAGACTCGCTAGATTCAGGTTCTAGTGTCCCCTACGGACGTGCGGGTTCAAGTCCCGCCTCGCGCACCAAAGCAATAGCATCCGAACCTTTTTCCAAAAGGAAACAGGTTCGGATCATTTGTTTTTTCGGCGGATTTGCATCGACTGCACCGCCGCCGAAAAATGAACCTGCCGACAAGATGTGCCGGCGGCGCGAACCGGGCTTTCTGATTTACAGCGCTTCCGCGGTTTACGCCGACCTGATTTTGAACGGCGACCCGCAATTACATTTGAAAACAGCCACGGTCTCCGAGCCGCTGGAAAACTGACGACAAAAAACGAGAGTACGCTGCAGCAGCGTGCTCTCGTTTTTTGTCGTCAGTTTGCTCTTGCCTCCTTCTCCGCCTGCGCTTATGCAGACTCCCGCTGTTTTTCCCGTTTGGCGAATTCCTGCTGCCCTTCTTCACTTTCGCAGAAACTGAAAACGTCCGGCACGATGCGGCGTGCGTTGGCTTTAAATGGCTGCTTTTGCAAGGCGGGGAGCACCTTTGCCGCAAATGAGGCGCGGGGATCCGGCAAGACTGGAGCGGTTCCCTTCAGAGAGGTGCCGCTTTCGTCAGGCACATCGAGAGATGTGGTTTTCAATCGGTTTTTCTGGCAGCGCATCATACAGCGGTAGCCATGACAGCTCGCCGGGCTGCAAAATGGCAGTGAGTTCGTGCGGCGGGAGCATTGAAAATTCTCTTCATTCGGCCGGTATCACCGCATGATGTAGTCGCTGTACCGGGTAAGTGCCACTGACACCATTATTTTTCTTCTTTACAACAACAAATAGAAAATTTTCTGCTTTTCAACTCGCTGCAATTATTCTATAATGTTGGTGAAAATCGACATAGGGAAGAAGGCGGCAGCATGGAAACAGACGAAGCACTGTTTTACCGTTATCTCTGCGGTGACAAGGGTGAGATGGCGGAACTGGTGGGACGCTATGGTGACAGCCTGACTTTATATATTGGCGCCATCATCGGCGATGTGCAGGACGCCGAGGACCTGATGATCGAAGCATTCGCCCGCGTCTGCGCAAGAGGACCGCAGTTGAGCGACGGCGGCTTCCGCCCGTACCTGTATAAGGCGGCGCGCAATCTGGCATTTCGTTTCGCGGCAAAGAACCGTCTGCGGCGCAGCTTCGGATTTGACGATCTCTGCAAGGAACCGGAAAGCGGGGAATTTATCGAACGCACGGTTTTGACAAAAGAGCGCGACAAAGTGCTGCATCTGTGCATGGAAAAATTGGCACCCGACTACCGTGAGGCTCTCTATCTCACATACTTCGAGGACATGAGCCGTGCCGAGGTAGCCGCCGTGCTGGACAAGCGGGAGAAGCAGATCGAAAATCTGGTGTACCGGGGCAAACAGGCACTCCGTACACTGTTGGAAAGTGAGGGGATTACCGATGCGCACGAATTCTGAACGGGCCGCAGCCATTGAAAAACGGACCGGAGAGATCAAACAGCAGCGAAGAACGCGGCAGGGCCGCCTTGCGGAAGGGCTTTCTTTCGCTGTTTGCCTTGTCCTGATCGTCGGCACCGCGTTGGCAATGCCGGGCCTTATGGCGAAGCAGGGGGCGGCCGCAGGCACCGGTTCCGGCGCGATGGCGGGTGTGTTCGCCCAGAGCAGCACGGCAGGTTATGTCCTGATCGGCTTGCTGGCATTCGTGCTCGGCTGCGGTGTGACGATCCTCTGTCATCGCCTCCGGCAGCAGAACAGGGAGGAGCACGATGATCGAGATCATTGACAATGCCGTTCAGCTCGCGGTGACGCTCGTGTGTGCGGGTATTTCCGGCACTCTGGCGCTGCGGCAGCGAAAACAGGCGTACACTATCCTCGCCTGCTACTACGGCGCGCTGACAATGGGCATTTTGTACTGGCTCGTCTACGACCTCATCACCTCCTATACGCCCAAAATTTTTTATGTTTCCGACCTGTGCTGGATGGCGAGCTACCTGTTTTTGCTGATGCTTGTAACTGCAACGGCAAGTCAGGAAGAGCGAACGTTTCGCCACCCGGCCGCATGGATCTCACCCGTGATTTCTACCGCGCTGACACTGTTCTACTGCCAGTGGGGCGACTGGCTGGAAAATATCATCTGGTGCGGCCTCATGGGTGCGACCGGCTGGTTTTCCATTAGCGGCTTTATCTGGGCCACCCGGCGGAAAAAGACGGCCCGGCGCAATTTTCACCTCGCGGTACTCTTTCTCATCGCAGTGGAATACTGCCTGTGGACGGCGTCCTGCTTCTGGGTCAGCGATACGTTGGCAAATCCTTATTTCTGGTTTGATTTTGGGCTGAGCGGCGCTGCAGTCCTGCTGCTGATCGCAACCGAAAGGGCGGTGGGGAAATGACCTATATCGACCACATCTATGCCTGCATGGCGGCACCCATGCTGGTGGGAATGCTGTTTACGGGACGGCGCTGGCGCACGGACGTGCTGTTTGTACTCGCCGGTATGACAGCCTGCCTGCTTTCGGCATACATCAACAGTTTTTTCGCGGGCGTGTACAGCGCCGATCTCGATACCGCCGCGGCAGAGATCGCGCCGGTGGTGGAGGAAGTGATGAAACTGCTGCCGCTGCTGTTTTACCTGCTGGTGTTCGAGCCGGAACGGGCGCGGGCCCAGACGGAAGCCATTGTCATTGCGGTGAGTTTTGCCACCTTCGAAAATATTTGCTGGCTGGTGGAAAACGGAGCCGAACAGCTGGATTTTCTGCTGCTGCGCGGCTTTGGCACCGGCGCCATGCACGTCGTGTGCGGCGCAGTGGTGGCGGCGGGACTCATGTACACCTGGCGCTCCACCTGGCTGCGCCTGGCGGGCACGGCGGGGCTTTTGGGCGCTGCGGTCACGTTCCACGCCATGTATAACCTTCTGCTCAGCGCCGGCGGCGCGGTGCAGATCGTCGGCTATGTTCTGCCCATCGCGGCGGCAGCACTGGAATTTACAGTGCTCAAACTGCTGCGTCTGCCCACAGGGGAATCGTAATTTCAATCAGACTCTGCAAGGCTGCCCAAAATGGGCAGCCTTTTTTTGTGCATCTTTTTTTTAAAAATGGTGAGTGTTTTTTCTCTTTTCGGTATTTTAGCAAGTAAAAGAAGCTTTTAGGGGAGGAGGTGTGCCAAAATGCGGAATACGGACGAACGGACGGCACTGATCCAGCAGCGGGAGCAGACGCTGCGGCGAGAACGGGCAAAACACGGCAACGAAGCGCTGGCCGCAATATGCTGCGTGCTGTGCGTGTGCCTTGCCGGATTGTTCCGGGTACAGACAGACGGAGGCGGTGCGTCCTATATGCCGGAGCTGTATGGCTCGGCACTGCTGTACAGCGGCGCAGGCGGCTATGTGCTGGCCGGTGTGCTGACTTTTACGGCAGGCGTCGTGGTAACCGTACTCTGTATCCGGAAGCAGGAGAAAAATGGCGGAAAAACAGCGATGCGGAAGGAAAAACCGGATAGAATTCACAAGAGAGAAAGGAAATGAGTATGAAAAAGAGCTTTATCAAAAGGCTTGCGGCTTTGGCGGTGAGTCTGGTCATGGTTCTGGCACTGTTCCCCTATACGGCTTTCGCGGCGAACACAGATACGGTCGCAGGCGAGAGCCTGCTGAACCTGGACGGCACTACGCCGGAGGGCTTTACCAAAATCACAACTAACCCGTATGGCCTGACCGCAGGCCAAACCTATAGTGCCATCGTGCAGAACGAGCTTTTGGTGAGCTCGTCGTACAACGCGGTTTCCCAGAACGTCGTCGGGACGACAGGCAAGGCCTACGACACCTATTCCCCCGGAACGGTCACAGACAGCGTTTCGGCCCAGGTGCCCGGCGGTTTCGCCAGCTCAAGGGAGATGCCGAACTACGGCTACAAGTTCGTGCACGGTGTTGCCTGCGATTTCGGCAGCAAGCAGGACTGCTGGCTGGCCTATGTCGGTTATGACGAAGCCAACAATGCACTCGTCATGTGGGCCGTTAACACCATCGACGGGAGCAGAAGCGGCGTAAAGACCATTGTGTCGAATGCCGACACGGACCCCAGCGGCACCGGCAACGTGCAGAGCGATCTGACTTATTTGAAAAACATCAGCCAGTACCAGGCGGACAACTACCTGACCATCACGGCCGGCGACTACAACGGGGACGGCGTGGATACCGTCGTCGTCGGCTGGGTCGGCCAAGGCGGCGCAGGCTTTCAGTCTGCGATGTCGGCCGAATTTTCCTACTCGGCGGAAAACAACTTCAAAAGGATCGGCGGTGTTCCGTTTTACCGCACCATGCTCACCACTACAAGCGCTCTTATAAGTTATCCCTGCATCGATCTTGCATCAGGCGACTTTGACGGCGACGGAGTCGAAGATCTGGTCGCCCTCAGTTACCTCAGCCGGAGACCGGCGGAATTCGAGGCCGCAAGGCTGCACTTGATTTCCGGTGTGAAGGGCAGCAGCAAACTGTATTATTTCAGAAGCTCAAATGATAGAACATATATTCAGACCAGCGATATTCAGGTGGCCGACGCGAACAATAAGGGTTACTATGACACTCTGGCCGCCGCTTCGCTCTCCACCGGCGATATGAACGGAGACGGCCGGGAGGAGATCATGGTGGCCGGCTACGATGCTCATTATAGGACGAATTCCGGGATAACCACCATAACTGTCAACGGGGACAAAATTGTGGCCGCCTGTTACAATGTTGTGAATACCGTTGTGAATAACGTTGCGAATAACGTTCTGAACCAGATGATGGTTACCTCCGTGGACACCAACGCATTTACCTCGGACGGGCTTTACAATAAAGCGGACGACGTCTGGCAGACGCTGGCGGTGCAGTGCGTCGCCATGAACGGACATGCGGCGGCGGAGTCGGTCTTTATCGGCGGCACGATATACGACCTGTCCGGCAGCACGCTGACGGCAAAATTTACGCCCGCCTATTTCAAAACCGCGGACGACTGGGCAGGCGGCACCGCGCTGACAGTCACCTTTATCCAGTCTGTGGCCGCCGGCAACTTTGACGGCAACGAGGTTGGGCGCGAGCAGGTCGCATTCACCATCGGTCTTAAAACGACCGGCACGGAGAGCTACCATTACAAGCTGGGCCTGATCGGCGGCACCTACAACGACGGTTCGTCGATCGCTTCGCTGTCCGGATACTACAGCAACGACATCGATGGCGGTGCGTACCTGATCGACGGACAGGGGGGCGCCCTGAACTGCAGTGTCATCAGCTTGGACGACGATACCGACGGCCTCAAGATCAGGTATCACGACGTGGGCTTCGTTTATACCGATCCCACGGTGGAGGCCGTTTTGCAGGCCGCGCCGTACTTTAGCGGCGTGCAGTCCCCGGGCAGCACCTCCTACACCATGTCGACCACCTACAGCATTTCCGAGGGGACGTCGGACAACGTATCCTTTGGCGCCGGGTTCACGGGCGAAGTCACCGGCGGCGTATTTGCCAAGCTCAAGATGGCGGTGGAGATGGGTTACGCCATGAACTGGAGCCATGAATACGAAACGACTGTTACCAAAAGCTACGACAGCACGTTTACGGCGGGCGCGCAGAATACCGTCCTTGTACAGCGGACGCCGATCTTTGTGTATTCCTACGATGTCATGAAAAAGGACGGTACATGGACCAACAGAACCCTGCAGGTCACAATCCCGCAGCAGCCGGTCTGGTCACAGATGACGATCAGCGAATACAACACCTTCGCCCACGATTATGATGATTTCGCGGATAGGGTAAATAAGGCGGGCGGTGTGAGTGAGTATTTGGATACCGAAGGAAATCCGACGAATACCTATTCAGAGGGCTGCGTCATCAATCCCAAATACATGGAGCCGCTGAATCAGATCACGAACGGCGCCGGCACGAAAGATACCGGCGAATATCTGGTCAGCTACAAGGACGCGAACGGCAAGGTGGTCACGCCCGGCAACGAGGGCATGCCCAGCGCGTACCTGAGAACCTGGACGGACAACACGGAAATCGGAACCATGAAGCTGGGCCTCACACCGGCGGTCGCGGTCGCCTACAATGATTCCACCTCCAGCGCCAGCAAGTCGTGGACGTACTCCACTCAGTCTTCGGAAAAGATCTCCACAAGCCACGGCTTCCACTACAGCCTGTCGCTGACGGGCGGCTTCAGCGTCGGCGCCGCTTCAGCGCAGGCCGGCGGCTACGTCAACCTGGACTACCTGCACGGCACCAGCACCGGTTCTTCGGTGACCAACGCACAAAGCGTGTCGGGCACCGTCAACAACCTGACCTCGACCCAGAAGGCCTACGGCTTCCAGTGGGATCTTGGCAAATGGACAATCAATCTGGGCAAGCTGAACAGCACTGTCCCGGTCTACGGCTACACAGTGAGCAACGTGTCCCAGCCTGCGAACCCCGTGACGGATCTGAGGGTATCCTCCAACGCAAAAGACAAAACGTTCGACTTTACCTGGACGGACCCTGCCACGGCGGCGAGTCCCAACGGCGGCTTCAACCTCTATCAGGTGATCAACGGGGAATACTATAAGCTCACTACCACGGCGATCCCTGCCGGCACGACCAAATACAGCCTGCCGGAGGGCAGCGCCGACGGCAGCGGCGGGAACATCTATCAGTTTGTCGTGACCGCCCTTACCGCAAACGGCACTACAGAAAGCACCTGGTCCAATATGGTGACCTACGCCCTCGGCGTGGACGGTAATTCTGCCTACGACATCGCAGTGGCCAACGGATTCAAGGGCGATGAAGCAGCCTGGCTTGCATCCCTGGTCGGTGAAGCCGGCCGCGGTATCGTGAAGATAGAAAAGACAGACACAACCGGCAATGTCGATACTTACACCATCACCCTGACAGATAACAGCACGATCACCTTTACCGTAACAAATGGTGTTGACGGTGCGCAAGGTGAAAAAGGCGATAAGGGCGAAACCGGCGCGCAGGGTGAACAGGGCGCTACCGGCGCGCAGGGTGAACAGGGCGCTACCGGCGCGCAGGGTGAAAAGGGCGAAACCGGTGCGCAGGGTGAACAGGGTGCTACCGGCGCGCAGGGTGAAAAGGGCGACACAGGCGCTGCCGGTGCGCAGGGTGAAAAGGGCGACACAGGCGCTGCCGGTGCGCAGGGTGAAAAGGGCGACACAGGCGCTGCCGGCGCGCAGGGTTTGACTGGCAGAGGCATTGCAAGCATCCTTAAAACCAGCACATCCGGGAATCTGGACACTTACACAATTACTTATACGGACGGAACCACCACTGCGTTTCAGGTAACAAACGGCACAAACGGTGTGGATGGTAAAGACGGTGTGGACGGTAAAAACGGTGTGGACGGCACAAGTGTCACGACCGGAGCAGCCAGCTTGAACGGAACAGCCGGAGCGACCGGAGCAACCGGTTCGACCGGAGCAACCGGAGCAGCCGGTTCGAACGGAGCAACCGGTTCGACCGGAGCGACCGGAGCGACCGGAGCGACCGGAGCAACCGGAGCGACCGGAGCAACCGGAGCAGCCGGCGAATCTTCCGAATCGCTCGGCGTCAAAAACGTTCAGATCGACGGCGAGGGACATTTCCTCTTCACAATGACGGACGGCAGCACGATCGATGCCGGAACTATCAACACCGAATCCATCTCCGACTCGGCAACACCGAAGGCCAACGTTGAAACGAACACCAGCTCGGCGCGCAGCATCACCGTGCTCTGGATCCTTGCCGTCATTTCGCTGATCTGGAACGCCTGCCTGACCGTGGCGTTCGTCAGAGAAAAAAAGAAGGTTAACGTATAACCGCTTCAGACGGCGCAAAACAAAAGGGACGGATGGGCAGACCTTGGCAGCGGCAGACGCCGCAGCGGATTCCCGTCCGGAAGAACCGTGAGCAAAACCGAAACGCGTGATCCCCTCTTGATTTTTCGATGCCTCGCGAGCTGTGCTTTGACTGACATTCGACCTTCGCAATGATGAGGAATGCAGGAAGCGGGGCACTGAAGAGCATGAATGAATTCGGCAGATATGGCAAACGTCATGCAGCAGGGCATCTTTACGCAGTCCGTCAAGGTGAGGCCGGATGAGATAGAGGCGGCAAAAAACGGAACGGCATTATCAATTCGGCCGATCTCCATGACAACAGGGCGGCGGGCATCTCCGATTACAAGGGCGGGATGACGGCCCTTCCGCCTAACGGCGTGAAAGCGGCTATTCAAAACGGGAATACGAGTCCGAACAGGGACTGCTCCGGTGAACCATACGAAAAAGCTCCGGGCCCATCCGACAGGATGGGTCCGGAGCCTTTTCAGCGCAGAAAACGGGTCAAAGAAGAAAACATCCGGCAATGGACCGGAATCAACACGCTTTGTCAGGCGCGGCGCACGGTATCGTCATATTCCCGGTGAAGGGACTGCCATTCCTCATCGGCGGAGCGGTACATGCTCTCAAGGCGCTGCATGATGGCTTCGATCTGTGCACGGGTGTCTGCCACACGGGACTGCGAGTCGTGAATGCGGTCCAGTACCGCCCAGTCGGCAAACAATCCGTCGAAGAAATAGTCCGCAAAGCGGAGAAAACCGTCGATCTGAATCTGAATATCGGCGGAAACGGTTACATCGGACAGCTCCGTGCGAAAACGCCGCAGGGACGACTGCAGCGCGTTGACCATGTTCTGCGCTTCGTCCAGATGGCTGTGCTTGGCAAGGTACGAGAGAAAACCGCCGCCCACCAGATCCCATGTTCCCCATCCTTCGGCGCTGTTCAGCTCACGCTGAATAACGTCGATCTGGGAAAGACATGTGCTGCCGGCAGAGAGCGCTTCCTGCGTTTCGCGCATGTCACCCTCCAGATGTGCCATGCGCGCTTCGCACCGCAGCAGCTCTGATGCGCACTCCGGCGCTTCGGCTTTCAGCCAGGCCGCTTTTTCCTGCAGAAGGCGCTGATAGGCGCCGTCACAGTCGCCAAGGGATGCCTGCTCTGCTTCCAGCGACTTTCGCTGCTGCACGAGCTCCTCCAGCTGACGCACGGCGGCGTCGTGCCTGGCCGCGGCGGCATAGGCTTCCGCCCGTTCCTTGTCCAGCCGCTCTTCCCGGCGGCCCAGCGCCTCGTAAAAGAAAAAAGCAAGGGAGTTCTGTTCCAACTGCACCACGTCAAACTCCTCTTTCTGGCGCATCTGACGCAGGGCGGCTTCCCTCTCGGAAAGGTCATGCTCCTGCCGGGAGAGCTCCGTCAGCATCCGGGCGATCTTCTGCCGACGGGCGGACTTCTCCTGCAAGTCCCGGAACTGTGTTTCAAAATCAGCGGTCATGAAAGCGTCTCCTTTTCCAATTCTATCGGATCGTCCGCATCCGGCGGACGATTGCGATGCCTGAGCTTGTCAAGCAGAGGTTTCCAGTCGGTTTCCATCAGGAAGAGGGAAGAGATCATCAGTACCGCCCCTATATAGCCGCGAAGGGGCAGGACCTCGTGGGCAAACAAAAAGGCCACAATAGAAGAAAAAACGGGCTCCAGTGTAAAAATCAGTCCCACATGGCTGGCCGAGGTGTATTGCTGCTGCAAAGTGGTGACAACGAAAGCCACACCCGAGCAGAAAACGGACAGAAACAGAGCCGCTGCCCAGATGCCGGGCGTGGAAGGGAGATGAGGCTTCTCAAATAAAAGGGACAGCACCAGCATGATAATGCCCACCACACCCAGATTGTAAACACCCAGCTGCAGCGCATTGACTTCCTCACTGGCCACGGCGGTTTCCGTCACCAGGAGATCGGCGGCGTAAGCAACCGCGCAGATCAGACAGATCAGGTCGCCCGCAGCGGGGCGGAACGCGTTGTTCAGTGTCAGCAGGCCCAGGCCCACAAGACACAGGATCATGGGGAGGATCAGACGCTTCTCCGGCACCTGACGCTTGCACACAAAGGCCAGCAGGGGTGTAAACACCACCGGCAGAGAACAGATAAAGCCCGCGTTGGAAATGGAGGTATACAGCACGCCGTAAGTACACCCCAGATAGGCGCTGGCCAGACACAGACCCACCAGCACACTGTATTTCAGGGTCGTGCGGCTCACAGGACGCATTTTGCGAAACAAAACAGCGTATAAAAACGAAAAAGCGATCAAAAAGCGAAACGCGTTGAGCGTCAGCGGTCCCATGTCCGCCAGACACAGATCCATCAGGTAGTACGATACGCCCCAGAACAGCGTGACCATTACCAGCAGACAGTCCGCTTTTTTTTGGCGATTCATAGATACACTCCTTCCTTTTCTCTGTTTTTCATTCTATCATACGGCCCTGTGACTGTCAAAGAGGAAACAGTCCGTCCAAAAAAGAGGCGGGGAAAAGTTCCCCGCCTCTTTGCGGTTTGGGCGCCGTGTTTTTTACACGGCTGAAAATCCGGCCAGCAGCGTGTTCAAAGCGGCCGTGTCGGAATAGGTCAGCATTATGCAGGACATACGGTCGCCGATCTTTTTGATGAGAGCCGTCTGATTCGTGCTGGCGCCGTTGACCGCCAGCGTATAGGAAACTTCCTTGAAGCTGATGCCGCACAAGTCGCGCGCAGTGGGATCGCTGACAGTGACGGTCACATTGTCCATGCTGCCAAACTGCTGCTTCATGGCTGCAATGTACTGTTCCTCCGTGGTACCGGAGAGCGCCAGCTTTTCCGCTATCACGATAACACTGCTGGAATTGGTGACATTCACCGCCATCATCTCATAAACCGTGCTGATATTGGCGTAATCCAAAATCTTTTGCCCGTCGGAGGAGTCCTTGTACAAGGTGTCCACCCCCGCCTGCATCATGCTGTTGATCTCGTCGTCGGACGCCATGACCATGTTGTCGCTGAGCTTATATTGCAGACCCAGCCACTCGCTGGTATAGTCCGTGTCCGTGCGTGTGCCGGGCGTATAGTCCTTTGCCTGTGCCGCGGTCTGCGTGCCGCCGGCGGTGTCGGAAGCGGCGGCGGTGTCGGAGGAGGCTGTCTTCCCGCAGCCGGTGAGCACAGCGCAGAGTATTGCCAGAGTCAGGTAAACGCACCCTATTTTTCGCATCGCAGATCCTCCATTTCTTATATCGGAAAACAATGGCTACTTCTTCTTCCTTACTTACCACTATATCAGATTGCCATAGCGTGTCAAGGCAATTTCCTTCCCAATATCCGCCAAAGGTCTAAAAAAAAAAGGCAAAACCAGACCATAGAGGAATTGGTTCCGTTAAAACCAGC
>Ga0160425_1001838_pt1 | contig 18579 bp, 17 predicted proteins | sample BioMet8_FD_108193 | JGI IMG/M metagenome (GOLD analysis project Ga0160425, IMG submission 108193) | Microbial communities from bioreactor (seeded with sewage sludge) at Lawrence Berkeley National Lab, California, USA - Biofuel... | ecosystem: Engineered > Bioreactor > Anaerobic > Unclassified ...
ACCAGTAAGCCAAATTAATCCTACACCAATCTTTTTCAGCCTGCAATCTGGCGGGTTTATTTTGTATACCCTTTTTCTGCTGTAATCAGGTGAATTTATGCTTGACAAACATTAGCAAGGTTTACAGAATAATGAATATTCGTTTTGGTTGATCATTAATTTTTATTACACATATTCATTAAAATGCGACTTTTTAACACTTCCAACAGGTTTTCCCACAGGACATCAGATGTCGAACGGTATCGAAATATGCAAAAAAAGTTCACATAACACAGTATAATATTGCATATACCGGAGTCCGCGCTGTGCGGACATCCAGACAGTAATATATAAAATAATGTTGACGTGATTTGCGGCGGATAGTAATATAAAGAAATAAGCAATGAATGCGGAGATGAAGTGCCCATGAAAAGATTCAAATGGGATAAAAAGTACCTTAATTGGGGCGTTACGGCCTTTTGTGTAATTGCCTGCGCCATAGTGTTTTACATGCTGCTGCACTATGTGGGCGAGCTGAACGACGCGCTTGGAAAACTGGTCGGCATACTCAGTCCGTTTATATGGGGTCTGGTAATAGCGTATCTGATGGCGCCGCTGTTGGATTTTTACCAGCGGACCATGTTTACCCCGCTGCTGCGAAAGCTCGGCGTAAAGAAGACGGACGAGGAGGGGGAGCCCAAAGGCGCCCGCGGACTTTCGGTAACGCTGGCGGAAATTACCCTGCTGGTCGTCATCGGCGCCTTGATATACCTTATTCTGCCTCAGGTGTACAACAGTATCGAATCCATTGTCGTCAACAGCCCCACCTATATCAATAAGGGTGTCACCTGGGCCGAGAAGCAGCTGGAAAACTACCCCCAGGTAGAGGAATTTGTGGTCAAGACCGTTGGCAACGTTGGCGATGCGTTGAGTACATGGATAAAGAACAAAGTACTGCCCAGTCTTGACAATATTCTGCAAAATCTCACAAACAGCCTTATTTATATTCTAAAGGGCATTTACAACGTCGTCATCGGTATCATCGTGTCGGTTTACATTCTTCACAGCAAGGAAGATTTCCGCGCTCGCTGCGTAAAGATCCTGTATTCCGTGTTTTCCCTTGAGGCGGCGGCGCGTATCAGAAAAGCCGTGAATTTTACGGACAAAGTTTTCATCGGTTTTATAAACGGCAAACTGTTGGATTCCGCCATAATCGGCGTTATGTGCTACATCTTCTGCGTGATAGCGGGCATGCCGTATGCACTGCTTGTAAGCGTCATTGTGGGCGTGACCAATATAATTCCTTTCTTTGGCCCATTCATCGGTGCCGTGCCTTCCGCGCTGCTTATTTTGATGGACAGTCCCGCCAAATGCCTGATATTTGTTATTTTCATCTTTCTGCTGCAGCAGTTCGACGGCAACATCCTCGGGCCCAAAATTTTGGGCAATACCACCGACATCAGCGGCTTCTGGGTCATGTTCGCCATTATACTGGGCGCCGGACTTTTCGGCTTCTGGGGAATGTTGCTGGGCGTGCCGGTTTGGGTGGTGCTGTATACCGGGATGAAGCACAACGTCAACAACCGTCTGGAAAAACGCAATCTGGCCTCCGACACCGAGGAATACCTGTATCTTGACTATATAGATCCGGACACGGGCGAACGCATTATGAAAGAGAACAGGGACGAAAAAAAGAAGGAGTCCCGTAATAACGAGACTCCCGACGACAGCGGAGGAAATGGAAGCGCCTGATATCAGCGGTGGGCAAGTGTGTCGCGGGCGTGGATTAGCGCCAGGCACAGCGCATCGGCGTCCTCTCTGCCGTTATAGCGGGAAAAGCTTACGCGCACAGCGCCGTCAATGATATCCGGCTGCAGGCCCATAGCCTCCAGCACATGGCTCCGCCCGCCTTTTTTGCAGGCGGAGCTTCTTGATACATAAACACCCTCGGACTCAAGACAGTTCATAAGAACCTCGCTTCTGTATCCGGGCAGGGAGACGCTGAGTATGTGCGGGGCGCCGCCGCCGATAAATACGGCTTCCGGCATTGCGGATGCCAGTATATCCATGGTATACTGTCTCAGCTCCGCCATTTTCCGGGTGTATTCCTTCATGCCTGAGCCGGCAAGCTCGCATGCCGCGCCGAAGGCCGCGATCTGCGGCATGGGCTCAGTACCCGCGCGCATGCCGTTCTCCTGTCCGCCGCCCATTATATACGGCCGCAGCCTGAGGCCGCTTCTGATATACAAGGCACCGATGCCTTTGGGGGCGTGTATCTTGTGACCGCTGATGGTTATCATGTCCGCGCCCAGAGTCCTCGCCTGGAACGGCACCTTCATAAAGCCCTGTACGGCGTCTGTGTGCAGCAGAGCGGCGGATTTTTCCTTTTTAAGAGCGCGGGACAGTCCGGCAATATCTGTAATCGCTCCGGTTTCATTGTTGACCATCATCAGCGACACCAGCACGGTGTCAGGCCGCAGCGCACCAATGACAGATCCGACGGATACCGCGCCCTTTTCGTCCGGCTGCAGCCTTGTTATCTCAAAACCGCGGCTTTCCAGTTCGTCCATGGATTTGCGCACGGCGTCGTGCTCCACGGCGGAGCTTATTATGTGTTTTCCATGGTGCTCCATGTATCTGGCACCGTTCAGAATGGCCCAGTTGTCGCCCTCGGATCCGCATGAGGTGAAATATACCTCGGCGTCAGCGCAGCCCAGGGCTTTGCCCACCTGCGCACGGGCGGCCTTCAGCGCTGCAGCGGCCTCGCGGCCCTTTGTATGGGTGGAGCTGGGATTGCCGTAGCACTCCGTCATCATCTTCATCGCGGCCGCGGCCGCTTCCGGACACACGCGCGTAGTTGCGGCGTTGTCCAAATATACTTCTCTCATTATTGCCTCACTTTTGAAAGGAATGGTCGTAAGTTTGAAATACATTATAGTCACTCTGGGCTGCAAGGTCAACCAATATGAAACACAGGCCGTCGAAACAATCCTGCAGGAGCATGGGCACGAGCCATGCCCGGAGGGGGAGACGGCGGATGCCGTGATAGTGAATACCTGCGCCGTGACCGCTGAGAGCGGGCGCAAATCCCGCCAGGCCGTGAGAGCGCTTATGGAAGCGAACCCGGGCGCTGTGACAGCTGTGTGCGGCTGCTATTCTCAGCTTTCACCCGATACTGCCGAAAAGCTGGGCGCCGACGTGGTATACGGCAGCGGCGACAGGGAAAAGCTGGTTGCGGATATCGAAAATGCTCTGAATAGCGGCACCAGGACTGTAAATGTGGACGCACCGTTTGAGCGGCGCATTTTTGAGGAGCTGCCGGCAGGGACTTTTGCAGGGCGTACAAGGGCGCTGCTGAAAATTCAGGACGGCTGCGCAAATTTCTGCACTTACTGCATCATACCGTATACTCGCGGCAGACCCCGCAGCCTGCCCGTGGCGGACGCCGCCGCTCAGGCCTCCGACCTGGACAGGGAGGGCTATCGCGAACTTGTTATAACCGGCATTGAGATCGCTTCTTACGGAATTGATCTACCTGAAAATCCGGGACTTGCGGATGTTATCTGCGCCGTTTCAGCTGCCGCGCCCCACATGCGCATACGCCTGGGCTCGCTGGAGCCGACCGTTATTACGGAAGAGTTTTGCCGCGCGCTGGCCGGTACAGGGAGCGTGTGCCGTCACTTCCATCTGTCGCTGCAGTCGGGCTGCGACAGCGTGCTTAAGCGCATGAACCGCAAATACGACACGGCGGTTTTCCTTGAAAAAGCCGAACTTTTAAGAAAGTATTTTCCCGGCTGCGGACTTACCGCCGATCTCATTGTAGGCTTTCCTGGCGAAACGGAGGAGGAACACCGGCAGTCTGCGTCGTTCATTGAAACATGCGGTTTTTCTCATGTGCACATCTTTCCTTATTCCCGACGCCCGGGCACTCCGGCGGACAAAATGGACGGACAGATCACCCGCGGTGAAAAGGCCCGCAGGGCGAAGGAGGCAAAGGCCGCGGCGGACAGAGCCGCAGATTCCTTTCTTAGAGGCTGCGTAGGCGAAACGCTGCCGGTGCTGTTTGAAACATGCGAAGGGAACACATGGTACGGGCACAGCGATACATACATTCTCACAGGAGCGCAAGGCGACAGTCTGCGCGGCTTGGTGAAAAGCGTCAAAATAACAGGTATAGAAGGAGAAAACCTTGTAGGAGAAATAGTTTGACGCTGACTGCATATGGCGATATAATTTATCAAGAGCGCGGCTCCGGCCTCGCCCTTGATTTTTTTGTTTCTGCACGGAGGTGAGACGCTATGCCCCGGGAAAACGTTTATAACTTTGCTGCCGGGCCGTCCGTAATGCCCACACAGGCGCTGGAAAAAGCTGCGTCTGAGATGCTTGACTATAACGGAAGCGGCTGCTCCGTCATGGAGATGAGCCACAGAAGCAAGGCCTTCGGGGAGATCTTTGCCGGCGCAAAGGAAAAGCTGAGAAACGTTCTTAAGGTGCCGGATACACATGAAATTTTGTTACTCCAGGGCGGAGCCACACTGCAGTTTGCGGCAATACCCATGAACCTGCTTCGGCCGGGCGGCACTGCGGATTACGCCGTCACCGGAAACTTCTCCGGAATTGCGGCTGAGGAAGCAAGAAAGTACGGCAGCGTGAACATTGCCACCAGCTCCGCGGACAAAAATCACAGCTATATTCCATGCCAGACATCGTTAAATATTACACAAAGCGCCGACTATTTTTACTATTGTGCAAACAACACCATATACGGCACTGAATGGCAGTATGTGCCGGAAACGCCAGGCGCGCCGCTGGTATGCGATATGTCATCTGACATCCTCACGCGTCCGGTGGATTTTTCTAAGTACGCTCTTGTATATGCCGGCGCGCAGAAGAACATGGCGCCTGCCGGCCTCACAGTGGTGATCGTGGACAAAAGTCTGACCGGTCATCCGCTTCCGATAACGCCGAAGGTCATGGATTACGGTGTGCTTATTCAGAAGGATTCCATGCTCAACACCCCTCCTTGCTGGTGCATATACATGCTGGGTCTCACGCTGGACTGGGTCATTGAACAGGGAGGCATTCCCGCCATGGAGGAGCTGAAGCGCCAGCGGGCCGGTATGCTGTATGATTATCTTGATAACAGCCGCGTATTTATTCCCCATGCAGAGAAAGGTTCGCGAAGTTATATGAACGTCACGTTCCGCACAGACAGCGCAGAAACCGACGCCCAATTCGTTTCCGGTGCCGCGGAGCGGGGGCTGCTAAATCTCAGGGGACACCGCATGACCGGCGGTATGCGTGCGTCAATATACAACGCAATGCCTGTGGAGGGCGTAAAAAAACTGGTCGAATACATGAAGGAATTTGAGGTTATACATCTATGATCCGAATAAAAACCATAAACAATATTTCACCGCTTGGAACAGACCTGCTGTCGGAGCGCGGTTTTTCCGTTTCAGCGGATTTCGACGACCCCGACGGCATAATAGTCCGCTCGGCAAATCTGCTTGATTACGTGCCGCAGAGCAATCTTCTGTGCATCGGAAGAGCCGGAGCGGGCTACAACAACATACCTGTTTCAAGATGCACAGAGCGCGGCATAGTGGTATTCAACAGCCCCGGCGCCAATGCTGAGGCCGTGAAGGAGCTGGTGCTGTGCGAGTTGATTATGGCATCACGAGATGTGCTTGGAAGTATTGACTGGGTAAAGTCCATCGCCGACATGGGAGAAGAGATACCGGCCCTTGTGGAGAAGGGCAAGTCTTCATTTGCCGGTCCGGAGCTTATGGGCAAGACCATAGGCATCGTCGGTCTGGGCGCCACAGGCGCGCTGGTGGCAAACGCGGCTCTTGAGCTGGGCATGAAGGTTTACGGCTACGATCCGTTCCTGTCTGTTGACGCCGCATGGCGTCTGTCCAGGGACGTAATGCATGCGGACGAGCTCAGCGAGCTTCTGCCGCGGTGCGATTATATAAGCATCAACGTTCCTTATACCGAGGATACGCGCCACATGTTTGACGCGGAGGCTTTTTCCAAGATGAAACAGGGCGTGCGCATCACCAATGAGTCCAGAGCCGAAGTGGTAGACGACGACGCCATGTTAGCGGCCATCGACTGCGGCAGGGTGGCAAGATATGTCACCGATTTCCCCAACTCAGAGCTTATAGGCATACCCAATGTCATCTGTCTTCCGCATCTTGGCGCATGCACGCCGGAGAGTGAGGAAAAGTGTGCCATCATGGCGGCCGAGGAGATCTACGACTATATCGTTAACGGTAATATCAGAAACTCCGTCAACATGCCCAACGCCTACCTTGAGCGCATGGGTAAAAGCCGCCTGTGCATACTCCACCACAATGTTCCAAAGATGCTGACAAACTTTCTGAAGCTTATAGGTGCCAAGAATATCAACGTTGAGCACATGATAAACAAATCCAGGGGTGAACTGGCCTACACCATTGTAGACCTGGGCGATGACGTGAGTTCTAAAATGGAAAAGGAAATACGAGATATGGGCGATGTCCTGAGAGTCCGCGTACTTCAGTAATGCGCGCTTGTGCGGGGCCGGCGGAAAACCGACGGCCCCGCTTTATGTTGACCTGAGGGGCCATATGTGCTATTTTAATAATACTGATTTTTAGGAAGCAGGGTAATACAGATGGCTGTTGACAGCTCTTCTGACAATGCCATAAAGCGCACTTCAAGGCTGCCGAAAGCGGTTCTTATACTGTGCGTTTTGCAGCCGATACTGGACATTGTCTCGTATTGGATCGTATATTTCAATATGGGCTCATGGTTAAGCCTGGGCCTGCGTTTTCTGGTCTTCGCTTCCGTAGTCGTTTCTGCGATGATGATGACCGACAGGAAAAAAGCCTACTGGATATGCCTGGGCATATGCGCGCTTATTTTTGCCGGGCACGTTCTGGCCTGCCGCAGCGCATGGGGGGCGGAGTATGGAATTGCCTGGCTATTTTCCGATGCCACGAACTTTATAAGGATAATCCAGCTTCCTCTGTTCGCCATGGCTTTCATAACCTTCTTCCGCAGAGCGGGCGGATGCTGGGATGCTATGGAGAAGGGCTTTTTTATCGCGCTGTGCATCATATTTGCCTGCGAAGCCATCAGCACGGTGACGGGTACGGATCCGCATACCTATCCAAACAAGTCCCTGGGTATTCTTGGCTGGTTTTACTTTGCAAATTCCCAGAGCGCAATACTATGCGCCGCGGTGCCGGTGGCGCTTTGCATGGTGATGAAAAAAGAGAAGCCGGCAGCTACGGCCATTTTTTGCGCCGCTGTCTTTGCCGTGCTATTCATGTTCGGAACAAGGCTTTCATATCTCGGAGCGCTGATAATCGGATTTGGCACGGTGCTTACATGGCTGCTGGTGAAAAAGCTTAAGTGGCCCGCCGCTGTGACGATACTTGTTTGTATGGCGGCCTGTCTTGCCCTTGTTCAGGTGTCGCCCTGGTATGTTAACCAAAGCAAGCATCAGGAGATACTTGCCCAGAAGCAAGCTGACATCGATTCATTGGTTCAGCAGGGAAAGGACGAATACGGCGCTGACGATGTGGAGTATCTTCGCCCGGCGTACGAAAAATACCTTGGCGGCCTGGTTGACAAATATGGGCTTGAGCGGGTGGCTGAACGTTATGGGGAAACAACCGACGCCGAAAAAATCGTAAATGTCCGCCGCCTGCGTATTGAGTACTGCTCCATGCTTATGGAGGACGCCCCGGTGTCCGTGAAGCTTTTCGGCCTTCCGCTGGACAGCCTGACATATGAAAATTACGTTTACGACGTGGAAAACGACTACCACGGCATTTTCTTCCTGTACGGCGGTGCGGGACTTGCCTCCCTGGCGATCTTTCTGCTGTACTTTGTCGTGATAATTTTAAAGGCGCTGATAAAGAACCCCAAAAAATACTTTACTGTCGAAGCCGGCGCTGTGGGCATTGCGCTGATAACGCTGTTTCTGCACTCGTACTTCACAGCAGGAGTGCTGCGGCGCCCCAATGCTTCTTTCTATTTTTCCGTCTGCCTTGCGGCAGCATATTATTTGGTGAAAATTCGCGAGGAGGGATGCCCTGTTGAACACGTCCGGGGTTAACGCTGATAATAAAAACTGGTTTTTAAGGCATCTTGACGCAATAATTATTGGCGTTTTTGCCGTCCAGCCGCTTATGGATATGCTGTCATTCGTACTCGATGTTACGGGTTCCGGCAATAAGATTTCCCTTGCGGTGCGTTTCGCAATGCTGGTGTTTGTGGCGCTTCTCGGCTTTTGTATCTCCGACAGAAAAAAGCTGTATCTGATATATGCCGCCGCATGCGCTGCACTGCTTGCGGGACATGTGGCCGCCTGCCTCCAGCAGGGATATCGGGATCCGGTGGGAGACATTGCCAACTTCGTCAGAGTGGCGCAGATGCCGCTTTTCGCCATGTGCTTCATATCCTTCCTCCGCCGCGGCGGCGGCAAGATATACAAGGCTGTGGAGACAGGCCTTTGGGTGAACTTTACTATCATTACGGTTTCGGTTGTGCTCAGCGTTATTACCGGCACCTACAAGCCAACATACATTGACAGCAACCTCGGCGTTCTGGGCTGGTACAGCACCAGCAACGCGCAGAGCGCCATTATGAGCATCCTTACGCCGCTGCTGGTCATGCTCGCGTACAGGTCAAAGAACGACAAGCTGCTCATAGCGACCACTGCGGCAGCGTTTGCGCAGCTGTATTTCCTCGGCACAAGACTTGCATTCATGGCCATGGCCGTCACCCTGGGAGGGCTTGTGATAGTGATGCTCCTGCGCCGGGAATTCAAATGGAAGCCCGTGATAATCGTCGGAGTGTGCTTTCTGGCGTGCTGCGCGTTTATAAAGGTATCGCCCATGTACAAAAACCAGCAGGTCTACAACTCCGCCATGAACAGCAAGCAGGGGGACGCCAACGTCATGATGAGCTGGCAGCTTGACGGAGAGGATTTTTCACATATCGACTGGGATCACATATCAGCAGCCAAGAAAAAACACATTCTGACGATCATATACACGTATTACAGCACAAAATACCTAGTGGCACGCTATGGCATTGACGACGTGCTGGAGGCATACGACTATACCCACGAGATAACAGATATTACCGGCACCCGCCATCAGAAGATAATTTTCTGCCAGCTCCTTATGGATGAGCAGGATTCAACGCTTTCACGCCTGTTCGGCATGGAGCTTTCGCGCATGAGCTTTGCTGGCAAGAACTACGATGTGGAAAACGATTTTCATGGCGTGTATTTTCTCTACGGCTGGACGGGCCTGGCCATGATGATCGCATTTATCGGATACTTCATATATCTCATTCTAAAGGCACTTATCACCAACTGGAAAAAGTATTTCACTCTTGAGGCGGGGGCCTTCGGCATGGCCTTCTGCATTGCGCTCATATATGCCTACAATACGGCCGGTGTTTTGAGAAGACCGAACTCGTCGTTCTACCTTTCGGTGCTGCTGGCTGTGATATACTATCTGACAATGCTGCGCGATTATGGCGCACAGACGCCGGAGGAGCTGAAGCAATGAAATTCAGCGTTGTAATACCTGTTTATAACGTGAAGGATTATCTGCGGGCCTGCATCGACTCCGTGCTGGTTCAGGACTGCGGCGACTGCGAGATCATCCTGGTGGACGACGGCTCGACAGACGGCGTCAGCGGCGGCATATGTGACGAATACGCATTGGCGCATCCCGGACTTATCAGGGTAATACATCAGCCCAACGGCGGACTGGGCGCCGCCAGAAATACCGGTATCGCTGCGTCGACCGGAGATTACCTGGTGTTTTTGGACAGCGACGACTCTCTGACGCCGGACGCGCTTTCTGTGCTCTCTCAGGAGATAAACCAGACCGGCGCCGACATATATACATTCGGCTTCAGCGTATGCCGCGAGGGGAGAGAGTCCGAAAAGCATATTGATCCACTGCCGGAGCATGTCGTATTGAAAGCCTCTGAAATGCCGGAGCTGCTTGAAATCAACCCCAGCGCCTGCAACCGCATATGGAAGCGCAAACTTTTTGAAAAGACTGGCATCAGCTTTCCGCCCAGAGCGTGGTACGAGGATATAAGAACAACAAAAAAGCTTCTTGTCTCGGCCGACAGCATAGTATGTATCCACCGCTGCCTATACAATTACACGGTGAGGGAAGAATCCATCACCCGCAATACGAATATTGACCGCAACAGTGAAATAATGGACGCCTTTGACGACCTTATCGGCTGGTACAAAGCCGCCGGGCTTTATGATAAATACAAAGAGGAGCTTTCACGGCTGGCGGCGGAACATGTGCTCATTGCCGCGTCGGTGAGGGTCTTGCGCATAGATCCCAATCATCCGCTCTTGAAGCGCTTTTCGGAATACATGTCTGAAAATTTCCCGGATTTTTCTGACAATCCCAGACTTTCCAGCCTCTCCAGAAATCAGAAAATGGTATTGAAACTTATTACTGCAAAAAAGTACCGGCTGGCCGCCGTCATGTTCAAAATCAAGGACGCCGTCTGAGTGTCCGAGGGGGAGCGGAGACTTGTCATTCAAAGATAAGCTGCATGGCAAAAAGGGTGTGCTGCTGAAAAATACGATAATGCTGTATATCCTGCAGTTTTCCACCTATCTGCTGGCTTTCATAGTCGTACCTTACGAGACGAGGGTACTGGGGCCGACAATATACGGCAAGCTGGGCGTCGCCACAGCCATCATGGTGTATTTCCAGCTGGTTATCGATTTTGGCTTTATTCTCTCCGCCACCGAGGACGTGTCACGAAACAGAGAGAATAACGGCTACCTGAGAGGCATATTCACCTCCGTCACGATTGCAAAACTCTTTCTCGCTGCAGGGTCTCTGATAGTGCTGATGATACTGTGCCGGACAGTGAGTTCCTGGCGGGAGGATACTCTGTTCTTCAGCCTCTTTTTCGCCGCTACGGCAATAAACTCCATGATGCCCGATTATCTGTACCGTGGCCTGGAGGACATGACGGCAATCACAGTGCGGACAGTGCTTATTAAACTGTTTTTCACCTGCATGATATTTGTTTTGCTGAAAACCCCGGAGCAGCTTTGCGTGATACCGGCCCTGAATATTGTGGGCAATTTTGCCGCACTCATAGGCGTGTATCTGCACCTGAACAGAAAGTACAACATACGCTTTTCAAAGCCTGATATGGCCGGCGTAGGAGACGCCATTAAACGCTCGTCAAAATTTTTCTATTCACGCATTGCCACCACCGCCTATACGGCGGCAAACACCATCATTATCGACCTGCTGACAAAGGGCGGCGTATCGGTGGGCTACTACACATCGGCCGACAAGCTTATCACCACCGGCAAAAGCGCCATGTCTCCAATTTCCGACAGTCTGTACCCGTACATGGTCAAGAACCGCGATTTCAAACTGGTAAAAAAGGTGCTGATTATCGCGGAGCCGATAATCGCCGCATTCTGCATTATAGTGTTCATATTTGCGAAGCCGCTGTGCATATGGTTCTTCGGTGCGGACTATGGTCCGGTGGCACCTATACTGCGCGTCATGCTTCCGGTGGGCGTCATAATTCTTCCCAGCTATATTCTTGGCTTCCCAACGCTTACCGCCATGGGCCTTTCAAAGCATGCGAACCTGTCCGTTATTTTTGGCTCCTGTCTGCATGTTTTAAACCTGCTGGTGCTGTACTTTACAGGTCACATGAACGAGATCACTCTCGGCGCGCTTATATCTGTTGCGGAAGCACTTATACTCATATACCGCATCGTGGTCATCTGGCGGCACCGCGATCTGCTTAATACGCCCCCAGAGGAGGAAAATGCCCAATGATGAAGCTGCTGACCGGACTGTGGTGGCTTATATGCCGCCTTTTTCCTGTGAAGAAGAATAAGATCGTCATCTCCAGCTATTACGGCCGGGGATATTCTGACAGTCCCAAGGCCATCGCTGACGAGCTTTTGAGAAGAAACGCAGGTCTGGACATCGTGTGGCTCACCGATAATCCCAAGAGCCTTCCGGAAGGCGTGAGAGCCGTAAAATACAGCGGGCTGGGCAGGATATACGAACTTTCCACGGCAAAAGTCTGGATCGACAACTGCCGCAAGGGCGCCCGCTTCAAAAAGAGCGGTCAGATATATATGCAGACATGGCATGGTTTCGCTCTTAAGCGCATAGAAAAGGATGTAGTGGACAAACTGCCGGATCCCAACTATGAGGCATACGCCGTCCGTGATTCCTGGCAGACAAACCTCATTGTGTCAAATTCGGCTCATATGACAGAAATATATAAAAATTCCTTCTGGTACAGCGGGGAAGTGGCTGAATTCGGTTCGCCGCGCAACGATGTGCTGTTTCGTGAAAGCGGCGCAGGGGGCAAGGTTCGCAGGGCGCTGGGCATAGAAAGCAGCGCCATGATAGTTCTGTATGCTCCCACATTCCGGGTGGATCATTCGCTTGAGCCGTACAGGCTTGACGATGCCGCCCTTGTTGATGCGCTGGAAGCGCGCTTTGGCGGGAAGTGGGTGTTTGTTACAAGGCTTCATCCCAATATTGCCAGGCTCTCCGGAGAGCTCAATTACAAAAATGCCGTGGACGCCACCATGTACGACGATATTCAGGAGCTGCTGAGCGCTTCCGACGCCATCATCAGCGACTATTCATCAGTCATTTTCGATTTCGCCCTTACCGGCAGACCGTGTTTTCAGTATGCGGCAGACATCGACGCCTACCGCCGGGACAGAAATTTTTATATTCCGCTTGACAAGCTGCCGTTTCCGCTTTCTGTTACACCTGATGAGCTGTGCGATAGCATCAGGAACTTCAACGATGGCGCCTTTTCAGAAAAATGGAAGTCCTTTGCCGGACAATATGGTATAATAGAAGACGGACAGGCTTCCCGGCGCTGCGCCGACTGGATACTGGAAAAAATCAAGTGAGGTTTTAATAATATGAGACGAGTGATAACCTATGGTACCTTCGATCTGCTCCATTACGGCCATATAAATCTTCTCCGCCGGGCAAAACAGCAGGGGGACTATCTTATCGTCGCGCTGTCGACAGATGAGTTCAACTGGAACATGAAGCACAAGAAGAGCTACTTTTCATACGCCGAGCGCAAGGAGATGCTGGAGGCCATCAGGTATGTGGACATGGTAGTGCCGGAGGAAAACTGGGAGCAGAAGATCACGGATGTTGACAAATACGATATTGATGTTTTCGTAATGGGCAACGACTGGGAAGGCAAGTTCGATTTTCTGAAGGATAAGTGTGAGGTGGTGTATCTTCCGCGCACACCTGAGATCTCCACAACAAAAATTAAAGACGATCTAAACAGCGGCCGAACGTAAGTTCGGCCCTTTGCACTGGAGGCGGACATTCGGAATGACGGAAAGACTGTATTACAAAGACAGCCATATGCGAAATTTCACCTGCCGGGTATTGTCGTGCCGTGAGCACAATAATATGTGGATCTCCGTACTTGACCGCACGGCGTTTTTCCCGGAAGGCGGAGGCCAGGCGGCCGATACCGGAAAAATCGGTGCGGTGCGGGTGCTGGACGTTCAGGAAAAAGACGGAGAGATACTCCACTGCACGGATGTTCCTCTGGACGCAGGCGCGGAATATCAGTGCTCCGTTGACTGGCCGGAACGCTTTCGGCGTATGCAGAATCACTCCGGCGAACATATTGTTTCCGGCTTGGCGCACAGCATGTACGGCTGTGACAACGTGGGTTTCCACATGAGCGAGCATACCGTAACCATAGACTTCAATGTAGAGCTGGACGCTGAGCAGCTGAGGGTTCTGGAACGCCGCGCGAATGAGGCCGTTACGCGAAATATTCCTGTCTGTGCGGAATTTCCGACGCGTGAAACGCTGGAAAAGCTGTCATATCGCAGCAAAAAGGAACTGTCGGGCGATGTGCGCATTGTGACAATCGAGGGCGTTGACGTCTGCGCCTGCTGCGCGCCCCACGTCAGTATGACAGGGGAGATAGGAATAATAAAATTTCTGTCGTTCATGCGGCACCGCGGAGGAGTGCGTATAGATATTGCCTGCGGCTGCGACGCTCTGCAGGACTATTGTGAGAAACATGATAGTGTTGAGGCCATCTCCCGCGCCGTGTCCGCAAAGCAGTCCGAGGTCACAGCGGCAGTAAACAGGCTGCTGGCCGAAAACGGGCAGCTCAAGTTCCGCTGCGGAGAGCTGAGCAGGGAAGTGCTTAATATCAAACTTGCCACAATAGATGAAACGGACGGAAACCTGTGCTTTTTTTACAATACTCTTACAGAACCAGACCTGCGCGAGCTTATAAATGCAGCCCGCGCAAGATGCGGCGGGATAGCGGCGGTGTTCAGCGGAAACGACAGGGATGGGTACAGATATATCATCGGCAGCGAGCATGTTGACCTTCGTTCCAGAGCCAGGGAAATCAATCTCGGTATAGGAGGAAGAGGCGGAGGGAAAAAGGAAATGATAGAGGGCAGTGCCTCACTTTCGTCGTCTGAAATTGAAGATTACATAGCTAAATTTGAAATTTAGACAAATCGTCAAAATTGTCTAGGGAGAAATAACGAAATACGTTGATTTTTGACAAAGAATTGCGCAAACATCAATTGACAATAATCTGTCACTTTGTTAAAATGAATAGAGTTGTGAGCGAAATATGTGCTGAATATCACAATTGGCACAAATAAATATTTTGGGGGGTTATTCGTGAAAGATCTCAAGCATCTCATTTACTTCGAGAATCTGCTTCAGGAAGCCAACAATGAATTGGTGAAGCAGGGCAAAGCCGACGGTAAATATGCTCTCGGTTATACCTGCTACTTTATGCCTGAAGTTCTCCTCGACCTGCCCGGCTGCTTCTCAGTACGTCTGAGAGCGCCGAACTGCATTTCCCCGGACATTGCGACCTACTATATGACGGCGCGTACCTGTCATTACGGCCGCAGCCTCTTCGAGAGAGCTCTCGAGGGCGGCTACAATTTCCTGGATGCACAGATGGCCACCGAGACCTGCACCGTCACCTGCCGTTTCCAGGAGCATCTGCAGATGATGAATGTCATCCAGAATCCCAAGTTTTTCTGCGAATTCACCGATGTTCCGTTCAAGAAGAATGAGAACAGTGTTGCGCATTACAAAGAGCAGCTCCAGGCCCATGTGCTTGACCCCCTGAAGGAGCATTTCGGCGTGGATATCTCCGACGAAGCGCTGATGAAGGCCATTGACGAGCACAACGAAGTCTGCCGCCTTATCACCGAGATCGGCAGCTATCGCAAGCTTGACAAGCCCACCATCACAGGCTATGAGTTCCAGTGCATCCAGCTGGTTTCTCTTACCTGCCCCAAGTATCTTATACTCCCGTATCTCCGCGAGACCGCCAAGGAAATGAAGACCCGCAAGCCCGATGCAAAGCCGACATGGCGCTGCAAGGTTATGCTGGCCGGTTCTGAGAACGACGACCCCGAATTCACCAAGCTTATCGAGAGCTGCGGCGCTCTGGTCGTTGCCGACCGTCACTGCTACGGTTCGATTCCCGGACGTGAGGAAATAGTGGTCAACAAGGGTGAGACCCCGCTTGACGCCATTGCACGTCATTACCTTGACACCAGCATGTGCCCGCGCTTCATGCCGCAGAACATTATGAGAGAGCGCAAGCAGAAACTGGCCGATCTTGTGAGCGAGTACCATGCAGACGGCATAATCGTCGAGCAGAACAAGTTCTGCGAGTACTGGAGCTACGAGCGCACGATTGATTCCATCATCATGCCGCGCGACTTCAAGATTCCTGTCTGCTCAATAGAGAAGGAGTACATAAACGGCGCTTCCGGCCAGTTGCGCACACGTTTCCAGGCATTTGTCGAGAGCGTTGAAATCAAGAAGATTCAGGAGGGCAAATGATGGAGTTGGCAAAGGTTGCCGAATGCGCTGAGGAAGTCATGGGCAAAACCATGAACGCGCTGACGGATACGGAATTCATACACGGTGTTATGATCGCAGAGAAGAAATTTGACCAGACATCCAAAAAAGTCAAGAAGGAATTCAATTCATTCAAGGCTGAGGTTAAGAAGTACAGGGGGACAAAATAATGGAGATCATCGGCAGTGTTTTTTCCATCCTTGGAAAGATCATCGGACTTCTCCAGGAGATAGTTGCCCGTATTATGAATGCTCTCACAGACGCTTCTCTTATGCACATGCTCATGGAAGCTGAAAAAAAGCTGGGCGTGGCTACAAAGAAGGTCAAGAAGGAACTGAATTCTCTTAAGGCCAAGATCAAGAAGCTTCGGGAGGGAAAATAATGGGAATGCCTGATATTTCATCACTGGCCGGGCTGGCTGAAGACGCAATGGGCAAAACGCTCAACATGCTGACGGATGCCGACCTTGTCCATGGGCTTATTGAAGCCGAAAAAAAGTTTGACAAGACCTCCAAAAAGGTCAAAAAGGCTCTGAAGGATGCCAACCTTGATAAGGTCGGCAAGACAATGTCCGCCGCAGGCGGAGTTGTCGGTAGCGTAGCCGGCTCTGCAGTCGAAGAGATCGGCAAGCTCAAGGACATCGACTATGCAAATCTTGACTATGCCAAGCTTGCCAAGGACTTCTGGTACGGCAAGCCCCACGGTGAACGCCGCATCGGCGACCTGTACATGGACAAGACCGGTCTTTACAAGCACAGAGAGTGGCGCGGCGTCAAGGACACGTTCTACTACTTCAACATGATCTGGCTGTATAACTACATTCATATGGTCAGCGACCTTATGAAGTTCAACGGTCTGGGCGTTTTCGCAAAGGGCGTGTGGCGCTACCGCTGGGTCGGTCAGACCTACCTGCCGGTTCTGCACTGGTTCGACCGCGGCATGGAAGGTATGCGCGGCGAGGCTCTGAGGGCCTCCGCATGGCATTACCGCGCCATGGTCTGCGAGACTATCCGCCAGTTCCAGCGTATGTTTGCCGCCGACACCAAGCTCAATAACGGCAAGCGCAACGAGCTTTGGTACAAGACCATCGCCCATGACGAAACCGTTGCCGGCGCTGTGTTCTATCCCTGGCGCGACGAGTTCGATGATGTGCCTCTGCAGATGATCCCGTACTTTGTCACCTGCCACGTCAACAGCCACACTGTCCTCAACTACATCGACGCTATGCAGTCCATCGGCCTGCCTGGTGATCCGTGCCCGATGTGCCAGGCTGAGTCCGGCATATTCGTGCTGGATGATTACCCTGACTACAGCCCTGTTCTGGTCACCTCCAACGAAGCCTGCGACGGCTCCGTGGGTACCTCGATAATCACCGACTGGTTCTGGAACAAGCCGTTGTTTGCAATGCCTCAGCCCATGCAGTTCGACGATCCGCTGGTGCATCAGCACTGCCGCGAAGAGATAGAAGGCTGTTGGAAGTTCATAGAGGAGCAGCTTGGCGTTCCTTACAGCGAGGAGCAGCTGATCAAGTACACCGAGAGCTTCAACAAGCTCACCGAGTTCGAGCATGAGAAGTGGGAAGTTGCCGGCAAGACCGATTTTTATCCCATCAACGGCGTTGCTCAGGCTCTGTACCGCATCTACTACTCACAGGACGGCGATCGTCCCATCTGGCATGAGGTCGACGGACATGTCCGCAAGATCCTTACCAAGTGCGTGAAGAACAAGATCAATCCGTACCCCAACACGACACACAGAGTCATCGCATGGTCCTGCGCGCCTCTGTACTACTCCAACTGGTGCACTTGGGCCTACAACTGCTGGGGCCTGAACTGCATCATCAACATGGACTCCCTGATGTTTGATATCGTTCTGCGCACGGATTCCCATGAGCATCTGATGGAAGACTTGGTCACCTACAACGAATGGGCGCCTATGCGCCGCATGGCTGTCGGCGGCTACAAGCACATCTTCGAGCTGTGGGAAAACAAAGAGCGCTTCAACTGCGATATGGTCATGATGTATGACCAGCTCCAGTGCAAGGGTATGGACGGCGTGCACGGCATGTTCGAGGATGAGTTCCGCAACAGAAACATCCACGCAATATGGATGCCGCATGCTCTGCCTGACAAGCGCACTGTTTCTCGTGAAGAGATCCGCCGCATAATCAACGATTACATGACCACCGTCATGCATGAAGAGCCTCTGGATCCGTCGCTGCTTGACTTCGACGACTCCATGAGCTGGTAATAAGGGAGGAAAATGAAAATGGGCAAACTTTTAAAAACGCTCCTTAAGGCTGGCGTAGGTATATATGCGGCGCTCTTTGTCGTTTTCTTCTTTGACCTTGACGGCAAACTCCTGTTTTATGTCGTTGAGCCTTTCCTTTGCAAGCATTACGACAATATGCCTCGCCGCGACGTCACCAAGGACGAGTACGGCATAAAGAAATTCCCCGACTACAACTGATAAGCTTTCATAATTATTAGGAGGAAGTAACATAATGAAGTATTTTGGCGGCTGCGATGTAGGATCCACCTACACCAAGGCAGTAATACTGGACGAGAACGGCAAGATGGTAGCCGATACCACCATTAAGAGCAAGATCAACTCCGAGCAGAGCGCAATACTGGCGATGGACGAAGTCTGC
>Ga0160425_1001839_pt1 | contig 18569 bp, 18 predicted proteins | sample BioMet8_FD_108193 | JGI IMG/M metagenome (GOLD analysis project Ga0160425, IMG submission 108193) | Microbial communities from bioreactor (seeded with sewage sludge) at Lawrence Berkeley National Lab, California, USA - Biofuel... | ecosystem: Engineered > Bioreactor > Anaerobic > Unclassified ...
CTCGCTCACGAAAGCCGAAAGCTCAATACAGATATTGCAGGCCTCATTAGAGACATTGAGGCTGCAAATAGAAAAAGAACGCAGGATTCAGAAAAGAGTCCTGTGGCAAAATAGGGTATGGAGTTTGTTAGGTGGGTTGGGAATTGGATTATTGGTGGGGAGATAAAAGTGTATATTTCTTTAAACCTATTTTTCCTTAGGTATAAGTTATCAAACCACCCAAATTAAACGGCTCACAGGCCATTTAACGAGGTCAATTTTATAGCGAAAACATGATTATAAGGCTATTTACGGAACGTCCGTAGATGGCCTTATTTTTTGTTTTGTGTGTACTTATATGCTATACTTAAACCAAGATTATAACCAATGGAGGTCCGCCAAATGTATAAGATTTCAAATTTAGAAGATAATAGTAATGTAAAAGTAATTGACCAGATGGGTTGCGTAAAAGTGGTGGAATACCAATCAGATCTAAGCGTACAACCTGATGATGCAGCAGCCGTGTATTTTGCTCAGAAAATGAATATTAAGCGTAGGCAAGTAATGATTGAACTCAACGATAATAGCTTTATATTGCAAAGTGGTGCTATGCAGTGGGTGGCCGGCAATATTACAAGCGGCTCAGGCATTAAGGGGCTAGGTGATTTAGTTGGTAAGATGTTATCATCTAAGGTAACTAAAGAAAGCACAGTAAAGCCTGAATATAGCGGCAATGGTACGATTATGCTTGAACCTACTTATAAGCACATATTGCTTGTAGATATTAACCAATGGGGATCTATGGTTATTGAGGATGGAATGTTCCTGGCTTGTGACGGGCAAATAAGCATTAAAACAGCTATGCGTAAGACTCTGTCGGCTTCTCTCGCGGGGAATGAAGGCTTATTTAATCTGTCATTACAAGGAAATGGTGTGGCTGTATTGGAGAGTCCTGTTCCCAAAGAAGAGTTAATAGAAGTAACATTGGATAATGATGAATTAAAGATTGATGGTAGTATGGCTGTGGCCTGGTCCAGAAGTCTTGAATTTACTGTTGGCAAATCCGGCAGAACAGTTATAAGCTCTGCAATTAATGGAGAAGGACTAGTTAATATTTACAGAGGAACTGGTAAGGTTTGGATGGCGCCTACCAGATGAAAAATAAGCTTGAAAGCACTGTATGAGAAGTGTTTTCAAGCTTATTATGTTTAGAACTTAATCAAGTCTGGATATTCTTGAATAATCTTATTTAATGCTTGTTTTAATTGGCTGAGCATTGTGGTGCGTGGAATACCGAGCTTTTGCGCAATAGCTTGGTCTGAGAAGCCTTTTAAACGCAATTTACCTATTTCAGGCGCTGAAGGCATGAACTCGACAAGGCGCTTCAGAAGTTGCTTGCACACTAAAGCTTCAGCTACAAAATCGCCTGTGTCAATAGAAGAATCAGCCAGTACGTCTAGTAGTGTTAAATTATTATCATTGGTAGTAGAGATGCGCTTATCCAGGGATATAACCTTGCTGTCAACATGAAATTTGCAGTCGAGGCACATACCGTCACAGGTCCAAAGTAACTTTTTAGGGCACATGCAACGTCCATTGTCCTGCTCATTCTTCCTGATACTCCAAATTTTTCGATAAATAGAGCGGTATTGTTCCTCAGTAATTGGAACTAAAATGGTCTTTTTCGGGTTCTCCGATGTCCGGATGGGGTAGTAACGCTTTTTCGTGTTTGTCATTTTTTGACCTCCGTAAATTAATTTTTTGGATTAATCACAGGAGGAAACTTTCTACTAGCGATACATATATAACCCGAAATACATTGAAGGAAATGATGTAGGATGTTATAATGATTTAGTAGGGTTTATTGGGTATTGCTAAGTAAAAAATGCTCCTGTGATTTCTCACAGGAACATCTAATAGTTAGCTAAGTTATTTATCTCTAGTTAGTAAAGTTAGTAGAGTAGGTATTTTTTTTGCTGAGGTACTTAAAATGACAAAAAATGTGAAATTCAGATTATGCGGCGGCACATTTTTCACGTTGCTGCTAGAAGCACGAAAACCTAGATTTGGCGTTAGAGAGCATTATATGGGTGCTTCTGATGGTCTTTCAGAACCTAACGTTCTAATGGCCTTAGCGAGTGTGATAGTTCAAGATTATCAGAAGCCGTCACAATCAATGATGAATACAATCAAAGGAAATACTTCTGATTATAAGCAGTGTAAAAATAAGGGAGGCACCTATTTTCCTTTTGGAGATATAAATGCCTTGAGGATGTTTGACCTAAAAATTAAACAAAATTATGGTACGGCTTTAAATGAAATAGCAATATTTTGTGAAAAATTTATTCAAGTGCAAGATAGTATAAAAAAAGACGAAAAACTTGTTAAGGCCCTCGTAGAATTAATCTCTGAAGACGAAACTATTCCTGACGAACAAAAATTCTATGTAGAAGAAGATGGCAGCTATATATCAAAAAAACAATTATTGGAAAGATGTTATTTTTGTTTTCAATCATTTTTATTAGGAATATTTCATTATTCTATAATGCGACAGGAAGCGGCTAATATTGGACGTGAACCATATGATATATGGTGTCCTCCAAAAGGACGTGCTCCCAGAGTATATGAGGGAAACGTAGGAGAAAGCTGGCAAGATATTTCATTGACGTATGTGACCATAGTTGAACCAGTAGAGGCAAAAAATGTAGAAGAGGCAGAAGTGGTTTCTAATGAAGAAGACATAAATAAAAAAGAGCAAGTCAAGGAAAATAATCCTAGACCTGCTCAACAAATGGTAATAAACATTACCGGTAATAATAACAATGTTTATGGACATGTAGACACGGTTAATAATGTGTTCGGGGGAAAGAAAAATGATAAATAAAGTTACACCTTCTATTCCACACAAAGAACAACATGAATCCAAAATGACTACTGTAAACATATCGGGCGACGGTAATACATTAATGGCACGCGTGGATACCGTAAACAATGAATACGGACCTGTATATGTGATTAATGTGCCGTCTTCAAAAGGTGGTTTTATTCAAGAGCGAGTAGAAGCCTTTAATCCTGATTTTTACAATCTTATAGTTGTTGGGGATGAAGATTTAAATGAGACAAATCATTTCCTTTTAGATAAGACTAGAGTTATAACAGAAAGCACATCCCAAGAGTTAAAAAATGCCTATGCAGCATTAACTCCAGAAGCAATTGCAATAATTAAGACATTTCCAACTATAATAGCTACGGAAAATCATTCATATGGTAAAACTGATGACGATCATATGGCTGTATATGGGATGCTCACAGATATTAAAGTGCAGGATAATGGCATAAAAGTATATTATCAGGGCTTGAATCCAGTGCCACAGCAGAAACTAAATGAACTTGCTGCAGAGCTAGGATTTGGTAAAGCTTCTTCATTTAATGAATTAAATCGGGTACATTGGGCTATTAAAAAAGTTAACATGGTAGAAGTTTTGAGAGAAGCTGGAATAAAAATTTTTAGTCTTTAACTAGTAATAGAAAAAATTAGTGAAATTCTGGAGGTGATATAATGCGAGAAGATGATGAAAGTATACAAATAGAAAAATGGGTAAATCTTGAAGATATTGCTGAACACCTTAGCTTAAGCCAAGATACGGTTCGTACATGGATTAAAGAGGGAAAATTACCGGTATATAAAGCAGGAAAAAGATATAAGTTTAAGATTTCTGAAGTTGACGAGTGGGTTAGAAAGGGAAAAATAAAAGAATAGTTTGTCAAGGGGGTAAAAGTAATGCCAACCAAGATGACATCGGCAATTAAACAAATTAGACTAAATGATGCCACATTTTCTAATACAGTAATAGAACCAACTTTTATTAATTTTTTTTATGGTAAAAATGGTGTTGGCAAATCTACTATTGCCTGTGCCGTCAAAGATGAAAGCGATTTGCAGTGGGATGCAGGTACGTCTGTTCTTGACTATGATGTGCTTGTATATGATACAACTTTCATAAAAGAAAATTTTGCGAATTATGATAACCTTCCAGGAGTCTTTACCATCAACGAAACAAATATAGCTGTTCAAAAAGAATTAGAACAGTTAAAGGCAGAACGAAAACAAAAACGTGAAGAGTATCTAAATTATAAAAAATCAATTACGGAGAAAACTCTTGGCAAGGAACAAGCTATGACAACATTTCAAACAACTTGTTGGAAAAAAGTAGAACAGCTAAGAAAAATATTTGACGCTCCGATTACAGGTAAAAAGAAGCCTGCGTTATTTGCTCAAGAAATACTAGTAATAAATCCTCGAAAACATGATTTTGAAGAATTAAGAAAATTATGTGAAACGGCATATTCAAAAGAAGCTCAAATATATCAAGAACTCTCAAAACCACAAGATACTACATTTCAATCGCTTTCAGGATATGGACTGGTAGGAAAAATAATATCAAGCAGTAGTGAAACAGATTTTTCGAAGTTTGTTAAGGCGTTGAAGGCAACAGATTGGGTGCGTGATGGACATAGTCATTATTCTGAAAACAATAATGGTAAATGTCCATATTGTCAGCAGCCATTGCCTGCTAATTTTGATGATGAAATAGCTGCGTGTTTTGATGAAATCTATCAAAATGAAATTTCAGATGTGATAGAGTTTCAAAAGACATTTTCAAAAGAAATGGATTCCGTGCTTAGCACGTTAAATACCAACATAGATATTGCAATGCCGGGTATAGATTTAGAAGAATATAAAACAAAATTACAATCATTAGCAGATGCCATTACAATTGACAAACAGAGAATTGCAGCAAAAGTTAAGGAACCGAGTAAGATTATTGCTCTGCAAGAAATAGATACTTTGATTACTGAAATGAATGCGATTATTGATTCTCTAAATGAAAAAATTAGGGGAAACAATGATATCGTTAACGATATTAAAACACAAAAGATAAAATGCAAAAAAAATGTTTGGGAATATCTTGCAGATTTCTTGGGCAACGAAGTTAAAAGCTATAATAATACAGTAGCTGCCTTAGATAAAGAAATAAAGCAGTTAAAAATAGATATGGATAAATTAACAAGTCTAGGTTTTTCTTTAGCTCAAAAGATTAATGAACTTAATAAAAAGACTATTAATACAGAGAGCACAATAGAAAGCATTAATAATATTCTTTCTCATTCGGGGTTTCAGGGATTTAGCCTTCATTCTAAAGAGAATGTTCCAAACACTTACGAAGTAATTAGGTATGACGGAACTGTAGCAGAAAATCTTAGTGAGGGAGAAAGAAATTTTATCGCCTTTTTATATTTTTATAATATTGTTCGCGGCAGTTTAAATAGCGAAGAAGTTAAAGAAAAGATAGTCGTCATAGATGATCCTGTATCTAGCTTGGACAGCAGCGCTTTATTTATAGTCAGCGCATTGGTAAGAGAAATGATTGAAGTTTGCAATAATAATACAGATTATTTAAATCAAAGAATTGTTGGGGATTATATAAAACAAATTTTTATTCTTACACACAACGTATATTTTCATAAGGAAATAACATATCATCATGAAAATCAGTATCGTAGCGTTAATTTTTATGTAATCCGTAAAACAGAAAATATTTCTAGCTTAAAACTTTGCGTTAGACAGAGCCAAAGTGAGCCTACTAATATGGAAAATTATAATCCAATCCAAAATTCTTACGCCGCATTATGGGATGAGTACAAAGAATTAAAAACGGTAAATACAATAACCAATGTGATTAGACGCATCCTAGAATATTACTTTATACAATTATGTGGTTATGAAGGACATAATCTATATGAGATTGTACTCGAAGATAACAAAGAAAAGTTTGTGGACGAAATAAATGGCCCTAATCCGAATTATGATAAATATCATCTCGCAGCGGCTTTACTTTCTTATATGGAGGAAAGCTCATCAACCGTTAGTGACGGACTTAATTATATAGAAGATGGTACTGACGTGGAGCAGTACAAACTAGTGTTTAAACTAATCTTCGAATCCATGCACCAGGAACAACATTATAAAATGATGATGGGTATAGAAGAATAAAAATGGAGTTTATTTTATATGAAAATTAATAATAGAAGATATACCGGAAGCAAATATAAATTGATGCCTTGGATAAAAAAAATGATAGTCGAAAATTGTGATTGTCATGAAAGTTTATTTGATGTGTTTGGTGGCACAGGAGTTGTATCAGCATCTCTTTTGGATATTACAAAGAGTACAGTAATCAATGACTTCCTTTTTTCAAATCAAATAATTTATAAAGCGTTTTTTACACAAAAGAAAATAGATAATAAAAAAATGAACGAATATTCCCGGAAATATGAGGAAATTAATAAGAAAGAATTGAAGGATAATTACGTTTCTATCAATTATGGTGATAAATATTTTAAAAATGAAGATGCTAAATTAATAGGATATATACGTGAAGATATTTTAAAAGATTTGAAGAAGAAAAAGATAACGGAACATGAATACGATGTCCTTCTGGCGTCTTTGCTTTATTCTTTAGATCGTTGTGCTAACACAGTTGGGCATTATGAAGCATTTATTAAAGGAAAAGCAATTAGAACAGAATTCAAATTTGACTTAATAGAACCGATAATTACAACTAATAAAGTTAAAATTTTTCGAGAAGATTCAAATATGTTAGCAAAGAAAATATGCGCAGATGTGGCTTTTATCGATCCACCATACAATAGTCGGCAGTATTCTCGCTTTTATCATTTGTTAGAAACGATCACAAAATGGGATAAGCCAGAGTTATATGGAGTTGCAATGAAACCACCTGAGGAGAATATGTCATCCTATTGTAGAAATAGTGCTCCGGAGGCTTTCGCTGATTTAATAAAAAACATAAATGCTAAGTATATAGTTGTAACATACAATAACACATATGATTCTAAAAGCTCTTCATCTAGAAACAAGATTTCATTAGAAGAAATTAAGAATATATTAGAAGGAAAAGGAACTACAAAGGTCTTTAAAAAGAGCTATCACAGGTTCAATGCAGGCAAAACTGATGCTGTTGATCATAAAGAGATGCTTTTTATTACAAAGGTGAATCAATAATGAAAAAGATAATTAAAAGGTCTCCATTTTTTTACGTTGGAGATAAATATAAATTGATGCCTCAATTAATAAGATTTTTTCCAAAAGATATAAAGACTTACATAGAACCATTTGCGGGAGGGGGGAGTTCATTTTTAAATGTTGAAGCCGAAAAATATATAATTAATGACATTGATTATTACGTGATTGCTTTACACCAGAAAATTTCATCGTATGCTAATAAAGAAAAAAGTCTTTTTAAAGCTTTATTTGATAAAATTAAGCACTATGGTTTGTCCTGCTCTTTTAATAATGTATGTGTGCCAGACTCTTTAAAGAAACAATATATTAAAACATATTACGCGCATTATAATAAAGATGCGTATATAAAAATGAAAAAAGATTTTAATGATAACAATGATTTCCTTTTACTATATCTATTATTGATATATGGGTTTAATCATATGATCAGATTCAATTCTAACGGTGCGTTTAATTTGCCTGTAGGAAACGTAGACTTTAATAAAAATGTTTATGCTGCTCTTTGTAATTATTTATGTTTTTTCAGCAAAAAAAATACCAAATTCTATAATCTTGACTTTGCAAAATTTTTAAATACTATTAGACCAAACGCTAATTCATACATTTACTTTGATCCTCCGTATTTAATATCCGGATCGGAATATAATAAGTTCTGGAATGAAAAAGAGGAACAAAGGTTATGTGATTGTTTAGATAAATTGAATGAAAAGGGTATTAGATTCGGTATTACCAATTTGATACGGCATAAAGGAAAAACAAACACCGTATTTTGTGAATGGTCAAAAAAATACACCGTTTATCAAATTAATAGTAATTATATTAGTTTTAATGATAACACATTAAAAGCTACGTCTAAGGAGGTCTTTGTAACTAATTATGTCATGGAATAGAAAAGCAGAAAGAAAACCATTAGCTTTTTCAACAACGATGAGAAACCCTGACAGAATTGCAGGCTTTCTTAGTTGCATCCTCCCCTTTGAGGGGAGAAAATTAACAAATGAAATCATACATGAAGTTATTGTAAATTTGATTACTAAAAAACTGTATGCTACACAAAAGTATGAACTTACAAAGGAAAACTACAAAAAAATATATTATGATGAAGATAGTAGCTTCACAAGAAATCAAGTTGAAGATATTATATTGAATAGTCCGCAGGAACATAAAGAGGCTGGCTTTGATAAAGGCTGGCCTTCAAGATTTGATACCTGGTATAAATTGCAAAAAGAATTTGGCTTTTTGACTTATGATATTAATGAAAATATCAGTATAACAGTTACTGGACATATGCTTATTGATGCATATAATGAAAATCCTGTCAACGAAAAAAAGATTCAAAATGTAATGCTTAATGCATTAATAAAATATCCAACAAATAATCCTTTTAAAAAAAATTTAAACTCAAATGTCCCTTTAGTATTACTTCTGCAAGTTTTGAATTTGTTAAAGCAAGATAAAAATGAGAATGGTGCGGGAGTATTTAGACAAGAAATACCGCTTTTTGTTTGTTGGCCTGATAGTGATGCTAAAAAGCTATATAATACCATAAAACAAATACGTCTAAAAGTTGGATTTAATTATTCTGATGAATTTATATACGATATTTGTTTGGAGTTGTTAGATGCAGACTACACCAAAGCAAATAGATTTAAAATGTCCAAAATATGTAGTGAAGCGGTAGATGAATATATTAGGAAAATGAGGAGCACAGGTGTAATTTCTTTGCGTGGCAATGGTCGCTTCATTGATTTTAATATGATCGAAAAAGAAAAAATTTCATATGTATTAGAAAACTATCCAAGTAGTAAGGTGTACAATTCTGTTTCTGCATATTGTGAATATATGAGTAGCATTGATAGTCATATTTTAGAAATTGCTCAAGATACTTCAATAGATATAGCAGATGTTAGAAAACATACACTTTATAAGTATGCGAAAGAATATTCCTCGGAGAAAGTTTTTGACGAATTAAATAAAGTATGCAAGAAACAACCTTCAAAAGATTTGATGCTAAAGTTTATAAATGCACCAACTAGATTAGAGTTTTTAACAAGTTTAGCACTAGTACAACAGCTTGCGGGGTTAGATGTAAACCCAAATTATTCTGTGGATGACGAGGGGCTACCAACTTTTACAGCAGGTGGTGGAGTGGCTGATATAGAGTGCTACGATTGTGATTATGATAGCTTTTTTGAAGTAACACTTATGTGCGGAAGACATGATCAGGTGAATAATGAGATTGTGCCTATTCGCAGACATTTAATAGAGCACAAAAAAAATAAAGAAAAATCGTTTTCGGTATTTTTAGCTCCTGTTATTCATGATGACACAAAGGAAGCAGCTAAGCTATATAAACATTTTGACAAAATAGACATAATACCATTAGATGTAGGAGAATTTATATCCAGAATATCGTCAATATCAAAAGCGTCACAATTATTGACGTACTATTATGATTTTCCTAACGCTAATTTTGGTAATCTTTTAGTCGCAGAAAAAAAATAAAAACTATAAGAAGTTTAAACAGTGTAGGAGGAGATATTTGTGGAAGCTAGTCCAATGAGTGTGTTTGAACAGTTTATAAAAGAAGCCTATGGGTCACAATATGTTATTCCTGTATATCAAAGAAATTATACTTGGAAGAAGAGCAAACAGGTTAAACAATTGCTTTTTGATATAGAACAAATTCTTTGCGGAAATAAAAAAAGACATTTTATTGGTACTATTGTTTACGTTATTGTAAAAACAAATTTTATGGTTAGGGAAAGAGCAATTGTTGACGGACAGCAAAGGCTGATTACCATGTTCTTGATCACATATGCCTTAAGAAATATTGCGCTTAACAAAAATGAGAATAAAATTGCAGAGGCGTTGAATAATAATTATCTTGAAAATGTGACAGGCGATGAGCAGTATAAGTATAGATTGCAACCTTCTGTTTCGGACGATGATGCGTATTCATACATTGCCGCCGGAAAAATTGACGAATATACTAAGAATTCACGCGTAATGGAAAATTATAGGTTTATTTATAAAGAACTAGAATTATTATGTGATAAATATACACTAATGGATGTTATTAATGCTGTAAGGGCACTGTATATTGTGAGAATTGAATTGGCTGAAAATGATGATGCACAACAAATTTTTGAAAGCATTAATTCTACTGGAGAAAAACTTACGGCAGCAGATTTGATAAGAAATTACATTATGATGAACAAATCTAATTCTGAACAGGAAAAAATTTATAAAGAGTATTGGCTGGAACTTGAAAAAATATTTCCGGAATCAAAGAAGATGGCAGAGTTTTTTAGGTTTTATTTAGCTGGAAAAACATATACTCTTACAACAGAAAAAGAACTATACGGCGTTTTTAAAGAGTATTGGGGAAATAAAATTTTATGTAAAAACTATGTTGAATTGTTGGATGACATAAAGAGCGATGCCCGAAGATTTAAAAAATTATATTTGTCTCAAAAAGTTGACGAATTGGGAGTAACATTACAAGATTATAGGAAGTTGCAAAGCTTTATGCCCGCTCCTTTTATGATGGTTATATTAGAACATTATGAAAATAAAAAGATAACAGAAGAGCAAACTCTGAAAATATTTAAATTAATTAATACTTATTTAGTCAGAAGATATATAGCCGGACAGGATACGAGCGCAATTTCAAGATTTTTTCCGGGCTATTTAAAGAGTGTTGAAACCCGTATTGAAGAAGAAAAAACTTATGAAAATATAGTTGGAATTTGTAAATATTATTTAGTTAATGAAAACAAAGGTAAGGCTGCTTTTATGCCTGATGATAGTCAAATAAAAACATTCTTACAAACGGCAAATGCTTACTCACTTTCAAATATAAGATGGGTGTTAGATAAAATAGAAACTGAGGGAAATCCGGCTCCGGTTGTTCTTAGTTCTTTAAATATTGAACATATTATGCCTCAAACGCAGAATGAATATTGGAAAAAAATTTCAGGGCTGGAAGTGGACGATTACATAAAAACAGTAAATCGAATAGGAAATCTTACTTTAGCAGCAGCTAGTGATAATAGTAAGATGGGGAATAGTGATTTTGAACACAAAAAAATAATATTGGCTAGTACAAAACATTTGAAATTGAATGAATCAATACTTAAGAAGAAAAATTGGACAATAAAGGATATAAATGAAAGAACAAAAGCATTAACAGAGAAAATAATACAAATATTTCCTTATCCAACTATTCAATATAGCATTTTGGGAAAAGAAAAAAATAGATATATTACGCTCAACGCAAAAGGTATTAATGCTATGGGATATCTTAATAATGATAATACACTGACAATTTATGCGGATAGCCAAATAAAATTTGACGTTTTACCAAATAGTGAATCACTTAAAGAATTAAGAGAAAATTTCATAGAGCAAGAAATAATAGTTAAAATTAATGGGAATTATTATTTTTCTCAAAATTATACGTTTAAATCACCTAGTACAGCAACGGATTTCATCTTAGGGGGGTCAAATAATGGCTGGTTGTACTGGAAAGATGCTGATGATAAAATTATAAATGAGAGCTTGCGTAATCTTTAAAAGAGAATTTTAAGGACGGAAGTAGATGAAATATGATTATTGTTGATGATGCAAAAGATATACCTGCTTTGAATGAAAATAGGCAGTATGAAATTTATGTAAAAAAAAACAAAATATAAAGATTTGGCTGGTATCAAGGCAAATATGGTTTATTGAACTAGAAAGACCAAATACATATTACAGTTTTCAATTTAGAAATATTTTTGACAGTATTAAAGAGGTATTTGGCGTTTTGTTCCGTATTTCCGATTATGACTTAGCTATTTATCTTTTGAAACATTCTTATTATTCTAACGACGAATCCATTGATGCAGTAAGAATGCACCCACAGTATAACTTGTTCTTTAATAATGAGCTTTTTGAGCTTTGTATAAAAAAATGGCCTAATAGACTCTTTTCACTATTTGTCGTTGAAAAGCATCAAAATTTGTATACAAGAATGTCAAATGCAAAGCTTGTGAAAGCAATTCTTGCTGGCCAAGTAAAAAAAAGTTGTTTGTGAAGGTATATATACTGATAATTGGGCATTTGATGAAGAACTAAACAATCAAACAGGGGAAATGGATCCGCTGGATTTAGCTAAAGAGATATATGAATCAAATTCAGATTATTTTTTTAGCAAAGAAGGTAAAGAATTAGGTGTTAGTTATAGTTGTGGAGAGTTTTCTGGTTCATATAAAGTCCTATTTAAATAAAAAGCATTTTCAATGTCAGATTGTCTGGATTAGTAGCTAACGGTCCATACCTTGCCATTTTCCATGTAAATGTTGCTTTCTCCGGTCTAACAATGTAAATCTTAGGGAAATACTTTATATGAATTTGTGATAATAGTCCAAGGTATTTTCCGGTATTAATAAACCTGACATGTTCTCACAAACGAGGGAAGAATTTTGTCATTATCAATTTTAAGGCCATAAAAGCTCTATGAAAAAAACAAAGAAAAAGCTCTTAGAATATCAATGCAGGGGGCTCGTTTCAGGTGTTCGAGATTGATGTCAAGAAATTTTGGGTATAAAAAGCTCTGAAAGGCGCATAAAATCAAGCTCTAGGCTATGTTGCATATTGGTTGATATGTTCGTCTCAAAGTGAAATTTAGGTAAAATGGGGGCGAAAAAAGGCCAAAATAGGAAAATATCAAGCCTAAAATTGGCGTGTAGACATTAAACTTGGGGGCTCGTTTCATGTTGAGGCGGTTACCCTGCTTATCAAGGCCTGAAAGGACGAGGAGAAGCAGAGGTAGCGCCCATGTCAAAACTTCCCAAGAGCTCGTCAGAAGAACGAGCGATTGGCAGAAGTTGACGGCGGAGAGTGTCGTCCTGTTGTCGCGAGTATAGCAGGAGCGAGAGCAGGCTAACGACACCTCTGTGATAGCTGTCCAAGAATGCGAAAATAAGAGAAGCATGATTGGAGACAGCGAACCACTAGGCGGTTGTCTAGCTAAGCGACGCAATAAGCTGCTGAAACTGACCATGTCAAAACTTCCCAAGAGCTCGTCGGAAAAGCGAGCGATTGGCAGAAGTTGACGGCGGAATGTGTAGTGCAGCTTATTAAGGGCTAGTACTGAAATAAAATCGTCGCTGTTCACTCATCTACTTTGTCAGACCTTGCGGTTTTGCAATAGGATGTACAGTTTGTACTATCCTATTACAAAATCCTCGGTCTTTCGCGTATCTGGGTAAATAGCGGCGATTTTTGTGTTGTTGGGAAAATAAAAATCATAAAAACAAAAGAGATAGTGCGACAAAAGGGACGGTTCTGTTTGTAGCATGGGAGTTAAAATATTGTGGTAAAGAAGTTATAGAAATTTGGTCACACTTATTAGTTTATGACAGCAGGGACAGACCCTGCTGTCATAAACTAAATTATAAAGGTATTTTACAGGATCTGGCGAATATATCCAGTACTTGTGTAGTCTGTCGATGCATCAGAAACAAATGGCGTGGCAGCTCCAAAAGAATGAAAAAAGTAATAGGAGGAACCCACAATGATTAAGAGCTTTTTTTCTCTGTTTCTGGTTTGTGCAATGCTTGTGGCCAGCAGTGCGGAGGCGTGCACTAGCATCCGCATAAAAACAACCGATGGTAATGTCTTCTATGCCCGAACAATGGAATACTCTCCTGGCGATCCGGAGCACCCGGATACGATTTCAATCGTTCCGTCTGGAACGAAGTATTTTGGCTTCTTGCCTGACGGCTCGCAAAAAGGCTTGGCCTGGACGGCAAAATACGGATTTGTAGGCGTGAACCATGCCTCGCTTCCGCTTCTATCAGATGGTATCAATGAAAGTGGCCTGGTTGTCGGAGAGTTTTTATTTCCTGGCTATGCCGGGTATCAGAAGTTTGAAAGTGAGCAAGCCGACAGGACGATTGCGCAGTATGAGGTAGTTACCTGGCTGCTGGGAAATTTCACGACCGTAGACGAGGTGAAGCGGGGTATCAGGAATATTCGAGTCTCCAAAGGGAGTAATATCAGATCGGGCAACATCGATGTGGTATTTCATTACGCTGTACATGACCGTGCTGGAAACAGTCTCGTGATCGAATATGTCGACGGCCAGCTAAAGCTGTATGATAATCCGCTTGGGGTTTTGACCAATGCACCAACATTCGACTGGATGCAGACCAACCTGAAAAATTATGTCAATATCAAGGCCTTCAACGCCCCGGGCGTTAAGCTTGCCGATATCGTTGAATCCGGCTTCGGACAGGGGACCGGCATGTTGGGACTGCCTGGCGATTATACTCCACCCAGCCGTTTTGTGCGGATGGTGGCGCTTACGCAATCTGCGTTGCCTGTGACAGGTAGCGCGGCCGGACTGAATCTGGCAATGACCATAATCAACAACGTGGATATTCCAATCGGCACCGTGCGTGATAACAGCTACGGGACAATGGTGTACGATAGAACACTGTGGACGGCGGTTGCCGATTTGCAGCAACTGCGGTATTATTTTCGCACATATAACAATACAAACTGGCAATATGTAGATGTGGCGCAGGCGCTGGCTGGTGCGAACCAGGTAATGACGATACAAATGGCTACGCCGCCGGAATATAAAAACATCACGGATACTCGTGTCAATTTCACCAATTATGCACCGGCAAGTTACTACAGGTATCAGGATAAGTGATATTACAGCGGAGAAGTGACTCGAGCTGTTACTTATTGTCATACAGTAGCTGCTGTTCATTATGGTAATTTGACAGATATTATTATAAAATAAAATCGCCGCTATTTACTCGGCTACATTGTCAGACCTCGTCTGTAAAATAAAATCGCCGCTATTCACTCATCTACTTTGTCAGACCTTGCGGTTTTGCAATAGTATGTACAGTTTGTACTATCCTATTACAAAATCCTCGGCCTTTCGCGTATCTGAGCAAATAGCGGCGATTTTTGAGTTGATGGGGAAATAAAAATCATAAAAACAAAAGAGATAGTGCGACAAAAGGGACGGTTCTGTTTGTCGCATGGGACTTTAAATATTGTGGTAAAGAAGTCATATAGATTGACAAAATACCAGACAAGTAATACAATGTATTACAAGAAAGGTGGCGAGAATATGACTATTTCTTTAAGACTTAATGATAATGAAACAGAATTGTTTAAAAAATTTGCTGCAATGAGGGGTATTACTGTATCTGAACTAATAAGGCAATCAGTTCTTGAACGTATAGAAGATGAATATGATCTAAAGGCATATAAAAAAGCACTTGCGGCATATAAGAAAAACCCTGTTTCCTATTCTCTTGATGATGTGGAGATAGAGCTGGGGCTGAAATGAAGTATCACGTAGAGCTTACCATTGAAGCAAAGAAAAAACTAAAAAAAATGGATAGGTACACGGCATCCTTTATCCTAGGATGGGTGAGAAAACACTTGGAGGGATGTTCCGATCCAAGACAGCATGGTAAAAGTCTTACGGCTAACCACCAAGGTGAATGGCGTTATAGAGTTGGTGATTACAGACTGTTGGCTGATATTCAGGATGATAAAATCTTGATTCTAATTTTGACAATCGGACACAGGCGTGATGTTTATAAGTAATCTTGCGCAACTTGTTAAGAATTTGTGAAGGTGATAAGAATGAATTTAGATAAAATCAGGATTAATGATATTCCTGCCATCATATGGGGCGAACCGAGCGATAAGATGATTATTGCGTCGCACGGAAGCCATTCTTCAAAAATTGACGACTGCATTTGGATACTTGCGGAAGAAGCGACAAAAAAGGGCTATCAGGTGCTCAGCTTTGATTTTCCTCGGCACGGAGAACGAGTATATTAAACAGAATTTATTATGCCAGACAAATGCGTCCGTGAACTCAATTTTATGTATTCCTATGCCATAAAACATGCAAAAAAGATTTCGATTTTCGGGTGCAGCATGGGCGCGTATTTTGATTTACTCACATTTGCCGATACCGATATTGATAGGGTGTGGTTTCTTTCGCCTGTCACGGATATGGAAAGAATTATTCACAACCTTATGAATTACTGCCATATTACAGAGGATACATTTAAGAAAAAAGTATTTATAGATAACAATATTGAACCCATCTATTTTCCGTATTATGTCTATGTAACGAACCATCCAATAAAAAAGTGGATGCACAAAACATTTATTCTTATAGGTGAAAATGATGCGATGTGCGAATACGATTATGTGAAAAAATTTGCGGATGAATTTGGCTGTGAGCTTACGGAACAAAAAGACGGAGAACATTGGTTCCATACGGATACTCAACTAAAATTTTTCAGGGAATGGATTGGAATAAGACTTTCATAAATTTTCATACTAACACCGGATTTGTATGACAGCAGGGACAGTACCTACTGTCATATTGCCCGCTCGTTTCACGTTGAAACGGTAGTATTGATGCCCCAAAAAAGAGCGACATTGAAACTTGCCTCCTAGTACGCTTATGGGATTTTGGCTAAAAATAAATTTTGCTAAAATTCACGAGCGAACGCTTCTGGGGAAACCTATCAATTGCCAAAATGTCGAATGGTAGAGTTGCTCGGATAGACAACAGCGTTTTGGAGTTGCCAGGACAGATGTTGGAGAAAAGGAGAAACATTATTATATGACTAGTATGAAAAGACTATATTCTGAACTTTTTGAAGCGTTTAAAGAAAAAGCATTTAGATGGAATAAAAAGCAATGTACTTGGAATGATTTTTGCCATTTTGTAGCAATGAAGGGTAGCCAATACGATACATCAAAACTAAAATTTATGGTGATTGGACGTGCGACTAATGGTTGGCATAAAATAACAGATGAAAGTAATATAGGGGAAGAGGCACAAAAGCAATTTAATTGTGCTGATGGCTTTGATTCATGGATAGTAGTAAATAAAGATGGTACTTTAAGAAATAACGAAAAGAATGAAAAAACTCAAAAATACTATTCTTTAAATCGTAGTTCTTTTTGGCGCACCACAAAGTGTGTATATATGGAATTAAGTAAAATAAAAGATGCTAATTGGGTACAGCATATAGCTTGGAGTAATTTGTATAAAATTGCTCCTAACGAAAGTGAAGATGTAGCAGCAGGTAACCCGAATATAAAAATGGTAAGAACTCAGATGGAAATTTGCAAAGAAATATTAGGAGAAGAAATAAAGGTGTATAGCCCTGACTATATATTGTTTGTTACAGGATGGGAATGGTGGTTTGCTGGAGATAAAAAAACACCGGGATTTGATAAAATATTATCTGGGGTAAAGCAGGAAAGTGGCAATGAATTTGTTGTAGGCAAGGGAATCTGTAAACTGAATGATAAAAACGTAAAAATTGTAGTTACTCATAGACCAGAAGGGAAAAAAGAGAATAACTACGTAAATGAAATACTTAAATGCTTTAATGAACTAGAAAAATCGTCTTACAATCAAAAAGATTAGCGGGTGACATATGTGAGAGAATACATAATACGTGAAGGGGTTAGCGACTCTTGTGAAAAGTAAGCTTAATTAAGAAATTTTGAATTGCAGACTAGCTAATAAACGTTTTGTTTGCAATAGTGAGTTGGAGAAAGCCTTTGTTGAATATCGTTTGAAAAATTTTTAGAACCGTCCAAAACCATTTAGGGATGGTGTCCGGTATTTTAACGCACTGCAAACCGTTACCTTTGCCTGTATAAGAAAGTATAATAAAATTAGTATCGATTTGATATTATAAAGAAACACAAGTTGGAATCTATCAATTCAATTCGCATGTGAAGTTATGATAGCATTGGGGGGGATAGTATGAATGTAGGGTTAAGATGTCTTAAGCAGCGGGTGGGAATTTTTTGTATAACAGTTTTATTTTTGTTTTTTTGCACAGCAGCAGATGCCAAGGTTAAGTCAATAGATTATAGCAGGGGAGAAAATTGGGCTTATGAGGATATTGGTGCTAATAAGCCAGTGGATTTGTTTATTGTTGCACCAACAGTTGACTTTGGTACTAAGGAAAAACTAAACATGGATATGGCCGATACTAAAATGAGGGGCAATTTTTTGGGGGCTTTAAATATGGAGCGGGGGATATATGAGGATAATTGCCGTATGTATGCTCCCTATTACCGTCAGGTAACCTTAAGCTATTACGAAATGGGCCTGGAAGGAAAAAACGAAAAGGATAGAGCCAATGCTTATAGACTTGCAAAAAATGATGTTGAGGCTGCCTTTGATTATTATTTAAAAAACTATAATCAAGGACGCGGTATTGTATTAGCTGGGTTTTCGCAAGGATCGCAACTCGTTATTGAGCTAATGAAGGTTGTGGCAGCAGATAAGAACCTGCAAAAAAGAGTAGTGGCTGCTTATTGCCCTGGCTGGGTACTGACAAAGCACGATGTAGAAAGGTATAAGTTAAAACCTGCGTTGGGTGCTAAAGATTTAGGCTGCATAGTTTCTTTTAATTCC
>Ga0160425_1001844_pt1 | contig 18540 bp, 16 predicted proteins | sample BioMet8_FD_108193 | JGI IMG/M metagenome (GOLD analysis project Ga0160425, IMG submission 108193) | Microbial communities from bioreactor (seeded with sewage sludge) at Lawrence Berkeley National Lab, California, USA - Biofuel... | ecosystem: Engineered > Bioreactor > Anaerobic > Unclassified ...
CAAGTCGGCCCTGTCCATCATGACCTCGGCCACCATCCTGGCCGCGGCGGGGATCCTCCTGGGCCTCTTCTGCACCAACCAGCTCATCGGCCAGCTGGGCACCCTGCTGGCCCGGGGCACCCTGCTGGCCGCGGTGATCGTGCTCTTCGTCCTGCCCAACCTGCTGTGCTGGTGCGACACCTTGTTCATGGGGCGGAAGCTGGGGCGGATGAAGGGGAAGGCGTGATCCCAGTCATTAGAACACTTCGCGCCGGATGCCAGAAGAGTAAGGGATTTGGCGGGATCAAAAGTAAGATATTGTGATGAGAATATAACAAAATAAAACGGCAGCATCTGTAAAAATAAACAGATGCTGCCGTTTCTTTGTTCGATTGAGTGAAAATGAAAATCCTTAACGTCGTTGGCGACAGATTTTAACCGCTTGTGCAAAAATTGCCAAATGGTAATTTTAAAGTCGTATCATTTATTTGCTAAAGAAATCCTAATGTTTTCGCACCCTCATTTGTTATTTATGGAATGGAATGGCAAAAAATGATAGTATTTGAAAAAAGAAGTAAATTGGTAGGTAATAAAAAAGAGGAGAAAAGAGCAACGGACTTCGGGCCGACAACCCTTAAACAGGATACCGCGCGTCTGGTCATCAAGCTGGTGGTAATCGCCCTGGTCATCGGAGCCGTCTTTACCTGGATCTTCGGTATCTTCCGCTACGCCGATTTGGGAATGAAGCCTGGGATGAAGGACGGGGATCTCCTCATCGTCTACCGGGTGGACAAGGGGTACGCGGCGGGGGATGTGACGGTGTTTGACTACCACGGCCAGACCCTGGCCGGGCGAATTGTGGCGGTGGCCGGGGATACGGTCGACATCACCTCCGAGGGCCTTCTGGTCAATGGGGCCAGGCAGCAGGAGGACGGCGTCGTCGGCCAGACGGACCGCTACGAGGGCGGGCCGGCCTTTCCCCTTGTCGTGGCAGAGGGGCAGATCTTCGTCCTGGGGGATAACCGGGGCCAGTCCACGGACAGCCGCATCATCGGCTGCCTGAACGCCAGGGATACCTTTGGCAAGGTCATCGGATTGATCCGGCGCCGGAATATATAAACCGGCACCGCCGCAGATTGTGAAAGCAAATGGTGGTAAACCATTTTAAATATAAAACATAATCTCAAGTTAATCAAAGGGAGGTAAACAAAATGGATGTGTACGGACAAATCAAAAAAATTGGAATGGTAATGGTTGTTTTGCTGCTGGCAGCAGGAGTGTTTCTGATGAATGAGGCTGTGGTCAAGGCAGCAGAGAAAACGCCCACAGCGATTGATTCGGCTTTTTTGGACAAGAATTTTGTAATGGATACCAATCTGACAAATCCGGCAGAAACCTTCGTCATTAATTTTGCACCGGTATCGGTCAACGGCGTTGGGTACAAAACAACTGGCGCATCGGCAATGCCTGGAGCATACACAAAAAATATTGTATATAACCCGGGAGAAACTGGTACGACCGATGCGACATCGCAGGTCAAGACCATTACCAAGTCGCTGACCGGAAGCAATGGAACGACGGCTGATGTGACTAATAACAGTTTGATCCCCAAGGTGGAAGCAACTGGCGACGGCACCACATATTTCAACCACGCCGGTGAATATGTGTATACCGTGACAGAAACAGCCGGGACATCAACAGGCGTGGGCTACTCCGGAGCGTCCTATACCATGCGCGTCTATATTATCAATGGAACAAATGGATTGGAGCTGCAGGGTGTCACCGTGGAAACAAAGAAGGATGACAGCGGGACGGATGTAACAACACCCACTAAGATTGACCCAACCCATGGCGCAACCGGCAACCCCTTCGCCTTCAAAAACACCTACGACAAAAAGGCGCCCCTGACCGTCACCAAAATGGTGGATGGCGCCCAGGGCGACCAGGCCAAGGACTTCACCTTTACAGTGACGGTCAACAAGCCAACGGGGTCCAATACGGCCGGCCCTTACACCGCCTACATATATGACGGAACAACAAAAATAGATACAGCCTATTCTTTCGATACTGGTGTGGGCAAGGAAATCAAATTAAAACACGGTCAAAGCCTCAAATTTGTCGATGCAGATGGAAAAGATACCCTGCCTGTCGGCACAACCTACACCGTGGCAGAAGCGGGGACACCCCAATACACGCCTCAGGGAAGCGTCGTTTATAACGGTGCAACTACGCCAACGCAAACACCGGCGGGGACATCGGGAAGTGCCATTACAATCCACGGCGATGGTACGAATGGCGCCGTCAACACCACCGTGGGCGAAGCAGCCAATTCAACCACAGTGACCAACAGCTATACATACGTCAATCCGACGGGCCTGTTCATCGACAATCTGCCCTATATCCTGATGATCCTGATTCCGGCGGCAGTCATCATCCTCATGGTGGCAGGAAAACGTCGGAAGGCATCCCGCTGACGCCCAATGGCATGAGGCAGGCAGATCAAAGGCCCAGCCATGTCCTTGGCAAAAGGATCATCGGCGGCCTGGACGAGGCGGTCAATTGGGCCGTCTTCGTCCTGATGATCGTCATGATGCTCTTCGGCCTTTACGCTTTGTGGGATTCCCGGCAGGTCAACCTGGCGGCCGAGCCGGCCAGGTACGCGGTGTATAAGCCCAAGGCGTCGGAAAAGGACGGCACCATGACTTTTGAGGAGCTGCGGGCCATCAATTCCGAGGTTTTTGCCTGGCTGACGGTCAACGGGACAAAAATCGATTATCCCGTGGCACAATCGGGGGCGCTGGACGGTCAGAAGTACATCACCACCAACGCCCTTGGGGTGTATTCCTCTTCGGGCTGCCCGTTTTTGGACAGTGCCAGCAAGGCGGATTTTTCTGATTTCGCAAGCATCATTTACGCCCACCACATGGCGGATGGGATGATGTTCGGGGACCTCCAGTATTTCAAGGACGAAAGCTATTTCAACAGCCATCCCTACGGAAAGCTTTATTACGGCGGGAAGGACCATGGCATCGAATTTTTTGCCTTTCTCCAGGTGGATGCCTATGACAGCATTCTATTCAGTCCGGCAGTCACACCGGCCGCGTATTACTACAATACCATCAGAAGCAGGGCGATGCACTGGCGCGAAATCAGTGTAGGGCTGGATGATCATCTGGTCCTTTTGTCGACCTGTACCAGCGATGAGACCAATGGCCGCCAGATGCTGGTGGGGAGGCTGACCGATACGGTGTTCAGTGATGGAAACAGCGGTCCAGCGTCCGGTGGGGGAGCAATGACCTGGTGGCAGCGGGCCATCAGATTTTTAAAAACCATTCCCTGCTGGATATGGCTCCTGATTCTTCTGGCCATCCTGCTGTTAATGGGATGGGCGGTTTACAGACACCGGGAGGCGAAAAAGCGGAGCAGTGAAAGAAAACCAGAGGATCATCTGGAGCAACGATAACAATGGTGAAAAGAATGGCGAAAAATAAATTAAAGAAACGGCCGTTTCTGCACACGGCCTTCATCCTGATAGCCATGATTTTCAGCATGGCCATCATCGATTCGCCGGTCTATGCAGCGGATGTCTGCCAGATCGGCACAACCAAGTATTCGACACTGGAAGCAGCGGTCACTGCGGCCACCAATGGAAGCACCATCACCATGCTGGTATCAAGCTACACCGCGGCCGGAACCATCAATGCCACGGGCAGTAAGCATATCACGATCACGGGCCTCAGCGGGTCGACGACCATCACGCGTTCATCCACGGACAATTCCCTGCTTTCGGTCAGCGGCGGGGCCACCGTCAATCTGGATCACCTGACGCTGAATGGGAACAGCACGGCAGGTGCCGCAGTCTTTGTAAATGTCAGCGGGGCAGGCTCTGTGCTGAACCTCAATCAGAATACGGTCATCACAAATTTCAATACAACTTCAGTATTATGGAATGTTTATGTCCAGAACCAGGGGGTACTGAACATGAACGCCAATTCAAAGATCACCGGTTGCACTGGTTTTCAGGGCGCGGCCATTACCTGCGATAACGCGTCGACGGTCATGAGCGGCACCAGCGAGATAACCGGCTGTACAGGGATTAATTCAGGAGTGGTGGACTTAAGAAATGGTGCCTCTTTTACGATGCAGGGCAGCAGCTCGGTACACGGCAATACAGGTACGGCTACGAGCAGTGCCTTCTTTCTTAGAAATGCAACGGCCAATACGTTGGTTTTGAAGGAGTCTTCAACCGTTACGGGAAACCATGCGACTGGCACGGGGTACGAAGCAGACACCATCTGCTGCCATGTCGGTGGCGGCCAGATCATCATCGGCGACAACGCGTCCATCAGCGGCAACACCTCGGCTTCCACAACAGATGGGGCTGGGGGCGCCATCCGGCTGCCCAAGAACTGTACGCTGACCATGACCGGTGGCAGCATCACCGGCAATACAGTGGCTTCCGGCGGAAGCGGCGGGGTGTACGCCCTGGCCGAATCGACGGTGAATGTATCCGGTACGGCCCAGATTACCGGCAATAAAGTCGGTACGGCCGCCAGGAATCTTTATCTCCAGTCAGGGGTTTACGTCAAAGCCGCCGCCAATCTGAGCAATCCGATGAAGATCGGCATTACGGCGGCAGGGACGGACAACGCCAGCATCAGCCGGATGGCCAAGGGAGGACAATTTGGCACCACGGCCACCGCGGCGGCTTCATCCACCACAGGGCTTTCCGCCTTTTTTGCGGACACCAACACCGGAGCCGCCACGGATTTGTTTGGAAGCGCCGGCACGGGGAGCGCGGTGGTCTGGAATACCGCCACCTGCCAGATCATACGGGGCGGGGCGTGCATCGGATTCTATGCGACCCTGGCCGACGCCTGTGCCGCCGCGGCAAGCGGCGACGCCATCGAGGTCTTCCGCAGCCATTCAAGTCCGGCTGCCACAGTTCCCAGCGGGGTGAGCATTTCCACCGCGTCTGCGGGTACGGCCACGGTGGCCGGCGCCATGGCCTTTCAGCCAGTCTCGGGGGAAACGGACCGGGCAAAGGTGTCCCGGATGACGGATACCGCCGGAAAGGCGAATCCGCTCATAACCGGCGGCACAGCCACTGTATCAAAATTAATTCTTGACGGGGCTTCAGTTTCTGCGACGAAGAGCCTGATACAGGTCAATACAGGGGCGACCCTGACTCTGGCTAGGGATGTGACGGTTCAAAATGCGATCACCGCAAGTGCGAGTTATCCAGGGGGAATCGATGTGCAGGGCACGCTGATCAGCGCGGCAACCATCACTGGCTGCAGGGGCAACCTGATTTCAGCCATCATGGTGGAAAATAACGCCACCGCACAGCTATTGGACGGAACGTCCATCACCGGCAATGTAGCGACCTTCTACACGGCGGCTTATCCCTTCGGATCGGCGGTTACCGTCGGACCTGAAAATGGCGGTCTGACCCTGTCGGGCCAAGTCAATATTTCCGGAAATACCAATTCTGGAAGAAACAATACAGCGGCCAATGTTTATGTGAACAGTGCAAACGGCACAATCGCCATCAAGGGGGCACTGGGTGCGGGATCGTTAGTCGGCATCTCCGTGTACCCCGATTCCAGCCACGTTTCAGGGCATGATTTCGTCAAAGCCTACGAAGCCGACGGAACCACACCCAGCGAAGCGGCGGCAACGGCATCGGCGGGCTTTTTCAGAGACGACCGGACACCCGCCTTGGCCATCGCGGCCAACGGGACCACCGCCGGCAACGTCAGCCACAGCGCGAGGATTTACTTTGATGACGGACACATCCAGCTGGTAAAAAACGTCGCCGGGAATTATGGCGACAAGAGCAGGGCGTACCCGGTCACCGTGACCTATACGCCGTCGGGGGGGACGGCCGTTGCAAATACCTATTCCGTCGTGCTGGAGACGCCCATTTTGGTCCCCGTCCCGGTGGGGGCGACGTACGCAGTGACAGAACCCACCCAGGCCGGTTACTCCACCGTTGTAACGGTGGCGGCGCCCAGCGGCAGCACCGAGAATCCGGCGGTAAACGGCGCGGTGGTCACCTCAACGGCTGGCAAGGCCGTGGGTCTGACAATCATAACCTATACCAATACCAGCCTGATCGTCCAGCCCACAGGCATTGCCGATGGCCATGACTTTCCTTATTATCTGGCAGTCGGCCTGCCAGCCCTTGCCGCCGGCGCCATGGTCTGGCTGAAGGGGATAAGAAAAAAATTCATATCGAAGTAAAGAAGTCCCAAAAATAAGAACAGTGAAATCAGAACAGCGGCTGTATCGGTAAAATATGGGAAACAAGGTGTCACCATGAACAATAATAGCGATGAATTGTTGGATGAATTGGCCAAACTGACCGGCGTTTATTATATGTCGGATTTGGATTACAAATACAGAAGGACCGAAGTGAATCGGTCATTGATCCTGGCCATTTCCATGATCCATGTGGAGGATTATGGTCCGGAAGAATGGATGGAGGTCATTTATTATTTAACGGGCAAAAATTTTGATTTGGAGCAAGATGATATTTATCAAGCGTCAATCGAAGAAAAAATAGAAAAGGAATTGGAAAGAAAAGTAATAGATTGTCATCACATTAACAAGTGAAAAAACTTTTGCAGCAGAGGAGAGTGGAAGAATGAGAATAATTATTTGTGACGATTCAACAAACCAGTCAAGCAAATATGAAATGCTCTTGAAGGAGATTGCCAAAGAAGAAAATATCCTATTGGACATATCAAAAACATCTTCAGGGGATCAATTGTTGTTTGGCCTGTTTGAAAATCTGCCGCCGCCGGATATCGTTTTGCTGGATATCCACATGCCGGGAACAGATGGCATCGTGGTTGCGGATAAGCTCCGCAGGCCGCCCTATGACTTCAAGGGTGAGATCATCTTTATTACGGTGGACGCCAGCCGCGTGCTGGAGGCCTTTGATGTGGAGGCCTTTCATTACATCGTAAAAAATGTGACGCCGGTGGATAAAGTCGTAACTATTTTCAAACTTGCGATAAAGCGGGCAGAAATACGCAAGAAGGAATACATCATGCTCAAGGGCGTTGGAGAATACCAGAACATCGAGATCGACAGCATCAAGTATTTCAAGGTTTTTGATCATCTAATCAAGGTTTACTATGATGAAAAGCAGGAATTTGAATTTTATTCCTCGATGAAAAAATTGGAAATCGCCCTGTTATCAAAGGGCTTTCTCAGAAGCCATCGATCATGCCTTGTGGCGGTCAATAAAATATTAAAATTCAATACGATAAACATCACCTTGAAAACCGGGGAAGTACTGCCCATGGGAAGGCGGTATTTCGCGGACTTCAAAATGGCCATAATAAACAACAAGGCGGTTAGCGAAAAGATAATGCCACTGACGTAAATAATAACAAAAGAAAAACGAAAGGATGTATGATGAGACTGTAAATGATTGAATCATAAATCTAGGGGGGGTGAAGAGGGCACACGCCATGTCCATGGCAACGTGAAAGGAAAGAGAGGCGGCAAAAAGGAAAACAACATGAAGGAGAAGTTGCGGAGAGTAAGTTATTCGAATTTACTGCGTATATGAAATGAAAGGAAATATCATGAGAACACAGTCTAAAAAAATCAAAAGAGTTTCAATCATCTTTATCGTGATGATCATTGCGGCGGTTTTGGCGGGGGGGAACGTCTTTGCATTATCGCCGGTAGCTGGACAACAGGGCTCCATCATCGTCCACAAATTCAGTTCGACCACGGAAGGAACGACGACCAATTACACGGGGGAAGCGTTGACGAATGTCAGTGGTTTTGGGAGCCCCCTTGCAGGTGCGACCTTTAAAATCTATAAGGTGGAGCTGCCCGCGTTGGCAACAGGTGAAACCCTGACGGGAAACAACACCATTACTCCCGCCAGCGGGGTACCGACTGGCATAACCTTTGAAGTAAAGACGGCAACAGGAACGGAAAACAGGGCTGGGAATTTGACGACAACAGAATTGGATACCCAAACCACCGGGGATACTGGGGTTGTGACCTTCAGCAATGTGGATCAGGGATATTACATACTTGCAGAAACAGTCACGCCGGGGGGGTATAATCCTTCTGCTTCTTCTGTCATCTCCCTGCCTCTGACCAAAAAGGACGGCACAGGTTTCAATTATGACATCAACGTTTATCCGAAGAACGTCTCAAATCTCCCAATCACCAAGGTTTTGGACAACACCGCTAAAACCTACAAGGTTGGTGATACTGTCAACTTCACCATTAACGGTGCATTCAAGAATAACGAAGCAGATCCCAATACGGTCTTCAGTGTTAATGACATGAAAGCAGGCGCAAACTATGGGCAGATGTACATCTCGGATACGCTGATGAAAGAGCTGACGTATAATAATTCCGTCCTGACACTTTTAAAGGCAGACGGAACCAGTGTTCCATTGACAGCAGTAGATGATTATACGCTGACCGGGACGGATACCGGTGCTTTGAAATGGGAGCTGACTCCCGCAGGTATCGACAAAGCCATTGCAGCCGGGGCTACCTCGGTGCAGGTCAAGCTGACCACAACCATCAGATCCATCGCGACCTCAGAAATAAAGAATAATGCCTCTTCATTTGTCAAAAAAGCGGGTGCCACAGTGGACCCGGTAACGCCCACCACACCGGACACCACCGTGCCGGTGGCCAATATCGTTATTAATAAGACCAACGCAGACGGCAGCGCCCAGTTGGCAAATGCGGTATTCGTGCTGGCAAGTAACGCAGCAGGGACTTCTTTTTACAAGGCTGACGGTACAGAGACCACAGATATTGCCCAGGCATTGACGGCTACCACCAGTGCTGATGGTGCGGCCCAGTTCAGCGGTGTGGCTTTTGACAATACCGCTGACAAAACCTTTTATCTGGTTGAAAAGGCAGCACCTGCGGGTTATCAGTTAAAGGTCAATCCCATTGCGGTCACATTTACAACAGAGGCTAACAAAACGTCTTTTACGGTAAACACCACGGTTAAGAACTACGCCAACGGAACAACGGATCCCGATTCCAACAAATTCGCCCTGCCCATGACTGGTGCCATGGGCAGCACCTTCCTGCTTGTGACGGGGATTGCCCTGATGGCGAGTGCGGTGGTGATCTACGTCACCTATCGAAAAAAAAGAAATAATGGTTAAACGGCATCCCCAGGGATGAATTCAGGAGTGATAATGGGAGGCGGTGCTTTGGTGCTGCCTCCCACATGGTGGTTAAATCAGTCTGTAGAATCGCTGTGCCCCATGGATGAACATTGGTATGGGCTGGCCAATGCTATCCCGGTGAAGTCAGAAACCGAATGGGGGAAGGGGGACGGGGATTGTGCAGATTACAAAAAAATGCGGCATAACACAAATCTATGCGCGGGAGGGAAAAAGGATGACGGAAAAATGGACAAAACACGGAGGCAGGGCTGTGGCGTCGATGCTGGCGACGGTGATGCTTCTGGGCTTTTTTGCAGTCGGTAGTCCGCTGACGATGCAGAGGGTAGAGGCGGCGGGGATTGATATGACCAATGCCTTTTACATTACAGGTAATCCAGCGGATATAAGCCAATACACAACAGTAAATGCAAATAGTATCAGTCTGGGAAATACTACAGGTCCTTACTATAATAACGTCTGGCAAGTCGTTGCAGCGACCAGTAAATTTAAAATTGATTGGACACGAAGTTTTTCGATGGTTGGATTTATGGTAACACCAAAAAGTGCGGATCAAATGATGTTTGGTTTCCATACACAGGCAAACCGGCCTGTGAGTGCTAATGGAACATCAGCCGGGTATGCGGATGGCGAGGTTCATAGACCGGCAGAAAATCCTCAAGTTAAAGTTGCCAGTCCGGGATTGGCCAATTCAATGGCATGGTATGTAAACTCCTATGTCAATAAAAATGGGATTGTCCAGCAATATTATGCAGATACAAAAGATGTTGGCTCGGTCTTATTCGATGCTTCTGGTTATCCTCATTGGTGGGCCAATGACGCTGCACTGACGACGGGAACGTGGGCAGTTTCCAAATTTGGGGTGGACGCAACAACCGCCTTCAATGGAACTAGCCAGTCATTTGCAATTATTTGGCGGCCAGGATCAGATCGCCATACGGGTACGCTGAACATTTTTTCTGCGGGAAAGTCAAAAACCATCTATAATCTGGATATTTATAAGGTCTTTGGAACAAAGGCAGCAGCCCAGGCCACTTATTTTGAGATGGCTGCTTCAATCAATCAAGCATCAACTTACAACAATTATACCGGGAAGGCGGCAATGGCCTTGTCTGACTTTTCATACTATGACTTGACTCCGGCGGATACGGTAAGCTATAGTGTGGTGCGAAACGGCTCAACCGTTTCATACAATGCTTCGGATAAATCCACTTGGCCAGTTCCTGGGGAAACGGTCACGGTTACCCACACAATCACCAATACCAAATCAGCCGCGGATGTTCCTTATACGGTGACGGTTCCCATCCGGGTGTCCACCGCCACCTATGGCGGGAGCAGTGACACCATTGTGTCCGGATCCCTTAAAATCAACGGTGCGGTACCAACCGGGACGGATATCTTTAACGGGGCGACGGACACCACCACCGGCCTTAAAAAGACGGTGAATATCGATATCCCCAAAAACGGCGGTGGCAGCGGTACGGTGCAGTATCAGGTGACTCTGCCTTCCACTTTTTCAACCCAGGGTTCTGTCTTTAAGGACGAAGTCACCCTGGCCAACGAAGGGATGACTCAGTACACCCTGGGGTCGACGGCCAATATCGGCATCCCGGTGTGCAAAATCGGCAGCTTGCCCTACTACACCCTGCAGGATGCGCTGAAGGCAATTAAAACTGCCAGCAACACCAGTGACACCATCCAGATGTTGGCGGCAAACTACGCCATTACCGACGCAGATGCAGCTGAATGGAACAATTTAACAGGGGAAAACATCACTATTACCACGGCCGCTTCTACGGATGCCATCATGCCCTATCGGGGGGCGGCAGGAACAAAGGCCGCCCTCAGCCGGAGCACGGCTGCGGATCAGGCACTGATCACCGTTAAGGGGACCAATCAGCTCACCCTGGACGGCATTGCAGTTGATGGGGGAAAGGGTACCTATAGCAGTGTCACCCAGCCCCTGATCGCCATTTCAGAAACGGGGAAGCTGACTCTGAACAACGGCGCTGTCCTGCAAAACAATAATGGCGCCGGAGCTATTGTGGCAGGCAGTGGGACGGTGACCCTGAATAGCAGCAGCATCCTGCAAAACAATAATGGCGCCGGAGCCACCGTGGCAGGCAGCGGGGCGGTGACCCTGAACAGCAGTACGGTTACCGGCAACAAAGCCAGCGGCGTGGAGTTGGTGAACACAGCCAGCGCTTTGGTGGTTTCCGGATCTGCCAGCGTGACCGGCAATACGGCCAGCGGTAGTGCCAGCCCAGCCAACGTGAAATTTGATCAGGACAGCTTTACAAAAATAAAAATCACTTCGGCACTCACCGGAACCATCGGCGTGACCACGACGGCCAATAAACACGTGCCGGGCACTCAGTTCGCCACTGGTGACACAGCGGACATTACGGCGGCGTCGGTGGCAAAATTTGTGGATGACCTGACCCCGTATCTGCCCATCGCCCAGAATAGGACGGATGTCACCCAGATTGAATTCCAGGGGGCCACCTTCACCTTTACCAAGGTGGACGCGGACAATACGGCCACCGTCCTGGCCGGGGTTCAGTTTAAGTTGTACAAGAAAGACGCCTCGGATGCCTGGGTGATTGTGAAGGATGCGGTCGGCGCTGACCGGGTCTTCACGTCCGATGCCAACGGAGTGGTCACCATTGATAATATGGGTGCGGGCAATTACAAGATCGATGAAGTCAAAACGGCCCTGGGCTATCAGCTGCCCCATCGGGGATGGACCCTTGCTGTAACCGAGGATGCGACTTCCCACAAGCTGGTGGTCGGTGAACCGGCGGCTGAAACGGGAACGGGGAGCCTGCCGCCGGCTTTCATGAAGGACGGCACCACCTATAAGCTGCCCAACATCAAGCTGCTGGCCCTGCCCATAGCCGGCTTCAAGGGTATCACGCCTTACCTGGCGTTTGGGGGTGCCCTGATGGGTCTGGCGGCGCTGGCCTTTTTCATCAGCAGGAAGAAAATGCATATAAAATGAAGATGATCAAGGTCAGGACGACAGAGCTGGGCAATCAAGGGGATGGAAGCAGCGGCCGTTTGGAGGGGGCCGCTGTTTCAAACCGGAAGGGAGGGAAGGCTTCAAAGCTTCCCTCCCTCATGGTGATTGTATTCCTGGCGGGGCTGTCGGTTTTTCTGTATCCCTTTGTCAGCAACATGGTCGCGGTGCACAACGCAGCCCAGGCCATCCAGAACTACGATGCCCATGTGACCCATCTGAGCCCGGCGCAAATAACAGATGAGCTCCAGCGAGCCCAGGTCTACAATGAAAATCTGGCGGGGGATCCGGTCCATGACCCCTTTATTGCCGGCAGCGGTATGGCCCTGCCTGAAAATTATGAAAGCGTCCTGAATATCGACGGGGATGGCCTCATGGGCTACATCAAGATACCGGCCATCAACGTGGACCTGCCGATTTACCATGGCACGTCGGACGCCGTGCTGGAAAAGGGCGTTGGCCACATCGAGCAGACGGCCCTGCCTGTCGGAGGGGCAGGCACCCACGCCGTCCTCAGCGGGCACACGGGGCTGCCCAGCGCCAAGCTTTTTACCGATCTGACGAAGCTCAAGGAAGGCGATGTCTTCATCATCACGGTTTTAAATCAGAAATTTACTTACCAGGTCGATAGGATCACGGTCATCCTGCCGGATCAGATTGACCAGCTTCAGGCGGTTCCAGGGGAAGATCACATAACCCTTTTGACCTGTACGCCCTACGGCATCAATGATCACCGTCTGCTGGTCCGGGGGATGCGTATTCCCAATCAGGATGACGTGCAGATCCAGAGCCAGACCTTTCCATGGCGAAAGGCCATGATTGCCGGGGCCACGGTTCTGACTGGGATGGCTTTGATTGTCAGAAGAAAAATGAAACACAAAAAATAAAACCGGATGGAGACTGTCATGAAGGAGAAGATGATATATGTGTCAATGTTCACACTTTATATTTTGCTGGTCGCGGCATCGACTGTTTTGGCCAACGCTGAAGTGCCGGTGGGCCATACTTTTTTAGGATGGGTAACGGTGCGTGAAGCTGACTGTGAAACGGATGGTTTGAGGACCAATACCTGCCGGTACTGCGGCATGGTAGTAGAAGACGTGACTCCCGCACTGGGGCACGACTGGAAGCTGACAGGAAGGCAGGAACCCACCTGCACCGATGGCGGATCCCAATCCTTTGTATGCGGCCGGTGCGGAAAGACAAAAACGGAAATCCTGCCACCGCTGGGTCACGACTTTGTGGAATCCGTCATCGAACCGACGTGTACGGCGAATGGGCAAAGGATTGAAACCTGTGCCCGATGCGGTGAAACGCAGGTGGTGGAAACCCTGCCCGCCCTTGGGCATCAATTTGTGGTTGAGGAGATCCGGCCGACTTCAATGGGGGAGGGCAGGCGCATTATAACCTGTACCCGGTGTGATTACAGGCGGGTTGAAGCTGTGCCGGCATTGGCGGAAGCCGCACAGCCAGATGTCCCTGAAACCAGCGTCCTGAAAGAGGAGATAGGTGCCCAGGTCCCGGCGGATACAGGCAGGCAGGCGGCTGCTGACGACGTGGAGCCATGGAAGCCCAATACCCTGGATTACGTGCTCGGCGGAAGCTGCGGTGTGGTTACCGTTGGCGGATGTTTGGCGATAAGCCCGTTTTTAAGGGTATTCAGATGGTACAGGCAGAAACGGATCATCGCTATAAAGAAATTGTTTGGAGGATGATATGACATTTTCAAATTGGGTTTTGTTATTTATTCTGATCGGACTCATTTTGCTTTTTACGACGATTTATCTGGTATGCCGTCACAAGATAAAGGATTATGAGGGATTTTGTGGGTTTAACCACGGGGATCAGGATCCCCATAAAAATGATCATATTATATAAGGGCTATGATTAAAAATGGAAAGAAGACTTATAAGGATCTGACAGGGAAACGTTTTGAAAAACTGGTCGCGCTTTATCCGACGGATGAGCGGTTGGATGGCTCTGTCGTATGGCATTGCTGTTGTGACTGTGGCAATGAATTGAATGTGTCGGGACGATATCTGACCCGGGGCTATAAAACGCATTGTGGCTGTTCAAAAAAGCCGAGAAAAAATCCGCGCTATCGCGATTTGAAGGGCAGACGCTTTGGCAAGCTTCTCGTTCTGCAGCGTACAGATAAGCGGATTAATGGGTCAGTGGTGTGGGAGTGTGCATGTGATTGTGGAAATACGGCCTTCGCTTCGGAAAATAATCTGGTGCATGGGCATCAGAAAAGCTGCGGGTGCGCAAAGCAAATGGCCATGAAAGAAATTCATACACATTTGCATTTTGTGGGGGATACGTGCATTGAATTTTTAAAGCGGAAGAAACGAAGAGATAATACATCGGGATATGTGGGCATCCATGTTTTAAAAAACGGACGATTCAGGGCAAACATCGGATTCAAGAAAAAACGTTACTATCTTGGAACCTATGATACCCTCGGTGAAGCTTTGGATGCCCGAATGGAAGCGGAGATGAATCTGCATAAAAAGTTTTTGAAGGAATATTCAGAGTATCAGTAAGATTGGGAGTGAATGTATGCGTGTGATGGTGTTTAGAGGTACGGATAAGGTTTTTTCTTTAACCCGGTGCTGTTTTTGTAAAAATGCGGCGATCTCCGATCGGGTAGCATGTTCCGTGGGTGAGCAGCCAAAGGATGATTGTGAGTGTTTTGGAGCAGCCTCGAACATCAGAGACAGAATGAATGAGCTTATAAAAAAATTACCGGAAGGCTATCAGCAAATAGCTAATTGATTTTTGTTTTCAAGAAATTGTGAGAAGTCAAACCCAAAAGCAGCATTATGGGCAAAAAAGGTGGTGGACAACATGTCAACAATGGGCAGCAGACTTAAATACGCCAGATTACTTAGAAAATATACCCAAGTACAGCTTGCAAATGCAGTTGGTGTTTCCAGAGGCGTGATTACGAATATTGAGGGTGGATTAATAAAAAAGCCTAAAATGGTGTTCATAGTGGCAATAAGTAGCGTGTTGAATATCAATAGCGTGTGGTTGATCAGCGGTGAAGGGAGTTCCGGATTGGAAGAGGAAGCTGTAATGACAAAAACGAAATCGAAGGATTGCTGAATGAATTGAATGAGTCAGAATCACACTTTTTTAGATATGATCAAAGCATACTGAATTCGAGGCTGTACCAAGCATCATAAGGGAAAAAATAAACAGCTCGAGTGACCCGACGCTTGGAACGATAGGCGACGATCTCCCGGATTCTGTTCCAGCTACAGCTTCATCGGCGATACAGATGGAAAGGAACGGCTTATCTGACGGGGCACAGCGCACCGCCACCTCCCGAAACCGCCCCATCCCAATCCATGCTAGTATGACAAAAGGCAGGAACGGCTTTTCGCCATTCCTGCCTTTTGTCGTGGGGTGTCAGTCCTTACCGCGGACCAGGGTCCCAATCCGCGTCACCGGAAAATCCCGTTCCAAGGCTGCCCAGGCTCGGGGATCCGCAGCCACCACCACGCAGGTGGAGGGCCCGCCGGATTGTGCCAGATCCAGGGGGCAGCGGGGGTCGAGGTCCACGGCCAGCCCGTGGAGTCGGGCCAGATTGGCGGCCTCCCAGGCCACCCCCTTGGAACCCACCGGCACCAGCTCCCGCACGTCCGGGCGGGAGCCCAGCCGGGCCAGGTGGTCGTAGGTGGCGATGGGCTGGCCTTCAAAGTGGAGGAATGCCATCCCCACCAGGGGCGTCCCCAGGCAGGCCAGGATGTCGCCGGGATGGCACGCCGGCGGGGTGAAATCCCCGGCCAGGTAGCCCACGGCGGCGGTGCCCACGCCGGTCATGGCCGTGGGGAAGTTTTCCTCAGTGGAGCCGGTGAGGCAGTCCCCGGACAGCCCCGCCAGGGCCAGCTCGTCGGTGTAGCCCCGGATGATCTCCCGTCCCGTGGGCTCCATTTCAGCGCAGATGCCGTCGGCCACCACCAAAACCCGGGCGCCGATGCAAAACAGCTCGAAGAGCACCACCCGGGCGGACACCCGGCCCACGTGGTAGGCCGGGCACTGGAGATGGTCGGCGGGCTTGCTCCCCGCCGAGGCGCAGCTGTCCGCGGCGATGACCACCGTGCCGCCGGGCACCGGGGCCAGGGTCAGGTCCCGGTACTTACGCGCGGCCTTCATCTTTTTTGAGGCGGCGCACCGGCGCGGGGAGCAGGCCGTGGAAGCGGGACGGCAGCAGGCCGTACACCACCACCGCCAGCACCACGTTGAGGATGGCGGCGGGCAGCAGGGCCGGAATCAGAGCCATGGCAGTGGCCATGCCGAAGATCGGCACCACGGCCAGCAGCGCCACCGGCACGTTGAAGATGACGGCCACCACGCAGCCCAGGACGTAGGCCGCCACCGTGTTCATGTTCCTATCCACGCAGAAGCGGACGGTGAAGTAGAAGGCGGTCATGGTGACGGCCATCATGATGGCGGTGATGATGTGGGCCGGCAGGGTCAGGGGGAAGCCCGACAGGGCCGCCGTGAGCATGTGGGCGATGAAGCCGATGGCAGCGCCCCAGCCCCAGCCCAAAATCAGGGTGGCCAGGAAGGCCGGCAGGGAATCAAAGGCGATGGAGCCCATGATCTTCAGGTTGGCCCCCACAAAGCACAGGGCGATGAAAAGAGCCGCGTAAACCAGTTGTCTTGTCTTGTTGTTCATAAAAAGGTCACTCCTTGGTGTAAGATAATTGCCCTGCTATCTTACCATAAGCGGGCCGGCGGCACAAATCCGATACAGGGAAAAATTCGCCTGAAAAGGAGCGATATTTTGTTCTCGAATTCGTGCGAAAAAGCTTGAATAGGATGGGATGTCGGGTTACAATTTGATTGCGGAAGATGGGAGATGTTTATAAAGGAAGCAGACATTCGAACAACAGAGGGGGATCGTATGGCAGGGAAATCAAAACTCAATGACCAGAGGAAGCTGTGGGTGCTGTTCACAGGCATCCTCATTTCTGCGCTGATTGCCTACCTCTATTACGGGTTCGTCCAGCGCCAGGAAAGGACCGATATCGAGCGGATCCAAACCATTTACGCGGAGCGGACGGAAAATCTGATCAACAGCATTTTCCACAAGACGGATGTGCTGGCCGCCACCGTCAAGCTGGCCAACGGGGATATTTCAGAAGACACCTTCAATACAGTCGCCCAGCTCGTCTACCAGAAGGACAGCGGCATCCGCGGCATCCAGTCCATGCCCGGCGCCGTCGTCACCTACTCCTACCCCATCGAGGGCAATGAGGAGGTCATAGGCAAAAACTTTTTTGAGATACCCTCACGCCGGAAGGACGTGATGCTGGCCATCGACACAAAGAGCATCGCCCTTTCAGGCCCCTACAACCTGATCCAGGGGGGGCTCGGCGTCGTGGCGAGGAACCCGATCTTCCTGACCGACGATTCCGGCAGCGAGTATTTCTGGGGCTTTTCCGCCATCATCCTCAATCTGCCCGATGCCCTGGCCGGCGCGGGCCTGAGCCAGCTTTCGGAGGAGGGCTACGATTACCAGCTTTTCTGCGTCAACGAAAACAATGAGCGCCTGGTCATCGACGGCAATCCCAATCTGGATACCTCCCGGGCGGTGTCCGGGGCCATCCAGGTCCCCAATCACCAGTGGACCCTGGCCATCGCCAGCCTGCATCCCCGGCTGAACCTGTTGAAGGCGCTGGTCGTGTTCGGCATCAGCCTCCTTTTGACCCTGATCCTGTGGCGACTCTCCTGTGCCGTCGCCCGGGAAAAGGAAGCCGTCCGCGCCAAGGACCGGTTCTTTTCCAACATCAGCCACGACATGCGCACGCCGCTGAACGCCGTCCTCGGCTTTACGGCACTGGCCCAGGCGCCGGAGATCACAGAGGCGGAAAAGAACGACTATCTGAAAAAAATCGAATCCTCGGGAAGGCTGCTCCTGGCCCTGGTCAACGACACGCTGACCCTGTCGAAGGTGAGCAACGGCAAAATCCAGCTCCACCCGGAGCCCTACTCGACGGAGGAGCTTGGGAATGATTTCCTGCCCACGGCCATGGAGCTGGCGGAGCAAAAGAACATCCAGATCCAAGTGGACGCTTCAGGGTGCCGCAGGCGGACCATCCTGATTGACCGCCTCAATGGGGAAAAGATCTTCCTCAACCTCCTCACCAACGCCATCAAATACACCCCTGCCGGGGGCCATGTGTGGCTGTCGGTGCGGGACGAGCCGGCGGACGCCAAAGATCCCGACCTGGTCTTCACCATCCGGGATGACGGCATCGGCATGGACAAGGACTTTCTCAAGCATGTCTACGAGCCCTTTGTCCAGGAGAACCGCCCCGGCTACGAAAGCGGCGGCAC
>Ga0160425_1001845_pt1 | contig 18537 bp, 13 predicted proteins | sample BioMet8_FD_108193 | JGI IMG/M metagenome (GOLD analysis project Ga0160425, IMG submission 108193) | Microbial communities from bioreactor (seeded with sewage sludge) at Lawrence Berkeley National Lab, California, USA - Biofuel... | ecosystem: Engineered > Bioreactor > Anaerobic > Unclassified ...
CTCTATCCAACTGAGCTACAGAGACGTATTTAATTTTTCGCATCCACAGCCTATCGCATTTTGGCCCTAAATGCAAGGACTTTCATAGACTTAGGAGGCGGACGCTCTATCCAGCTGAGCTACAAGGGCATTTCAATGCGCCGCTTTGCAGCGCTCATGTATTTTAACCCATGCTGCGAAGCATGTCAAGGGAGTGACAAAATTCCCGCCGTGTCCAAATTGCAGGAAAACGCTTGACAGCGGCGGCCAAACTGATATAATGACACTCACAACTGAACACCTTATCAAGAGTGGTGGAGGGAACGGCCCTGTGAAACCCGGCAACCTGCTGAAAGCAAGGTGCCAAATCCGGCGTGGCAATCGAAAGATGAGGTTTTGTGAAAGCAAAATTGACACCGCCGGGTATGCCCGGAGGTGTTTTTTTCTTTGTTAATAAATAAAAAGGAGATATAAAAATGAGCTATTTATTCACATCGGAATCAGTGACGGAGGGTCATCCCGACAAGATCTGCGACCAGATATCCGACGCCATTCTGGACGCCATTATCGCCCAGGATCCCAACGCCCGCGTGGCCTGCGAGACCACAGTATCCACAGGCCTTATACACATAATGGGCGAGATTACCACCGACTGCTACGTTGACATCACCAAGACCGCCCGCGAGGTTGTGCGCGACATCGGCTACGACCGCGCCAAGTACGGCTTCGACTGCGACACCTGCGGCGTCATCGCCAACATCGACGAGCAGTCCGGCGACATCGCGCTGGGCGTGGACAAGTCCCTTGAGAGCAAGAACGGCGAGGATCCCGAGCTGCAGAACGGCGCCGGCGACCAGGGCATGATGTTCGGCTACGCATGTGACGAGACGCCGGAGCTTATGCCTTTGCCCATATCCCTGGCCCATAAGCTGGCAAAGCGCCTGGCCGAGGTGCGCAAGGTGAAGCTGGTGGATTATCTCCGCCCGGACGGCAAGACCCAGGTCACCGTGGAATACGACGACAACAATAAGCCCGTGCGTGTGGACACCATTGTCATCTCCACCCAGCACGCCCTGTCCGCCACGCTGGACCAGATCCGCGAGGATATGATCCGCCTGGTGATAAAGCCCACCATCCCGACAGAGCTTCTGGACGAAAATACCAAGATTTACGTGAACCCCACCGGCCGCTTCGTCATCGGCGGCCCTCAGGGCGACTCAGGCCTCACCGGACGCAAGATAATCGTGGATACCTACGGCGGCTCCGCTCCCCACGGCGGCGGCGCGTTCTCCGGCAAGGATCCCACCAAGGTGGACCGCTCCGCGGCCTACGCCGCCCGCTGGGCGGCGAAGAACATTGTGGCCGCCGGTCTGGCTACCCGCTGCCAGGTGCAGCTTGCCTACGCCATCGGCGTGGCAAAGCCAGTTTCCGTTATGGTCTCCACCTTCGGCACCGGAAAGGTGTCAGACGCAAAGCTTGCCGAGGCAGTGAACAAGGTCTTCGATCTGCGCCCAACCGCCATCATCCGCGACCTGGATCTGCGCAAGCCTATCTACAGGCAGCTGGCCGCCTACGGCCATATGGGACGCGAGGAGCTGGGCGTTTCCTGGGAAAAGACCGACAGGGTGGACGCCCTGCGCGCCGCCGTAAAGTGATGCATGTCCCTACCTGCCAGACACAGGAACTGGACATACTGAGCTTTGGCGATGCCCTTGCCCGCTCCGGCGGCGGGGATGCCTACGACAGGGAAAAGTGGATATACGTCCCGGACTTTTACGCGGATTACCGTTACATATTGGGTACCCGCGGAGAAAATCCCCTTATCTGCATCGGCATAAATCCCTCCACGGCGGAGCCGGACAATCTGGACAACACCCTCAAGTCCGTGCAGCGCATCGCCTCGGGCAACGGCTACGACAGCTTTATCATGTTCAACGTGTACGCCCAGCGGGCCACCTCGCCGGACGACATGGACAAAAGCCTGAACGGATCGCTCCACCGGGAGAACATGCGTGCATTTGAATACGTGCTCTCCGGCGTGGGTAAGGGTGTGCGCCCCGCCATATGGGCCGCCTGGGGCGCCATAATCGAAAAGCGGGATTACCTGCCCCGCTGCGTGGGCGACATGGCGGAGCTGGGAAAAAAGTATAATGCCCGATGGCTGCGGGCAGGAGCTGTTTCCGTGAAGGGACACCCCCATCATCCGCTGTATCTCAGAAAAGACGAAAAGACGGTGGACTTCGACATTGACGGCTATCTTGAAAGCCGCGAAAGGAAATGAAGCCATGAGCGACCATAGCTTCACCCTGGCGCTGTGCCAGATAATGACACGGGAAGAAAAGCAGAATACCATGGACAGGGCCGAGGCCATGGTGCGCGCCGCCGCCGAAAACGGCGCCGGCGTGGTTGCTCTGCCGGAGATGTTTGCCTGCCCCTACGTCAGGGGCGCGTTCCTGCCGTTTTCCGAACCGGCAGACGGGGAGAGCGTGCGCCGCATGGCATACTGGGCCAGAGAGTACGGCGTGGTGCTTGTCGGCGGCACTATACCGGAGAGGGACGGGGACAGGCTCTATAATACCTGCTTCGTCTTCGACAAAAGCGGGAATGTCATCGCAACGCACCGCAAGGCCCATATGTTCGATATTGACATTCCGGGCGGCATCACCTTCAAGGAATCGGACTCCTTTGCCCCGGGGGACGATATCTGCGTGTTCGATACGGAATACGGCCGCATGGGCGTGTGCATCTGCTTCGACATGCGCTTCCCGGAGCTGATACGCGCCATGGCACGCCGGGGCGCCGAACTCATTGTGGCGCCGGCCCAGTTCAACATGACCACCGGCCCGGCACACTGGGAGCTGACCGTGAGGGCAAGAGCCATCGACAACGAGCTGTGGTTCGCCGCGGCCTCCGCCGCCAGAGACAACGACGCCAAATACCGTTGCTGGGGCCACTCCACGGTGGCCGGACCATACGGCGACGTTAAAGCGGCCTGCGGCGAGACAGAGCAGATACTGTACTGCCCGGTGGATCTCAACGAGGTGGATAAAATCCGCAGGGAACTGCCGACGTTCCTCCGCCTGCGGGAGGATCTTTACAGGGTGGCGGACTGAAAATTACACAAAAAGCTCCGGCCGCAATTTCACGGCCGGAGCTTTTTTGCACAATTTTGCACAAACCATGAAAAAATATTCATAACATGCTTGACAAATCCCGGATATCGTGGATAATAAATGTATATTTATACAAGCGAGGTAAATTATTATGAATAAAAATGATATCAAAAAAGTGGTGCTGGCATATTCCGGCGGCCTGGACACCTCGGTTATAATCCCCTGGCTGAAAGAAAATTACAACAACTGCGAGGTCGTCGCCGTCTCTGGCAACGTGGGTCAGGGCGACGAGCTGGAGGGACTGGAGGAGAAGGCTAAGAAGACCGGTGCCTCCAAGCTTTACGTCGTTGATCTGACGGACGAATATGTGGACGACTACATTATCCCCACCATGAAGGCGGGCGCGGTTTACGAGGACTATCTGCTGGGCACCAGCCACGCCCGCCCCTGCATCGCCAAGAGTCTGGTGGAAATAGCGCTGAAGGAGCACGCGGACGCCATCGTCCACGGCTGCACCGGCAAGGGCAACGACCAGGTGCGTTTTGAGCTGGCCATAAAACACTTCGCACCCAACATGCCCATCATAGCCCCCTGGCGCGAGTGGAGCATAAAATCCCGGGACGAAGAGATCGACTACGCCGAGGCACACAATGTGCCCCTGAAAATTAACCGGGAGACAAACTACTCCAAGGACAAAAACCTGTGGCATCTGTCCCACGAAGGTCTAGACCTGGAGGATCCGGGCAACGAGCCCCAGTACGAGAAGCCGGGATTTCTGGAAATGGGCGTGTCCCCGCTGGACGCGCCGGACAAGCCCGCCTATGTGGAGCTGGAATTTGAAAAGGGCGTGCCCACGGCCATAGACGGCGAAAAGATGTGCGCAAAGAACATCATATACAAGCTCAACAAGCTGGGCGGCGAAAATGGCATCGGGCTGCTTGACATTGTGGAGAACCGTCTGGTGGGCATGAAGTGCCGCGGCGTTTACGAAACCCCGGGCGGCACCATCCTCTACAAGGCCCATGAGTATCTGGAGACTGTGTGCCTGGACAAGATGACGGCCCACAAAAAGCAGGAGCTGTCAGTGACCTTCGCGGAGCTGGTGTATAACGGCCAGTGGTTCACGCCGCTGCGGGAGGCGCTCAGCGCTTTTGTGGATTCCACCCAGCAGACGGTGACAGGCAAGGTGAAGCTGAAACTATACAAGGGGAACATCATCAAGGCCGGAGTGTGGAGCCCGTACTCTCTGTACTCCGAACAGATCGCCACCTTCGGCGAATCGGACTACAACCAGAAGGACGCCGAGGGCTTCATAAACCTCTACGGCCTGCCCATAAAGGTCAAGGCTCTGGTAGACGGAAAATAATTGAAAAGTCCTGCGCGGCCCTGCCGCGCAGGACGGTGCGTTATAAGCGGGGTGTTTGCATGGAAAAAATGTGGGCCGGAAGAACGGCCGGAAAAACCGACAGACTGGCGGACGACTTCAATTCCTCCATCCGCTTCGACAGCCGCATGTACTCTCAGGATATCACCGGCTCAATGGCCCATGCGGCGATGCTGGGGGCAAAGGGCATCATACCAAGGGCGGCGGCCGGACACATCATCGACGGGCTGCAGGGCATAATGGATGACCTTTCCTCCGGCGCGCTGGAGTTCGACACAGGGTGCGAGGACATACACATGTTCGTGGAGCAGGAGCTTACGACGCGAATCGGCGACGAGGGCAAGATGCTGCACACCGCCCGCAGCCGCAACGACCAGGTGGCGCTGGATCTGCGCCTGTATCTCCGGGAAGAGACAGCGGAGATAACAAAGCTCCTCAAGGCACTCATCGCGGCGCTCACCGAAAAGGCGGAGGAGAACAAATCGGTAATCATGCCGGGCTACACCCATTTGCAGCGGGCCCAGCCTGTGACCTTCGGCCACTATCTAATGGCCTATGCCATGATGTTCCTCCGGGACTCCGGCAGGCTGGCGGACGGGGCAGAACGCATGAATCAGTCGCCCATCGGCTGCTGCGCGCTGGCCGGCACCACCTACGACACCGACCGGTATATGGAGGCCGGAGAGCTGGGCTTCGGCGGCATCACCCTGAACAGTCTGGACGGAGTGTCCGACCGGGATTTCTGCATTGAGCTGGCCGCTGACATGTCCGTTATAATGATGCACCTGTCCCGGCTCTCGGAGGAGCTAATCCTCTGGCAGAGCTGGGAGTTCAAATTCATTGAGCTGTCGGACGAATACACCACCGGCTCATCCATTATGCCCCAGAAGAAAAATCCCGACATGGCGGAGCTGACCCGGGGCAAGACAGGCAGGGTGTACGGTGATTTGATGGCGCTGCTCACTGTGATGAAGGGCCTGCCCCTTGCGTACAACAAGGACATGCAGGAGGACAAGGAAGCCGTGTTCGACGCCTGCGACACCGTGAAAATGTGTCTGGGCGTGTTCGCGCCCATGATTTCCGCAATGACCGTCAGGGCGGACAACATGCTGCACGCGGCGCAGACTGGTTTTATAAACGCCACGGACCTGGCGGACTATTTGGTTAAAAAGGGCCTGCCGTTCCGCTCGGCGTATAAGTTTTCCGGTCAGATCGTGGCGGAATGCATTGAAAAGGGGCTCGTCCTTGAGACGCTGCCGCTGGCCGAATATAAGAAGTACTCTCCGCTTTTTGAAAACGACCTTTACGACGAGATAAGCCTGAAGGCCTGCGTGGAAAAGCGCTCGTCGGCGGGCGGGACCTCGGTAAAATCCGTGGAGGAACAGATAAAATTTGTGAAAGAGTACCTGAAATGACGAAAGTATTTATTGACGGCTCGGCGGGCACCGCCGGACTGCAGATACACGAGAGGATAGCCCGGCGCGGCGACATTGAGCTGATAACCGTGCCGTATGAGATGAGACACGACCTTGACGCGAGAAGGGAAGCCCTGAATGCGGCGGACATCGCATTTCTCTGCCTGCCGGACGAGGGGTCGATAGAGGCGATGACCCTGGTGGAAAGCGGCGTTGCCGTTATCGACACCTCCACCGCCCACCGCACTGCCCCCGGCTGGGAATACGGCTTTGCCGAGCTTGCGGGCAGGCGGGAGCGCATAAGGACCTCAAAGCGCATCGCCAATCCCGGCTGCCACGCCGGGGGCTTTGTGGCGCTGACGGAGCCGCTGGTGAGGGCGGGGATAATCCCGCCGGAGCTGGGCGTGACCTGCTTTTCTCTCACGGGGTACTCAGGCGGCGGGAAAAAGATGATAGCCCAGTATGAATCGGATGAACGGGATGCCCTTCTGGACGCTCCCCGGCTTTACGGTCTGGGGCAGCAGCACAAGCATCTGAAGGAAATGACCATAATCCCGGGTTTTGAAACGCCGCCGGTTTTCTGCCCAATAGTGGCTGACTATTACAGCGGCATGGAGACCACGGCCGCGCTGTTTGCAAAGGACCTGAACGGCACTGCGGAGGACATAAAGGAAGTCTACCGCGAGCTGTACGCGGGGCCGGTGGTGCATTTTGAGGAGGACCCGGGAGAGGGCGGCCTCATGGCCGCCAGCCGGCTTTCGGGCAGGGATGACATGGAGATCACTGTGGCCGGAAACGACCAGCGCATACTCCTCATCGCCCGCTTCGACAACCTGGGCAAGGGAGCGTCCGGCTCCGCCGTGCAGAACATGAACATCATCATGGGCGTGGACGAGACCACCGGACTTAAACTGGGAGGCAGAATATGAAATACATCGAGGGCGGCATTTGTGCCGCCAGGGGCTTTATGGCAGCGGGGATACACTGCGGCGTGCGGCCCAACAAGAACAAAAACGATCTGGCGCTGATATTTTCCGAGAAGGAATGCGCCGCCGCGGGACTTTTCACCACCAATCAGGTGAAGGCAGCGCCGGTGAAGCTGGACATAGAGACAGTGAAGGGCGGGAAGGCCCGGGCCATAGCCGCCAATTCCGGCAACGCCAACGCCTGCACCCCGGACTGCGACGAAAATGCCGCGAAAATGCAGGCGGCGGCCGCCGCCGTGCTGGGTATCCCGGCAGTGGAGACGCTGGTGAGTTCCACCGGCGTCATCGGCCAGCGGCTGAACATAGCCGCTATCGGGGAGGGCCTGCCCAAAGCCGCGAAGCTGCTGGAGCACTCGCCACAGGGCTCCGACGCCGCGGCTACCGCCATCATGACCACCGACACGAAGAAGAAGGAGCTGGCCTGCGTATTTGCTGTGGGCGGAGCGGAGGTCACGCTGGGAGGCATCGCCAAGGGCAGCGGCATGATACACCCCAACATGGGCACCATGCTGTGCTACCTCACGACCGACTGCGCCATTTCCCCGGAAATGCTGAAGAAGGCGCTGAAAACCGCCTGCGGCGTGACCTTCAACCGCATCAGCGTGGACGGCGACACCTCCACCAACGATTCTCTCATCATTCTGGCAAACGGTCTTGCCGGGAACCCGGAGATCGTTTCGGAAGGCGAAGATTTCATGACGTTCACCGCCGCGCTGACGGAGCTGTGCACGGAGATGGCCCGTAAGATGGCAGCTGACGGCGAAGGAGCCAGGCACCTTATCACATGCACCGTGTCCGGCGCGGCAGACGAAAAAGAAGCCGAGACCATGGCCAAGGCAGTCATCTCGTCAACGCTCACAAAGGCCGCAATATTCGGCTGCGACGCCAACTGGGGCCGCGTGCTGTGCGCCATGGGCTACTCCGGCGTGGAATTCGATCCCAACTCAGTTGACATAACATTCAAGTCCGCCGCCGGCATCGTGCCGGTGTGCAAAAATGGCATGGGACTGGAATTCGACGAGAAAATGGCAAAGAAGGCTCTGTCGGAGCCGGAGGTTGAAATTCTGGCGGCAATGGGCAGCGGAGCGGGACAAGCCACCTGCTGGGGCTGCGACCTGACCTACGACTATGTGAAGATCAACGGAGATTACAGGACATGATGAACATATCGCTGTCAAATTCGGAGCGCGCGGAGGTGCTGACCCAGGCGCTGCCCTATATCTGCCGCTATAACGGCAAGGTGATCGTTGTCAAGTACGGCGGCAACGCCATGATAAACGACGATCTGAAGGAGCAGGTGATGGAGGACATCGTCCTGCTGACACTTATCGGCGTTAAGGTGGTGCTGGTCCACGGCGGAGGCCCAGAGATATCCGAGGCCATGGAGAAGGCTGGGAAAAAGCCTGTATTCGTGGACGGTCTGAGGGTCACAGACAGGGAGACCGTGGAGATCGCCCAGATGGTGCTGGCGGGCAAGATAAACAAGACGCTGGTGAACCTGCTGCAAATGAAGGGCGGACTGGCCGTGGGCGTATCCGGCATGGACGGCAGGCTTATCGAAGCCAAAAAGAAGAACGACGCGCTGGGCTATGTGGGGGAGATAACGGGCGTCAACGTGAAGCCTGTCAACGATCTTCTCTCTGCCGGCTACATCCCGGTGGTGTCCACGCTGGGCTGCGACAGGGACGGCAACACCTACAACATTAACGGCGACACCGCCGCGGCGTATATCGCGGGAGCCATGGGCGCGGAGCGCATGATAATGATGACGGACATCGGCGGCATCATGGCCGACAAGGACGACCCGGACTCCCTCATCCGCTCCATCACAGTGGGCGAAGCAGAAAAGCTGGCCGACAGGGGCGTGATATCCGGCGGCATGATACCAAAGGTAAAGTGTTGCGTGGACGCCATATCCCACGGTGTAAAAAAGGTTATAATACTTGACGGACGGGTGCCTCACGCCACGCTGATGGAGATACTCACGGACGAGGGCGCCGGTACCATGGTATACGGAGAGGAGCAGGACAATGTCTGACATAAAAGAACTGGATCATCAATACATAGCCAACACCTACGCGCGCTTTCCGGTGACCATAGTCTCCGGCAAGGGTTCTGTTGCTGTGGACGACAAGGGAAAAGAGTACATAGACATGGGCTGCGGCATCGGCGTCACCGCCTTCGGCTACTGCGACGATGAGTGGATATCCGCCGTCACTGCCCAGCTGGGGAAGGTGCAGCACACGTCGAACCTTTACTATACGGAGCCGGGGGCGCTTCTGGCGGAGATGCTGTGCGGAAAAACCGGCATGAAAAAGGTGTTTTACTGCAACTCCGGGGCGGAGGCCAACGAGTGCGCCATAAAGGCGGCCCGCAAATATGCCGCGGACACAAAGGGCCCGGAGTATTTCAATATCGTCACCATTAAAAACGGCTTCCACGGCAGGACGCTGACCACCCTGGCCGCCACAGGCCAGGAGCACTACCATGAGATGTTCCAGCCGCTGACGCCGGGCTTCGTCTATGCGGACGCGGGGGACATACACTCCGTAATGAAGCTGTGTGCGGAAAACAAGACGGCCGCCCTTATGTTCGAGTGCATACAGGGTGAGGGCGGAGTGGTGCCGCTGGACAAGGACTTTGTGCAGGATATGGCGCATTTTGCCCGCGACGAGGGCATGACCGTCATAGTGGACGAGGTGCAGACGGGCAACGGCCGCACCGGCGCGCTGTATTCCTACATGAATTACGATATACGGCCGGACATCGTCTCCACCGCCAAGGGCATCGGCGGCGGCCTGCCCCTGGGTGTGTGCATGCTGGGGGAGAAGGTGCAGGATGTTTTCGCCCCCGGCGACAACGGCTCCACCTTCGGCGGAAACCCGGCGTGCTGCGCCGGGGCGCTGAGCATCCTCTCCCGTCTGGACGACAAGCTTATGGCCGGGATCAGGGAAAAGGGCGAGTATGTTTTCTCGGCGCTGTCCGGGGCACCGGGCGTGAAATGCGTCACCGGCATGGGTCTGATGATCGGCGTGGAGCCCAAGGGCCAGTCGGCCGGGGACGTGGTGAAAAAATGCATGGACATGGGCGTGCTGTGCCTCACCGCCAAGGAGAAGGTGCGGCTGCTGCCGGCGCTGAATATTCCAATGGACGAACTGAAGAAAGCGGTTGACATAATTAAGGAAGCGTGCGCGGAGGGAGAGGCATGAACTTAAAAGGCAGGGACTTTTTGAAACTGACGGATTTTACGCCGGAGGAGATCGCCGGGCTGCTGGCCCTTGCCGCCGAACTGAAGGCGAAGAAAAAAGCCGGAATACCGCACAGAATACTGGAGGGCAAAAATGTCGCCCTGATATTTGAAAAGACCAGCACCCGTACCCGCTGCTCCTTTGAGGTGGCGGCCAGGGATCTGGGTATGGGCAGCACATATCTGGGACCCACGGGCTCCCAGATAGGAGTGAAGGAGTCCATCGCCGACACCGCCCGGGTGCTCTCACGAATGTTCGAGGGCATCGAATATCGCGGCTTCGGTCAGGAGATCGTGGAGGAGCTGGCGGAATATGCGGACGTGCCGGTGTTCAACGGTCTCACCAACGAGGCGCACCCCACCCAGGTGCTGGCGGATATGCTGACGATTCAGGAACACTTCGGCTCGCTCGAAGGCAAAAAGCTGGTATTTATGGGCGACGCAAGGTACAATATGGCAAACTCCCTTATGGTGGGCTGCGCCAAGATGGGCATGGCCTTTACTGCCTGCGCGCCTGCAAAATATTTCCCCGACGCAGCCCTCACGGCTAAGTGCCGGGATATTGCCGAAAAAACCGGCGCTGAGCTGGAATTCTGCGAAGATCCCGCCGCTGGGGTGAAGGGCGCGGATGTGATATACACGGACATCTGGGTCTCAATGGGTGAGCCAGCCCAGGTGTGGGATGAGAGGGTAAACGACCTTTCGCCGTATCAGGTTAATCAGAAGCTTATGGAAGAAGCGGGAAAGCAGTGCTGCTTCATGCACTGCCTGCCCGCATATCACGACCTGAAGACCCAGGTGGGCCGTGAGATGGGCGGTCGCTTCCACAGAGACGCCATGGAGGTCACCGACGAGGTGTTCGAGGGGGCGCAGTCCATCGTCTTCGACGAGGCGGAAAACAGGATGCATACTATAAAGGCCGTTATGGCCGCCACGATGTGATATGAACGACAAAAAAGCTTATCTTGTACTGTCGGACGGCGCCGTCTTTGAGGGCGCCGCCTTCGGCGCGCCTGCGGAGAGCGTGGGCGAGCTGGTTTTCACCACCGGCATGTGCGGGTACATCGAGACCCTCACAGATCCCAGCTACGCCGGACAGATAGTCATGCAGACCTTCCCGCTCATCGGGAACTACGGCGTCATTGAGGAGGATTTCGAGGGAAAGTGCGCCGTGAAGGGCTACGTGGTGCGGGAATACTGCGCTCACCCCTCCAATTTCCGCTGCGATTATGATTTGGACGCTTTCCTCAGGGCCAGGGGCGTGCCAGGCATCTGCGGCGTGGATACCCGGGCGCTGACCCGTCTCATACGGGAAAAGGGCGTGATGAACGCCATGATCTGCTCTGCGCCGCCAGCAGACCTTTCGAGTATACAGCAGTATGCCGTCTCCGGCGCCGTAGCCGCCGTCAGCCGCAGGGAGAGAGTGTCCGTTCCGGCAGCGGGCGGGGAAAAATTCAAGGTGGCTCTCATAGATTACGGCGCCAAACGCAACATCGCGCTGGAGCTTCAAAAGCGCGGCTGCAGGGTGGAAATTTTTCCATACGACGTCACGGCGGAGGAAATACTGCTATCAGACTCGGACGGAATAATGCTGTCCAACGGCCCCGGCGACCCGGCGGAGAACACGGGGTGCATTGCCGAACTTAAGAAGCTCATGGGGAAAAAGCCCGTATTCGGCATTTGCCTGGGCCATCAGCTGCTGGCACTGGCAGCGGGCGGCGGCACCTACAAGCTTAAATACGGTCACAGGGGCGTAAACCAGCCTGTGAGGGAGCTGGACGGAACCAGAACTTTTATAACCAGCCAGAACCACGGCTATGCCGTGGATTCGCAAAGCCTTGCCGGGCTGGGACGGGTGATATTCGAAAATGCCAACGACGGCACCTGCGAGGGCGTGGAGTACCCCGGCAGGGACTGCTTTTCGGTGCAGTTCCATCCGGAGGCCCGCTCCGGGCCCCACGACACGGAGTTTTTGTTCGACAGGTTCATATCCATGATGGAGGAACGGAAAAATGCCGAGGGATAAGAGCGTCAAAAAGGTCCTGGTGATAGGTTCCGGACCCATAGTCATCGGTCAGGCGGCGGAGTTCGACTACGCCGGGGCGCAGGCCTGCGGCGTTTTAAAGGCCGCAGGCGTGAACGTGGTGCTGGCAAACTCAAACCCTGCAACCATCATGACCGACAGACATCTGGCCGACGAGATATACCTGGAGCCGCTGAACGCGGACACCATAAAACGCATAATCGAAAAAGAGCAGCCGGACAGCCTGCTGGCCGGGCTGGGGGGTCAGACCGGCCTCACCATAGCCATGCAGCTTTCTAAGGACAGCTGGCTGGAGAAACACGGTGTGCGGCTGCTGGGCTCCGACATCCGGGCCATAGACAGAGCGGAGGACAGGGAGCTTTTCAGAAACGCCATGCGTGATATGGGCCAGCCGGTGGTGCCATCCGGCATCGCCACCGACATTGCGGGCGCGCTGGCCGCCGCGGAAGAGATCGGGTATCCCGTCATCGTGCGCCCGGCCTTCACGCTGGGCGGCACCGGCGGCGGTATTGCGGAGACTGAAGACGAGCTGCGCGTTATCGCCAAGTCCGGACTGGATATGTCGCCAATAACCCAGATACTGGTGGAAAAGTGCATCTCGGGCTGGAAAGAAATCGAGTTTGAGACCATGAGGGATGCCGTGGGCAACGTCATCGCCGTGTGTTCCATGGAAAACTTCGATCCCGTTGGCATCCACACCGGGGATTCCATAGTGGCTGCCCCCGCGCTGACGCTGTCAGACCGGGAATTTCAGATGCTGCGCACCGCGTCACTGGATATAATCTCCGAGCTGGGCATAGTGGGCGGCTGCAACGTGCAGCTGGCCCTCAATCCAGACAGCTTTGAATACGCCGTTATCGAGGTGAATCCCAGGGTATCCCGTTCGTCGGCGCTGGCCTCAAAGGCCACAGGCTACCCAATTGCCAAGATAACCACCAAGATCGCACTGGGCTACACCCTGGACGAGATAAAAAACGACATAACCGGCAAGACCTGCGCCTGCTTCGAGCCCACCCTGGACTATGTGGTGGTGAAGCTGCCCAAGTGGCCCTTCGACAAGTTCGCCGGCTCCAGCCGGAAGCTGGGCACACAGATGAAGGCCACCGGCGAGGTCATGGCTATCGGCGCATCCTTCGAGGCGGCCCTGATGAAGGCCGTGAGGGGAGCGGAAATTTCTCTGGACACCCTGAACGCGCCCCCACTGTCGGACAGGCCGGTGATTGAGCGTCTCCATGAGCAGAACGACCGGCGGCTATTCACAGTGTTCGAGGCGCTGAAGACCGGAGTGTCCGTGAATGAAATACACGACATTACCAAAATCGACGAGTGGTTTTTGTGGAAGATCGCAAATATCGCCGACTTTGAAGAAAAAATTTCAGACGCCGGACTTTCGGACGGGGATTATCTGCGCGGAAAAAAGCTGGGCTACACCGACGCCGCGCTGATGCGCATTTCCGGTGCAAAAGCCTTGCCGGGAGCGGACTTCTCATACAAAATGGTGGATACCTGCGGCGCGGAGTTCGACGCCGAAACGCCGTACTTCTACTCCGTCTGCGGCGGCGAATGCGAGTCCCGCGCCTTCCCCCGAAGCGGCAGGCCCGTGATCATGGTCATCGGCTCCGGCCCAATACGCATCGGCCAGGGCATCGAGTTCGACTATTCGTCCGTCCACTGTGTGTGGACACTGCGCGCTCTGGGCTACGATGTGGTTATAGTAAATAATAATCCGGAGACCGTGTCCACGGACTACGATACCGCCGACAGACTGTACTTTGAGCCACTGTGCCCTGAGGACGTAATGAACATCATAAGGGTGGAAAAGCCGGTGGGCGTGGTGGTGGCCTTCGGCGGACAGACGGCCATAAAGCTGACAAAGTTTCTGGATGAGAACGGCATTAAAATTCTGGGCACTTCCGCGGAAGGAATAGATATTGCCGAGGACCGGGCCCGCTTTGACGCCCTGCTGGAAAAGCTGGGAGTAAGCCGCCCCAGGGGCATGGGCGTGAACACTCTGGACGAGGCTGTGAAGGCCGGGCGGGAGCTGGGCTATCCAGTGCTGCTGCGGCCCTCGTATGTAATCGGCGGACAGAACATGACCATCTCCCGCACGGAGGAGGACACGGAAAAATATATGAGGGCCATCCTCTCCGGCGGCATCGACAACCCCGTGCTCATCGACAAGTACATGCCCGGCACGGAGCTGGAGGTGGATGTCATATCCGACGGAAAAGACGTGCTTATCCCCGGCATCATGGAGCATATCGAGCGGGCGGGCGTCCACTCCGGCGACTCCATAGCAGTGTACCCGCCGTATAACCTCAGCGACAAATACCTTGACCGGGTGTGCCGGGTGTCGGAAAAACTGGCGCTGGCGCTGGGAACAAAGGGACTTGTGAACATTCAGTACCTTATCTACGGCGGGGAGCTGTACGTTATAGAGGTAAATCCCCGGGCCTCCCGCACCGTGCCGTATATAAGCAAAGTAACCGGTGTGCAGATGGTGGACATCGCCTCCCGGGTAATGCTGGGCGAAAAGCTTGCGGATATAGGCTGCGGCACGGGACTTTACCGTACGCCGCCGTACACGGCTGTGAAGGTGCCCGTCTTCTCCTTTGAAAAGCTCTCCGATGCAAACTCAATCCTGGGTCCCGAGATGAAATCCACCGGCGAGGTGCTGGGCATAGGCCGCACGCTGGCCGAGGCGCTGTATAAGGGCCTCACTGCCGCGGGCTTCACCGTGCCTGAGTCTCATGGGCGGGGAGAGCATGGAGTTCTGATCAGCGTGGAAGAAAACGATTATCAGGAGATACTGGCCCTTTCAAAAAGATTCTTCGACATCGGCATGAAGCTCTATGCCACCACGGGCACCGCCGCCGCCATTGCAAAAATGGGCATTGAGGTCACGGCCGTGGCCAACGCCGCGGAAAACGACGACATCGTGAAGCTTATGGAGAGCGGGGATCTCAGCTATATCGTCTACACCGGAGCCATGAAGGACGCCACCATGGGCGACTACACGGCCCTGCATCTGCGGGCAATGCAGCTGGGCATACCGTGTCTCACCAGTCTTGACACAGCAAACGCCCTGACAAGCATGATCAAGAGCCGCTTCTCCGCCGGCAATACGGAGCTTGTGGATATAAATCACATGCGCACATCCCACAGGGAGATCAGGTTTTCCAAAATGCAGGACTGCGGAAATGATTACATATTCATTGAAAACTTCGACGGCAGCATCACCGCCCCGGAATCTCTGTGCGTAAGCCTTTGCGACAGACACACCGGCATCGGCGGCGACGGCATAGTGCTCATCGAACGCTCCGATGCTGCCGACGCCAAGATGCGCTCCTTCAACAGGGACGGCAGCGAGGGCAAAATGGCGGGCAACAACATACGCAGCGTGGGCAAATACCTCTGCGACCGGGGCTATGTGAAGGATGAGAACATTTCGGTGGAGACGGCCAGCGGCGTGAAAAAGCTGCGGCTGTTTCTCAGAAACGGCAAGGTGAATTCCGTTTCCGTGGACATGGGAAACGTGAGCTTCGATCCCGGAAGCGTGCCGGTGATTACCGCGGAGCCAAGACTTGTGAACAGCCCGGTGACAATAGGCGGTACGGAGTATAATGTGACGGTCCTCTCCGTGGGCAATCCTCACTGCGTGATTTTTTCCGATGAGATAGACGGCCTTGACCTGAGAGTGCTGGGGCCGAAGTTTGAACATGCGGATATTTTCCCGGACAGAGTCAACACAGAATTCGTCCGCGCTGTGGCCAGAAACACTCTGCGGGTGCGCGTGTGGGAGCGGGGCATAGGCGAGACTCTGGCCTGCGGCACAGGAGCCTGCGCCGCTGTGGCGGCCGCTGTGGAAAACGGACTGTGCGGCCAGGGCGCGGACGTGACCGTGAAGCTGCCGGGCGGAGATCTTACCGTAAACTACCGGGACGGCAGGGTGACGCTTACGGGCGGGGCGGAGTTCGTGTTCGACGGGAAATTCGAATATTGAGGAAAGACACAAAAAGTTCATATGTTTTTTAAGTTGTTTTATAGCTGGAGCGGTAAAACGTACTTGTGAGCAGGAGGTAATAAAGAAAGCTCCGGCGGACGAAAAAGTCCGATTATAAAAACTTAAAATTTAAAATTAAACTTTTTCATTTCTTCATTCCTTCATTTCTTCATTCTCCAAAACATAAAACAGGCAGCGCGGTGAGACATACCGCACTGCCTGCTTTGCTTTTGCCGCTCGCTTCGGAGAAATGAGAGAGACGCTTATTGGATCAGCAAACTCGTTTATATCGGCCAGGGTGAGCGGGCCTGAATATCGGCTTGCCCAGGCTGCCGCCGCGAAAAAGCCGGAGAAACATAGTTCTGCACCGCGCCGCAAAGAATTTCAACAAAAAACGGCGGCCCGGATAGGGCCGCCGCGGAGCATTATGCGTTTTTCAGCATCCGAGTCCGAACAGTTTGCACAGCAGCTGATAAAGGGAAGCGCAGCTGCCGCAGCTGAAGTTACTGAAGCAATACATCTGTCTGACCTCCTGATAAGTATTCGTCTCTCGAGGACAAGGCGATCATATTACTTCCGGACGTTTTATGCAAATGCAATATCTGCCGATGCTGGAAGGCAGAGACAAAAATCGCCGCGGACAACAACATTGTCCGCGGCGTGGAGCTGTTACCCAGATTCGAACTGGGGACCTCATCCTTACCAAGGATGCGCTCTACCGACTGAGCTATAACAGCATATAATTCCCCGCGGATTTACCGCGGGGGTGGCGACCGAGATGGGACTTGAACCCACGACCTCTAGCGTGACAGGCTAGCGTTCTAACCAACTGAACTACTCGGCCACAGCTCTGATAATATAACAAAATTCCAAGTGAATGTCAATACGCTTTACCCATTTTTTTGACCTGTTGCGGAAAATGTTATTTGTGATACAATAATAAAAAATGCAGGAGGCAGGGCATATGAGAAGAAAACTGATATCGTTTATTGCGGCGCTTTGCCTCGTGGTTTGCCTTATGCCGGCCGAAACGGCCCGCGCCGCTTCCGACGTGTGCTTCGTATCCGTGAACGACAGACTGCTGGAGCTGTCCAGCCGAGCCGAATATATCTACGGGCAGTGGTATGTCCCCGCGTCCTGCTTCGGCGACTTCCAGGTTTACAATTCGTATTTCCCCAGCAACAACACGGCCATGCTGTTTACAGCCGACAGGCAGTTTTTCTTCGATCTCACCAAAGGCGTTACCTACGATTCGGACAATGTCAATTATTCCAGCCGCGGTTATCTGAGAAACGGCGCCGCATACGTGCCGGTAAGCTTCGTTTGCGCCCAGTTCGGCCTTTCATGGTCGTATATTTCCGGCACAGGATATGGGGATATATGCCGCATCAAGGACAGTGCGGTGGTCTTGTCGGATTCTCAATTTCTCTCCGCGGCTTCAAGTATGATGAAATCAAAATATCAGTCATATAAAAACGCACTGAACCCCAACACTGCCATGCCGCAGCCGACCATGGTAAGCGCGGGGATAAAGGTGTACCTGAGCTTCCAGGGCCTGCCGTCGGACGGAATACTTAAAACCCTGTGGAACAAGAGCTGCCAGGCGGCATTTTTCCTCACTGAGGATGAAATAAAGACCGCGCCAGACACGGTGCGCCGTATCGTGGGCACCGGAAACAGCGTCGGGATCATGTGCGTCACATACGACGAATATGAAAGCGCCTCCGCACTTTTGTATGAGGCGGCGCATACGGCCACGGTGCTGGTTTCGGCAGAAGGCTCCGGCGCAGCGGCGTGCAGGACCATGGCCGGTGAACACGGACTGGTGTACTGCGGATACAACGCCGACGGCGTGAGAGACGGAGCGGGACTTGCATACATATCATCTGTCACGAACACCATCGCCTGGTCCGGGGGAGAGAGCTGGGCAAGACTGCTGTGCTGCAGCGCCACGGAAAATAATCTGCCAATGCTGCTGAGCTACTTTTCCAGCGTCAGCTGGACAGTAAGGCCGCCGGACGAAATTAAACACGGATAAGAATAGTCTCAAAACGCCGATCTTTTTTCAAAAGCGCATATTCGCGAAAAAAGTCGCTGCGCTCCCCAAAGCTATGCAAAGCAGGGCTTTGGCGGCTGTTTATCTGATTCGAGGCGGGGTGTTGCCCCCCGTCGAGCTCCCCCCGCAAAGTGTTGGACAGCTCGTATTTTTTTAGTTCTTTGACAAGTTGGCAGGCCCGCTCAAAATGATATGCTCCCTTTATAGGAGACAGTGAAATAAAACACTGTGATCTATGAAGGGAGCAAAATCATGTCCAGGAGGAAAATCGAAACTGAGGAACAGATTCAAATTATAACGGAGTACGCAA
>Ga0160425_1001850_pt1 | contig 18488 bp, 16 predicted proteins | sample BioMet8_FD_108193 | JGI IMG/M metagenome (GOLD analysis project Ga0160425, IMG submission 108193) | Microbial communities from bioreactor (seeded with sewage sludge) at Lawrence Berkeley National Lab, California, USA - Biofuel... | ecosystem: Engineered > Bioreactor > Anaerobic > Unclassified ...
TACATCGAGCTCTATTTTGTCTTTCAATCATTCGTGACGGCAATATTGCCAATAACTTGGTCGCATTCCGAAAATATTAAATTCTCAAGCAATTGAGAAAAACAAGCTTATCGGAGCGGACTCCTATTTAGAAGATTCAAAAATAATATAATCCGCTAAGGAGAAAAAATTATTGGGATAACAACATATTTGCACTGATTATTCAACCGGGAATAATAGAGTGTGAAATGATTAATATGGATAAAGATCAGTAATCTACTTCGATTTTGTTTTGAATCAAAGACTCTATTTCATCCGGGTAGATCGGAAGACGTTTCCCGAGAACTCTGCATCCTTTATCCATTACCAGGATATCATCTTCAAGGCGTATTCCTCCAAAACCTATATACTCATGAACTTTGGGGAAATTGATGTACTCCCGGTTAATTCCCTCACTTTCCCATTTATGGATAAGAGCAGGTATGAAATAAATACCCGGTTCATCAGTAACGACGAATCCCTTCTGCAGCCTTCTTCCCAATCTGAGAGCTGAGGTTCCAAATTGTGCTGAAGGTTTGATTTCATTATCAAATCCGACATGAATCTGACCATAATTTTCCATGTCATGAGCATCCAATCCAAGCATATGTCCTATTCCATGAGGGAAAAACAGGGCATGGGCTCCGTTTTGAACAGCATCATCCAGGTTCCCTTTCATCAGTCCCAGATCCATCAAACCAGAGGCAATAACGCGTGCCACACTCAGATGAACTTCAAGGAAAGTTATCCCTGGTTTTATTAAAGCAGCGGCTGTATCATTGGCTCTGACTACAACGTTGTAAATATCAAGCTGCTTCCCTGAAAATTTTCCTCCAACCGGGAAAGTCCGTGTAAAATCAGAGGCATAATGTTCATGAGATTCAGCACCTGCATCTACCAGTAACAATCTTCCCTGAGTTAAAGTCAGGGAATGATCATGATTGTGCAGAGTCTGTCCGTTTTGGGTCAGGATGGTCGGGAACGAGGTCCCTGCTCCATAGGAAAAAGCGATCCCTTCAAGCATTCCGGCAAGTTGTCTTTCCATATTGCCCGGCTGTGCCATCGTCATGGCCTTCATGTGCATTTTATAGCCTGTTTCGCAGGCTCTCTCCATTTCTGCAATTTCGAGATCTTCTTTCACTGAACGCATCTCAACAAGAGCTTTTATTAATTCCTGTGAAACGTAATCTTTCAGCTTGGCAGTATGAATTCCCAGCAGGTTCTTCAGCAGAAGTTTTGTTTTAGCCCTGTAAGGAAGCAGAAAATGGGTGCGGCATCCTTTCCACAGACATTTATTGACCTTCCCGAATAGTTCGTTGAAAGGAAAGGTGTTTTCAACTCCTGCCAAAGCTCCGAGCTCTTTCATCGAAGGTTGAGGACCCATCCAGATGATGTCATCAATATCAGGATTGTCCCCGAACAAATAATCGACTCCTTCGTTGGCGTCGATCACTCCAAACATTCCCGGACGATCGATGCCATAAAGATATAGGAACGTGCTATCCTGTCTGAAAGGATAAGGATTATCACGATAGTTCATTGGAGAATCGAAATTCCCCGGAATAAAAATCAGGCCGTTGCCTACCAGCTGCCGCAACCTGTTTCTTCTTTCGACGTAAACTTGCTTTTCAAACATTGGATATAAGGTTAAATTAGTATTTGCATGATCTATCAGTAATTTTTAAAATGTGCAGATGAAATTCAGTTAAAACGCAAACTGACTTCACCAAAAAAGCCTCGTATTTCTTTAGAAATATACAAAAAATTCCTTTTTGAATATAAAGAATAGAAAATTAAAATAGATTGTTTGAATTTTTAACACTGCACAAAAAGATGTTGTTTTATGCAATTACTCTATTAAACCGATCTTATTTAACCTGTTATCCTGGAAGGGAGCCCCATCTTCATTACCTTTTTGTCATTGGAGGGGCGTGGCAGGAATACATCCTCTGGTGTAATACCTGCTTCTTTTATTGCCTTAAGACAATATTCAAGTCTGCCCAGATCATTATTGGAACCGTTGTTAGTTCCGAAAGTGAATTTTACTCCTGCTGCCTTCGCCCTTTTTATAAAAGGAATGCTTGGAATTTTGTACCTGGCATTAATTTCCAGCGCGACGTCATTATCTTTTAAGACTTTTATTACCCGGTCCATTCTCTGAGGAGTCCAGAGTTCATCATATCTTGGCACGAGAGAAGCCGGGAGGAAGGTGGGGTTGACATAAATATCCACCGGTTCCTTGCTCATGATCGATTCAATTTTACTAACCAGCATATCCATAAATTGCTGATCGTTGTCGACAAATGTCTCTTCAGGTATCCAAAGGCGCATGCGCCGGCCCTTGTAATCGGTCCATGTCATTGCATCAGTAAAAATGTAGTCAAATCTTGCAACTGATTCAGGTGAGAATAGCGTAACCCATTCCCGGCCTTCGCACTGCATGACCTTAAAGACAGGTTCCTGCGCGATCCCGTTCAGGTAGGCAATTAAAGTGGAATCATTGGTAATGGGGAATTTCAAACCGCAGTTAGCAGCGATCCCGTAATTATAACCATTGTCCCGGCCGTGCTGGCAGGCCTGTTCCATCGTCAAACCACCTTTAAGATGTCCATGGAAATCAATCAGTGGAAATCCAATTCGGTTTAATTGATCCACCTGCCCGGTAAGGCTATCTTTTCTTTCAACAATAGTCACTGACCGAAGTTTATCTTCCAATGGCCTTATATTCATCTCGCCGATCAATAGTTGTCCTTTATCATTGATCTTTTGTACGAAAAGATGTCCTTTTGAAAGAATCATCCCGGCAAGTTCAGCGGGACGATTGGGATCGCTGGGTTCCCTGTATTCACTGATGATTTTCCCATTGACTGAGATTTTTATGAGGCTTGCTTCCACAGAGATCCCGATTTCAAACCATTGATCATTAAAAACAGTCCGGATAAAATTATTCCTGATCTTTAAAAGGCTTCCTGTTTTCCGGGCATCCCCAATCCGATAATCGCTGTTGTTAATAAAAACCTGGTAACCTTTCTTCTCCTTATTGTCCGTTGCAAAGGATATCATGCCTTCTGCTCCTTCGGTCGTTTTCAGTTTTGCCGAAAACTTAAAATTCCTTACAGTGAATTTAGACAGAATCCCTGCCCCATTTTTATCAAGAGTAATCTTTTCATTGTCTGAAGAACAATCTTTTTTGGAGAAATATTCTTTCAGATTCCCTGAATTTATCCTGGTTGTCGTCCCTTTTTCAGGTCCCAACTTACAGGAAAAGAATAAAAAGCCCAAAAGAGAGGCAGAAATTAATAATTTGAAATTCATAGATCAGGTGTTTAACGGATGAATTACGAAAATAAAAATTTATTTCTTCACAGAGACTTTCTTTCCCATCGCATTGGCGATAGTGCTGCCTGCCAGTAATTGAAGAGCATGATACAGCATCAGGGGTAAAAGAACCACTCCAAGCATCGCCTGGCTTGGAAACATCACCTTCCCCATGACAGCGCCTTGTACAAGTGATTTCTTTGAGCCACAAAAAATTACCGTAATCCTGTCCTCCCGGTTAAATCCCAGCCAGACAGAAATAAGTTCCATAAAACCGAATACAAGCAGGAAGAAAATTAACATCAGTGCACCCAGTAAAATTAGTTCCGAAAGCGAAAATCCATCGAACATTTCCCCTGAAAAGGATTCACAAAAAGAAGTAAAGACTATTAAAAGAATCGTAAACTGGTCGAAATTTCGCAAGGCAATTTTATATTTATCCGCCCAGGCTCCAAATTTTTTATGCAGCAGCAGTCCAAGAACCACTGGCAACAACACCTCCAGACAAAGTTTGAAAACCGTGTGCCCTATGTTAAAGACGCCCAATGTTTTTTGAAGCATGGTGCTCATCCAAAGTGGTGTGATAAAAATACCTATTATGCTTGAGACACTTGCATTAAAAATGGCAGAAGGTAGGTTCCCCCCTGCAATGGAAACAAGCACAACTGAGGAAGATACTGTTGAGGGCAAGGTGGCAAGGTAGAAAATCCCCAATCCGAGAAGCGTTGAGAAATAAACAGGGAAAGCCATTTTCATGACCAAAACGGTTATCGGGAACAGGATGAAAGTGGAAAGCTGTACCAATAAATGTAATTTCCAGTTACTTAGATCGGAAATGATGCTTTGAGGATTCAGCTTTAGCCCGTAAAAGAAGAAAATCAGCGTTACCCCGTATTCTGCGATCTTTGGTAATTGCAGAGGGCTTTGGTCTGTCCCTATGGAAGGGATTAGACGGGCAAGGATGATTGTTCCGATTAGCAGAAAGAAAAAACCATTTAATCCAACCTTGGAAAGGATACGAAAAAACTTAGATACCATTTGTTTATAAAGTCATTATGCTTCGCGTCATTGTGCTTCACGTCATTGTGCTTCACGTCATTACGCTTCGCTGTCATTAAGCGTCACTGTCATTGGCTTTGCGTCATTAAGCTTCGCTGTCATTAAGTTTCACAGTTATTGGCTTCCCAATCATTAAACTCAGAAGTAATAAGGCTTGGCTTGAATACTTTGGTATTGTATTTGTCTTGTTATCGCACTCTAAACGGCTATAAATGACAGCCAATGACCACTAATGACTACTAATGACCACAAATAACCTAAATACCACCGAACCTTAATGACCAATTTTTTTCGTCTAACTTAAAAATTTCTTTCTTAGATCTTCGACCTCTTTATCTCCTATGGGTTTTAATTCGCCGAGGACTGTTCCCATTACCAGTGATTTGGCACTGAATTCGGCTACTTCAAGCCTGTCGAAGGTTTGCAACAGTTTGTCTCCCGTTATCAGCACTGCATCATTGTCAATAATAACAGCCGGATTTTCTTTGGAGATTAATTCCGGTATGATCTTTTCATCAGCAAACTGGCTTCCAAACGGTACATTGGGAACATCCTGCAGGAAAATCCAGCTTTCCGGAATAGTCCGGACATTGAATTTATTCCCGGTGACACTGAACGCCATCAGATACGGCGACTGGGTTATAATGATAGAATTAACCTTCGGATTGCATTTGTATATTTCCTGGTGAAGCCATACGGCCCTGCTGGGTAATTTCCCCGGTTCACGTTTCCCCCCTTTTATCTGGACAATATCTTCGAGGGTGATGCCCCATCTGAGCACATTGGTCGGCGTAATGAGAAAATCATTTTCGCGCCATCTGACGGAAACAGTCCCGTAAGTACTGATCATGAGTCCCTGGTCACAGGCCCGGCGGACGATACGAATGATCTCTTCCCGTTTTTCCCGCTCATCCGATGGATAGGAGACTTGTGACATTTCCGGCTGAAGGGCTGGAATCTGGGCTTCGAAGGTGTTAATCTGTGCATCAGTTAAAGATTTTACATCCCCGATGGTCTTGCCGTAGATGATCGTCCTTGCACAAAATTCCAGGGTTTCAAAACGCTGGTAAGTGTCTTTCATATCGGTGCCGCCGACAACAGTCCCGTGATTCTCGAGGATTACGGCATTGAAGCCCTTTACAAATACTTCAGAGATTTTATCTCCGAGACCCTCGCTGCCTGGGACATCGTAAACTGCATACCCAATTGGGCCACAAACATGCTTGGCCTGGGAAACGATGTTGGTATCAGGAATAATATGCGCAATACTGAAAGATACCAATGCCGGTGGATGAGCATGGATGATTGCTTTCAGGTCCGGCCTTTTTTTGTAAATGGCACGATGGAAAGGAAATTCAGAAGAAGGTTTGTGTTTTCCGGTAATAGTCCCGTCCGGTTTTATACAATTGATATCTTCAGCACGAAGATTCCCTTTGTCAATCCCTGATGGTGTGATCCAGATATTTCCTTCGTCATCTATAATTGAAACATTGCCCCCCGAAGTGGTGGTCAGACCTTTGCGATAAATCCTGCTGATGATCAGGACGATCTGGTCGCGAGGATGCATTAATTTGATGTCAAGAGAACTCATCGTAATTGTTTTTATGCTTTCGCCATTTTCCTGCGGTAATTTTCAACCTCCCAGTTGTCGATAAATGCAATCTGTTCCTTGGTCATAAACTTGGGACCTCCGAAATACTCGGAATAAAAGCTGATTTTCAGAATGTTGGTAAAGACTTCCAGCACATTTTCAGCCGACTTAATGTTTTCTTCCACGGCTATTATACCTTCGCCTTCAATGGCCAATACTTTGGGCAGATATCCGTATTTTGAAAAATAATCGCGGATCTTTTGTCTGGCCTCCTCTATCTGATTCTTTTCATTTCCCTCTTTATCAAGGAAGAGGTAATGGGCTTTACAATAGACAATATCATCCGGAGAAAAACTGGTATCTGCCTTTTTGAAGCTGTTACCGGTTGATACAAAATGTTTGATCAAATCGCTGGTCCTGCCAAGAGCTGAAAATGTGGCAAATCCGGGATGCAGTTCTTTTACTTTTTCCACTAATGCGGAGGAGTAGGGTTGTGGCGAGTCAGACGGCAATTTTACCTGGATCCGGGAATCAAGCTTTTGCATGATCAGATTATAAATTCCTCTGATCTCTTCGATTGTATTGGCTGCTACAAAAACCCCGTGATTTTCCAGGAAAATCATTTTTGGAGAATATCCCTGTTTAGCTTTGAAACTCTCAATTTCAGATACTACTTTTTTGAAAAGAACATACCCGGGGTCGGTGTAAGGAATAAAAAGAGCCTCTTCCCCGAACAATTCCAGGCAAACCTGTTTGGCATTGTTTGAACACATCATTCCGTTGACTTTCGTCGGATGAGTGTGAACCACGAAACTGTAATCGATCACTTCGTGCATTGAAGTTTCAACAGACGGCCTTTTATTTCCATCCGAAACAATTGATTTGGCCAGATCCGCTTTCACTTCAGCTTCCCTTTGATTGGAATCGGCGCTGTATGATTTAAGTGCAATGACCTTGAGCATTTCCCGTGAAAGACACACGAAACCTTCTTCGTCAATCGTTTCCAGTGCAACGCCGCTGGCTTTGATCCAGATATGCTCATCATCCTTGAAGGAAGTGTTTCCACCCCCTGCAATTACAAAGGCTTTGTTTTTGCCATAAAATTGAGAAATCTCAATCAGCTCTTTCATATTTTTTTCCATTAATCAAATTTTAATAATCTTGAAAACAGGCAATCAAAAATAATAGAAAAAATGCAGGTGAGGAAGACAGAAGAGGAGTTTCAATAAATTTCTATTTCAATAGGTTTCTTCTTCTCTGGATCTGGTTTCATTTACTTAAAAAATCATTCTTATTTAAGAATTTATCCGTCCTTCTAATTACTACATTCTCTTCATATACATTCCCAGGCGAGTACCTTGCTCCGCTTGTTTAGCCCTGCTTACCAGTTTAGTTCTGAGAATATCTTTCTTCCGCAGAAACATTGCATATATTCCTCATTTTTATTTTTTATATTCGTAGTTAAAAAAAACAGGCATGGGCGAACCTATATTCACCTGGATAAACTCTGGTTTAAAAAAATCGTTATCTAATTAACATACAGACATGGATCAAAAATTGGAATTAAGCCGCCGTAAATTTTTATCAAACAGTACATTGGGCGCAGTTGGCGCTCTTGGTGCAATCGGACTGATGGGCTCCTGTTCCGGATCTGAAAAGAAAGGTCTGGAGCTACAACTGCCTGAGCTTTTGAACGAAGCCCCGGACGGAAGAGTTCTAAAGGCCGGACTTATCGGGTGCGGCGGACGGGGAACGGGCGCTGCTGTCAATTTTATTGATGCAGGCCCTAATTTGCAAATTGTCGCTCTTGGCGATGTCTTCCAGGACAAATTAGACCATTGCAGGGCAACTTTACTGAAGGAAAGAAAAATTGAAATCGACGATTCCAAATGCTTCACAGGTTTTGATAGTTATCAAAAAGTAATCGACTCAGGAATTGATATTGTTCTACTTTGTACGCCTCCCCATTTTCGCCCTTTGCATATTGAGGCTGCCGTGAATGCAGGAAAACACATCTTCATGGAGAAACCTGTTGCTGTTGATCCTGTAGGAGCGCGGTCAGTCAGAATTTCTGCAAAAAAAGCTGAGCAGATGGGCTTATGTATGGTCAGCGGAACCATCCGTAGAGTGCAGAAAGATTATATGGAAACTTACCGCAGGGTAGCCAGCGGCGAAATTGGTGAAATCGTTGGCGCCAGTATAGTCCGCAATGGAGGTTCTCTCTGGTACAAATCGAAATTGTCTGAATGGAGCGATATGGAATACATGCTGCGTAACTGGGTTAATTTCTGCTGGCTGTCCGGTGACCATATCGTAGAACAGTTTATTCATGAAGTGGATGTAATGAATTGGTTTATTGGGAAAATTCCTGTTAAGGCGATGGGCTGGGGTGGAAGGCAGCGAAGGGTAACAGGTGATCAGTATGACTTTTTCAGCATACAATACGGTTATGACAATGGAATGCAGACTCACTGTGCTGCCAGGCAAATTAGCGGATGCAGCAACCTTAAACGGGAAATAATATCGGGGACAAAAGGATATGCAGATTGCAGCGGAGCAATTTATGATCTGAAAGGCAACCAGATATGGAAATACCCGCATCCAAAGGAGGGAGATACTGACCTGACATGGAAGGTGAAAGACCCCTATGTTCAGGAACATGTCAACCTGGTTACTGCAATAAGAACCGGAAAAACCATAAATGATGCCGAAGCGCAGGTTGACTCAACCCTTATTACTATAATGGGCAGGATTTCAGCCTATACAGGAAAAGATGTAACATGGGAAGAAATGTTAAATTCTAATCTCTCACTTGGGCCAAAAACCTACGTCATGGGTTCGGTTCCCGGTATCCCTGAGGTACCTCCCGTTATCGGCAAGGAAGCGAAATTGGCTTAGGAACCAACTGTAAGTAAATGCTAATTTAATCTATAAGGACATGAACAGACGACAATTCTCCAAAAATGCAATAATTGCATCCGCTTTAGCAGCAACTTCAGGTATTGGTTTTTCACGGAACGCTGCCCAGGCAAAAAGGAGTCTGAAAAAAGGCGCTATGTGGAGTACTATTGGAACAGGCAATACAATCCTTGAGAAATTTCAGGCAGCTAAACTTGCAGGGTTTGATGGAGTTGAAGTGATGAGTCATTTTGACAGGAAAGAAGTTCTAAAGGCACGCGATACAACAGGGCTGATGATCCCCAGTGTATGTAGTTCATTACACTGGAAGTTACAGTTGTGCGATCCTGATCCTAAAGTCCGGGAACAGAGTGTTGAATCCGTAAAAGTAACCCTTGAGGATGCCAAAGCCTATGGCGCTGATACAATATTGTTGGTTCCTGGCCGTGTAACTGAATCCGTAAGTTATGATGATTGCTGGAAAAGGACGGTTGAGGAGATCCGAAAAGTAATTCCGCTTGCTGAACAGTTGAACGTGAAGATAGCGATTGAAAATGTTTGGAATAATTTCATTCTTAGTCCTATGGAAGCTGCCTATTATGTCGATCAGTTTAAGAGTGAAAAGGTGGGTTTCTATTTTGATTGCGGAAATGTGCTTGTTTATGGATGGCCCGAGCAATGGATTAAAATACTTGGGCGTCGTATAGCGAAGGTACATATCAAAGAGTTCAGCCGTAAAATCGCAGATAAACAAGGTAAAGGCGCGGGATTCGGAGTCAAATTAACGGAAGGAGATGTAAACTGGCCCAATGTCATGAAAGCCTTGGATGCGATAGGTTACCAAGATTGGGTTACCATAGAACAGTCCGGCGGAGAGACTCCTGAAGGACTTAAAGACCTTTGTGATCGTTTAATAAAAATAAATGCGAGTTAATCTAAGGAATTGTCCTTATTTTTGTAACCGAAATCCGAGTGTCTCAACTCCGTGTGCTTGAACACCACGTAAAAAACAAGATGATGAACAGACAAGTCTCCGTTTTATACATGCTGGCAGGAATTTTATTCGCAGCCTGCCTATTAATCTCCAACCTTTTGGCAACCAAAATTATCATGGTAGGGCCCTGGTCTGCACCCGCCGGTGTGTTGATTTTCCCCATTGCTTACATCCTTAACGATGTGATCGTGGAAGTCTGGGGGTACCGGAAAGTAAGATTGATCATCTGGGCAGGGTTTGGTGTCAACATCCTGGCCGCCTTATTCTTTGCCATTGGGATTGCGGTTCCCGCAGCTCCTTTCTGGAAAAGCCAGCAGGCCTTTGTTACCATTCTGGGGTTTACCCCAAGAATTGTGGCGGCGAGTTTAATGGCTTATCTCACAGGCTCTTTTATCAATGCCTTTGTGATGAGTAAGGTGAAAGTTATGATGAAGGGAAGAAGTTTTTCGGTGAGAGCCATTCTTTCCACGCTCCTGGGGGAAACTGCCGATTCCATGATTTTCATCACCGTTGCCTTTGCCGGGATTTTTGCCCCCGGAGTCATTTTATCAATGATTGTGACACAGGCATTTCTGAAAACCGTTTATGAGATTATCATTCTCCCGCTCACGATCCTGGTCGTCAAAAAAGTTAAATCAATAGAGGGAATTGATACTTTTGATCAATCCATTTCATACAACCCATTTCGTATAAGCCAGATCTGATTTCAATGAACAAAGCACTTGTAGTATTTTCAGGAGGACAGGACTCTACCACCTGTTTATTCTGGGCAAAGAAAACCTTTCAGGAGGTTTGCGCCATTTCCTTCGATTACGGTCAAAGGCACCGGATCGAGCTGGAGGCTGCCAGGCAAATTGCTGATACAGCCGGGGTAGAGTTCCGTATTTTCAAAATTGACTTGTTGGGACAGCTCACCCGGAATGCCCTGATCGGTGAGGAAATGGAGGTCGAAGCTGAAAAGCCTGAAAGTCGTCCGCCCAATACGCTGGTCGAAGGACGAAACATGCTTTTCCTAACTTATGCGGCCATTTTTGCCAAGAGTAAAGGGATACGGAATATTGTTACCGGGGTGGGACAGGCCGATTACAGCGGTTATCCCGATTGTCGTAACGACTTTATCCAATCGCTCAACCAGACTTTGAATCTTTCGATGGATTACCAGTTTAAAATCCATACCCCCCTGATGTGGAAAGATAAGAGTGAGATCTGGCAATTGTCGGATGAATTGGGTATTTTTGATCTGGTAAGAAATAAAACGGTAACCTGTTACAACGGGATCCAGGGAGACGGGTGCGGACACTGCCCGTCCTGTAAACTGCGCAAACGTGGACTGGAGAAATATTTAAAACTGAAAACAGATGACCGGGGAACAGTGAACAGTAAACAGTGAACAGTGATCAGTATAAAAGCGAAAGAAGATGAACGATTTTAAGGGATTGGGAAAAGAAACGAAATATGAATTTAATTTGAATCCGGGATTGCTGGAGACTTTTGAAAACAAACATCCGGAGAGGCCTTACTGGGTTAAATTCAATTGTCCTGAATTTACCTCGCTTTGTCCGATTACCGGCCAGCCTGATTTTGCCACCATTTACATCAGCTACATACCCAACGTTAAGATGGTTGAAAGCAAAAGCCTCAAGCTTTATCTTTTCAGTTACCGCAATCAGGGCGGTTTTCACGAAGATTGTGTCAATACCATCATGAAAGATCTGATTCGTCTCCTGGATCCGCTTTACATCGAAGTGCTCGGAAAATTCCTGCCCCGCGGCGGCATCAGCATCGATCCATACTGCAACTATGGCAAACCCGGCACCAGATTCGAAGAAATGGCCAATTATCGTCTGATGAATCACGATCTGTATCCCGAGAAGGTGGATAATCGGTAGATTCAGTCCAAAATCAATTTTTTAATCGGTTAGTTTAAAAGTGCTGTTCTGTTGAACCTTTCTGTTATCCTTCTACAATAAATGCTGTATATATTCAATTAAAACGCTGTTTCTTCGCTTTCCGAGTGAGCAAAGAGCGAACAAACTCATGCTCACGTGAGATTGTAGCGCGTGGGTTTATGAGTATTTTTTTGATTTATCTTACAATTTATTTTTGGCTGTCTTTGTTGGGTCTTTCATCATACCAAATCTTTTCCCTCAACAGGTTGATATAATTTTCCTGATTTTTCTTACCTTTTTCAGTGAAAAAAAGCTTAACATCCATGGCTGCCCTGTCATTTTTACTGATGAACACGCCTGTACAATACGGATATTTGTTCTCACGCATTTTTTCCAATGGTCCATTGAGGAAGTAAATAGAATCAGCGCCCGGTATTTCATAAATGTAAACTGAATCTGCATTAAACATTTTCCGGGCTTTTTTATCAGCGATAGTGGTCACATAATTATTAAAATCGAATTGTGAGGAGTTCTTGTTTAAAGGATGATCATAAAAATAATACAACCCAAGGGCGGTTTTAATTTCAGCCGTTATTTGACTTCGGGGATAAACAGGCAATGAAAATTCTTCCGAAAAACGATGTGGAAAAGCGCAATACATTGCAATGCATTCTTTATCCTTGGATAAAAATGTTGGTCCGTATATACTGCCGATATGTTTATCCTTGTTTCTACGAATTTTTAACATCACATTATATTTGTCCAGATTGATGAATTTCTCCGGCATTTTACAGGAAATGCCAAATTCTTTGAAAACATAACCGGTATAACCTTTAATTGTCTTTTCATACAACAGGTTTTCCTGCCCCTGAAGGCAACCACCTATAGAAAACAAAACAATAAAAGATAAAATCTGTTTGTATTTGTTTACCATATTATAAGTTGTTAGCTGTCATTAACAAAATTAGAAATAATTCTTATTTGATAAAATAATGGATCACTTTTTTCATAATACTAATCAGTTCTACACTCAATCCGGCTCTACGGCTTATTTTTCCGTGCAACAAAAAACAGGCATTAATTCGAAGATATTCAGTTATATACAATATTTTTATGCAACATTTATGCAACAAATCAGCAAAGGCTGTTGCATATTTGTTGCATGAATTTAGAATAATACTTTGGATTTCAACAGAATGATTGTGATTTTTTGTTGCGTGCAGGGAAAAGCCGGGGAAGAGTTTGATGAATATAAAAAAAGAGGATGCCCGGTTTGGGGGCATCCTCTTTAGTATATCGAAAAGATCTGCTTTAAGCTTTCTTTACTTTTTTGTAGCCGTAAATAGCTGTTTCGCCGAGTTCTTCCTCGATTCTCAGCAATTGATTGTATTTAGCCATACGGTCGGAACGGCTCAGCGAACCGGTCTTGATCTGACCGCTGTTGGTAGCCACTGCAAGGTCGGCAATGGTAGAATCTTCGGTTTCGCCTGAACGGTGGGAGGTAACGCTGGTGTAACCTGCACGGTGTGCCATTTCGATAGCATCCATCGTTTCGGTAAGGGTACCAATCTGGTTAACCTTGATCAGGATGGAATTGGCAGCGCCTTTTTCGATACCTTTTTTCAGGTATTCAATGTTGGTTACGAACAAATCGTCGCCTACCAGCTGACATTTGTCACCTAATTTTTTGGTCAGCATCACCCAGCCGTCCCAGTCATTTTCAGCACAACCGTCTTCGATGGAGTCGATCGGGAATTTGGCAACCAGTTCGGCAAGGAATTCAACCTGCTGTTCGCGGGTACGTTTTGCACCGGTGGCGCCTTCGAATTTGGTATAGTCGTAAACGCCGTTTTCGTAGAATTCAGAAGAAGCACAGTCGAGGCCAATGGCAACATCACCGCCGTCTTCGGCACGTCCGGGTTTGTAGCCTGCCTTTTTGATAGCTTCAATAATGCTGTTCAAAGCATCTTCCGTACCTTTGAGAGTTGGTGCGAATCCACCTTCATCACCCACTGCGGTGCTGAGGCCGCGATCGTGAAGTACTTTTTTCAGGTTATGGAAAACTTCTGCGCCCATGCGGAGACCTTCACGGAAGGAAGAAGCGCCGATCGGACGGATCATAAATTCCTGGAATGCGATAGGAGCGTCAGAATGGGAACCGCCGTTGATGATATTCATCATTGGAACGGGAAGCACTTTGGCATTTACACCACCGATGTAACGGTAAAGCGGCATGTCAAGATAAGCAGCTGCGGCTCTTGCTACTGCAAGCGAAACCCCAAGGATTGCATTGGCTCCAAGATTGGATTTGGTCTTGGTTCCGTCGAGGGCAATCAGTTTTTTGTCAAGAGCCACCTGGTCGAGTGCGCTCATGCCAATAATTTCTTCGGCAATTTTCTTGTTGATGTTGTCAACTGCCTTCAGTACACCTTTGCCAAGATAACGGGATTTATCCCCGTCACGAAGTTCAAGAGCTTCGTTTTCACCAGTAGAGGCGCCGGATGGAACGGCTGCACGGCCAATAATTCCGCTCTCAAGAGTAACTTCAACCTCCACAGTTGGATTGCCGCGTGAATCCAGAATTTCTCTTCCTAATACTTTTACGATGAACATTTCTTCAGGATTTTTTTTGTTATACAATAGGTTTGTTGCCCAAAGGCAAACTACGAAATTTTTTAAAAAATTATGCAAATATACGACATCGGTTTTAACAATTTAACGCCCGATTGTTAACAAGAAGTTAAATCGGAAGGCTTTAGGCGTTAGACTTTAGGCTGAAGGGTTGAAGGGTTTCAAGGTTTCAAGGTTTCAAGGGGGCGGTGGATCTGGAACATTGAAACTTTGAAACTTTGGGACTTTGAAACTTCTTAAACTCTTCTTCCCTAAAGCCTTCAGCCTAAAGTCTAAAGCCTATTTCCTGTTCGCCCCTTTCCCTGGCTGATACCGTAGTACGTTCACTTCACTGGTTATCATCATTCCGCCTTTCCCGGATTCGGTCATCATTTTTTCAGCAACCGGAATGAATTCCATGATTCGTTCTTCGCTGTCGATAATATCAACGATGATGGGCAAATCGCTCGAAAGGGCAAACACTTTGATGGTGTGAATGGAATGACTTGGACCGTAAGACAAAATGCCCCGGTAGGAGGTGGCTCCTGCCAGACCGTTACGTCTTGCTGTTAATACAATCGCTTCATACAGAGGCTGTGCTTCAAATTTATCCGACTCTCCGCAAAAAATTCTCAGGTTTATAGCTTTTCCTTTTAGTTCCATCGATTACAAATTTACACGAATTGATAACGAATTAACACGAATGTTTGTGCCGAAATTTTAGTCAATTTAAGTAATTATTTTTTGATATAAATCTATTTTCTATTTTCCTCTTTAAATTATTCTATTAAGAATATTTTATATAAATGATGCTATTGTACAAAGCTTCGTGCTAATTAGCTTCGCTGATCTTCGATTCGTAACAAATTCGTGTAATCTCTTCCCTGTGAAAATCACTTTTTCTTTTCAAGGTTCTTCTGGATTTTCTTTATGGCTGATTCAATGTTTTTTTCGGGCTCGATGACATTGTAAGCTCCCCAGAAATCAGGGTCTGCAAATCCTGTAACCTGGTCCGCCATGATGATCGAGGGTTTAATCTTTTCAGATTGCCTGATCGGATTATCGCTTATTTTCTCCCAGTTGGTGACCAGCATTTCAATGGAGGATTCATAGATTTTGTTGAACAACCTCTTACGCCATATCACTTTAAATGTCAGGTCTCCTCTTGAATACCCGTAGTACCATCTGCCGTTAATCTCCCGGTACTCCACGTGATAACTTACGGACAAGGGGTAAACTTTGGATCCGGCCGGTTTCTTTTTGATAAACATTTCGCCTGCTTTTTCGCGGTTCTCAACATTGAGATTGAAAGTAGCGCTTGTCAGAGCAAGGCTTTCGGTATCGATGTAAAGGGAACCGTAATACAACGGCAGTTTTATCAGAGGCTTTTGTTTGAACCCGATCACGTACATGTAGTGATCGCCGATTTTTGTCACGTCGTCAAGGCTGAAGGTATAATTTCCAAACATATCCTCCGTGAAGATCAGTTCCGGATTTTTCATAATGTCAAGCATCAGGTTGGTGATGGGGCCCCCCTGGAGCTTGAAAGCGACCGTATCAATTTTCCTGTAGTCGGTGTTCTTGCGGGCCTTGTACAAATGTGCGAAATCTTCTTTGGGGGAAATAACCGATTGCTTTAAAACCTGGACAACAGCTTCGGAAAGTGAAACATAGGTCCTTCTTTTTTTGATGGTTTCACGATAAAAAGCGGTCATCAACATGGGATCTTTGTAATAATTCAGGTTTCGCCTGTTCATTACATCCCTCATCAGCAGTTCCGGATTGGTGGGAAACACCGTGACTTCGGTCAGTTTTACCGGCAGCAATTTCAGGGTGATCACATTGTCCTCCTTTTTCAGATCAGAAAGACTGAGTTGCCGTCCTTCATACCCCAGATAGGTAATCGATATCTTTGGATCGGTCAGGTTTTTGGGGACTTTCAGGATAAATTGTCCTTCGGAATTGCTTATCGTGACAATGTTTGTCCCATTGACCGCAATGGTGGCGTAAATAAGGGGTTTCCTGCTGGAATTGTCGATAATGGATCCCTTATATTGGGAATAAGTCAAGGTATCTGGTTGATTTATATTGGCAGGAGCTGCGGATAAGACGGCAAAGAAACTGATATCCGCCAGAATCATTAAAAAGATTTTAATGATGAAATTCACCGGATGTATCTTTTCGTTTTTCATGGTACCGAAAAATTAAAATTAAACTGAATCCATAATTTAAAGAACAGCCTAAACAAAAATAACGATGAAGAATTTATTTTCAGTTAAGTATATAGAATTACCTGTGAAGTTAACAATTAGGTTGACGATATGTTTTATAGTAATTAATTTTATCTGAATGTGGTTCAATGAGGGAAAACCGGAACACTGATGCCACGGAATGTTACGGATGACCACTGATTTTTTAAATAGCAAGCTTAAGATCCAAGCGAAGGAGACAGATCATCTTCGATGAAACAAAGTAATTACAGATCATCCGACATCCTTGTTGTCAGTGGTATGATTTTCCTTTGCTAAAGGACCTTTATTTTATTTGTCAAATATCGTTTTGTTGGAAATAAGCGGTTTGGCCCAGAAAGATACGCTCAGTAAATAGCCTAAAGTCAGGAAGTTAAACAAAAGGCCCACTCTTAGCGTAAAAATATCCGCCAGGGAACCCACAATCACCGGAGTGATAGCCCCTCCCATGATTCCTGAACACAGGATGCCGGAAAATGAACCGTGATGTTCTGCAATTGAGTTCATCCCGAGCGAGAAAACGATGGACCACATCACGGAGGCAAAAAATCCGACTCCGATGAAAGCATAAAAAGCCGTGTTCCCGTCAGAAGTTATCAGGGCGGTAGCTAACGAAGCCATGGCTGCCAGGACAAAAATCCTCAGAATAATTTTGCTGTTCATCAGCTTCAGTAATCCAAGTCCTGTGAAACATCCGATGGTCATTAATAACCAAAACCATTGTACCGCTTTGGCGCCCTCCACCTCGGGCCTCATCCCGTGGTAGCTTCTCAGGTATTCCGAGATCCAGTTGGAAACTCCCTGTTCTGTTCCGACGTAACAGAATATCCCGATAAAGAAAAGGATCACTGTTTTGTTTTTAAAGAGATAAGAGATGGTTTTCCAGCTTCCTGTCTTTTCATCCTCCTTTAATTCAACTTTGGGGAATTTTGCCATCGAAATGATAAAAAGCATTGTAATGATGATGAGTGCAAAGATCCAGTAGATGGCAACCCAGGGGAGACCGGCGGGTGTTATGTTTCCAAGCATTTTTATAAAAGCATTTGGAGTATTGCCGGGAGCAAGCTGAGTTACCAGGTAAGAATAGAGCATGGGGCTCAAAAAGGAGGCAGCCCCGAAAAACAACTGGGCTGTTACGGAATTGAAGGCAAAGTGTTCCTCGCCGCCTGACACACGAAGAAGCGGATTTATTGCTACCTGCAGAAGAGCCATCCCCATCCCGATCATGAACAACGAGCCCAGCATTACTCCATACCGGGGAAACAGGGCAAACAGGATAGAACCTGTGAGAGCCGAAGAAAAAGCCAGCAGCATTACTTTTTTCTCTCTGAATCTTTCAGTAAGCAGTCCTGCCGGGATTGACATGATCCCATAGGCGATAAAGAAGAAAAGCGGGAGGAAGGCGGCCATCGTATTGCTGACCTTAAAGTCATCTTTAGCTTCGGGAATCAATACCCCCATCACATTGGTGAGAAATGAAATAACAAAAAAGGTAAGAAAAATGAGTAAAACAATGGAGTGATTTCTTTTCATGTCAGGATTTGATGAGTTAAAAATAGCATCACAAATATAAAGAAAAGAATTAATGCGGGGTTCACGAAGTAATATAAGGTTTTTTTGCTGGCTTGATTGATATGCCCACAGTTTCATAAAGTCACTAAGAATATTTTATTAACGTGGGTTCGATCTAAGCGAAGATTGCAAGCTATATTTCACTTCGGATCTGTTTTTGCCCCTTGTGACCCGTCCTGAATTTTGTTTACTCTTTTGAATTAAAAACTTTAACTTTTTTCTTTCTTCTCAATAATTACCTTTGTCTAATCAGGTGAAACGGAAAAGGCTCTGCTGGAGAGCAACCTTCA
>Ga0160425_1001855_pt1 | contig 18431 bp, 20 predicted proteins | sample BioMet8_FD_108193 | JGI IMG/M metagenome (GOLD analysis project Ga0160425, IMG submission 108193) | Microbial communities from bioreactor (seeded with sewage sludge) at Lawrence Berkeley National Lab, California, USA - Biofuel... | ecosystem: Engineered > Bioreactor > Anaerobic > Unclassified ...
CCAAATCGAAAAAGTAAGGAAAGTACTCACCTCTCTGAATTACCGAAAAACCCCGGACAGGCCTGTTTTCAAGCCTTTCCGGGGTCCTTTTAACCCTTAACTGTCAAAGACGGGATTATAGCAGGTTACCATAAAATGTTCAAAGATGTTTTCTGCTTTTGTCTGCGCCGGACCTTTTCGGAAAATAAATGCCTACATGAGCGGCGCAAAAAGCCTTAAGATCAGCTGTCCGAGACGCAGCACCGCATTCCTCCCGGACCTGTACTGTCCGGTCACTTCCCGGCACTTTAAAAGCGTGGCATCAAAATCTGCCTTCGTATCCTGTACAGCCCGGCAGGCAGAATACAGGCATCCGTTTTCAAAATGATGATAGAGGCTGCGGTAATCCAGGTTTATGGTGCCGTTTACTGCCACCCTGTCGTCCGAAACGCACATTTTGCAGTGACAGAAACCGGGTGTGTATTCGAATATCCTCACCCCGCTGCACACCAGGGCATTGTAATAGGACCGCGTAACGTTGTAGACCATCTTCTTGTCGGGAATTCCCGGTGTGATGATACGGACGTCCACGCCGCGCTTTGCCGCAAGCCCGAATGCATGGATCATTTCATCCGTAAGTATAAGATAAGGCGTTATGTACCAGACATATTTCACCGCATTTTCCGCGAGGCTGATATAGACGTTTTCCCCGATCTGCTCGTTATCCATGGGACTGTCGGCATATGGCTGGACAAAGGCATCCTCCCGGGAACGGTAATCCGTATCCGGTAAAAATTTTCCCGTGTCTTCCTCATCCTTTTTGATCGCTTTCCACATTTCAAGGAACGTGACCGTGAGACTCTTCACCGCCTCGCCGGTCAGTCTGATGCCGGTGTCCTTCCAGTGACCGTAGGGATGCGTCAGATTGAAATATTCGTTTGCCAGATTATAGCCGCCCGTAAAGCCGACTTTTCCGTCGATCACCGTAATCTTCCGGTGATCCCGGTTATTCAGAAAAATATTCAGGCCGGGCGCAAATGCATTGAATACCCTGCACCGGATTCCCTTCTGTTCCATCCGCTTCACGAAATCCGTATTGATAAATCCTATGCTTCCCATGTCGTCGTAAAAAACACGGACGTCAACGCCGGCCTTCACTTTTTCTTCCAGAATTTTCTGAATGCCGTGCCAGGACTCCCTGTCCTCGATCGCATGGTACTCCATGAATATAAATTTCTCCGCTTTTTTCAGTTCCTCTTTCTGCGCCTCCAGTCCCTTTGCCGCATCGTCATAATAAGTAATGTCCGTGTTTTTATAGACGGGATATTTTCCGGAATGCAGAAGATATTTTGAAAGGTTTGCAACATAGGGGTCCTTTTTTTCAAGCTCCTGCAGGACCTCTTCGTTCTGCGAAAGCTCCGGCAGCAATGCCCTGTCGATCTCTTCGTAGCGTTTCCGCATTTTTCTGCTGGAACCGTTTAAACCGATCAGCAGGAATAAAGTCGTGCCGAATACCGGCATCAGAAGGATCAGGATAATCCACGGTGTTTTCATGCTGGATGTTTTGCGGGCGCTGTAAATGACAAGAACAAGAAAAAGTGCCAGAATATGTGTCGCAGCGGATATGATTTCCGAATGACGGTTCAGGTTTGTAAAAATCTCAATGATAAGAAAAATCTGAAGAAGCAGGGCAAGGCCGGCAAAGACCATTCTCTTTACGCCGTTTTTCACTTCTGCTTGTTTCTCAAGAGTTGTCATAGCCGTAATCCTCCCGTCAGAACTATCCTAACAGGGGAAGAAAATAAATACAAGACGACTCCTGTTACGCGGCCCCGTCAGCGGATTCGTTGATTTCCGCATATCAAGCTGATAGAATAAAGTAAGATTGCGAGCAGATGAGGTTAATCAAATATGGCCCGTTCCGGGAAATGGTACAAACTGGATAATGTTGCAACGATCGTTCCTTCTTCGGTCAGCGGTGCGGACACCCGGACCTTTCGGCTGGCCTGCGAACTGAAAGATAATATTGATCCCGATCTCCTGCAGGAGGCTCTTGATCATACAATTCCGGATTTCCCGTATCTTCAGAGTGTCCTCCGCAAGGGATTTTTCTGGTACTATCTTGATTTCAGGAATGTCCGTCCGATCGCAGAGGAGGAAACTTCTTCCCCCTGTGCGCCTCTGTTTTTCGACGGAAGAAAAAATCTGCTTTTCCGTGTCCTCTACTTCCGGAAAAGGATCAATCTGGAAATGTTTCATGTGCTTTCCGACGGTACGGGCGCCTTTGTTTTTTTCAGAGCGCTGGTTTTATCCTATCTTTCCCTCCGGTATCAGCTGCATTTTGAACCGGACGATGAAACAAGAGCAACGGAATCCCAGAAGAGCAACGATGCCTATCGTCAGTATTACCGGCGTCAGAAGGGATTAAGCCAGTTCAAGTCAATGACATCGAAGAAGGCATACCATCTGAAGGGTGAACCGGACGAATATGATCTTCCGCATTTCATGGAAGCGACTGTCTCGGCGGAAAAGGTCCGGGCGCTGGCGAAAAAATACCAGGTATCGGTAGGTGAACTGACTGTCTCCCTTTATATTGCCGCTGTTCTTGATGAAATGGGAAATGAAGACAGAGAGCGTCCGGTCGTTATCAGCGTTCCGGTCAATCTCAGAAAATATTTTCCGTCGGAAACGACCCGCAATTTCTTCGGCGTCATCAATATTTCCTATCCGGCCGGAGAATATGACGGCACCATGGAAAGCATCCTGTCCAAAGTAAAAAGCTCATTTGAGGAACAGCTGAAGCCGGAACAGATTTCGAAGGTCATGAATTCCTATGAAGAGCTGGAACACAATATCGGAGTCAAGATGATACCGCTTTTCATAAAGGATATCGTAACCCACCGGATGAATAAGCGTGCCTCTCAGGGTGTCACGGGGACGCTCTCCAATCTCGGCGTTCTTCATATGCCTGAAAAGGCGGCGGAACACATTGAAAAGTTTGCGGCGTTCATGCCGGCCCCGTCCGAGCAGATCTGTGTCGTTACTTTCGGCGACAGCATGGTTTTCGGCGAAGTCAGCCCTTACACAAGACATGAATCCATGCTTCATCTCCTGCGGCGTCTTTCCGATATGGGAATTCCAGCTGAACTCTCAGTAAATGATTACGAGGAGGCATGATGCTGTACTGTGAAAAATGCAGGATTGCAATCCGGGGAAACAGAAAATACTGTCCTCTCTGCGGCGGGATTCTGACGGGAACGCCGGAAGAGGATACTTTTCCGGTTATCCGCAGGCCTGCGCTGACAGGAAAAAAGGTCATTCGGATTTCGACCTTTGTTCTTTTCATTGTTTTGATCGGAATGGGTGCGACCGGATATCTTGCGGAACATGAGGCGCATCATCCGCTTCCGTGGGCGCCGCTCGTAATGATCGGAGCTGTCGTTGTGTGGCTGGACATTCTTCTTACGATGAGAGTCCGGAACAATATCATCAAGCTGCTTACCGGCGAAATCTACTTTGCCATTATCGTTGATTATATTGTTGACCGGAATACCGGCATGCACGGCTGGTCCGTAAACTGGATGATCCCTCTTGCCTTAGTCGGGCTGGGTATTGCGACAGTTGCCATTGCGCGGTCCGCAAAACTGAAAATCGGAGATTATGCCGTCTATCTTCTGATCGATACGGTTCTGTGCCTTCTCCAGTTCATCTTCATCATGCTTCACCAGAATTCTTTCCTGTGGCCGGCGGTCATCAGTATGGCATTTTATCTGATCCTGTTATCGGCATGTATTATTTTCCGCCGCCGTGATCTGAAAAATGCGGCGGAAAAATATTTTCACGTATAGGGGGGCCTCTTGCAGTCAAAAGATCAAAACAACCGTAAGAATATGAACCGCGGTCTTGCATTCGCCTATCGGGTCGGTGACATCGGCGAAAAGGTGATGCAGAACACGCTGACACGCGGCCAAACGGGAGCATCCGTCCTGAAAGGGAAACTGCAGAAAGGACAGTGGTACCGTTTTCCTGTTCCGGAAGGCATGTCGGGCGACGGATCGGAATATTATTTTTATATCCGGAAAGGACAGAGCAGTCATCTTTGTCTCTTCTTCTCCGGTGGAGGCATGGCCTGGAATGAGTATACGGCAGCACGTCCGGTAACCGGGGTAAAGCTGGCGGCGGGCATGCCGAACTTCTACTGGAACAACCTGCGTCCGTTCACACAGATCATGAATATCCGCACGGGACTCACGGATCTCCTTAATCCCTTAAATCCGTTCCGTGACTGGAACTTCATTGTCATTACATATGCGACCGGCGATCTCCACATCGGTAACAATGATTTTCCGTATACGGCGGAAAACGGATCTTCTCAGGTTCTTCATTTCCACGGGCACGCCAATTTCCTGTCTGTGATGGAACGCGCCAGGGAATTTTTCCCGGAGCCGGACTCTCTCCTGATCGCCGGAGACAGTGCCGGTGCTTTTGCCGTACCTGCCCTGGCAGATGAGATCCTTGAAAAATATTATCCGCTGTGTGCCAGCGTAACTCTGTTTTCAGACAGCGGCCAGCTTCTTTATCCCCGCTGGAAAAAAACGGTACGGGATGTCTGGAAGACAGACGACCGCCTATGGAAAGCAATCCATACGCCGAATATCACAATGGACTGGTATCAGCAGCTGTACCGGAAATACGGGGACAGCATTCGCTATCTGTATGCCAGCTCGACGCATGATTACCTGCTGAGTGCTTATTTCAACGATATCACGAGAAAGGTTTACCTTACCGATGAAGATGTACAGAACGAATTTTTCTGTCAGCTGAAGGATTTCGTGGAAGAATTCAAATCCATGACGCCTCAGTCCGGCATTTTCTTAAATCACTGGAAAAACCTGACGATCTACCCGAAGCTCCGGGGCGGCACCATTCATACCGCTGTCCGGCAGGCCTCGTTCTTCAGGAAGATGCAGGGAGGCGTATCCATGGCCGAATGGCTTCATGATGCGACCGAAGGGCATGTCAGGGATATCGGGCGGCATTGCCTTACTTCCACAGAGTCAACTGCGTGAAACGAATTTTAAAATGCATATCAGTTGTCCAGCGCTTTCTTCAGTTCTTTGACATTTTTATATCCTTTGACTTTCGGATCTCGTGAAATTTTTTTTGCCTCCTTCATTGCATTCAAAGTCTCCTGATTATAATGAGGGACTTCAACGTTAAGGGGCATACCTCTTTTCATGATGTACTGCCTCTCTTTTTCATGATTACACTATTGGTTTATATCTCCGATCGAACTGAATTATCAGTATCTTTGGAATTGCCTGTCCATCCTTTATGGGTGCTCACTCATTTCTGATAATGCGTTCTGCATTGAACAATTTCAACAGTGTCTCCTGTTACCTTGTATACCAAACGATTGACTCCATCGATCCGTCTGCTCCAATACCCTTGTACTTCATAACGCAATGGTTCCGGTTTCCCGATCCCCTGATTACCGTTTCTGCCTATATCCTGAAGAAGCATATTGATTCTCTTTAATGTCTTTCTGTCCTGCGTCTGCCAGTAAATATAATCATCCCAGGCTTCTTCATACCAGATTATTCTCATGTCTTATCCTTAATCATATTATGTCTTTTCCCTTTACCTTCTTCCAAAGCTTTTATTCCCCGATGTATATGCCTCATATTTTCTTCCGAATAGAATGGATCTGCAGATACTTCAAACGGAATGCGCCGTTCTTTTGTCATCTTTTTTGCAAAAATTGTAAATGCAGTCGTCATGTTCATCCCGAGATCCGAGCATGTTGTTTCCATTTCTTTTTTCAGCTCATCATCCATACGAATACTAACCGTTGTCTGTGCCATATTGTATTTCCTCCTTACATTATAAAAATAGCATATATTGAATACGCCGTCAATACAGTGTATTCATATACCCTGTGGATTACTTGCGAATCCAAGAAACGGCCTGTACCCTGTGGGCGCTCGCGTCCTTCGGGCGTTCGCTCATTTCTTGTCTTCTTATGAATACGCAGGAATATAAAAAGGCCCTCGGGAGTAAACTCCCGGGGCCTCCCATATTCCTGCGTATTCGCAAGTAATCCTCATCTCTTTGAAAAGTGTCGACGCCCGTAAATACAGAATTGTCACTCAAATTTATCATTTATGTGCTGCTTACTGTGAATTACTCAGGATATCTTATTACTAGTCAAATTATATATTAATAAAATGTACATCTTGGTTTCTTATGTCATGTTTCAATGCAATTAATAATTTTTTCTGATTATTAAGTTCACACTCCAATTCAGATATTTTAATTTTTGTATTATCATATTGTAATTGGATTTCTGGTGGACATTCTAAATCTCTATTTTGATATTTTCTATTTATTGAGCTTAATGTTAATCTACGCCGTCGAATTCTACTCTCAATATTATTTATCACTTCTTCTGTCCTTGATATCCTTTCAATCAATTCATTTTGTCTTGACAAATTTAAATTATTATAAATTTCAAAATTAGAAATTTCAGCAACAGCTCTTTTTTCAATTTTCTTAGCATTTATCTCATTATATGTACTTATAAAACTATTCATTGTATACATGTGGAATTTTTGATGTGTCTCATTTATAAATTCTCTACGCAGCTCAATCCTTGGCCCAATTGTTTTCCCATTAATAGTGTTCCACCAATCCTCTTTCTGATCATGTGTAACAAATATTATTCCTACTTTTTTATCCTTTGCATATTTTAAGATTTGCTTCCAAATAATTAAATCACCATAGGTATTGTTATCATCCTGCTCTTTTTTCTTATTCATGTCCATAAACCCTGGCGGTATTGATTTATCAAAGCGTTTTTTTCCCTCATCTCTTATTGCACTTAGTTCAGTATCATCAATAATATCCCCAACCTTTTTATCAAATATTTCTAATATTTCTGTAAGAATTTCATCTTCTTCTGTATCTGTGACCAATAAATTATTCTTTTTATTGTTTTCTAACCAACTAGAGAGATAGTGAGTTAAATCAGAGATTTCGCTATCATCAGGAGTTAGTCTAAGTAACTCAATTGCCCTGTCAGTGAATGTCTTAATTTCTTTGGAAAATTTATCATATCGCAATACAGTTTCAAATATTACTTGACAACGATCGCACATAAATTCATATGCTACTTGATATGGAATCCATAATCGATCCTGAAAACTTTTAAATGCTGCAAATAATGATTTTCTTGTTGTTGCAGAATAACGATACAAATTTAATAAAACATTTGTGTCAAATACAAAAACTGCATGATCCCATAAATATCGTTTTTCCTTCTTCGTTGGTTCAATAAATTCCCTAATCATTTTTCGCATAGTATATCTCCATATTAATAAATTGCTAATAGTTCTAATCCCAAATGGTTTTCCTCTATATCAATGCTTTCAAATTCGCTTTTATTGTTATTTTTAATCTGTTTCCTTATAGCTCTATTAAGTCCCAAGAAATCTTTATATATATCGAATACTTGCAAAGGTGTATCTTTATAATATCTACGAATTTCTAATTTTGCAATTATTGTAAGTCCCTTTTCTTCATAATCTTCCAAATCATTATATTCAATCGACAAATTATCTACTGATGCTTTTCCCATGTCCAGCCCAAAATTACATGCAGAATTTAATTTGCAAAACACTGAAATCCTAACTTTGAAATTTTTCAGTACTCTCTCAAGCAAGTCATGCTCATCACCATTTTTTAATTCAACATTTTATAATATATATGCCTTACATTCATCAATAGAATGGACTACGTCAAACTGTTAAGGTACATATATTTCACCTTCGTACGAATTATTGATAACATCCTAATATCATATCTTTAATATTTAATTCATCTTTCGTATCAACAAAATCATAATAATCATCTTGTCCATGTAATAATTGCTCAAACCGGGTACATCCGAGTAAATAATTTGCTTCCTTTTCCTTATCTATTCCGTTTTATAACAGCCATTAATTATATTGCTTTGGGGTACTCCAGATATCAATGCTGAATATTACTCGATTTTACTTTTATTATAATAAATCAAGTCTCCGAACATATTCCACCTATTATATAGTTTAATAATCTCAGATAATTATCAAATAACTAATATGGAATTTTTTCCACTCCATATATAATGCTCCATCTCACCGAATTATTGGTGCATAATCAATATAGTTTTACAATATGCTTCTATATTATCTGTAAAAAGATTATATTGTAAGTCTCCAACATATCCCTCTATCTGGCGTAGAATCCATCTAAATATGAAATATGATTTTATTTTAGTTCTTTTAATAGCATTATAGTTTCAATTCCTTCAGCGGTATTTTTCTTAGATAAATATTCTTGCGGCTTATGTAAATAATTGTCACCAGTAATCTTGCCATTCACAACTCTAGTATCGACAACAATACTATCGATAATTTCTCCCAAATCTTCAGAATAATCGTCCTCCGCCATATATTCCCATTAAATTACCGAACTTTAGCCTTCTATGAAATAGTATAAATTTAAGCAGTAAGCATAACCCTTATATTGCTAAAGTAGTATATCATTTTAATTCGAATATGGTAATTGTTCCCATTCGTTTAATGCATTTTTTACATGAATATTATTTTCTGCTGTATCATCTAATGCAAATCGAATCCCATGCAAATTTGCATATGCTTCGACATATGAATTGTGCTTGCCTAATATAATAATGTTATGGCATCCCTCGAAGGCTCCATTTCCTATTTCTTTAACAGATTCTGGTATATAAACTTTTGTTAAACTAAAGCAATATTGGAATATTGTATTTCCAAGTTTGCAGATTCCATTTGGTAGATGTACTTCAAATAAGTGTATGCATCCACTAAAAGCAGAGTCTTTTATTTCAATTATCCCTTGAGAGAAAGTCACTGTTCTCAAACTAAAGCATCCCCAAAAAGCTCTCACTCCAATACTTTTTACTGGAGGGATTATTATACTATGAATATAAATAAATGCCGCAAATGCATTATCTGCTATATTCAACAACTTTGATGAGAGTACAACATTGCATGTTACAGAAGTACAATTTTTCCAAGGATATTTACCAAGTTCAAGCTTTTGTATCTTTTCTCCTGTAATAATAAGCGTTCTCGTTTCGTGATTGTAAAACCACTTGCACTCATTTCCACATTTTCCACTATCCGTAATTTCTATTTTGTCCTTTTTTTGATCGAGTTTATATATATTAGCTTCTGCATTTTCTCGCTTTTCCCAACCTAATCGAGGAGTTCTGTACTTGTTAATATTGATTGATTTTGCTACTTTATATTTTAAATCATCCACGTTCTTATAATAATTGACAATGATCCCACTATTTTCGATTTTTGTTCTGAATTTTTTTTGCCTGTCAATTTTTAATTTATTTAATTCAGGATTCTCAATTTTTCCTTCCGCGCTTTCATCTGATAAAAAAGCAAGTACAGGTATCTTCTGTTCTCTTGCAAAATCAAACTCTCTTTCGGTATAACTTGTTATGTATTTTTGATCAATTGTTCCATAGTTCCATGCAACTAAAATCACAAAATAATCACTTTCAGTGATTTTTTCTGTTATATACTTCCATTGATGACATGGAAATGCAGGAAATTGCTCCATACCAACCGGAATACATTCATTATCAAGTAAAGCATCACTAACTGCTTTACGTTCTTCTATAAGATCTCTATAAGTTGAACTAATAAAAACTTGATATTTTTTCATTCTCAAATCTCCAGTTTTTATTTCTATAAATACTATAGACAAAATTATACAATAGATTACATGTTTTTACTTTGTTACCTTTCAATTTCAGTATAATTTGTTCTGCATATTTTCTTATGATATCCTTAACCTGTTGTTTTCCTTATTCCGTTGTTCATTTTCCTGCCTGACTTTTCCTGTATTAATCTGTGCCTTTACGGATTTAAGCCCAAACAGTCCAATTCCCAAATCTCCGATTTCTATTACATTTACATACATCTTTGAAATGATTCGCGACCTCTACTTCGTTATCCACGGAACTTTAAAGTGACTCGCGTCCTGCGGATTACTTGCGAATCCAAGAAACGGCCTGTACCCTGCGGGCACTCGCTCATTTCTTGTCTTCTTATGCCATTTGCCTGCACGTATCTTTGAAATGATTCGTGCCCTGCGGGCACTCATTCATTTCAAATCTGCCTATATACGCAATAAAAGAAACGCATCCTGGAATGCAAGTATTCCGGATTACTTGCGAATCCAAGAAACGGCCTGTACCCTTTGGGCACTTGCGTCCTTCGGGCGCTCGCTCATTTCTTGTCTTCTTATGAATACGCAGGAATATAAAAAGGCCCTCGGGAGTAAACTCCCGGGGCCTTCCATATTCCTGCGTATTCGCAAGTAATCCTTATCTCTTTGAAAACTGCGGTGCTCTTCTTGCAGCCTTTAAGCCGTACTTCTTTCTTTCCTTCATTCTCGGGTCTCTGGTAAGGAATCCGGCTTTCTTTAAAATGGGTCTGTAGTCTGCGTCAACTTCCAGAAGTGCTCTGGAAATTCCGTGACGGATAGCTCCTGCCTGTCCGGCATAGCCTCCTCCGATTACATTGACCTTGATATCGAATTTGTCCGTGGTCTCGGTCGCTACAAGCGGCTGACGGACCGTGAACTTCAGTGTGTCAATTCCGAGATACTCGTCGATATCCTTTTTGTTGATCGTGATCTTTCCGGTTCCCGGTGTCAGATATACTCTGGCAACTGATGTTTTTCTTCTGCCGGTTCCGTAATATTTATCGTTAGCCATCGCTTTCCTCTCCTTTTAATTGTTGGCCTTCAGATCCCTGATTTTCATTACTTCAGGTTTCTGTGCTGCGTGCCCGTGGTCCGCTCCTGCGTACACATGAAGCTTCGTGTACATTACATCTCCCAGAGGTCCCTGGGGAAGCATTCCTCTGACTGCGATCTCCACAGCCTTTTCCGGTTTCTTTGCCAACAGTTCACGAAGAGTGGTCTCGCGCATTCCGCCGACATAAAGGGAATGTGTTGTATAGATCTTCTGATCCATCTTCTTTCCGGTAACTCTGACCTTCCCGGCATTCGTTACGATCACATAATCTCCACAGTCCATATGCGGTGTGAATGTCGGTTTGTTTTTTCCTCTTAACACGCTTGCAACCTGAGAAGCAAGGCGTCCCAATGTACATCCGTCCGCATCGACCACATACCATTTTCTTTCAATGGTAGACGGAGTCGCCATAAAACTCTTCATGTTTATCCTCCTGAAAGCTGATGATACTGATTTGTTTCGCCGGACATCCTGAAAAATGCTTCTCCGGGGCAGGTAGAAAACATTGATCACAAATGTCACAGAAAGTTATTATAGCCCATGGGTCCAGGCGTGTCAATCAATATTCTCGCCTGTTTCCTTCTTTCCCGCAATGGTTCCCGTGGTAAGCCATGTGCTTATGTCAACCCCTCCGGCCTCCCTTGTTTCCTGCACTTTCCGGATTAAAGTATAGAACCCGAAAGCCGATCCTTCCCTGAGTCTTTCCGGCTTTTCCGCATCGGATGCCAAGATTTCCGTCGCGCCGTTTCTCCACGCCTGATGAAGTTCCCTTGTCAGAAGTCCCGCATACTCCGCATCTGTGCAGCGGTGGATGACAAGATATGTCTTTCCTGTTTTTTCCGTGTCCCGCTGGTCCAGCATATAACTCCATTCTTTGTTTCCCGAGGAAATTTCCGGCTGCAGCTTTTCTTCGAATTCGATGCCGGCAAGCGTGAGCCCGGATGCGCCGGCGCAGGGGCCCGCTTCCTTCCTGTCTCTTTTCTCCAGGATCTCCGCCATCTTTTCCGGCGGCCACATGCCGGTTCCTATCCGTAAAAGCGTGCCGGCAATAATGCGGACCATGTTGTAGAGAAAACCGCTGCCGCTGATCCGGAGGGTGATCATGTCCCCCTGCTTTTCCAGAGAAATGCCGTAGATCGTGCGGACTGTATTTTCCGTTTCCGCACCGCGGTTTCCGGACGAACAGAAGCTTCTGAAATCGTGCTCGCCGGTCAGGGCTTTTGCCGCTTCCTGCATGGCGCAAAGGTTCAGGTCATAATAGCAGAAAGTGGATGTGAGCCTGACCAGAGGATCCGGGATCTTCCTGTTGAATATCCGGTATTCGTATGTCTTTACGCAGTTCTGTTTCCGGGGATGCCAGCCCAGAGGAACTTCGTCGGATTTCTGGATCCTGATATCGTCCGGAAGGCAGTCGTTTAAGGCAAACGCAAATTTGTCCGCTGCCATTTTCATGTCCGTATCAAAGACGGCGACATTTCCTCTCGCATGCACGCCCGCATCCGTGCGGCTTGCCATGATGACCTTTGCTTCGCTTCCGGTCAGCGTACGGATGGCTTCGTTCAGTTTTCCCTCTATGGTCGCGCTGTTCGGCTGAATCTGGGAGCCTCTGTAATTCGTGCCGTCATAGGCAACCGTAAGCCTTATTCTTTTCATAATGTTATCCGGACGGGCCGGATCCTCAGATACAGCATGATGCCGAGATAAAGGAACAGGATAAGGTATCCCGTATGATCCGCCGCCCTGTACTTCAGCGGTTTCATTTTTGTGCGGCCGCTTCCGCCGTGATAGCAGCGCGCCTCCATGGCCATAGCCAGATCCGTTGCGCGGCGGAAGGCGGAAATAAAGAGCGGCACCAGAAGCGGCACCATGGCCTTTGCCTTCGTGATCAGGTTTCCGCTTTCAAAATCCGCGCCTCTTGCCATCTGCGCCTTCATGATCTTGTCCGCTTCCTCGATCAGGATGGGGATAAAGCGGAGCGCAATGGACATCATCATGGCGATCTCATGCACCGGCACTCCGATAAAATGCAGGAATCCGAGGCTCTTTTCCAGGCCGTCCGTCAGCGCATTCGGCGTTGTGGTAAGCGTCATGACGGTGGAACCTACGACAAGATAGACCAGGCGGAGCGCCATGAATGCCGCAAGCACAAGCCCTTCCCTGGTTGCCTTAAGAGGACCGATGGCAAAAACCACCGTCCCGTCCGTCAGGAAAATGTTGAATACGACGCTGATCAGGAGCAGGAACAGAACCGCCTTAAGCCCGCGCACCATAAAATGAAACGGCACATGCGAAAGCTTTATCACCATGATCAGGAAGACGGTTGCCACGGCATACGCGACCCAGGAATTGCAGAAAAAAAGCGACACGATGAAGACCAGAGTACCGAACAGTTTGGTTCTCGGGTCAAGTCGGTGAAGTATGGAATTCACGGGATAGTACTGTCCCAGCGTGATGTCTTTCAGCATTTTGTTCCGGTTTTCTTTCCGAGCAGTTCAAGAATTCCGCTCTTTGCTTCCTGCACCGTTGTGATACTGTCATCGATCGGGATGCCGTTTTCCTTCAGCCCCTGCACGATATAAGTCACCTGCGGCGCGGACAGTCCCATGGATTCCAGTTCCCTGTAATGCCGGAATACGTTTTTCGGCGTATCATCGTAAACCTTCTGTCCGTTGTCCAGCACGATGATGCGGTCCACATACTTTGCTATGTCTTCCATGCTGTGGGACACAAGGATTACGGTCATTCCCTTTTTATCCTGAAGGTCATTGACCTGATCCAGGATTTCGTCCCGGCCTCTCGGGTCCAGCCCTGCCGTCGGTTCGTCCAGGATCAGCACTTCCGGCTGCATGGCAAGCACGCCGGCAATGGCAACTCTTCTTTTCTGCCCGCCGGAAAGTTCAAACGGAGACTGTTTGTAAAAGCTTTCGTCAAGGCCTACCATGGCGAGAGCTTCCCTTGCGCGTTCTTCGATTTCCTCCTGCGACAGGCCCTGGTTCTTAGGACCGAAACAGACATCCGAAAACACATCCGATTCAAACAGCTGATGTTCCGGATACTGAAAGACCAGCCCTACCTTGGAGCGGAGTTTCTTCATGTCAAATCCGGGTTCGTAAATATCCTTCCCGTTATAAAAGACTTTTCCGGTTGTCGCACGGATAAGTCCGTTCAGATGCTGTATGAGCGTGGATTTTCCGGATCCCGTATGCCCGATCAGGCCGACGAACTGACCGTGCGGAACGGAAAAACTGACATCCTTCAGGGCGTCCTGCTCAAAAGCGGTTCCCTGGCCGTAGACATAGGTAAGTTTTTCGGTACGCAGAACGGGAACCTCATCCGTTTTTTCTTCCTTCTTCGGAAGATCTTCCGTTTTTTCCGGTGCGGTTTTCTCAGCCGGAAGCGGACCTGCCGCTTTCATAAGAGGTACAAGAGAATCCATCAGCTCCCCGATCGTCAGTACGCCGTCGGGAATATCCAGGCCTTCGCATTTCAGTTCGTAGGCAAGCTCCGTCACCTGCGGTACATCCAGCCGGTAGGATTTCAGCTTTTCCACATCGGAAAAGACCTGTCTCGGCGTTCCGTCCATGACGATCTTCCCGTCATCCATGACGACAACGCGGTTTGCATGGATCACTTCCTCCATGTAATGCGTGATCAGGATGACCGTGATCTTTTCCTGTCTGTTCAGTTCCGTGATAGTCCGGATCACGTCTTTTCTGCCGTTCGGGTCCAGCATGGCAGTGGGTTCATCAAGGACAATACACTTCGGCTTCATTGCCATGACGCCGGCAATGGCGACACGCTGTTTCTGTCCGCCGGAAAGTTTATTCGGAGACTTCAGACGGTATGCCGTCATACCGACTGCTTCCAGGCTCTCGTCCACCCGCTTCCAGATTTCATCCGTAGGCACACCGAGGTTTTCCGGGCCGAAGCCCACATCTTCCTCCACCACGTTCCCGATGATCTGGTTATCCGGATTCTGGAATACCATGCCGACCGTTCTGCGGATATCCCAGAGGCTTGCATCGTCAGCGGTATCCATTCCGGAAATCCATACCGTGCCTTCCGTAGGAAGAAGGATCCCGTTCATCGACTTGGCAAACGTGGATTTTCCGGATCCGTTATGACCCAGGATCCCGACGAAATCCCCTTCCCTGATATCAAGCGTCACATCATCAATAGCGCGGTTCACATCTTCCACGCGTTCCTCGTCGTCCTTGGTAATGTAATCGATAATCAGTTTGGATGCCTTTATAATTCCCATTTTTACTCCGTACCGGAAGAAGACAGATAATTTTTAATGCCGAAAGAGGTAATTGTCTTTTTATCCGCACCCTGTGCGGAAAAATAAGCGATAATGGTCGCTTCGCTCGTTATGACGGTTTTCCGGTATTCCGGATAGACCGCGCTTGTTTTCGTAAACCCGCCGAATGCGGATGGGATGTCCTCTATGGACATTGCGGAAACTTCCGCTCCGTTGGCAAGGATTTTTGCAGCCGGATAACCGGCCCGCCCCGTGTCAAAGAAAAGCTCATCGATCACGCAGGCGCCGACAGTCTGTTTTTCCGTTGTTCTGTTGGTATAGCTTAGATCGGCTACGCAGGATTCTCCTTTGTAGAGCTGCACCGCATACCGGTTGTTCGCCTCGGCAATCTTATCCTGCTGACTGATGTCATAGGTATGTCCGTCTTTCGTAAACTTCAGCGAAAATCCCGCATCAAGAAGGGTACTGACCGTTGTGTCCCCGATCTTCACTTCCGCACCGTCCACGCTGAAAACCGGCATGGATGTATCCTGGGCATTCTCCGCCTGCGTCTCGGGCGTGTTTTCCCCGAAGGCAATTTCCTGTTCCGGGAGATAGTACAGCCTGAATGTTATGATCACCATGATGACGGCGATCAGAAGAAGAATGATCCAGCCATACTTTTTCATCCGTACTGCCTCCTTCCGGAAATACCTGTAAGTAAAGCAAAACCCTCAAGACCTTTTTTCGGTTTTGAGGGTATGACGTGCGTAACAGGATTCGAACCCGCGACACCCTGGTCCGTAGCCAGGTGCTCTATCCAGCTGAGCTACACGCACACTGCTGCAATCAGTTATATTAACGTAAAGCGGCTCTTTTGTCAAGTTTACGGGTTCCGGCATACGTTCTCCCGTAAAAGAAAATGAACTGCTGGACGATGCCGGCAAACCCCTCATATTTTTCCGCCGGGAACAAACCGCGGTAATGTTCGCTGATCATCCGCTCCATCCAGACATCCACGGGGAAAGCATTGATCCTGTGATAGCCGAACAGCATGACGCAGTTTGCCACCTTGATCCCCACGCCGTAAAGAGAAAGGAGCACTTCCTTCAGTTCCCCGTCACCAAGCCCGCCGATCCGTTTCAGATCCAGTTCTCCGGAAAAAACCGCCCGGGAAGCATGGTAAAGATAAGGTGCCCTGTACCCGACCGAACAGGCAAGGATCCCGTCCGTCCCCGCACGGGCAAGTTTCTCCGGAGAAGGAAACGAATAAAATATTTCCTTCCGGTACCGGATTCTGTTTCCGTACCTTTCGCAGAGCTTTTCCACGCTTGTCCGGATGGCCGGGATGCTTTTCCGCTGCGAAATGATGAATGTGATCAGCATCTCCCATGGGTCCTGGTTTAAAATGCGTATGCCGGAGGAATATCTTGCGGCTTTTGTCAGGAACCGGTCCGATGCCGGAATTTTCGCATAATAATTTTCATAATCCGTATCCAGATCAAAATAATGTTTCCAGACCGCATCAAATTCTGATCTGCCGCAGGAAAAATCATAATCTCCGTTTTCTCTCTTTACGATCCGGAGAACTTTTCCCAGCGCAACCAGCGTCCAGGTGTTTTCCGCAGTCTCGTTCAGGCGGAAACACTGACCGCTTTCCGCGATCTTTGCGATGTCAAACAAAAGAGGATGAACGGTTATCATCAGACTCTCCTCAGGAGTTCCCAGCATGCCGTGATCAGTTCATTCGGCAGGAACTTCGTAAAAAAGCGCATCAGGAACGAGGCAATCCCCGGCGTACAGACCGGCATGTTGAGCCTGCTCCACATGAGGGAAGCGCCGGCCACGCCTTTTGCATGCTGTGCCAGCGGAAAATGCCTTACCGCTTTTGCATTCCCGGTGTTTATTCTCGTGACCGAAATAAATTCCGTGTCGCTGATCCAGTAAGGGCATACGGCCGTGACATGGATTCCCTTTCCGAACAGTTCCCAGCGGAGAGCCTTGCTGTAGCTTTGTGCAAACGCCTTTGTGGCGGCATAGATGTTTAATCCCGGCAGAGGCTGGAATGCCGCAACGGAACAGATTTCAAGAATGCGGATTCCCCTGCTCATATAGGGAACGGCTATCCTGGACATGTTCATGAGCGCGCGGCAGTTCAGTTCGATCATGTTGTTCTGGTCTTCCGGCGGTATTTCTTCGTAGTTCCCCATTTTCCCGTATCCCGCCGCATTGACGAGGATCCGGATATCCGGTTTTTCCTCCTGAAGGCGCTTTTCGATTTTTTCGAAGCTTTTCTGGTCTGTCAGATCCAAAGGAAGCGGCACGACAGGAACCGGCGACTGTCCGGCCAGTTCTTTTAAGCGTTCCTCTCTCCGTGCAATAACCCATATCGCTTCAACTTTTTCCTTCCGGGCGATCTGCTTCACGAATTCCCTGCCCAGCCCGCTGGAAGCACCGGTTATGACTGCAATCTTCATTCTTTTTCCTCCGGGAATTTTCCTTCTTTCAGAATACCACAGAAAACGGCCTCCGACGCAAACCACGGAAAGAAAAAGAGCCGCGGAAATTTTCATTTCCGCGGCTCTTTTTCATGCCGGCGACCCGGATCGAACGGGCACGGGTATTGCTACCCATAGGATTTTAAGTCCTAGGCGTCTGCCAATTCCGCCACGCCGGCAGACCGCATTTCCGAAAGCTTTTCCGGTTTGCGGCAAACCGGAACGGAAAAATAAAGAGGCATCCTGTCAGGATGCCTAAACGACCCGGATCGGATTCGGACCGACGACTTCCGCCGTGACAGGGCGGCGCTCTAACCAGCTGAGCCACCAGGCCATAACCAAACTCCCTCAGTTGGACTCGAACCAACGACACCGCGGTTAACAGCCGCGTGCTCTACCGACTGAGCTATGAAGGAAAACACGCCGAACTTGTGTCCGGCAACTGGAGCTTCGGGGACTCGAACCCGGGACCGATCGGTTATGAGCCGACTGCTCTAACCAGCTGAGCTAAAGCTCCAAGTCCTCGTTATCGGATTTGTCTGCTGCAATGACCCCAACCAGATTCGGACTGGTGTTACCGCCGTGAAAGGGCGATGTCTTAACCGCTTGACCATGGGGCCTTAAAATATTTATTCTGTTATGCCTCGCACTAAGTGCTCTGGCGATGGAGATGGAGAGATTCGAACTCTTGACCCCCTGCTTGCAAGGCAGGTGCTCTCCCAGCTGAGCTACACCCCCGGGTTAAAAAAGCGCAGAAGGAGGGATTTGAACCCTCGCGCCGTTATTAGCGGCCTACTCCCTTTCCAGGGGAGCCCCTTCAACCACTTGGGTACTTCTGCAAAAGTACCGTGCC
>Ga0160425_1001859_pt1 | contig 18415 bp, 10 predicted proteins | sample BioMet8_FD_108193 | JGI IMG/M metagenome (GOLD analysis project Ga0160425, IMG submission 108193) | Microbial communities from bioreactor (seeded with sewage sludge) at Lawrence Berkeley National Lab, California, USA - Biofuel... | ecosystem: Engineered > Bioreactor > Anaerobic > Unclassified ...
TAGTATGCCTGAAGCACATATTGATTGAGAGATCCCCACTGTTTTTATTGTTGTTAAGCTCAGCAGCAGTGGAATAAAAAGAGACTGAAGCAATCCGACAAAAAAAAGTGTGATCATGGTAATAATAACCAGATTAACTACGCCTCTATTATTAGAGAACTCTTTCATTCCCTCTTTAAGGTCTGCTATGATATTTTGTTTATGCTGGTCTATTTTTACTTTGCCTGAAATATTTCTTATCCAGATGACAATTGAACTGGAAATTAAGAGAGTGGTGGTATCGATTAAAAATATAAATTTAATATCAATTATTGTTAACAAAATTCCGGCTAAAAAAGGAGAAATTAAATATTGAGCAGAACTTGCTAGCTGCACCAGCCCACTTGCTCTGGCATATTGAGCTTCAGGTAAGAGGTCAGTAATTAAAGCTTTATAGGCTGGTTCCTGAAAAGCAGAAAAAACAGAACTTGTTGCAATTCCAAAGTATATTTGCCAGAGTTGAATGTTTCCTTTTAGCATCATAAAAAATATAAAAAGAAGCCCAAGAGTTGCTCCTAAGTCTCCTAAAATCATCATTAAACGTCTGTCGTAACGGTCTGCCAGTATCCCTCCATAGGGCTTTAGCAGAAAGGGCGGTAAAAAGACACACATTAGTATGAAAACATAGCTGGAAGTAGTATTTGTTTGCTGATATACGTATACCCCTAAAGAGAAAATGGTAAGCCCGGTGCCTATTACTGAGATAAATTGTCCAAACCAGATAAATAAAAATAAGGAATAAAGATTTTTTTGTTCAACCGTCATTTTTTCGGATTCGTCTGTCATTTAGTGAGCCTCAGAAACAGGCTTTTGAGTTCCAGGAGCGAGATTTTGAGTCTCAGGAATAGGGCTTACTTTTGAAAAAAACATCTCTTTGTCTAATACAATAATAATAGCAATAATTACAGTAATAACCAGAGTCTCAATGCACTTGGTCGTCTGAGTCATATTCAGTGCTTCCTGGCAGATATTTATAATAAAGTGAAAGAGAATTGCTGTAGGAATACTTTTTCCATTTTTAATGCATATCCAGCTGACAAATACTCCCATAGGGATAATGCCGACAAAAAAGTTCACTGCATACCATATGTTTTCATGATAAATTTCATACTGATAGAAGTTATTGACAAATATCAGAGGAAAGTGCCAGAGCGACCATAGTATACTGAAAATTACTGAAGCCATAAAGTAGGTGTATCGGCTCTGCAGACTGTCAAATGCATACCCTCTCCATCCAAGCTCTTCAAAACATGCGGTAAGCATAAGAAAAATCAATACCGGTACAGACCCTGTGGAAAAAGAGAAACCATTAGCAAGTTGAAACTGCGAAATTGATCCTCCAAACGGAAGCGAAAGTAAGATAGATATGATAACAGTGATAGGCATTATCAAGAAAAATAGTGGAAGCATTCTTGGTTTTATTAGCCTGAGGTTGATAAGCCTATTAATAAACTCCCTTTTTAAATTCGAATTTTTTGACGTAAAAATCATAAAATGTGAGATCAGAAAAGGTACCACCAACCCAAGAAGCATAAATAACAAATAAAGTCCATTTTTATCATCCTGAAAACTTAGATATGCTCCTGCAAACCAGAAAGCATAAGTTACGATAAAAGTCGCAGCAAAATAGACCTGGGGCTTGTATCTGTAGTCAGAGACCATTTATGTATTCCTCCAAATTTAAAAATTCACTGCATAGTTTCTATTTTTCAACTCAATGCAGTCTTGACGCCAAAAGTAACAAATTGTTCTTAATTTTGTTATCTTCGACAAAAAATGTAGTAAATTCCATTAATTTATTGAATTGTTCATAATATATACATTTTTTTATCTGGTGATTATATTGTATTCTGAAACGTGAGGATGAAATGTAAAAAAGCAGGCTCTGATTGGACGTAATAAACGCAGATTCTGAGTAAAAAAACATAATGAAAAAAATCTCTGGTTGAAAATAATGAAAAAAACGTCTGGTTGAAAATAATGAAAAAAACTTCTTATGTTTTGTACATCAAGCTTGCTATTAACCTTATTTAATTACACAAAAGGCATGATGCACCACTAAAAGTGTTTTGGAAACAACATCAACTAACTAATAATATGCGAACTGCTTTCAGGTCGTCCATTTTTATAAAAAGCACAATATGTCTCAATCTCGCACACTATATATTCCTCAAGAAAGGGGTAATAATGCATACCCGAAATCCTGACGAACTGACAAAAAATAGATAGGTAGAAAAATAGATAGGTAGAAAAAGTTGACAATACGTTTATAATTAAAACCACTGGCCAAGAATCTATTGTCTGGTTCATGAAGCGACTTTAAGACATCCCGCAGCTTTTTGGGGAATCTAAGGCTTATAAGGTAATAATTAGCTGGTTTTCTTCTGTGTATCTCAAAAAGAGTTCAGCCACTTCTTTTGAACAAATAAATTCGATTCCAGGGATCACTTCTTCTTTCTTAAGCCCAATCATATCAGAGGCAAGCTGGCAGCATTTAAACTCTACTCCCATATCGATGCATTCCTGAACAGTAGAATCATATTTTGGTGATCCTCGGTTTTTATCTTTTTTTGCAAGCAGCACCCCCATAGGTCCCCAGAGAATCACCAGTACTTTGAATCCCTTACTCCGGTAATACTTTGCAAATTTGAGAGTTTCCTGCGGGCTGGTGCTTTCATACACCATATTTTTAAGTAGTAATAATACCTTTTCGACTTTTGCCATAGAACTCCAGGTCTAAATTGATACCGGATAGTTATATTAAACGAAAACAAAAATTATTCTTTTCCATCATTGGATTAAACCTATGTTTTCAGGAAAGAAATTCGAACGTCCTTGGAACGATGCCTAACCATCTTCAGGATAAAAATGGAGGAATATGAGGAGATTTTGAACCTCATATAGAGGCCCCAACTTTGGTTCTTTTCTGTTTCAACGTTTTTTCGATGCTTGAGAAAAAGTTCTGGAACGTTTTTCTCCTGGTAATACTTCTGGTTTATGCAGTTGATGCTGATTTCTCAGTACTTTCCAGATAAGTTTTTGAAGCGGTAGTTGTACTCTGGTAGTTGTACTCTATTTTTTCAGTTGAGATTAACATATATTTATTCAGGAGGTATTCGGGAAGTTTAAGCTTAATTTTTGTTTCCTTCGTTTCTCAGTAGTCACAAGTAATTAAACTGGCCAATACATTTACTTCCAATCCCTTATTATCGTAGTCTCTTTATATAAATTTAACAAAACTGATAACAAGTTTGAGCTTTAAAGGTAACAGATACTTGATCAAACTCATAAAACAAGAGCTAAACGAACATGATATTCTTTGAATAACATGCACAACCAATGAAAATGCTTCCAAATGGCAGCATTTTCATGCTAAATCATTAAACAAGAGTTCATCATACACGGTATATGTCAATGCAAGTAGACACCGTCAATGCAAGTAGACACAAAAGCAATATGGAGATCTCAGTAATAGGTCCCAGCTAATTGAAAAGTATAATTTTAGATTGGTTTTCTACAAGGAGGATAATAACGTTCCAGATAAACCCATCTTTTGCGCTCTTCTAAAACAAGAAAATCTGATGAAAAATGTCATAAATTATCCTGGTAAAGCGGGAGTCTTAGAGTGAATATTGCCTGGATAAAAAAACTAACTTTATTTCAAATATCAACAGACTTGAATCTTTAAAAATCAAATTTAATTTTTAAATACATTTATTACGCATAAATACACAATTAGTAAACGGACAATGCAGATTAGCCAATGTATTGTCAAAATTACAGCAGATAATAATAAGAAAATGGAGGAGACAAAATGTATCAATGCTTTATAGTGGAACATTACCTTAACAAGGCTGTAGACGTTTACTGCGGTGGGCCAGATATTTTCAAAGGAACCATAGAAGCCTGTGCCGATAATGTTCTCACTCTCAAAAACGACGGAAAGTATACCCATGTAGCCATAGATAAAATAATCGCCCTGTGGCCTCAGTAAATATATAAAGAAATTTAAAGACTTTTTATTTTTCTGTCCTTCTTTTTTATTGGCAATCCAGTGTTATATGGTTGATATTGCCATGATTAAATATTCAGTATAACAAATACTTGCGTTTTTATGCAAGGAGCGAAAGTCAGCTCCAGTTGCACCGAGGTTCAGACAAAAAGGTCCTGGAAACTACTTTATGAACCTGGGAATAATATAAACCAGATAATAGAGAACAACCGGTGAATTAATAGGAACGTTTATTCTACTTCATTTGGATCCCAACTACAAGTTCTATTTTGTAATTACACCTTAAGCGTTTCAGTGCTGTCATTAGTCTCTTCGATCCACTGATAATCTTCTTCCCTGTTAACCACTCCAACAGTAAACTCTATCCCGCTTGTCTCCACATACTCCTTTATTCTCTTAAGGGCATGGTCAACCATCCCGCCAGCCGTAAGGATAAGGCAACGTTTTCCGCAAAGGGCCGTCAGGATAGTTTTGTCTATAACGCCTGAGGAAACATCCAACCTGATTCCATCATGCTCAGCAAGAATTTTACTTTTTTTACCCATTGCTCCGACAAAGACAATTTCTCCTTCTTTAAGGATTTGTTTTACTTCTGGCAGGGAATAATTATCAGTGTCATAAATCAGGACTCCTCCGGCTTTGATTCCTTTACGCTTTAACTCAACAATAGCCCTTCCGTCTGGATGGATATGCAGCACGGTAGCGTTAACAGCTTCGTAAGGAGACTGAGTCGCATACTGTCCGTACATGATCCCTAAGTTCAGGCTATCTCCTTCTTTGATTCCCGGAGGGACATCAACCCATATAAGGTCAATAGGTTTTAGGGTATTGACAAGGTCAGGGATGGTTTTTGGGGAATTTCCCCCAGATGCAAGCCCTCTTCTTTCGATTTCATGATAAATCTCAAGAGTAGTAGGCTGTCTGAGTCCGGTTTTTTTGAGGAGGTCAAAGTCTTTGAAAACTTCTGCCGGAGTCCCCTGTCCTATAATTTTGCTGTTTGACAGCAGGAACACGTAATCAGACCAGCGGTATGCTAAATCCACATCATGAGTAGAGATAATAATGGTGCTCCCAAACTGGTTAAATTCGTTAAGCAAATCCATGATTTCATCCGCGCCTACAGGGTCAAGATTCGAGAGCGGTTCGTCAAGGATAATCACTTCAGGTTCCATTGCCATAATCCCGGCAATTGCAACCCGTTTTTTCTGTCCTCCACTGAGGTGATGGGGCGGCTTATCTTTTAAACGGGAGAGCCCCACCTGTTCAAGGGCTTGCTGTACACAGGTATCAACTCTTTCTTTTGAATAACCCAGGTTTGCCGGCCCGAAAGCTACATCCTGGTACACTGTAGGGGCAAAGATCTGGTCATCGGAATTCTGAAAAACAATTCCTATGGATTTTCGGATTTCCCTGAGGGATTTTGAATCGTACTTAAAAGGGACTCCATGAAAAAAGACATCACCTTCAGCCGGTTTTAAGGTCCCGTTAAGTAAAAGAAAAAGCGTGGACTTTCCGGAACCATTTTGCCCTACGAAAGCTACCTTTTTTCCTTTTTTGATTTCAATGTTCAGGTCCTGAATAGCTACAGTTCCGTCAGGGTATGTATATTTAAGGTCCCTGGTCTCAAGAATGATCATGATCTATTACCTCAAAAAATGGATATGTTTTTTGTAAAATAAAACAGTGCAAGAGTTGAAATAAAGTAAGCAGAGGTTAAAAGTAATTCTGTTGCCTTTACAGGTCTCTTAACCTCAAAAAGAGTCATTTTTCCGTCATAGCACCTGGAATTCATTGCCAGAAAGAGCTTATCCCCCTGTTCCCAGGAACGGATGAAGAGAGTGCTTGCAAGCATTCCAAGAGAATTTATAGAACGCTTGAAGTTTGAGTACCCGAGTCTTACAGTCTGAGCATACCTTATGCAAAGAGCCATGTCAAGGAAAACAAAGATGTACCTGTATATAAGCATTGAAAGTTCTATAAGAGATTCCGGAAGCCTGGCAGCTTTGAGTACGGCAAAAAGTTCGATCATGGGGGTTGTCAGCGCGAGGAAATAAAGACAGCACATCCCACTTATTGACCTTGCAAGTACCAGCATGGCAAGCTCAAGTCCATCTGATCTTACAGAGAGAGGATAACCGAGAAATTTGAATGACAACAATTCAGGCCCCGACCCGGAAAAGAAGACAATAATAATAATACCTGCAATAGCAAAGCCCAGAGGAGCCAGCAAGAGCTTGAAATAAGTTTTAAGAGGCGCCTTGCCAAAAGCCACTGTTGCAAAACTCATACACAATGCTATAAAAATAGGAGGAATAGGGGACGTGGCTGAAACTCCCGCGAGTAGGCCGAATAATACTATCGCCAATTTTAACCAGTTGTTTCGGTGCCTGAGGGGGCTCATTAGGGCATAATCGTCAAGGATATTGGTCATTAGGGGATCCTCTCAAATAAAATTAAATCAAGTTGAGTTGAGTTTTGTTCTATATGATGGTTATTATATAATGGTTATGGTGATCAAGAAACTTGATTAGTTAAACCTGCATCTCAGGGGATCTTATTGGGGATAAGCAACTAAAATATTCTTTTGTTTCCCATGTATTTTTTCCGAATTTTCATGTCCGCAATGACAGCTTTCCCCTGAGGCGGTAAGTGGATCTACATGAATAGTTGTTCCGGAAAGATAGGAAAAGTTCTCCAGAAGCTTTTCTCTTATCGCGTTAGCAATTTCATGCCCCTCTTCAATAGAAAGAGACGGGGAAACCGAAGCATTGATCTCTGCGTGGAGTTGGTGCCCGATCCAGCGGACTCTAAGGTCCGTAACTTCATAAACGCCTTCAACACTCTCAGCAATATTCTTTACCTTATCGATGATTTCAGGTTCAACACCGTCAAGAAGGCGAGTAAACACGAGTTTGCTTGTGTCAAGGACTATTTTCAGGATTGTTACTGTGATTAGCATACCAATAAGAGGATCAATTATCGGGTATCCTAGCCAGACTCCTGCAGCTCCGATAAGGACTGCAAGGCTGGTAAAGCCATCTACCCGGGCGTGGTAGCCGTCAGCAATAAGGGCTGCACTACCTATTTCTTTCCCGATCTTCATCCGGAACTGGGCCACAACCTCGTTTCCGATACAGCCTATAATTCCAGCAGCAACCACAGCCTGCAAATGATCTATCGGCTGAGGGTTAAAGAAGCGATTTACAGATTCATATCCTGCTACAATCGCACTGAAAAGGATAAGGAAAACGATGATCACGCCTGCAAGATCCTCTACTCTGCCATACCCGTAGGAGAAGCGTTTGCTTGGTTTTCTTCTGGCCAGGGAAAAAGCTATTGCAAGAGGAATTGCAGTCGATGCATCCCCAAAGTTATGGATGGTGTCGGCAAGAAGGGCAACACTGCCTGACATATAAACGATGATAATCTGCAGGACAGCTGTGATCATCAATCCTATAAATGACCATTTGACAACCCAGAGCCCTTTACTGGTAGCAATTACGGAAGGGTCAACAGTTCCATGAGTATGGCTGTGCTTGTGGGAGTGCGTATGGGTGTGAGTACTGGAGTGGTCATGAGAATTAACGTGAAAACTGGAGAGAAAATTGAAAAATCCTTTTTTGCGGATATTCTCATGGAACTGTTCGGAATCGTCCTCCTCTCTATTGGGATAAGAATTAGAATGCTTTTCAGACATAACTGACCTCTTGATTATTTTTATTATAGAGTATATCTTGAAGCCCATTTCGTTCCTGATAATCAGAAATTTCCAGAATTGCTCTTTCATGACAAGAGACTTAATTGGTTACCGAAAAGGACGAAATTCAAAGAGCAAATTTTGATCAACGGTATGAGCTCAATAAGAACACTTGGAGGCCGTTTTATAAATAGGTATTTATCTTTAGAAAATATTTTTTTATGCTGAGATTCATACGTTTTTTTGGAGAAATGTTATATAACGGAGCTTTCCATCACGATCAGTTTGCAGCTAACCTTCCCGAAAGAAGCAAAAAATTAGATATTTATTACTGAAAATTAGAGATGGGATATTCCCGTGTATTGACAATAGTTCTTGATACTGATTTTTCGTATGGACTGACGAGCTCATATAATGCTTTAATCTTTTAGTGCAGCGAAAAATTCGAATTTTCAATAAATATCAAAATCTCATTATTACAAATTCTCACAATATAATACAAATTTATGAGGAATTCAGAAAATTAATTATCTGATGAAAACAAGTAATAATGAATTATTAAGGAGTATGACGATATCTGAAAAACACATACATGCGAAATAATAACTAAACGAAAAAACAGAGAATACAATTAAATTTGTTTTTTCCTGCCAAATTTTCAGAAAATTTCCATTCCGACTCCCCTAAACAAAAACTTTTATATATAATCAATTTTTGCAGAAATCAGGACTGGGGAAAAAGAGTTTCAGAAATCTGTTTGGAAAACTATATGCAAATACTCCGCAGGAAAACTCAAAATTACAAAGGCAAAGATATATCCATTGGCCATCGGTTAAGAACCTTTCTTGCCTGAAAGCTGTCGACTTTGCATTAGAAGTCAGACTTAAATTTTAGCCTGTTTGCATGAAATCGATATCTTGTTCTATCTCACAATCTGTTAAAACATTAGATAAATGCTGTGAAACGGACGCAATTTATCACGATTCTTCACTTAACTGGAGACGGATGAAGCTGTATCTATTTGGAAACAAAAGACTTATTGAGCTGTGGAGTTGCGTATAATCACAATCCGCTTGAGGCAATTATTACATACGAGGTTTTGCCAAAGTTGACAAAATACTTTAAAAGTTAAAATAGATTAAAAATGTTTGGTTTGTGTCCGGAAATTATTGGTCAATTCCGAAAAAATAGTAAATCTCCCAAATTTGAGAAAAATAGAAATTCTTTTGCTTGCGATTTTCAATAACTCAAGCCCATTAACTGAATATTGAAAACTGGAAGGGAAAAACTTTCCTTCGTTGAAGGAAGGGAAAAACTTTCCTTCGTTGAAGGAAGGAAAAAGAATATGGCAAAGAAAAATGTACAGAAGATGTTTTTAAAATGTACAGAAAATGTTTTTAAAATGTACAGAAGATGTTTTTATAGAGATTGCTTTTCAGGTTCACTTCCGGTTTTGAACTCGATTTTTTTTTCATAGTTGTTCTTAGCCCTGTAATAACCAAAGAAGTATCCGAGAATTCCTGCACCTATGGCTGCTTGAAGACCGAAAAGGAGGCTTTCGATTTCCCCGCTTGGAGGCTCCCAAATAGGTTCTGCAATTGGTTTATAGGTCCCTCCAGTAATATCATTAATTGCGTTTTCGGCTTGCCCGTCAGCTCCTCCGTACTCAGCATCCGTAGTTGAAGACATATAAATGAACTGCGCCGCAAAGATCAGGAAAATGGCAAGTACTATAATTTCCAGCTTTCTGCTCATGCAGAAGTCCCCCTCAACTTTTTCACAACTTTATCTTCAATAATTTTCATTTCCACAAGGATGTCACTTTTGACATTAACAACATACTTGAAGAGCAAGGCACTTACGGCACCTTCCATGATTGCAAGGGGCACCTGAGTTACTGCAAAAATAGTCGCAAACTTAGTAAATGAAGCAAGGAATCCGCCGGAAGCTGCCGGAAAAGCCAGGGCAAGTTCTACAGAGGTAGTTACATAAGTAGCCCAGTCCCCAAAGGCTGCAGCGAGAAATACGACAAGATATAAATTAAGATTGGCTTTCATGCCTGCTTTATACACATAATAAGCCACGACAGGACCCACAATGCCCATGGAGAATACATTGGCTCCAAGGGTGGTCAGCCCGCCATGTGCCAGGAAGAGAGCTTGATAGATAAGCACAATTGTTGAGAGAACTGCAGTAATAGCAGGCCCAAACATGATCGCACCTATGCCTGTTCCTGTAGGGTGAGAACAGCTTCCGGTAACCGAAGGCATTTTCAGTGAAGAAAGTACGAAAACAAATGCACCTGCGACGGCAAGCAAAGGTAAAATTTCACGTTTTTCTTTCACTAACTTATTTAGTTTGTAAACACCTAATGCAACAACTGGTATTGATATTGCAAACCAAACTATACACCAAATAGCAGGTAAAAATCCTTCCATTATATGCATTGGATCACCATAACGAGAATGATAAAGTAAATCGGACATATCAAGTAAATATTATTGAATGTAAAACAAGTTAAATTGCGTTAATACATACATAAATGTTGCGGTGAAAAAAAACAGATGCATGAGAGCTTAAAAAATTAATTTAACGGTAAGAATGTTTTCAAAATACTATAAATCTAAAATAAAACAAGCTAACTTGAATCAATAGTATTAAGAGATTCAAAAAATTTCCCTGCTTTTTTCTATTATGTAATCTAGTTTTGTTGAATACAGGACTAATTACATAAAGTACAAAATCAAGTACGTCAAATAATGTTAACCCTTATGATTTTAATTTACATTTTGAACATTAAAAGGTTTGAAACGATTGATTTTTTAATTAAACTGTTTAGTTCAACTGCTATTTTGATTGCTTGAACCTATTTTTTAGAATGTTATTTGCATTGGTGAAACTTACCCGGGACTCCGGAATAAGAAGTTTTGAAGTTTGTATTTTGAAAGGTGGCGCAAGCTAATACGCGCCTTTTTCTTTTTTCATTTTAGAGCTCACTTTTAGAATTCATATTTATCTATGGCTTGTTTTTTAACTTGAACATAATTCAAATTATTTTTTGTTTAAATATGGTATAGATCTACTGTTTTACCTGAATAGCTAATAATTATGAGCCAAAAACCCTATTTTATGCGTTCTATCCCCCTACATGCTCCAGATATTAAAGATATAATGCAGAATCGGCTGTTCATAGGTTTCAGAAGATTCTGGGTTTGAATTAAAGGTAAAAATCGAGAGCGCTCAAGTTCAATTTTAAAACTTGAATTTTGTTTTGGCATAAGTTCCAAAATAAAATTAATTTCAAATTAAATAGGACTTGCGCAGTTGAACTGAAGAATCAACAGTACCAGACAGTCAACTGCCTAAAACGTAACTTTAATTCACAGTCTTTGCTGTAATTGATTTTGTTCCTCAAGTGCGTAAGTCCTATTAAATCTGCATTGTGAACCCATCATTCTGGTTATATTCTTCTTCCGGGCGGCACCAGGGTTCATAATACATTTTCTGGAGATGTCACATTGAATAGATACGCAATGTCATTAATTTTAGTTCTATTGTTATTAACAAATATTGTATCGGCAGATGAACAGGAAACAAACATTACTGATAGTATCAATGACAGTACCAACGACAGTACCGATTACAGTACCAATGACAGTACCAACGAGAGTATCGATTACGGTACCAGTGGCAGTATCAATGGCAGTACCAACGATACATTAGGATTAACAACTACAGGAGTTTTGGGCGGTGAAAATACATCTATTAACGAATCTTCTGATTCTCAGGTCATGAGCACAAAACCAGAAATAGCTTACGTATTATCGAGACCTTATGATGTCACTTTTATGGAAAAAGTGGCAAGATATCCAGAAATAAGTTCACAAATGAATATAAGTGTCTACCTTGGGACTTCATATTCAGATCTAAGTTTTGACCTTAGTGATAAGGACATGGTTGTCCTGTCAAATTTGGATTCCTATGTAATTGAAAATATTATACCTACAGTAAACAATGCCAAAACAAATGGTGCATATGTTATTTCACTTGGTGATACTTTAGAAGCATACGGGCTTCATAACGTAAACACATCCTCTCCGGAGTATTCAGATATTGATCAGTATCTACAGTATGTATCAGAAATAAATTTTTATCGTTTCAATACTTTTATTGGAGCTACGTTTTTTGGGTTGAATTACTCTATCGAGGCTCCTGTAGAAAGGCCAATATATGGTATCTATAATCCTTCTGCACCTCAGATATATGAAAACCTCACCGATTATCTGGAATGGTACAATTCAACCGGCATATACAAGCCAGAAAATCCTACGATTGCTGTAATAATTGACAGTTATAAGTATGTGGAAAGAGACATGCCTCTTATTGACCCGCTAGTCAAGGAGATAGAAGAAAGAGGATGCAATGCGATTGTTTCAACTTATGCTTATAAAGACAATCAGTCAATGAGCTACCTGATGCTGGATAATCAGTCTATTGCAGATACTGCAATTGTAATCTCCCGTGGTTCACGCCTGAACTATTCTGATAATGAGCAGGGAATTACCGATCTACAGACACTGAACATTACAGTCCTGAACGGAATTCGCCTGTTCTCGGGAGTGAGTGGCGAAGAGTGGGAGAACAGTACCATTGGAGTGCCAGCTGACCAGCAGTACCAGGTAGCATATGCGGAACTTGATGGGATAATTGAGCCCATAGTCATTAGTGGTAAAGCCATAGACGAAGCAACCGGAATCGAATACAATATGCCAATAGACTACCAGGTGGACTGGCTTGTTGACAGGGCAATAGCATGGGCCAAATTGCATGAAAAAGCTAATTCCGAGAAGAAGATCGTAATTCCTTACTATAGCCCTGAAGGTGGTAAAGCTAATGTGGGGGCAGATATCGACTACTACCTTGATGCACAGGCAAGCCTGGCAAAACTGCTTGAAGCTATGAAAGAACGTGGATATGATGTTGGTACTGCCCCTCTTCCAAATGCTACCGAAATTGCGACACTAATGGTGGAAAAAGGGCATAATATCGGCAGCTGGGCTCCCGGAGAACTTGAAAAATGTGTTGAAAACGGCAGTGTGATACTCATACCCGAATCACAGTACATGGAATGGTTCGAAGAACTCCCTCAGGAGAAACAAAATGAAATGACATCTATGTGGGGAGAGGCACCAGGTGACATTATGGTCTATGAGAATTCCACAGGCAAATATCTGGTCATACCTGTGCTTCAGTTTGGTAACATCATTCTTGCACCCGACCCTCAACACGGATGGTCTTCAAGTGAGAAAGCATTGTATAACAATGCATCGTATCCACCCACCCATCAGTGCTTTGCTTTCTATAAGTATATGTCCAGGGAATACAAGGCAGATGCACTGTTCACTATATTCTCAAGCGTGGAACTAATGCCCGGAAAAGAATGCGGCCTTTCTGCAAAGGACTGGGGAGCACTTTTGCTTGAAGACATGCCTCATGTCCATGTTCTTCCAATGGATGCTGAAGGTGTATTTGATAGAAGGAGAGCAAACATGCTCATCATTGATTTCATGACACCTACTATAGTGCCTTCAGGCCTTTATGGTAACCTTTCCAACCTGCAACAGGAAATAACATTATTTAAACAGACTTCTGACAGCGCAGTGAAAGAGAATTACAGGCAGGATATAATTAACCAGACCAGAAACCTCAGCCTCGATAATGATCTGAATGTTGACGTTGATTCAATTGCAGGTGACACAAACCTTACGGATGCTTTCATTGACAAACTTGCAGATTACCTTTCCGAACTGAAGACCTCTTACATGCCTTATGGTTCTCACGTACTTGGCGAAGTTCCTGAGGGAGAAAGCCTTGTTATGCTCATAAAAAGTATGCTAGGGAATGAGTATGTAGAACATGTCGAAGCACTTGGAGGAAGCGAGGAACTTTCAACATCACTTTTGAATGAGACCATATTGAATGGAACATCTCCATATGATGCACAAATAATGGTGCTTGGTCGGAACTCTACAGAACTTGGAAACGACCTTGACCTGTCATTAGAATATCTTGAAAGGATAAAGCAGTGTGACTGTGAAATTACAAAGATACTTGATGCACTTGAAGGCACATATATCACTCCAGGTCCCTCTGGAGACCCTATCAGGAATCCAGATGCTTTGCCAACTGGCAGGAATCTCTACACATTCGATGACAGGCTCATCCCAACAAAAGCAGCATGGAATGTAGGGTCACAGCTCGCAGAAGAGACGCTGAAGCTAAAACTTGAAGAGGACGGCCAGTACCCTGAAAAGATAGCTTTTCTGCTGTGGTCTGTGGAAACTACAAGAAACCAGGGTGTTATGGAATCCGAGATATTCCAGCTTCTGGGAGTCGAACCTGAGTATGATGAAAAGGACAGGGTTACAGGCTTAAAGCTCATAGATTCTAAGGAACTTGGAAGGCCAAGGATTGATGTGATGGTAACTACTTCGGGGCTCTACCGGGATGTATATCCAAGCAAGATAGAACTTATAGACCAGGCTATCAAGATGGCGGCTGCAGCAGATAACGATACATATCCCAACTATGTAAGAGAACATTCCAATGCAACATACCAGAGCCTTATTGCAAAAGGATACAGTGAGTCACTTGCATACAACCTATCAGCTTCAAAGATATTCTGTCCGCCGCCCGGAGGGTACACACCAGGCATTCAGGAAGCTATCACCAGTGATACATGGGAAGATGCAGACGAGATCGCAGGTCTCTATATTGACAGGATGGGATATGTCTATGGTCAGGATATATGGGGAGAACATTACTCTGATGTATTAGAACTGAACCTTGCAGATGTTGATACTGCAATTTTTAGCAGGACTTCGAATCTTTATGGTGTGCTTGACCACTCGATGGTAGCAGCCTATTTTGGTGGCTTGAGCATGGCAATTGAAAGTGTTAGCGGTGCTACACCTGACATGTATATTAACGACCTTAGCAGTTCAGCAGAAATTGAAACCCTTAATGAGTTCCTTAGTAAGGACCTGCGTTCACGTTACCTGAATCCAAACTGGATAGAAGGAATGATGGGGAACGGATTTGATGGTACGAGATATATGGACTCAGTATTTGAGGTCATGCGTGTGTGGGACGTAACAAACCCGGACCTTGTTACCGATGATACATGGAATGAGATGTATGACACATATTTCATGGATAAATATAATACCGGTGTTACTGAGTTCCTTAAATCTACAAACCCATATGCTTACCAGTCAATGGCTGCTACAGCATTAGATTCTATTCGCACAGGCTACTGGGACGCCTCCGACGAGGTTACACAAAGCCTTGTTAAAGAATACGTGGAATCTGTGGCCGAAGATGGTGTCACATGCTGCCACCATACCTGTGGAAATGCCCTGCTTGATGAATATGTCCAGGGTGTAATGTCCGTTCCAGGGGTTGTTGACCAGGATACTGCAAATGAATACAAAAAGTTGATGCAGGAAGCAACGGAATCTTCAGAGCATTCCATTGAGAGCAGCAGTAGCAGTAGCAGCAATAGTGGTCATGATCATGATACTGGAAAAGCTACCGTAGTTTCAGAAACCAGCACAACCAGCAACCAGACTGCAAGCGCTGGTGAATCTACTAATAATCAGACTGCTAAGGGTTCAGATACAGGATACGGCATGGAGACTTCCAAACCTGTTTCTGAAATTGGAAAATCCGCAGATTCCGATTATGTGGAAGGCTATGAAATGCAGAAGGAGTCAGCTGAAGAAAAAGAAAGTGGAGGTATGTCTTTCTCTGGTGCTGATATTTTTGGAGTTATCGTCGTGGTGGCAGCAGTAGGTGGAGTTTATCTGGGATTCCGTAAAAAGAAGATGTAAATAAAGAAAATGTAAATTAGACTCGAAAAGAGAGTAAGCCCCTTTTCGAATTTCATCTGAAAAAAGGACTTTATTTTTGATTTATCAATTTAAAATATTTTATTTTTTTATATCCATTCCTTTGCTTCTCCACTCTTTTCTTTAATTTTTTTCATGCAGGGCTTGGAGGGTAAGCCAGTACAACTTTGTAAATAGTAGAAACTTACAGGAAAGGATAACGTTTGTTACCCAAATAATCAGATCTAAATAATAATGTTTAAATTCTTTTTTAAATCCGCTAGTAGATCCATTGAATATCATTTTTTAGGATTAGCTGGGTGCAGACTGTGATGAATTGCTCGGCAAATAGACTTTTACTTCTTTATCCCCTAACTTTGTTCAAACCTCAGATGTGCCGAGTAGAAAGCCTCTCCCAACTTCCTTCTAGAACTCATGAGCGGAAACTAACCTGAATTTCTATAGGAAGATGATAACTCTTGAAAGAGAAGAGAATACTCGTATTAACTGCCGTTTTTGTACTGTTAATCCTGATATCAGGCTCTGCGTCCGCAGCTACTCTCTGCGTGAAGGAAGGAGGAGGTAAGGGAGAATACGGAAGCCTGCAGGAGGCCATAAATGCCGCTGCTGAAGGGGATGTTATCCTCATCAGGGAAGGTAGATACTGTGAAAATGTACTTGTAAATAAATCTCTTGATATAATCACCAGGAATCCATGCCCCGATAAAACCGTAATCACTGCTCTGGACCCCAAGCGCCCTGTATTCCATGTGGTTTCTGATTCCGTAAATATCAGTGGATTTACTTTGAAAGGAGCAGATTCAGCATATGGAATTTATCTTGACGGAGTTTCAGAAAACAATATCAGCAACAACTATTTTTTAGGAAACTGGAGAAATATTGTACTGAGAAATTCATGTAAGAACTCTCTGGAAAACAACTGTTTATCTAACAGTGATAATGGAATCTGGCTTGAAAGCTCGGAACAAAACTCAATAAAAAACAACAGGGCAGATTCTAATCGTCATTACGGTTTCTATTTGAACGCATCCGAAAACAATACTCTCCAAAATAATTGCGCATTTAAGGGAGCAATTGGCATTTACATGGAAAACTCTTCCGGCTGCCGTGTTATTGACTCGGAAACCTCAAACAACTTTTACGGGATCTACCTTACCGGTTCTAGAGAAAGCCTGCTCGAAAATAACACCGCAAACTCAAATGAGATGTATGGCATATACCTCGGAAACTCAAATGGAAGCACTCTGGAAGGAAATCTTGCAAACTCAAATAAATGGGGGATTTATCTCGACTCAAGCTTCAATGTGCTTAAAAATAACACAATGTCTGGCAACAACAGAAATTTCGGAGCCTATACCTATCACTACACTGGAGAGATGAATAACACAATAGATACCAGCAACACTGTAGATGGAAAATCGATATACTACCTTGTAGGGGTTTCGAACCGGACTCTTGATTCCGACTCAAATGCAGGAGTTGTCTATTGCATTAATTGCAAAAACATTACCCTAAAAGACCTGGTCCTGAAAAACAACAGTTTCGGAGTTTACCTGTACAATACTCAAAACTCACTGCTTGAAGAAAACAATATTTCAAACAATGAACACGGAGTTTACCTTGGAAAATGTTCGGTAGTAACTCTCAGGGGAAATGAGGTCAATTCGAATGAAGGTGATGCTTTCATCTTAAGCAACTGCAGGAACTGCCCTGTAGAGGAGAACAATGCTTCGAACAATATGGCAGGTATCTGGCTTTGTGATATCAGCAGAGACAATATCCTCAAAGAAAACACAGTTACTTCGAGCAGCTGGTGCTGCATAGACCTTGGGGATGAAAGCTGTAATAATACTCTTGAAGGAAATACTCTTTCCGGGGCCTATGAAGGAATCTACCTGTACGGAGCCAGTGAGAAAAATACTTTGAGCAATAATACTATCACAGCCAGCTCTTATGGATTATTTACAGAAGGCTGTGGCAACAATACAATTTCAGGAAACAGTATTTCGGGAAATGACGCCGGCATATCTCTTAACCTGAACTGGACCGATGGGACAAATTCGAGTTGCAACACCATATATAACAACTATTTGAATAACAGCAAAAATGCCGAAGACTACGGGACAAATATCTGGAATATTTCAAAAACCGAAGGTGAAAATATCGTCGGAGGACCCTACCTGGGTGGGAACTTCTGGGCTTCTCCGGAAGGAAATGGTTTTTCAGAAACAGCTTCGGATGAGGATGGAGACATGATTGCGGACCTGCCGTACAATGTAACGGAAACGAACTATGACTATCTCCCCCTTGTATTCGAGAAGCCTTTAGAAAAAACCGAAAATGAGGATGGGAAGAAGTGAGAGAAAAGCAGGTAAGCCTGGATAAAGAAAGAGGAAAAAAGCCTGTATAAAGAAAGGAGATAAAAATATGTACGGGAAAAATTTCAATTTATTGGTTCTGTTAATCCTGGGTATAATTGTTTCACAATTAGTCATCCCGATGTCGGCCGAAGCTTCTTGCAAACAGGAAAATGTGAGTCATGGAACTGTCATAATCGGCACTGTTGAAGGGGATTCACACACTTATGTGAAGGATAGTGTTGTGACTGCGCTTGAGAATGAAGGTTTTGAAGTCATTGATCTTGGAGAAGGCGTTTCGGCTGAAAGTTTTGCTGCAAACGCGAAAGAAAAGAAAGCTGATTTTGTGTTCAGTTTCGCCTCTATGAGTACTACAATGATCCACCAGATCCAGATTGAA